>WNGL01000012.1_pt1 | contig 186045 bp, 156 predicted proteins | sample 5400591 | NCBI WGS metagenome assembly WNGL01 (sample SAMN13153377, study PRJNA577476) | soil metagenome | isolation source: 80 cm soil or saprolite under Garry oak tree replicate 1 | place: USA:California | collected 2016-06-15 | reverse complement strand
TTCTCGTTCTGGTAACTATCGTTCACGTTATTGTTTGCCTCTTCCTGATCGCAGTCGTTCTGTTGCAGAGCGGCGCAAGTGCGGACCTCGCGGCCGCCTTCGGCGGAGGACTGGGCAGCCAGACGGCCTTCGGACCGCGTGCAGGAGCCAACCTGCTAACCAAGTTCACGACCTGGGCCGCGATCATCTTCATGCTCACCTCGTTCACCTTGGCCATCATATCTACCCGCCACGGCGGCGGCAGCGGTTCCGTGCTCGACAATAGCAAGCCCGCTCCGGTGAAGACTGTCCCGACCAAGTAAATTTCGTTGCTGACTGAAAATCCCCGCCACGGCGGGGATTTTCTTTTGCATTCTCGCTTCCTTATTTCTGGAGGTAGGGATTGACCTCGCGCTCCTCGCCAATGGTTGTGAGAGGCCCATGCCCCGGAACCACAATCACGTCGTCGGGCAATTCGAGCACTTTCGAGTGGAGTGATCGCAGAATCTTTTCATAGCTGCCACCCGGAAGATCCGTGCGTCCGATCGAGCCAGCAAACAGAGTGTCGCCCGCAATCAGCTTCTTCTCGGCGGCGAGGTAGAGGCACAGAGAGCCCTCGGTATGCCCAGGGGTCAAGATGATTTCCCCACTGAGCGAGCCAGCCGATACCTTGTCCCCAGTTGTCGGGCTATCGTCGATCTCCACCCTGCCGGGATTCTTCATGCCCAGCCATTGCGCCTGCATGGGAAGCATGGCAACCAAGTCGGCATCGTTTTCGTTGAGCAGAATGGGGGCTCCGGTTGCCGCCTTCAACTCCATCGCGCCTCCAATGTGATCAAGATGCGCATGTGTCACCACGATCTGTTTCACCTGCAGGCCGTGCCGCGTCACAATGGCGAGAATGTCGGAAACATCCGCACCGGGGTCGATGACCATTGCCTCATGCGACGCTTCGTCACCGAGAATGGAGCAATTGCACTGTAGTGGGCCAACCGCAAGAATCTCGTGGATCATACAGAGATGATAACCGCGTCGTGAGAAGGTTTCAAAAAATCGGCGAGTCCGGGCTGAGCAGCCCGGATCTCCCCAAGGTAAGTGCATCGTATCAAAGGCTTAAACGTGCGCATCCATGGCCCTGAGCATCCGGCCAATTCCTTCGCGAAAATCCTTTTCCGGCGCGATAAGGCTGGCGACAAGGTAACCCGCGCCCGGAAAGTCGAAGAAGTGTCCGGGATGAATGATTACGCGCTCCTGTTCGAGCAGGGCGATGGCAACGTCCTCATCGCTGCGCGTTGCCGGAGTGCGCAGCACGGCGTACCACCCGGCATCGAGCGAGAGCCTGGTGGTCATCCTGGCATTTGCAAGCTGGGTATCGAGTTCGTGCAGGTTGCACAGAACACGCTCGCGTAGCTGACACTGAATCTCCTGCCGTGTCTCCAGCAGTTCAGGAATGGCCCACTGTACCGGGGCATTCGGCGAGAGATAGGTGTCGGCAATGACGTCGAGGCGTTCGACGGCCGTCCGCACAATTTCCCGCGGGCCATTGGCGGCAACCCATGCGACCTTTATCTGAGGGAGTGCGCAGATCTTGGAAAGGCCGCTCAAGGTGAACGTCAGTGCGCCGTCATTTGCGGCAAAGCTCAGTGGAGTTTCGCCAGTAATTCCGTAGTCGAGGAACACTTCATCGGCGATCAGCGCGAGGTCGCTCTCGCGGCACAATGCGTTCAGTCGCTCCAACTCCCAGCTCCGGGTGAAGTGCCCGGTGGGGTTATTGGGATGTACGACCATGATGGCTCGTGATCGCGGTGTAATCGCCCTGCGCAGCGACTCGAATTCAATCTGCCAGCCATGGTCGTATACCAGCTCGTAAGGGACCAGCTCTACGTCTTGGATATCAGCCAGAAACTCAAAGAGCGGATAGCTTGGCGAAGGCACCAGCACCTGATCTCCGGGATCGCAGAGCAGCCGGAAGCAATACGAGTAAGCCTCGCTGGTGCTGACCGTAAGGATGATCTGCTCCGGAGAGAGCTTGATCTCGCGCCCGGCATAATAGGCCGCCACGGCTTCGCGAGCCGGTAAGATTCCCTTCGAAGCCGGCTCATATGCGAGCGCATTCGGATGCTGCAGCGCGCGCAGGATGCGTTTATTCTCAAAGCGCAGGCCCACCGTGGTGGGATTTGAGGCCGTCAGGTCAAGTAACGTATCGCCGCAACGCCGTGCACTCTCCAGGGCCAGAGCGAAGCGGTTGGTGGAAAGATTCCAGTTTGTTCTTCTTGCGAACATGCTCTATGACGTTATCGCGCAATAAGGCGCCGGGCAAGCAACATCCTCGACGAGCATTGGCCGGAGTGACTCTGGATTGACCGCGCATCGCTGGCTTCGATAGTCTTGCGATGAACATTCCAGGACAATCCTTTGAACGCTATTCTCAAGTTCTTCGAAGTCGAGGCTCGCGGCAGCAGCGTCCGTCGCGAGATTCTTGCCGGGCTCACGACTTTTACCACGATGTCTTACATCATTGTGGTGAACCCGGCGATCCTGAAAACCGCGGGCATTCCTGCTGGCCCATCGATGACCGCTACAATTCTGGCATCCGTCTTCGGATGCTTGTTGATGGGCCTCTACGCCAATCGACCCTTCGCCATCGCTCCCTACATGGGCGAGAATGCCTTCATCGCATTCACGGTGTGCCTTGGCCTGGGCCTTCGCTGGCAGACCGCGCTGGGCGCAATCTTTCTAGCAGGCATCGCATTCATCCTGCTCACGGTGCTACGGCTGCGGCAATGGCTGGTCGAATCCATTCCCACCTCGTTGCGTTACAGCTTTGCCGTGGGTATTGGCTTGTTTCTCACCTTCATTGGACTGAACACCACTGGCATCGTGGAACTTGGAGTTGCGGGCGCTCCGGTCAAGGCAGGCGCGCTCACGGGAGCCCCTGTGCTGGTGGCCATATTTGGATTTCTGCTGATTTCTGCGCTGGTAATCCGAAAAATTCCGGGCGCACTTTTAATCGGAATCGTCATTACCGCCCTGGTGGCTTTCGTGACGCGCGTCGCTCCGTGGCCCTCAGCGTTCTTCGGAGCCCCCGTCAGCATCTCGCCCATCTTCGCCCAAATCGATATACGCGAAGCCCTGTCTCCGAAGTCCCTGCCCATCGTGCTCATTATCTTCATCATGGCGTTCGTGGACACAATGGGCACACTGATCGGAGTGTCGGCGCGGGCTGGCTTCCTCGACGAGAATGGTAATCTGCCGCAGATCGAGCGCCCTATGATGGCCGACGCGGTATCCACTGTGCTTGCTCCACTGTTCGGCACCACCACAACGGGAGCCTTTGTGGAATCGGCAACCGGAATCGAGGCGGGGGGACGCACCGGGCTGACCGCCGTTGTCGTGGGTATCTGCTTCGCTTTGTCGGCGTTCGCTGCGCCATTTGTCTCGGCGATTCCGGCACAGGCTTACGGCCCGGCACTGATCATCGTTGGCCTTTTCATGCTTGCGCCGATAACCCGAATCGACTTCACCGACTACACTGAATCGATTCCAGCGTTCGCCGTGGTCTCGTTGATGTGCTTCACCTACAACATCGCTGTCGGCATCACGGCGGGGTTCCTGCTGTATCCGTTCTGCAAGTCTCTGCAAGGCAAAGCTCGCGAGATTCGCTCCGGTTTGTGGGTTCTGGCGGCACTCTCGCTAATGTTCTTTGTCTTTTACCCATACAAATAAGAGGTGGGAAACGAAGCATATTGCGAGCGCATCTGAACTTGCAGAAAGGCTGTGATCCTTGCGCGGATTTGTCCTAGGTGTGATCGTCGCAGTTTTGATTCTCGTGGTTGGCGGATATCTGTTCGTGCGCAGCGGTGGAGTCTCGCTGGCAACGAATGCCAAGCCTTTGCCGATGGAGGAGAAGGTCGCAGATATGGCTCTGCAGGCCAGTATGGGAAAGGCAGCAGACCAGAAAAATCCGCTTCCGTTGAACGATGAAAATATGATCGCCGGTGCTACCACCTTCAAGCAGAACTGCGCCGTTTGCCACGGCACTCCGGAGCATCCCCAATCCATCATTTCGAAAGGGATGTTTCCGAAGCCGCCTCAGTTGTTTGAGAAGGCGGATATGATGGTCGATGATCCGGAGGGCGAGACCTACTGGAAGGTAACCCATGGCATTCGACTCTCGGGAATGCCAGGCTTTGAAAGCTCGCTGTCGGATACGCAACGCTGGCAAGTAACGATGCTCGTGGCACATGCAGACAAACTCTCTACTGCGGTGCAAACGGCCCTGAGTCACTGAGCGACAAGCCGCGGCCTTACTCCGGCTCCTCCAACAACTCGCTGAGTTCCGCCCATTCGTTCTCCAGGGCTTCCAGTTGAAGGCGCTTTTCCTCCAGTAGCGAAGAGAGGCGTTGTGTCTCCTCCGCGCTGACGAATCGGCTGAGCGCTTCTTCGGACTCAGCAATCAGAACTTCGGTACTGCTGACCTCTGCTTCCACCTTTGCCAACTGCTCGACCATCTGCTTGCGCTTCATCGGATTGACGCGGCGCTTGGGTTCCGCTGCCGGCGCAATCACCGGCTCGGCCACTGCCGTTGCCGACGGCCCGCTGCTTGAGCGGCCCAACGAGGCGCGGAGCGAGTCTTCCATCGCCTGTGCGCCGTTCTGCTTGCGCCACAGATAGTCCTCGTAATTTCCTGGGAAGATATTTACACCACCATCCGCAACCTCGAAGACTCGCGTCGCCAGACGGTCGATAAAATATCGGTCGTGCGAGACGAAGACACAGGTTCCGGTGAACTTCTGCAGTGACTCCAGCAATACATCTTTTGCGCGAAGGTCCAGGTGATTCGTCGGCTCATCGAGCAGCAGGAAATTGGAAGGATGCAGCAACATTCTCGCCAGGGCATAGCGATTCCGCTCGCCGCCGCTGAGCACGCCGATCTTCTTGAACACATCGTCTTCACTGAACAGGAAACTACCGAGCAGGCTGCGTAGTTCGGTTTGCGATCGCGGCGCCGCCATGTTCAGGTCGTCCAACATGCGAGCTTCGGTGTCCAACTCCTTGTACTGATCCTGCGCGAAATAATCGACGTCAACATTGTGACCGAGCGAGTACTCGCCGCCGGACGCGGGCTCGGTCTGAGCCAGCATCTTGATCATCGTTGACTTACCGGCGCCGTTCACACCTACCAGAGCGACGCGTTCACCGCGCTCGATGGTGAAGCTCACGTCCCGAAGCACATGCTTATCGCCGTAATTCTTGCTGACGTTCTTGAACTCGGCGACGATTCTGCCGCTAGGCTTCGGCTGCGGGAAGGTGAAGTGGATTGTCTTTTCATCCTCCGGCACCTCGATGCGCTCTATCTTCTCTAGTTCCTTGATGCGGCTCTGTACCTGCTTGGCCTTGGTCGCCTGGTAGCGGAAGCGCGAGATGAAAGCCTCAAGTTGCTCGATGCGCTCGCGCTGATTTCGGTAGGCGGCGGAAAGCGAATCGCGGCGCTGCTGCTTATCGCGCAGATACTTATCGTAATTTCCGCTGTAGAAGTGAACCCCTTTGTTCCATATCTCCACAATCTTCTTCACTGTCACGTCGAGGAAGTAGCGATCGTGCGAGATGAGAACGTAGGCATACGGATAATTATTCAGATAGTCTTCTAGCCAGTTACGCGTTTCAAGATCGAGATGGTTCGTCGGCTCGTCGAGCAGCAGCATGTTGGGCTTGGCAAGCAGCAGTTTGGCCAGCGAGATTCTCATCTGCCAACCACCGCTAAACTCTTCCGTCTGCCGCAGCCAGTCTTCCTTGCCAAATCCAAGGCCGGTCAGCACGGTGCCGACCTGCGACTCCAGAGTGTAGCCGTCGCGATGCAGAAACTCGCTCTGCACACGGTGAAAACGGTCGCTCACCTGTTCGTATTCCACACTTGCCGGATCGATTTCGCTCATTCGCCGCGTCAGGTCTTCGAGTTCGCGTTCCATCGCGTGCACATCGTCAAAGACCGATAAGCACTCAGCGAAGACCGAACGGCCACTCAGGTTTAAGCCGTCCTGGGGAAGGTAGCCCGCGCTCACACCTTTGCCGCGCGTGATGTTGCCGTAATCGAGCGACTCGATCTCAGCCAGAATCTTGAGCAGCGTGGATTTGCCTGTTCCGTTGCCGCCCACCAGGCCAACGCGGTCTTGTGGAGTGATCAACCAGTTCAGGTTTTCGAAGAGTAGTTTGTGGCCGTAGCGCTTACCGGCATCTGTAAGTTGAATCATTCAGAAGTGAACCGCACCGTGAGTTGTCTTCTCATTCTCTCACGGATGCACGCTGGAACCGGCGCCACGTTGCTGTTCGATCCGTAAGCGCAGCTCAAGGGCATTCTCCTCCGCCGCTTCTTTCGTGCGGCCTTCTCCGGTCAGAATGCGTGAGAGGGTCGAGTGATAGCCAACTCCCTGGGGAGCCAGATTGAGCGCAAGTCTTATGTAGCGCTCGGCTTCCACGAAGTTATTCGCAGCAAGATCGAGCACGGCCAACTGACTGGCGGCAACGGCTCGAACCTCGGTTTGTAGACCGGCTTGGAGTGGACGCCCCGGCAATGGTTCAGTCAACTGCAGGAGTTTCAGATAGCCGTTCCGCGCTTCATCGAATTGTTTGTTGCCGTAAAGAATGTCAGCGCGTACCAGGCAGACCTTCAGGGAATCCGGGTGGTCACGCAGTCCCTGGTCCAAAATATTGAGAGCCTTAGGAACATCCTTGAGCTCGTGCCCATAAATCAAGGCAAGCTGCAGTTGCGCCTTCGGCTGTGAAGGCGAAATCTCAAGTACCCGGCTCCATAGTGCCTTGTCGCAATCCCAGTAGCCCATTTCATGCCAGGTCAGCCCGGACCAGAGGACAACGACTCCCAACGCAACCGCAAAGCGCATCTTCGGCTTCATTTTTCCCAGGTAAAGAATTGCCCATGCTACCAGTGCGCTGAACGCATATGCGGGAATGTACAGATAGCGGTCGTGTTCAGAGACCATGGTCGCAAAGATTACCGCCGGGGCCAACGTAAGCGCAAACCAGATGATCAGGAATCCGGCAACAGGCGAGGACTGCTTCCGCCAGATCCAAAACACTGCCGCCAACAGCAGCAGTACGCCGATTCCGGGCAGCACAAAACCTAACAACGTGGGCCGCTGCAGAGTCTTTGTCCCGTACTCCACGGCAAATCCCCACGGCGCTACCAAATGGCGGAGGTACCACCAGATTGCGTAAGGCGCTGTCCACAGATTGGCCAACGTGTAAGTTGGATGGACATATTCGACGGGGCCGACGGGCGGTTTAATGATCTGATGACGGATCGCCATATACACGATCCAAACCGCGCCATAGGGCGGCAGGATACGCATGATCCGCGAGATTCGTTCCGTTCGCGGCGACGCCAACCAGAGATAAACAACAATCAGGATGGGTACAAACACCATCGTTTCTTTGGTAAACATCGCACATGCAAACAGGATCACTGAGCACGTCAGCATGAACGCGGATTTGTTCTCAAACCATTTCAAGAACGTAATCAGCGATGCGAAGAAGAACACCGCGACTAATCCGTCAACAAAACTACTACCGACCCACGCAACGCTCTCAACTTTGGTCGGATGCAACGCGAACAACACAGCGGTCAGGAGAGCGAGTCGACCGTCATGAAACAGAAGACGTCCGAACTGATAGGCAAGGATCATCACTGCCAGATGTAGAAGGATCGCACTCAGATGCCCCCATCCCGGCGCGCCCCCGGCTAGATGACCCAACAAGAAGCTGTAGGTCAAAGAAATCGGACGATAATAAACCGAATGTGCCGTTCCGTCGGAACCGAAGATGTCGTGTAAGAAGAACTGCCCTATATCTCTGAGCCTGCCACTCCACGACGTCATAACATTGTCGTCGTAAACGGGAGCGAAGGCGATTGAGCGCACGTAGAGGCCAAGCACCAGGAGCGAGGCGAGCCGAATGAGCCAGTGCTCGGTGAGCAGCATGTCGGATATGCGTGACCAGCGCGAAACGGGAGCGGTGCGCTCCCCGACGCCGGACGCGCGGGCGGCCTCGACCTGATTTTCCGGAACAGTTGGAGTTGACATGATTTCAGGTGCAGTTTATCGCAGCCATTGTCGATAATCGAAGCAGATTCGGCAGAAACCGGCCCTCATTTCATTACCGAAGCTGCAGTAATGGCGCGCTCGGGATATAATCAATACAGCATTCCTGAGTTTTCGTTCATTCTTCGTAACAGAATCGTGCAACGGACTCGCGGCAGAGTTCCCTGCCTGACTCGCGCGCGCCAAAAGCGCAGCGCCCCACGAAACCAGTTTGCACATGTCGCCCAATAAGGACTAACAGTTTTGACCACCCAGATTCGCAACATTGCTATTATTGCCCACGTCGATCACGGTAAGACCACGCTCGTTGACTCCATGCTGCGCCAGAGCGGCGTATTTCGCGCCAACCAGGAGTTGGTGGATCGGGTTATGGATTCCAACGATCTTGAACGTGAGCGTGGCATCACCATTCTTGCCAAGAACACCGCGGTGTTCTATCACGACGTAAAGATCAACATCGTTGACACGCCGGGCCACAGCGACTTCGGTGGAGAAGTCGAACGGGCGCTGAAGATGGTCGATGGTGTCATGTTGCTGGTGGACGCCAGCGAAGGTCCGCTACCACAGACCCGCTATGTGCTTTCCAAGGCCCTGGAAGCCCGCCTGCAACCGATCGTTGTGATCAACAAGATCGATCGCCCCGATGCACGCGCCCAGGAAGTGCTGAATGAGGTCTATGACCTGTTCATCGATCTTGACGCCGAGGAGTCACAGCTTGACTTCCCCGTGCTCTACACAAATGGCAAACTCGGCACCGCGACTACAGATCCTGATGTTCCGGGTGTGGATCTTCAGCCGCTGTTTGAATCGATCGTAAAGACCATTCCAGCGCCTGCCGGAGACGCAACGGCGCCTCTGCAGATTTTGGTCGCCAATCTCGATTACAGCGATTACCTTGGCCGCCTTGCCATTGCTCGCGTCTTCAACGGCACCCTCCGCACCGGAGAAGAAGTTGGCATTGCAAAGTTGAGCGGTGAAATAGAGAAGATCAAGATCACCAAGCTTTTCAGCTTCAGTGGCCTCAAGCGTACGGACATCACGGAAACCGAACTGGGCGATATTGTGGCCGTTGCCGGCGTTACCGGCATCACCATCGGAGAGACGATCACGAGCTTTGAGACTCCCGATCCTCTGCCCCATATTCTGATCGACGAACCTACCATCGCCATGCAGTTTGTCGTAAACACGTCGCCTTTCAGCGGACGCGAAGGCCAGTTCGTGACCTCGCGCAACCTCGCTGAACGGTTCGAAAAGGAGTTGCTGACCAACGTTTCGATTCGCGTTGATCAGACGGCGCCCGATACCTTCACAGTCATGGGACGCGGCGAACTTCAGCTCGCCATTTTGATCGAAATGATGCGTCGCGAAGGCTTCGAACTGGCGGTCGGCAAGCCTGAGATTGTCACGCGAACCATCGACGGAAAACTGATGGAGCCGGTCGAGTTGCTCACGGTGGATATTCCCGAGGAGTTCATCGGCGTTGTCATTGAAAAGCTCGGCGCTCGCAAGGCCGAAATGCGCAAGATGCACAATCACGGCTATGGCCGTGTGCGCATTGAATTCCGCGTGCCCAGCCGTGGACTCATCGGCCTACGCAGCGAAATGCTCACCGAGACCCGCGGCACCATCGTGATGAACTCGCTCTTCGATGGCTACACAGAATGGCTTGGAACCATTCCTCAGCGCGCCGCTGGTGTGCTCACCTCGGATCGCAACGGCTCGACCACGACCTACGCCCTTAACGGATTGCAGGAGCGGGGCGAGCTCTTCGTCGGCCCCGGCGTGGAAGTCTACGAAGGCATGATCATCGGCCAGCACTCGCGCGAAAATGATCTCGACGTAAATGCTGTACGCGAGAAGAAGCTCACCAACATGCGCGCCTCCACCTCTGACGAAGGCGTGCGGCTGATTCCCTTCCGCACGCTGAATCTGGAGCAGAGTCTGGAATTCATCGCCGACGACGAACTGGTCGAAATCACGCCCAAGTCGCTCCGCCTACGCAAGAAGATTCTGCAGGCCGGACGCCGCCCCCGAAAGGGCACTGAACCGGTAGCCTCAGAGGTCTAGTTCTACCGCAGTAATGGCATTTCAAAAAAGTCCCTCCCTTCGGAGGGACTTTTTGTGCCTCCAGCTAAGTTTCTCCCCTAAGTTTCACCGCGGAGCAGGTTTGCGGGTTAGAATCCTTGGCGGCTACATTTCGCAATGAAAAGGGGACTACCTCCGTGAATACGAATCTCTGCCAAAAAGCGTTTCGCGCTGCAGCTCTCGGTCTACTTACGCTGTCGTTCATTGCTGGAGCTCATGCCCAGAAGCTCTCGCCCGCGCTTGAAAATGCAGTCGGACAATGGCAGGTGATCAATGACGAAGGCAAGCCTGGTGGCCACGTTGAGACTTACCTGGTGAACGGAAAGCTATTCGGCAAAGTGATACAGTTACGCCCGGGCCGTCTGCCTGACGCGGTCTGCGAAAAGTGCTCAGGCGAACTTAAGAACAAGCCCATTCAGGGCATGGTGATCCTGCGGAATTTCAAGCCTGAAGGCGAGAACTGGGTTGGGGGAACCGTAGTGGACCCGGACAACGGGAAGGAATACAAGGGCAAGGTCTGGGCGGTGGGAAATGACAAGCTGTACATGCGAGGCTTCATCGGCATTTCCCTGTTGGGACGCACCCAGTCCTGGAAGCGCCTACCGTAGTTGAATCGCTGGCTATCGAATTCAGCCAGTCTTGGCTACTCGCGCAATGGTTCTTGCGCAAAGCGCTCGCGCCGGTTTTCGAGCAGTATCCTGAAAATGTAGAACACGACACCGAGATTGATCAGCAAAACTGCGAGCTTGGTCCAGTGTGGATGAGCGATCAGGGCAAATACTTCGAATGGAACGTAGATGGCGCCGGATATGACAGCGAACCACTCGGCCCAGTGTCGCTCATTCCACAGACCGTAGGCCTCAACGAAGCGGCCTAGCGAATACACGATTCCGACTGAAACAGCGGTCCAGATGCCCCGGCCCGTCGTACGGTCGGCCAGTTCATAAAACCAGTCGGAAACTCGCGAGTCAGGATTGATCCTTAACCACTCGGTTATGTGATCGACCACTACATCGAGATCTCTGTGTAATAACGAGAGCAAAACAATGCAGAGCGCCACTACCGCCGCGCCCTTCAATGCCTCAATGGCTGCCACAGTTCGCAGGCCGTATTTATGGCTCAACTTGTCCATTTGCTGCACTTCACCCATATTCCTGTCGTTAGATGAGGTACCGTGTCCAATCTACACGACAGGCCCACAATCCTAGCAAGAAAGAATGTTCCGGATTCAACTCTACCCCTTATTCCCCGGTGGCGAGCTTCCTGCGGCATACAACACTGCATTTGGGAAGCTCATCCCAACCGCAATAGCTCATTTGTGCGATTCTTCGCAGGAGATCCGCCCCAGACATGGCCACTGTCGAGCGACGCCCACTTCCATCCACACCGGGCGTGCGCCGCCCGATTCTGCCATGGACCGAGCGGCTCTATTTTGCACTGAATGCACATGGTGGCCGGGTCTTGGCCTTGCAACTCGCCATGTACTTCTCGGCTGCGTTCGCCCTGTCATCATTGAAACCATTCTGGTTTGATGAATTAATCACATTCGATATTGCCCGGCAGGCAAGCATCCATGCTATCTGGAACCTGCTGCTTCGTGCGGCTGATCCCAATCCTCCGCTCTCTCACCTTTTCGCCTTCGTCTCCATTCGGCTCTTTGGGAACGGGGAATTAGCTGTCCGCCTGCCGTCCATTTGCGCCGGAGCAATAACGCTCCTCTGCATCCACGAATTTCTCGTCCGCCGTGTTGCGTCAATTTTCGCATCCGTGGGCGTCTTCTTCTACATGACCACCCACGCATTTGACTACAGCTACGAAGTGCGCTCTTACTCATTTCTGGTCTGCTTCGCAGCCGTGGTGTTGCTTGCCTGGCGCTGGACTCACGAAACCCGGCGCAAGCGCATGGCGGCGCTTTTGCTGGCTGCAGCGCTGGCTCTCGGCCTGTCGTCGAACTACTACGGCGTACTAATTTTCTTCCCGCTCGCAGCCGGAGAGTTGGTCTCGACCGTGCAGCGCCGCCGCATCGCATGGCCGGTCTGGGTCGCCTTCGCAGCCGGTGCCGCTCCGCTAATCGCCTATCTGCCTCTTGTCCACGCGGCAGTGGCTCGATTTTCGCCCTACGCGTGGAACAAGCCCTACCCGGAATTCATAATTGACGCCTACTCCCAGATGCTGGAGGCGAGTTCGTGGCTGGCGCTGGCGGTTGTATACTCTGTCGTAGTCATAATCAACTATGAGCGCTTGCAACTCGGCATCCGCCGCACGCCGATTCTCCGGCTCCCGGAGTTAGTCGCCGTAACGCTGCTTGCCACTTTTCCGGTGCTGGGATACCTGATGTCGGTCATTCGTGGTGGCATGATCAGTTCGCGTTTCGTGCTTCCCTTCTGCATTGGTGTCTCCATTGCATTCGCCATCGCCGGATTCAAAATCGCGGGCCGGAGTTACGTTTTGGGGCTGGTCTTTGTTTTAGTCAGCTTCTGCTGGTTTGCCTGCCGCGCCGGAGATATGGCGGCCGACTACAGCAATCAGCGACAGGCGCTTGATCGCATCATCGCTACGCTGCCGGAGGAGGGAATGATTCTCGTTCCCGACTCGCTGCTGGCGACGCCTCTGAACTACTACGCGCCGCCGAAGCTGGCCGCGCGATTGGTTTTCCCAATGGATCTTGCCGCCGTCCGCAAGTACAAGCGCGAGGACTCGCCTGAGCAGAACCTTGCTGCCGCGCCTGAGATCTATTCTGTTCCGATCATCCCGCTCGATGATTTTCAGAACGCGCATTCCAGCTATTATGTGCTCGGGCCGGATGACAATTGGCTGCTGCAGGAGCTTCGCGACGATGAGGTTCCCGCGCATCGTGTCCCCCTTGATTTTCGCTCCCATGACCTCGGCGGATTCACCCCGCTGGCTCACCGCGACGTCTCACTTTTCCGGGTGGATAGCTTTGATCCCGGCACTTACAAGCCCTGAAATCGGTGGCACTTTCAATGAAGAAGACCGCAATCATCATCGGCGCTGGCCCGGCAGGACTCACGGCTACGTATGAGCTACTGACTCGCTCTGACATTTTGCCCATCGTACTGGAGAAGAGCTCCTACATGGGCGGCATTTCGCGCACCGTGGAATACAAGGGAAACCGCATTGACATAGGCGGCCACCGCTTCTTCTCCAAGAGCGACCGCGTTATGAACTGGTGGCTACAGCACATGCCCCTGGACGAATCCAGTGCCAATGCGAGTTCTAGTAGCCACATCCGTTACCAAAATCAGCAGCGGCCGTTGCCCGACGGGACGACTCGTGCCACCGGTCCGGAGACCATGCTGTTGCGGGAGCGCCGTTCGCGCATTTACTTCCTCCGGAAATTCTTTGAGTACCCCATCCAGCTCAGCACGCAGACTTTGCGGAACCTCGGAATTACACGTGTCGTTCGTATCGGCTTCAGCTACGTGTGGAACGTGCTATTTCCGCCCAGGCGCATTGAAAATCTTGAGCAGTTTTTCATCAGCCGCTTCGGCGGAGAGCTCTATCGCACTTTCTTTCGTTCCTATACCGAAAAGGTCTGGGGCGTGCCGTGCGATCAGATCAGCGCCGAATGGGGCGCCCAGCGCGTTAAGGGGCTGTCGATTACGAAAACCATCGCCCATTACATCCGACGGCTATTCCAGAGCAAGCAGGACATCCGCCAGAAGGAAGTGGAAACCTCTCTCATCGAACAGTTCATGTATCCGCGACTCGGCCCCGGTCAGCTTTGGGAGGTGGTCGCGCGCAAGGTAACAGAAATGGGAGGCATCATCCACACCGGGTTCCAGGTAGACCGCCTGCAGGTGGATGGCGGCAACGTCCTCAGTATCTCCGGCACTGACTGCGATGGCGGCGAACGCTCCTTCGAAGGCGACTACTTTTTCTCCACCATGCCCATCAAGGAATTGGTCCATTCTCTCAGCACGCCAGCCCCGGCCAATATCACTGAAATCAGCGATGGACTGCAGTACCGCGACTTCGTCACTGTGGGCCTGCTTGTCAACAAGCTTGTGGTGAAGGACGCTACCAGCCCCAACACTCTGATCAAGGACAACTGGATCTACATCCAGGAGCCCGAGGTGCGCGCAGGTCGTCTTCAGATCTTCAATAACTGGAGCCCATACCTGGTGCGAGATCCCAACACAGTCTGGATTGGCGTGGAGTACTTCTGCTACCACACCGACGACCTCTGGACCATGCCTGAGACAGACATGGCCGCGCTTGCCAGCCGTGAACTGGCCGCCATCGGGATCATCGATGAGGCCGACGTACTCGATGCGACAGTTCTCCGGATGCCGAAAACGTATCCTGCATATTTCGGCACCTATGACCGTTTCGACGAATTGCGCGAGTACCTGCTGCGGTATCAGAACCTGTTTCTGGTTGGCCGCAACGGAATGCACAAGTACAACAACCAGGATCACTCGATGCTGACGGCAATGACCGCCGTCGATAACATTCTCAGCGGACGGCTTGATCAATCCAACATCTGGGCGGTCAACACTGAAATGGAATATCACGAGGAGAAAGCTGCCGCGGAGACGACTGCCTTGGAACAGAAGCAGGGCTCGGCAATCTGAGTTGCGCGAGGACCGGATTCAGCCTGTGCTGTTTGTTCAGCCAACGGAGATAGCTTTCAGGCTAAGATATACAGATGAAGGTTCTTTCCAGGTTCATGCTGTCGGCGGTAGCGCCGGAACACTTCCCTCCCCCGGAACTGCCGGAGGTTGCATTTCTTGGCCGCTCGAATGTTGGGAAGTCGAGTTTGATCAATTCTCTCGTCAGCGCAAAGATCGCCAAGACCAGCAACACTCCCGGACGGACACAGACGATCAATTTTTTCGAGATTCGCTGGCCTGGTCGCCCGCGTCCCGAACTCATCTTTGCCGACCTGCCCGGTTACGGTTACGCCCGTGTCCCGCGTGCGATCACTCGTACCTGGCCTGAGTTCATAGAACCTTACCTAGCCCAGCGCCCTTCTCTTACGCTCTGCCTGTGCCTGGTCGATGCCAACATACCGCCACAAGCCTCCGATACGCACATGATCGAGTACCTGCGGCAGACCAATCGCCCCATCCTCGTTGTGGCCACCAAGGCCGACCGGGTCGGGAACCGACTCCACGCCTCGCTCAGCGCTCTCAAGAAGGCACATGGGGTTGATTTCGTTCTTCCTTATTCGGTGAAATCCGGCCTTGGGCAGGACGAACTCTGGAGGCGACTCCGGGAGACCAGCGCCCAGGCCAGCAATAGCGAAAGCGCCTGATTTCCCGTGGGATAAGAATTACGGCTTCTTTGAGGTATTCTGGCTTCCTAACCTGTCAGGATCTGCGAAACTAAACTCCACATTATGAAGGGCTTGCCTATTTCTGCCCTGTAATTCCTTTGCACCAGGATCGGGTTCTGGATTTCTAGGCGGAATTCGTAGTATCATAGGTAGGTAACATGTCTCGTCGGACTCGATAGACCGGGTGGATGTCACGGACGACGTACGCTGCGCAGACTCTTTCGCAATACATCGCAAGACGATGCGAGGTCTGCCAATCTTGAAGATCGAAGATCAATACCAACAGGCAGATAAATCCAGCACGTCGAATTGAACTTGGGCTTTCCATTGGCTCGCCCCCGGATGTTTCAATTTCATCGCAGAGGTAAAGACAACTTCCATGGCAAAAAGAAGAGGTAATCCCAACTGGGGCAAGCCCGAACCAATCGGCCCCGTGACCCCCACTATCACCGAATTCGAACAGGTTGTCCGGGAATTCAAATTGACGCCGGACCAATACCTCCGTTCCACACGTCTGCGTGAATGGGCACGCCGGAATAAGAATTCCAAGTACATCCCCGAACCGCTCCTCGAAGCTTGGGGCTTTGAAATCGAATCCACCCTGTAGTACAGAGAGTTAGCCCGGGAACAGGCCGCCTTCATGGCGGCCTTTTGCTTTCATCCGCTCTCATCTTCAGAATTCATGGCTCTAATTCGCGTTCCACGGCTGGCGCTCTCGATTGACGGGCAGGGACCCGGAGTGCGATATTCAATTGTTACATTGCGATAAATTCAACGTTACAAACTCTGGGCAGTCTGCGCTCGAATGGATGCCCATCAGGAGATTTGTCCGCGCTATGCGCTTGATTCCGCGCGAAACCAAGTTCTTCGACCTCTTTGCAGATATGGCGAACAACCTCACCACCGGAGCCCGCCAACTGCGTGATCTCCTTCAGGATTACCAGGACGTTTCCGCCGGTGTTCAAAAGATTAAGGGCACGGAGCACAAAGGCGATGACATCGCCCATGCCGTATTCGTCAAGCTGAACTCGTCCTTTATCACGCCCTTCGATCGCGAAGACATCCACACCCTGGCCAGTTCGCTTGATGATGTGCTCGATTTCATCAATGCCGCCGCCGATCGCCTTACGACCTACAAAATCACGAAGCCGCCCGCCGCAGCCGTCGAACTGGCTACCATCATCCTGCGCCAGGCCGAGGAGCTAGCCAAGGCTGTGGCTCTGCTGGAAAAAGGCGACGCCCTCATCGAATACTGTGTCGAGGTCAACCGGTTGGAAAATGAAGCAGACGGAGTCAGTCGCGCTGCCATTGGCCGCCTTTTCGAGACCGAGACCGATCCCATTCAGCTCATCAAGCACAAGGAACTGCTCGAAGTTTTGGAGATGGCCACCGACAAGGCCGAGGACGCAGCAAACGTGCTGGAAACCGTAGTACTCAAGAGCGCCTGAGTAACGGCCCACATCGCGGACGCGCAGCGCCTCCGCTAGAGGTACGTCTTGAACACTGGATTGATTCTGGTTATTTTCACCTGCGTAGTAGCTCTGGCCTTTGATTTCATTAATGGCTTTCACGATGCAGCCAATAGTATTGCCACTGTAGTTTCTACTCGGGTCTTATCACCCAAGCTGGCTGTGATCTGGGCGGCTTTCTTCAACTTTGTGGCCGCCTTCCTGCTGGGCACCGCCGTAGCCAAGACCATTGGCAAGGGCATGGTCGATCTCAGCATCGTCACCCAATATGTGGTCCTTGCTGGATTGCTGGGCGCCATCGCATGGGATCTGCTCACCTGGGTGCTAGGCCTTCCCACTTCGTCTTCACACGCTCTCATTGGAGGATATGCCGGAGCCGCCATTGCCCGCGCCGCCATTCTGCATGGATGGCATAACTGCCTCGGCGTCATCATTCCCGGCGGCTGGACGAAGACGATAGTCTTCATCTTTATCGCTCCAGTCATGGGCTTCGTTCTCGGCTTCGGATTTATGGTCGCCACCTACTGGATTTTCCAAGGGAAGGCACCTCGACAGGTTGATACCTGGTTTCGGAAGCTCCAATTGCTCTCTGCCGCGGCCTATTCTCTTGGCCATGGCGGCAATGACGCGCAGAAAACCATGGGCATTATCGCCGGAGCGCTCTACACCGGACACATCATCTCTGAGTACGACATCAAGCATGATTGGGGTCATTACCATTGGCCCATCATCCTGTGCGCCCATGCCGCCATCGCGGCGGGAACCTACTTTGGCGGGTGGAAGATCGTGCACACCATGGGGAGCAAGATTACCAAGCTGAAGCCGATCGGCGGCTTCTGTGCGGAAACTGCCGGCGCGATTACATTGTTCGGGACAGCCTTGGCGGGCATTCCAGTCTCCACCACTCACACCATTACCGGAGCCATTGTCGGCGTGGGCACCACTCAACGCGTTTCCGCTGTTCGCTGGGGAGTTGCCACACGCATCGTATGGGCTTGGGTGCTCACGATCCCAGCCTCCGCCGCGGTTGCCGCCTTGGTGTTCTACCTGATGCGTCTCTTGAACCCGGCTGCGTAGGAATCACTTACATCATCCACAAATGGGGAGCCGCACGGGCTCCCCATTCTCTTTGCTTTCGCGATGACGCGGCCTACCAAACCCGGCAAGCCGCTCCCCTCACCATAGGCTGCCCCTTGTGGCAGCCGAACGCCTTGACGAAGTCCGTCTGATTGCTCAGAGGAGTATTCACGCGGAAGCGTCCGAGCGAGTGCGGATTCGTGGTGATCTGCATCCGTTCGATATCCGGACGTGCCATCTCACACCAACTGAACGCGTAGCTGGCGTAAAACCGCTGTCTGGCCGTCAGTCCGTCCTCTTCCGGAGTATCCATACTCTTGCCGCGTGCCTTGTACAAATTTTCCAACGCCATCATCGCCAGGTGGATTCCTCCGTTATCGGCCGTATCCTCGCCCTGGGTCAGCTTCCCGTTCGTTTTGGTCCCCAACTCCGGAACGTCGTGTGTGTACTCGGCGGCGATGCAATTGCCTCGTTCGTCATAGGCCTTGGCATCCGCGGGAGTCCACCAGTCATGCAGGTTGCCCTTAGCGTCGAACTTTCGGCCCTGATCGTCGAAACCGTGCGTGATTTCATGACCGATCACCATACCGATGGAACCGTAGTTCGCAGCGTCCGACTGATTTGCGTTGAAGAACGGGAGTTGCAGAATGCCTGCCGGGAAGTTGATGGTATTGTTCTGCGGATCGTTGTAGGCGTTAATGGTTGGCGGGGTCATCGTCCATTCCATCTTGTCCACCGGTTTATTAATCTTGTTCAGCTGACGATGTACTTCGAACGCATTCGCCGCTTCGATATTCGCCAGCAGATTGTCAGGAACGATCTTCACCGAAGAGTAATCGCGCCAGGTATCCGGATAGCCGATCTTCTGAATCATGGCATCCAGCTTTTCAATGGCCTTCTGCTTTGTCGTGGAGGTCATCCAGTCTACCTCGCCGATGTCCTGCTTCAGCGCGGTGCGGATGCCAGTCATCAGATCCACTGCCTTGGCCTTGCTCTCCGGCGGAAAGGCAACCTTCACATATTCCTTTCCCAGTGCCTCACCAAGCCGTGCGTCCACTGAGGCGACGCAACGGCGCCACTGAGGCAGCATCTTCGGAGTTCCCTGCAGCGTGGTCCCAAAGAAATCGAAGTTCGCCTGCTCCAGTTCTGGAGTTGTCTTGTTGGCCGCCGAGCGAATCGTCCACCAGCGCAGATACGATTTCAGATCGTCGAGCGACCTCGTCTTGATCTGGGCATCCAGCGCGGGGAGAAATTCCAAGGTGGTCACAATGTAGAACGGAGGTTTGGGAGCTCCGCTCAACTGCAGGTATTCGTCAACATTGAGCGAAGGCAGCGCCGCCTTAACCTGTGCCAGTGACTGCTTATGGTAGGTCTTCAGCGGGTCGCGACGGTCCACGGCGGGCATCTGCGATTTCGCCAGCGCACTCTCGATCTCAAATACGGCAGCAGCTTCCTTCCCGGCCTTGTCTGCGTCATCACCCGCGAGTTGGAACATGCGGACAAGGTGCTTCTTGTAGGCATCCCGAATCTTCTTCGAGTTCTCGTCATCGTTCAGATAGTAGTCACGCGAGGGCAGCGACAAACCGCCCTGATCGAATCCGGCAACCATCTTTGAGGAGTCTTCCAGATCCTGCGTCGGGCCGAACCCGATCAGCGCCGTGGTTGTCTGGTTGTCATCGGCTTCCCATGCCGGAATCAATCCATGATGCAGGCGTGCAAGCAGTTTCGCGAGTTCCTGCTTGTCCTTCATCGCATCCACGGGCTTCAAAGCGTCTGCCAGCCACTGCTTGCCTTTCGCAGCGCGCAGGTCCAGATTCATGCAGCTCTTCCAGTAGTCGCCCACAAGCTGCTCTGTGCCTTTGGCGGATGGGTTTGCAGCAGCCTTCTCCAACGTCTCGCGCAAGATCGTCTGACTCCAGAGATACAGCGGAGTTCCGGTTGAAACCGCGGGCAAGTCGCTCGGAATCGGATGCGCCGCCTGCCACTTCGAGCAGCTGAACTGATAAAAATCAACGCAGGGATCTTTCGACTTGTCCAGCATTGATGCCTCAAAGCGGTCCAGCTTTGGCACATTTTGGTTATCTGCAGGCGACTGGGCAAAGCCGACGCTGACGGCCAACAGCATCAAGCATCCTATCCGGCTGAATATCTTCTGCATGAGAGCACTCCAGATCTTTTGAGGATTCTTTACTGCAGCCAGCCGATTCTACTCCCAACTGGCGAACGGCTTTAGCAGATACGTTTTCCGGAGACAATGAGTTCCGTCCGCGGGAAGGCTCAAGAATAAGCGACAACCGAAATAGTGGGGTTTTCAGTACCCCCTGCTCTTATCGACAAGATTCCGTAAAGTCTCTCCCGCCTGCAATCGCTGCAGATTGTCGCTGAAGATGGCATAGTGTTCCTCCCACATCTGCTCGTGAAATCCGCCTTCGTGGGGTGTGATGATCACATTTTCCGCGCTCCATAGCGGTGAATCCTTTGGCAGCGGCTCAGAACGAAATACGTCGAGGGCCGCACCACCGGGTCTCCCGGCTTCAAGGGCTTTCAGCAAAGCCACTTCATCCACCAACGCGCCGCGCCCAACGTTGACCAACCAGCTTCCCTCTTTCATGTGCGCGAATCGCTCTGCGTTCATCATGCCTAGCGTCTCAGGAGTGGTCGGGACAGCGAGCACCACGAAGTCAGAATCCGCCAGCGCCTCGTCAAATTGCGAAAAGCTCATCATGCGTTCCACACCCACTGCCGCCTTTGTTGCGTCCTGTCGCACGCCCACCACATGCATCCCCAGCGCCGCACAATACTCAGCAATGCGGCTTCCAATTTCTCCCATGCCGACGATCAGCACTTGCGCTCCGCGAAGCCGACGAGGACGCGGGCGCGAGTGCCACATGGAATCCATGCTCCAGGTTCGCGCACTTTGCAGATCGCGAGCGCGGTCCAACCTGCGCGCGGCGGACAGCATGAGGGCCATCACATGTTCGGCCACCATCGCCCCATGCACCTCGGCTGCATTCGTCACCGGAATGCTGCTCGCTACCACTCCGGCGCACAGCACTCCGTTCGCGCCACTCGCCGGACAGTGAATCCAACGCAAACGCTGTGCTTTCTTCCACTGCTCCTCATGTAAGCTCCAGCTCACGAGAATATCGGTATCAGCAATCTCATTGTCGAGTTCGTCGTAAGAATCCAGTCGCACGGCGTCGGCCCCAAGGTCCTCCGATGCTCTGTCGGCGAACCACTGCGGCAACCTGGAATACTCAAACTCCCGATTCACGCAAAACAGAATCTTCAACGTCTTTCTCCTAAAAGGTGAGGCCACGGCATGACGCACCGTGGCCCACTTTTATTTGATCGCTTCGTTACTGTTTCTTTACGCGTATATCGCGACCCGTCATTTCCGCAGGCTGTGGCACGCCGAGAATTCCCAGCACGGTCGGTGAAATGTCCTGCAGCGCTCCGTCCGGACGCAGCGTGAACTGGTTCGCTGCCTCGGCGACGTAGATGAAGGGGACCGGGTTCGTAGTGTGCGATGTCAGCGGTCCACCAGTCGCGGGATCGACCATCTCTTCGGCATTTCCGTGATCGGCGGTCACCAACATCACTCCACCACAACGCTTCACCGCCGCGTAGATTTCGCTCAGTCCCGCATCGACGGTCTCTACGGCTTTCACCGTTGGCTCAATCCTGCCTGAGTGCCCCACCATGTCGGCGTTTGCGAAGTTGACCACCATCACATCGAAGGTGTTGTCCTCGATATTCTTGACCACTTGCCGCGTTACCTCGGCAGCGCTCATCTGCGGCATCAGATCGTAGGTGGCGACCTTTGGAGATTGCACCAGCACCCGATCTTCGCCGGGAAATGGCTTCTCAACACCACCGTTGAAGAAAAACGTAACGTGTGCGTATTTCTCCGTTTCGGCCACTCGCAAATTACGCATGTTCTGCGTCGCCATGACATTCGCCAGGATGTTATTCAGCCGCTCCGGCGTGATCACCGTCGGCAATTTAAAACGAATGTCATACTCGGTCATGCAGAGATAGTGTAGGTTCTTCGGCAGCTCACGAGCCGGAATCTCTACCTCCAGCCGGTCCGCATCCGGCAGGTCGTTACCGGCCTGGGGCGTGATGCCGCTCTCACGCGTCAGAACTTGCGTGATCTGCCGTGCACGATCCGCCCTGAAGTTGAAGTTGATGATGACATCTTCGTCGCGAATGATTCCAACCGGCTGATTCTTGGCATCCACGCACACGAATGGCACGACAAACTCGTCGTTCACGCCGCGGTTGTAGGACTCCTTCACGGCCATCACAGGATCTTTTGCTGCGCCGCCCTCGGCTTTTCCAAGCACCATAGCGTCGAAGGCTTGACGCTCGCGCTCCCACTTCTTGTCGCGATCCATGGCATAGTAACGGCCACTTACGCTGGCAATTTTACCGATGCCGTACTCGCGCATTTTCTGCTGCAACTTTTCAAGGTATGCCGCGCCTGAATCCGGCGGAGTGTCCCGCCCATCGAGGAACGCGTGAACGAACGCGCGCTCCACGCCATTCTGCTTAGCCATCTGCAACAGAGCGTGGAGATGATTCTGATGCGAGTGCACACCGCCATCGCTGAGCAATCCGATGAAGTGCAATCGGCGACCATTCACCTGCGCCTGCTTCATCGCCTCCAGCAGCAGCGGATGCTTGAACAACTCGCCGTTCTCGATCATCAGATCGAGCCGCGTTATGTCCATATACACCACGCGCCCGGCGCCGATATTGAGATGTCCAACCTCGCTGTTGCCCATCTGTCCTGTCGGCAAGCCAACGAATCTCCCGCTGGTGTGTACCAGCGTGTTTGGAAACTCGCGTAACAGCTTGTCATAGGTTGGTTTGCGGGCCAGCGAAATTGCATTCGTTTTCGATGGAGGAGCGTATCCCCATCCATCCAGGATGATCAGTACCAGCGGTTTAGGTCGAGCCATAGTCGTTCGAACACTCCCGTAAAAAGCGTGCGCAATAAGGGCGCTACTTGGACGTGTTGTCCTTGGTCGTTGATTTATCGTCCGCAGTCTTTGACTTTTCCGACACCGGTGGTTTCTCTTTTCCCACTTCTGCCTGGAAACTTTCCAACTTGCTCTCAAGCTCCTCGCTATATGCCTTCAGCTTCTTCTGCACCAGTTGACCGCCGCTCTCGTTCGATTCGCGGATGATCACCGGGACTTTCTCAAGCAGCCGCTTTCCGGCCTCCGAAGTGTAGAAATCAATTCCAGCCTGCACGTCCGAGGCATTCAAATTTTTCTGGTACACGGGAATCAACGTCTCCGAAATTGATTCGAATGTGAACAGCGGAGTGGAGTCGAAAACCGTATCCAGCTTTTTCAAAGTCGCTGCATCAGCGTCTGGATTCTTCTTCTGAAATGAATTGCGAGCTGCGAGTTTCAGCTTCAACTGCGTGCTCTTTAGAGAAGCATCAATGCTCTCCTGAACGCCCATCGACGACATCAGCTTCAACACTTGCGCGCGCGACGGCGGAGTGCTGTCCAGCGCTACAGTCTGCGCCCATCCGGCGCCACACATCATTGTGAACAGCAAGGTCACAAATCCAATTCGGCGAACCATCAACCTTCTCCTAAGAGTTCACGCGCAAAGAAACATCTAGAAACATCATTGGGAACTACCGCAAGATGTCCGGACCCGCCGTATCGCGCGGCGAGTCCGGAATAGGTTTACTCCTGGTCGCCTGCGGTTTCCAGCAGGTCGCCACCGTAGTTGATGGCCCCGAGGCCCAGGAAATTTGCACCAGCTCCGAGCTCCTCTTCAATTCGCATCAACTGGTTGTACTTGGCAACGCGGTCGGTGCGGCTTGCAGAGCCGGTCTTGATTTGACCGGTGCCGGTGGCAACTGCAAGATCGGCGATGAACGTGTCTTCTGTCTCTCCTGAGCGATGCGACATGACCGCCGTATAACCGTTGCGGCGGGCCATCTCAATCGCTTCCAGAGTTTCCGTGATGGTGCCAATCTGATTCACCTTGATCAGAATCGAGTTGGCTACACCGGTATCGATACCCCGCGCCAGGCGTGCCGTGTTGGTCACAAACAGGTCGTCGCCCACCAGTTGAATCTTGCTGCCCAACTCATCCGTCAGCAGCTTCCAGCCATCCCAATCGTCCTCGGCCAGACCATCTTCCAGCGAGACGATGGGATACTGCCGCGCCCAATCTGCGTAGAACTTCACCATCTGTTCCGAGGTCTTCACCGACTTGTCACTCTTCTTGAAAACGTACTTGCCGTTCTCAAAGAATTCGCTCGACGCCGGATCCAGCGCGATTGCAATATCGTTGCCCGGCTTGTACCCGGCCTGCGTAATTGCTTCCAGGATCACTTCGATGGCTTCGTCATTGGATTTCAACGAGGGCGCAAAGCCGCCTTCGTCGCCCACCGCCGTGTTGTAGCCTCTCTTCTTCAACACGTTCTTGAGCGCATGGAAAGTTTCCGCTCCCCAGCGCAGCGCTTCTGAGAAAGAAGGCGCGCCGACTGGCATCGCCATGAATTCCTGGAAATCGACGTTGGAATCCGCGTGTGCGCCGCCGTTGATGATGTTCATCATCGGCACCGGCAGAATGCTCGCGTTCACGCCGCCGAGATAACGATACAGAGGAACGTCATAGTGGTCGGCCGCTGCACGTGCTGCCGCCATGCTGACTGCCAGGATCGCGTTCGCTCCGAGCTTCTCTTTATTCTCGGTGCCGTCCAACTCGATCATCTCGGCATCCAGATCACTCTGGCGCGAGGCGTCCAGTCCTTCGATGTGCGGGCCGATGACGGAATTTACATTTTCCACCGCCTTCAGCACGCCCTTGCCGATATAGCGTGACTTGTCACCGTCCCGCAGCTCTACTGCTTCATGTTCGCCCGTCGAAGCGCCGCTCGGGACAATGGCACGCCCTTTGGCACCGCTGCTCAGCGTTACTTCAGCTTCCACCGTAGGATTACCACGTGAATCAAGGACTTCGCGCGCATGTACCAGATCGATCTCTGTCATAGATTCCTCTTGTGATTTGTTAGGGAAGATAAATGCGATTGGGCGCCGAATGACTTTACCGGCGACCTGCATGAATAGGCGAGATTGAGATAGTTCGCCAAACTTAGAGAATTATATGCTACTCAGCGAGTACTGATGGTTCCCTGCCAGCCGCCCGCCGATTGAGCGTAACAACCCGGGCATCCCTCTTCTTCTCATCTTGCGAAATTCTGCTGATAGAACCGTAATCCGTAACTGCCTTGGTACAGTCCTGTTGCGCCAGGAACGGGGCCGCTCTAGTCTCGTGCCATGGGTTTATTTCTGCTGCCCAGGAGTTTGCAAAATGACCAGTTTCCCCCGACTGCTCTGTCTGATGATGCTAACCACCACCGCCTTCGCGCAGGCCCCCGCACCCTCGTTCGTCACCTCCGATCCTTCCCTGACGGGAGAAACTCAGAAGGCCAGGATGCAGCCCGAGCCTCTCTCCGCCGCTCCGAAGGATCAGCCCGATCTGCATATACGCGCAACTCCGGAGCGCCCCTTGCTCCCGGTTGCCACCGTCCTGCGGCTTAAGTTGAACCGCAGTGTCTCGACCTCCAACGCCAGGATTGGTGAGCAACTCTCCGCCACGCTGACAGCGCCAGTGCAGGTCAATGGAAGCATCGTTCTTCCTACAGGCTCAACCGTGAACTGCCGGGTGGAGCACGCGCATGGAGCGCGCCGATTCTCCGGCAAGCCTTCCATCACCATCAAGGCTCTCAGCGCGCGTATGCCTAATGGCGAAGAACTCAACTTCACCGCCTCGGTGGTCGATACGGCCACTCCGCATGAACTTGATGTGGATCAGGAAGGAAACGTCCGAGGATCTTCACCCAATCCGCTTAACAAAATTGAAACCGGCGCGCTGGCCGGTGTGGGTGCGATCGCGGGTGGCATTATTGCGGGTCCGGAAGGACTGCTGATAGGTACCGCCAGCGGAGTAATTGTCGCTGCCGGGCACATCGTAATCAAGCATCGCGATTTGACTTTGCCCGCCGGAACCGAATTGATCTTCGAACTCGACGCCCCCGCCTCACCAAAGAATACCGGGATGCAGTGACCGCACTGCGGTTTCAATACACTTTACATCCAAAGAATAATCTGGCACCTCCATCTCGGAGGTGCCAGATTGTTTGCAGCCGTTTCGGCCCGAGTTCGATACTGCACGATCACCGACGAATCGTTTAGAAGCGAATCGTCGGTCCCGCGGTCACACGCAGATTGTGATTCGCTCCGTGATCGAAATACATCTCATCGCCTGCTTCAAAACGCGCCCCAAACCAGCCCGCGAAAAATTCGATTCCCCCCGCAGGATAGAACACTCCATTCGTATCGCTGAAAGGAACGTTGGTTACCTGGTTGCCAAAGTTCGTGTCGGTCGAGAAATTCAGCAATCCACCTTTGGCCGTCACAAATACACGTACGGGGCTCGACGTGCCGACCGTGAATTTAGGGCCGAACATGAAGTGAGCCATGCGCAGCCTGCTACGCACGCTGGAAAAGGTGCCGTTGGTGAAGCTCACCTGCGTGTCCACATTCCGCTGGAAATCATAAGCACCTTCGGCTTCCAACGAAACGTTCGGATGCACGTTGAATCCGACCCTTCCTCCCAAGCCGTAGAAATTGGTATCACCCGCGTTATGCAAACGTGTGTAATTCAAGAAAGCGCCGACCTCTCCATGATCGTAAGTCGGACCGCTGCTGACTCTCTGTGCAAATGACGCGGGCGCCAACACGCATAACGCCAGAGCCATTCCCAAAAGCTTGCGTCTCATCATTCTTTCCCCCAATGATCTGTCCATCCCGCCCTTACCGGAAGAATTCCCGGCCAATTGCTTGAGGCGGTATGCTGACCGATATGATGGTCGAAGCTTTTCCGGGGTGGGCTGCAATGCAGCTATCGAATTTTCTTGTTTTTTTCCGCGGCCCGCATGTACCGCAGCTCACATTCACTTTGTGACCTTGCCCAATGCCTCGAAGAATTCGGGGAATGACACCGCAACTGCCTCTGCGCCACTAATCGTAGTTTCGCCATCGGCACGCAACGCGGCGACCGCAAATGCCATCGCAATTCGATGATCGTCGAAGCTCTCGACCCTTGCGCCGTGGAGCTTTTGTCCGCCTGGAATCCACATCCCATCCGGGAATTCCTGCACATCCGCGCCCATGGCGCGCAAATTGCGCACAACCGCATCAATGCGATCGCTTTCCTTTACCCGTAATTCCGCAGCATCGCGAATCTCCACTCCGTTTGCGCTGTACGGAGCCACGGCCGCAATCGCTGGCAGTTCGTCGATCAACGCCGCGCTTTGGGCTCCCCGGATCACTCCTCCCGTGAAGATGCCGCCTTCGGCCTGCATGGTTCCAATCAGTTCGCCGTATTGATCCTCGACGCTGATGAAGCTGACTTTCACTCCCATGCTGGCGAGCACATCCAGCACCACCGATCGGGTTGGATTCAGCAGAACCGAATCGACTACAAGATTCGATCCCGGAAACAGCGCGGCAGCGCACAGGAAAAACGTCACCGAAGACAGGTCTCCGGGTACATATGCTTTTACTGCGTGCAGTTTCTGTTTTCCGCTAACGCTTACCCGATCACCATCCCGTTGCACCTCGCCACCAAAAGCCTTCAGCGCCAGTTCCGTATGATCGCGCGTCCTCACTTTTTCGATCACAGTGGTTTCGCCGTCAGCAAATAACCCTGCCAGCAGCACGCAGCTCTTGACCTGCGCACTTGCCACTGGAGGCTCATAGGAAATGGCCTTCAGCTTAGCTCCGTGGATTTTCAACGGAGCACAACCGTCGTGCGAATCGATCCTTGCTCCCATTTTCTGCAACGGCTCAATCACGCGGCGCATTGGACGCTTGCTCAGAGATGCATCTCCGGTCATCACGCTCTCAAACGGTTGCGCCGCAATAATGCCGCTCAGCATTCGCATGGTTGAACCGCTATTACCGCAATCGAGTTCGCCCGACGGAGCCCTCAAATTGCCACCCACTCCATCGACCTCGACGCGATTACCTTCGCGGCGCACACGTGCCCCCAAGGCTTCCATGCATGCCAGCGTGCTTGCGCAATCCGCCGAACTCGAAAAATTTTCGAATTCCGAAGTGCCTTCGGCCATCCCCGCCAGCATTGCGTAACGATGTGAAACCGACTTATCTCCGGCGGTTCGCACGCTGCCCTGAATCTGCGTTGCTGCCCCCACTTTTACATCCATGACGTGTCCTTATCCTTTGGGCGTGCTTAACAAAACATCGCCAGGTTGCCCGCTCATAAAAAATATAAATCCTGCTCCCGCCTTGACACGAGCCAACTTGTAGTGCCTGTACTTTCTCCAATGTTCACCGTGCAAGTCCCGGATAACGGTGATTGAGAGGGCTATAGCCTTCTAATTCAGCAACCCTTTTGACAATTGCCAGTTTAAAGGATGAGCTATGAAGCCTAATCGCATGGTCGCAGCGTCTCTCTTTTTCGCAACATTGTGCCTGTCAGCTCCCGCACAGGCACAGCGTCCATCCGATCCGCGACGCAACATGCCCACCTCCTCACAACAGGAAGATCCTTCCTTCGGAGACGGCGCGAACCTAGCCAGTATCTCCGGAACTGTGCATACAATGGACGGCCACGCCGTTCAAGACGCAAGAATAGAGCTCCGCGACACTGCACGAGGGAGCCGGAGTGTTACGGCACACTCGGACGCCAGTGGCTCCTTTGCACTCTACAACATTTTGCCCGGCGACTATGAGATTACGGCGAGCTCCGGAACCTCAGAATCCCGCGATCGGGTTCGTATCGACTCCATGTCACACGCGTCTACCGTCGACTTTCGTCTACCGAGTAAATCGGACGCCGAAGTCAGAGTCGATGGTGGCTCCACAGTTTCTGTTTCGCAGTACAGGGTTCCAGCAAAAGCCCGCTCATTGTATGTGAAGGCAGCCCGGGCCATGGCACACGGCAAACTCGATGAGGCTAGTAAAAAAGTGAATGAAGCGCTCGCCGTGTATCCGAAGTTCGCCGAGGCTCTCACGTTGAAAGGAGTGCTCGAATCGGAAATGGGCGAAAAGGCGGAAGCAATTGCCGATTTTCAGCAGGCCATCCAGTACGATTCCAAGTATCCCCTGTCCTACGTTGCCTTGGCTTCTGAATTGAACTCAGCAGGACGATTCGACGAGTCGCTTCTGATCCTGGGACAAGCTGAGCGCCTTACCACCACCATATGGCAAATGTACTTCGAACTTGCCCGCGCGAACATCGGAAAGGGCCAGTACGCCACTGCTCTGCAGAACACGGATCGTGCCTCGAAACTGCAGGGCGGAGCAGAAAAGGAAACGCCTGAGCTGCATCTGGTACGCGGCTACGCACTGGTAGGACTTACGGAGGTGCCCCGCGCCACCCAGGAAATTGAAATATTCCTTGCGCAGCAGCCTACCGGCCGAGCTTCTGACAATGCCCGGAAAATGCTCGATCATCTCCGCGAACGAACCATCACTGCAAGCAAGTAGTCTCTGATTGTGATCTAAAAGGCCGCGCGAACCGCGGCCTTTTGCTGGGCTGAAGTGCGGACGTTCGCTCAGCGACCGTTTTTCTCCAGAAATTCGCGGAGGATGCGACCAACTTCCGTCGGCTGTTCGAAAGCGGCAAAGTGGCCAGCCCTGTTCACGATCTTCAGCTCTGCTCCGCGGATTCCACGCGCGATTCGTTCCAGCTCACTCACCGGCGAAGCCATGTCGTCTTCCCCGCCCAGAACCAGCGCTGGAACGTCGATCTGCGCCAGAACCTCTAAGCTGTCCGCACGCACGGCCATGCCGCGTTGCATTGCTGCCATCCCCTGTGCCCCTGATTGCGACATGGTTTTCTTTGCGGCTTCCACCACATCCAATCGTGAGCTCATCGTCACCGGAGCCAGCAGCTTGGGCATGATCTGTTCGATGGCCCAGCTCGGCCCCTTCTGCAGAGTTTCTTCTGCATTCTTCAGCCGTCCCGTGCGTCCCTCCTCAGTATCCGCGCCTGCCCTGGTGTCCATGAGGACCAGGGCCTTCACGCGATCACGGGAGCGTCGCCAGAACTCGAAGAGCGTATAACCTCCTACAGAACAACCAACGAACACAGCGCGTCCGATCTTTAACTCGTCGCACAGACGCAGCACATCGTCGGCAAGTTTCGCCATCGTGGTTGCGCCCTCACCGACGCCGGAGCGACCTAGTCCGCGCAGATCTGGCAGCACTAGCCGGAAGCGCGACTCCAGATGCTGAGCCATTGGAAGCCAGAAGTTATGATCCGAGGGAAATGGGTGCAGCATCACGACATCCGGCCCTTCGCCCCTCAGTTCGTAAAACAGATCCACACTATCGCTTCGCAGAATCATGAGTACATTCTAACCGCCCGCACATTCAGCCCTCCTCCCCTATAATGATCCAGCAGCAGAGGAGCAGTAATGCGAGTTCTCATTACCGGCGGAGCTGGCTTCATCGGGTCCCATCTTGCGGAAGCTTTGCTTCTCGAGGGCCACCAGGTTGCGGTGCTGGATGACCTCTCCGCCGGGTCGCGCGCAAACATCTCTCACTTGTTGAGCAATCCGGCATTCGTTTTCCATTTGAATTCCATCTTCAACAGCGAACTCCTGTGTTGCCTGATTGCAGACAGCGATATTGTGTACCACTTGGCCGCTGCGGTTGGCGTCAAGCAGATTATCGAGTCGCCGGTCGAGACGATCCATACCAATGTTTCCGGAACGGATCTTGTGCTCCGACTGGCAGCCGGGCATTCGCGCAGACTCGTGCTCGCCTCAACGTCAGAGGTGTACGGCAAGAGCACGCAATTGCCGTTCCGCGAAGACGGCGACCTGGTGCTCGGACCGACAGACCACAGTCGCTGGAGTTACGCGTGCTCGAAAGCGATTGACGAATTCCTGGCACTCGCATGGCATAGCGAGTCTGGATTGCCGGTAACGATCGTGAGACTCTTCAACACCGTGGGCCCGCGCCAAAGTGGACGATATGGGATGGTGCTGCCTACCTTCGTCCATCAGGCTCTTCTCGGCGAGGCCATCACCATCTACGGAACAGGCGAGCAATCGCGATGCTTCTCTCATGTCTCTGACATCGTTCAAGGCCTTGTGGCCATTGCCGGTCACGACAAAACAATCGGGGAGATCTACAATCTCGGCAGCACCTCAGAGATCAACATTAACCAGCTCGCAGCGCGTGTACTGGCGGCCAGCGGCTCCGTGAGTCCCATCACTCACATCCCCTATGGGCTGGCCTACGCACGAGGTTTTGAAGACATGCATCGCCGAGTGCCCGACGTTAGCAAGGCTGAGGCCGCATTCAATTTCCAAACGCACCGCAATCTCGACCAGATTCTTGATGATGTGATTTCCTACATGCGCGCTCGCCTCGGCCAATACAGCAAGTCCAAGGCCATCACTCCATAGATGCGCTGTTCCCGAACCGGGAGAGAATTCAAAATGGCTTGATGGCGAATGTGAACTCCTAGCGCTCAGTGAATAACCGAGAAGTTGCCGGCTCGTAGCGTGGTACATCTTGGATCGTGAGCCCCTCCATACAGCCCGGCCGCATAACTCCCGGCCCTCCCCCTAGTCTTGCCAGCATCGACGCAAAGTCCTATTTGCGCTATATCGCGCGGCAGCCGATTCTGGACCGCGAGCAAAACACCTACGGCTACGAATTGCTCTTCCGCTCAGGGCCTGAAAATTTCTTTTGCTGTAACGACGCAGATAACGCAACCTGCAACACCATCGATTTCTCGCTGCTTTTCGGATCCTCGGCACTCACCGGCAGGCACCCCGGATTCATCAATTGCACGCGCAATATACTTCTGGACGACGTCATCACTCTGCTGCCGCGGGACCGTATCGTAATTGAAGTGTTGGAGAACGTTGTCGCGGATGAGCAAACGATTGCAGCCTGCGATCGCCTGCGGAGAGCTGGATACGTCATCGCGCTCGATGACTATGTTCCCACTCCGGACACGTTGCGCTTGCTGCCCTTTGCAGACATGGTGAAGGTGGATTTTCTGGCGACGGACTCGGCACGACAGGCTGCTATCGCCGCCGACATGCGGCGTCGGGGAATTAAGTTACTCGCGGAAAAAGTTGAGACCAGCGATCATTTCCAGTTCGCCTTGCGCCTTGGCTACCATTATTTCCAGGGGTACTTTTTCTGTAAGCCGCAAACCATCACGATGGTAGATATTCCCTGTTCCAAGCTCACCTACATTAACGTGCTGAACATCGCCAGCCGAGATGTATACGAAGTTGAAGAGCTGGAGCGAGCCGTTCTGCAGGAGCCTTCCCTCTGCTACCGTCTGCTGCGATATTTGAACTCTGCGGCCTTTGGATTATTCCCGGTCCGATCCATCCGGCATGCTCTTTCACTGTTAGGCAGGCGCGAAATCCGGAAGTGGGTTTCGATTGTAGTTGCTATCTCTGTCTCCTACGACCGTCCCGCTGAATTGATATTGAGCGCGCTGAGCCGCGCGCGAACCTGTGAAACTCTCGCGTCTCTCACCGGGGAAGATACCAGTGGAGCATTCATGGTGGGACTGATGTCGTTGATGGATGCAATCCTCGACAGACCCATGGAGATGCTGATTTCACAGCTTCCGCTCGCGACCGAGTGCAAAGACGCGCTTCGCGGCAGCCGCAGTGGCCTCGGGAGGCTACTGCATTTAGCCGTTTGCTGCGAGCGCAGCGCATGGAACGAAATCAGTACCATGGCTGCGGCGAGCACGATGTCCGAAGAAGCGATCTGGGATGCTCATCGCGAAGCGTGCCTATGGAGCAATGAAATCATTCAGCAAAACTGCACTCAACAGTAGAAGTATGAAAACCGGAGGAGTATAGAAAACGGACTACTCAGAGGGCTTGCGTTTCGAGGGCGGCTCTTTGCCCGGGAGTGCCGCGGGATTCTCCTGAGTACGCTCGCGGAATCTGGCGCTCATTCCACTCGCCAGCGAAACAGCCGATTCTCCGAAGCGATCGCGCAGAGCATCAACGGCGCTCATCGCGTTTTTCATTCGCGTCTCCTGCACGCTCGAAAGCAGGTCCATCTGTCCACTGCCCTGTTCGAGTGAGTTCGTCTGCACGCCGATGAGCCGCAAGGCGCGGCCTTTCTCCCAATTCGCATGGAACAAATCACGCACGATGTCCAGCACCTCTGAGTCGAGTTGCGTGGGGCGTTCGAGCGTGCGGCCGCGTGTGTAGGTGGTGAAGTCCGAGTAGCGCAGCTTGATCTGCACTTTGCGTGCGTGCAGCCGGTGCTCGCGCAGACGTCGGCAGACCATCTCTGTGAGCCGCGCCAGCATTGATTCCAGAGCGACCGGATCGCGCTCGTCGCGATTGAAGGTGTGCTCGTGACTGATCGATTTTGGTTCGTTGTTGGCGCCGACCTCCTGGTCATACCATCCGCCGGCGTCCTGGCCTTGCGCTTTTTCAATCAGCGCAGCAAGGCCTTCGCCGATCTTTCTGCCGAGCGCCGATTCGCTGAGCGCGGCGAGATCGCCGATGGTTCGTACGCCGCATGCGCGCAATTTTTCTTCTGTAACCTTGCCGACGCCGGGCAATCGGCGCACGTCGAGAGGCGCAAGAAAGCTGGCTTCGAGGCCAGGGAGAATCTGGAGAACGCCATTGGGTTTGGCCTGATCGCTGGCGACTTTGGCGACGACGCGAGCGGTGGCGATGCCGACAGAGCAATTGAGCTGCGTCTCGCGCTTCATCGTTTTGTGCAGTAAATCCGCGGACTTCATCGATGGGCCGTGGAGACGCTCGGTGCCGGTCATGTCGAGATAGGCTTCGTCGATAGAAGCCATTTCGACTACGGGAGTGAACTGCAGCAGGACGCGGCGCACGGCTGCCGAGGATTCGCGGTAGCGCTCGGGATGGCCTTCCAGAAACACGGCGTGAGGGCAGAGCCTTGCGGCTTCGCGCAGCGGCATCGCCGAGTGCACGCCATATCTGCGAGCCGCGTAGGACGCGGCTGCAACGACGCCTCGCTGGTCGGCGCGACCGCCTACGACGACGGGTTTGCCCTTCAGCGAGGGATCGTAGAGCTCCTCGACGGAGACGAAAAAGGCGTCCATATCAACATGGAAGTAGGTGCGGATCATAAATCGGCTGTTATCGATTGTAGACGAGAGCGGAGAGAAGGATTGACTGTTCTGATAATCGTTTGTGGGAGTGTCAGTTACCGATTGAGCAATCGTTGTGCAGGAGGGCCAGGTATTGGCGAGTCAGGCGACACCGTCGCACAAGGCTGTTGACCGAAAGGTAAATAGTTGAGAAAAGGCCGCCTGAAGTTTCGATTCAGGCGGCCCCGGTTAAAGGTGAACTGCAATTTTATTTGGTGGCGGCAGCAGCTTTCGGCTGGTGACCGCTTACGAGTTCGTCGGCGAGAGGATTCGCGCTGTAGATTTTGCGAATCGATTCGAGGATGGCACGCGAGTCAACCGAGACGGCGCGGCCTTGACGATCGTCGTAGGCGAAGTCCCACGGCAGCGACTGGATGTTGCCGTCAAAGATGATGCCGACGACTTCACCTTTCTTGTCAACGGTCGGTGAACCAGAGTTGCCGCCGATGATGTCGGAGGTGTGAACGAAGTTGAGAGGAGTCTTTAGATCGAGCTTGCTCTTGGCTGCGTCCCAGGTCTTCGGCAATTCGAAGTCACCCTTGTTGCCATTGGCGGCGGCGTGTTCAAAGGCTCCGCCCATGTTGGTGTAGGGAGCGATCTGCTTGCCGTTTTCCTGGTAGCCCTTGATGGTGCCGTAGCTGAGGCGCAGGGTGAAGGTGGCGTCGGGATAGCTGTTGGTGCCCTGCACGGCAAAGCGGGCCTTGGCGATCTTCGTGGAGTTCTGGCGAACGACGGCATCGACTTTGTCGTCCCACTGCTTGCGGATCTCGCGGGCGCGGGGATCGATGTCGCGCATGAGCACGATGAGAGGATCGGTGCTGGCGGCAACGGCGTCGGCTCCGCCCTGGTAGAGCTGTTTGCGAAGGGCTGGATCGTCAAGCTTGCTGCCGTCGATGTAGGCCTGGGCGGCTTCGGCGGGAGTCTTGCCGTTGAGCGCGCGTTTTACGGTCGGATCGTCGGCGCCGAGTTTCTCCTGCATCAGCGTGAGCGACTCGGTGAGGGTGACGACGTCGAGCATGCGATAGACGGGAGCGGTGGAGAATAACTGCTGTTCGAGTGAGGGCAGACGGGCTTCGCTGAATTCGCGGAGACGCTCTGGATTAGGCTTCTGCTTTTCGGCGGTGACACGAACGAGGACGCGGGCGAACTGCGCGAGTTCGGCGTTGAAGCCTCCGGCGCGTTCGACGAAGGTATACGGGAAGAAGAGTTGCTTGCGGACTTCAACGGCCTTGGCAACTTCGTCCCAGGCAGTGCCGTAGGCGGTCTTGAGCTTGGGATCGGCGTTGACGGCGGCGCGCAGTTTCTGTTCGTCGGCGACTTTCTTGCCCATCAACTCTTTGTCTTCGAGTCCGCTGCGGCGGCCCTTGTAGGCTTTCAGCGAGTTCTCAACTCCGAAGATATCGTCACCGGCGACGCGAGCGTTTTCCGCAGACTTAGAGGCGAAGTCGTGGAGCACTTTGTCGCGGCGGGTCAGCAGGTCGATGACGTATGCGGTCTGAACGTCCTTGAGGTAGTTGAGCTCGGCCATGGTGAGCAGGCGCTCGGTTCCGCCGGGGTGTCCGGAGACAAAGACCAGATCGCCCGCCTTGGTTCCAGTGGCAGACCACTTCAAGTAATTGGTGAGGTGTACGGGCTTATCGTTCTCATATACACGGAAGTACGTGATATCGAGATCGTAGCGCGGGTACTCGAAGTTGTCGTGGTCTCCGCCGAAGAATGCCATCTGCGCTTCGGGTGCGAAGACGACGCGCACGTCCGTGTACTTCTTGTACTTGTAGAGGTTGTACATGCCGCCGGCGTAGAGCGTGACGATGTCGCAACGCAGGCCGCTCTTCTCTGAGCACTCCTTCTCGATGGCCGACATCTTCTGGCGCTGGGCTTGCGCACCCTCGGCATCGGTCATGGTGGAGGTGGCTGCGCCCTGCACATCAGCGGTTACGTCCTGAATGTCGACGAGGACATTGAGTTCGAGGTCGGGACACTTGCCTTCGTCGGCTTGGGTTTTGGCGTAGAAGCCGTCCTTGATGTAGTCCTTCTTCTCAGTGGAGAGCTGCTGGAGGCAAACGCGTCCAACGTGGTGGTTGGTGAAGGCGAGTCCGTCTTCGGAGACAAAGGAGCCGGAGCCTCCGTTATTAAAGCGTACGGAGCCGAGGCGGAGGTGATCAAGCCAAGGCTGGGTGACGGTGAAGTTGTGATCTTTCTTGATCTGATCTTTCGGTGCCTTGTTAAAGAGCCACATGCCTTCATCGGCAGCGGAGAATGCGGCGAGACTGCAGAGCAATGCCACGAGGACAAGGATGCGACGTTTCATGAACAACTCCTGAGGTGATTCAGCAAACTGGCAATGATATCAGGAGGCAGTTCGAGAGTTGTTAAGAAGGTCGGGCTCGTGACCGGTGCGTCGATCGGCGGTCCATCGGGATTCAATTTCTACTACTCCAGCTTCGGCGAGAGCGTAATGCCGGAAACTGCTCCAAGGGTAGTCTTCAGGACTCTTTACAAGTTCTCGCTTGACTGGATTGCGGTGGATGTATCGAAGCTTCTCGGTGAACTCTTCGTAGTCGCGGATGTTGCGGTCGTAATAGCGCTTCTGCCAAAGAGGATGAATTGCAATCTGCTTGGATGAGGAAGTCTTCAGGGATTGCATCGCTTGGGCGATGGTGTCGCGCTCTGGCTCGGAGATCAGTAGGTGTACGTGCTCGGGCATCACTACGTATCCGTAGACGCGGAAGTTGTACTTGATGCGAGAGCGTTCGAGCGTGAGTACAAAAGTGTCGCGAGATTTGGGGTCTTGCAGCTGTGGGAGGCGGTGATAGCAGGTGAAGGTAATGAAATGCGACTGCCCAGATTGGTGGTAGCGCTTAAGGTGGGAGGGCATTTTTTCAGGGTAGTGGGCTAGTTGGGGGTTGGGCAAGGCAAAAAGCTTTTGTTCACGGCTGGTGAAGATCAAAGGCAAGAGCAAGAGCAAGAGCAAAGGCAAGAGCAAAGACAAAGGCAAGAGCAAAGACAAAGGCAAGAGCAAAGACAAAGACAAGAGCAAGAGCAAAGGCAAGAACATTTGGCGCGGACTTTCTTGGTTCCCCACACATGCCAAAAGAAGGCATATGTGGGCCACCCGGTTTGGTGATAGTCGAAGGAAAGCAAGAGCAACAGCAAAATGGAGCGGCACGAGGCCGCTCCATACTTGAGGCTAACTTCTTTCGAAAACTACTTGCCGGCGTAGCTGGAGAGCACCTTCATGTAGTTGGCGCGCTGGAAAGCTTTGGGGTTGGGGACGTTTTGCTGACTCATGCTGCCTTGCATCTGGCGGATGGTTTCGTATTCGTGCTTTTCCAGCCATGCTTCCAGTTGATTGCGCAAGGGGCGGAGATAGCCGATTCCGTTCTCCAGGAGTGCGGAGGCTAGCATGGTGACTTTTGCTCCGGACATCATCGACTTCACTACGTCCTCGGCGGTGTGGACACCTCCGGTGATCGCAATGTCAGAGTGGATGTGGCCGTAGAGCATGGCAGCCCAATGCAAGCGCAGCAATAACTCACTGCTATTGGATAGGGTGAGCGCGGGCTTGACCTCAAGTTCATCGAGGTCGAAGTCGGGCTGGTAGAAGCGATTGAAGAGGACAATCGCGTTGGCTCCGGCGGCTTCGAGGCGCTGCGCCATGTTGCCGAAGGAGCTGAAGTAGGGACCAACCTTTACCGCTAGCGGAATGGTGACGGTGTCGCGGACCTGGGTGACCAGATCGAGGTAGAGCTTCTCGATGTCTCCGGAACTCGACAGGGGATCGGCGGGGATGAAGTAAACGTTGAGTTCGATGGCGTCGGCGCCAGCTTGCTGCATTTCGCGAGCGTAGCTGACCCAGCCTCCGCGGGAAACACCGTTGAGCGAAGCGATGACCGGAATGGAGAGGCTCTGCTTGGCCTGGCGGATGTGTTCGAGGTAGCCGTCGGGAGTCAGGTTGTAGTCATGGAGATCGGGGTACATGGAAGTGCTCTCAGCCCCGATTTCCGTGCCTTCCCAAAGGAACCGGTCAAGTTCATTGGACTCGACATTGATCTGCTCCTCGAAGAGCGAGTGCAGAACGACGGCGGAGGCTCCGGCATCTTCCATCTGACGAAGGTTTGCGATCTCCTTGCAGAGTGGCGATGCAGAGGCAACGAGCGGGTTGCGAAGCTTGAGTCCGAGATACTGCGTTGTCAGGTCGATCATTACTGTGCTCCCTTCGCGGCATTTGCAGCGGCAGCGGCAGTCTCGGCGACGGCAGTTGCCGTGGCCTTCTCGGCCAGTGCTTCGTAGCGCTTCCAGCGATCGTTCACATCTTGCTGACCTAGCGCCAGAAGTTCTTTTGCAGCTTCTGGATTGCTCTGTCGAAGCATGGTGTAGCGGGTCTCATTGTAAATGTACTGCTCAAGCGGAATGCTTGGGGCTTTGCTATCGAGGACAAAATTCGCTTGTCCGGGAGCAGCCGTTGGATTGTAGCGGAAGAGAGGCCAGTGACCACTCTGCACGGCAGCCTTCTGCTGATCGAGTCCGTGAACCAGATCGTAGCCGTGCGCGATGCAATGGCTGTAGGCAAGGATGAGGGACGGACCATCGAAGGCTTCCGCCTCATTGAATGCCTTGAGCGTTTGCATGTCACTGGAGCCCATGGCGACACGAGCAACGTATGCGGGATAGCTCATGGCGATGAGTGCAAGGTCCTTCTTGGGACGAGCCTTGCCGGCTGCGGCGAACTTGGCTACCGCACCACGCGGGGTCGATTTCGACATCTGGCCACCGGTGTTGGAGTAAACCTCGGTGTCGAGTACGAGCACGTTGACATTGCGTCCGGAGGCCATGATGTGGTCGAGGCCGCCGTAACCGATGTCATAGGCCCAACCGTCGCCACCGACGATCCAGACCGCTTTCTCTACCAGCAAGTCGGCTATGTCGAGAAGGGTGCGGGCTTCGGGAGAATCGACGCCAGCGAGGGACTGCTTGAGTTGCGCGACGCGGGCTCGCTGCTCGGCGATGGCGGCTTCGCCACGCTGATTGGCTCCGAGGATGGCTTTCACCAGTTCCTCAGGGAGCTTGGAGGCGAGGCGAACCAGCAACTCGCGAGCGTAGTCGCGATTTTTGTCGAGCGAGAGACGGATGCCAAGACCGAACTCGGCATTGTCCTCGAAAAGCGAGTTGGACCATGCGATACCGCGTCCATCCTTGTTAAAGGTGTAGGGCGTGGTGGGCAAGTTGCCGCCGTAGATGGAAGAGCATCCGGTGGCGTTGGCGATGACGGTGCGATCGCCGTAGAGCTGCGAGAGCAACTTGATGTAAGGGGTTTCGCCGCATCCGGAGCAGGCGCCGGAGAACTCAAAGAGCGGCTGCAGGAGTTGGACGTCCTTGACCTGCGTGGTGGAGAGCTGCTCGCGCGGCACTTCAGGCAGAGAGAGGAAGAAGTTCCAGTTGCGGGCTTCGCGTTCGCGAATCTCAGGCTGAGGCACCATGTTGATTGCCTTGTGCTTGGCTTCGCTCTTGGATTTTGCAGGGCAAGCCTCTACGCAAAGTGCGCAGCCAGTGCAGTCTTCAGGGGCAACCTGCAAGGTGTACTTGAAGGTTGCAAAGTTCTTCCACTTGGGATCGGCGGACTTGAAGCTTTCCGGTGCCGAGGCAAGCAGATCGCTGGAGTAAACCTTGGCGCGAATGACGGCGTGGGGGCAGACCAGTACGCACTTGCCGCACTGGATGCAGAGCGACTCGTCCCAGGCTGGAACTTCGAGGGCGATGTTGCGCTTTTCCCATTGTGCGGTGCCGGTGGGATAGGTGCCATCGACGGGCATGGCAGAGACGGGAAGATCGTCTCCGGTGCCGAAGATCATGGGCGCAAGCACCTGTTGCACGAACTCGGGAGCCTGGGTGGGAACCGGCGGACGAAGCTCAACAGCACTGGTGGTGGCGGTGGGAACCGTGACGCGATGGAGGTTTTCGAGAGTCTGATCGACGGCAGCGAAATTCTTCGCGACGACGGCTTCGCCACGTTTGCCGTAGGTCTTCTTGATCGCCTTCTTGATGGCGGCGATGGCTTCTTCGCGTTCCAATACGCCGCTGATGGCGAAGAAGCAGGTCTGCATGATGGTGTTGATGCGCTGGCCCATTCCGGTTTCCTTGGCCACGCTGTATCCATCGATGACGTAGAACTGCAGCTTCTTTGTGATGATTTGCTGCTGCACGGGGCGGGGGAGTTGATCCCAGACTTCATCCTTGCTGAATTGGCTGTTGAGGAGGAAGACCGCGCCTTCGACGGCGTGCTTGAGCACGTTGATGCGCTCAAGGAAATTGAACTGATGGCAGGCAATGAAGTTGGCGCGGGTGATGAGATAGCTGGAACGGATGGGCTTGGGGCCGAAGCGCAGATGCGAGGTGGTGATGGATCCGGACTTCTTCGAGTCGTAGACGAAGTAGCCTTGCGCGTAATTTTCGGTATCTTCACCGATGATCTTGATGGAGTTCTTGTTGGCGCCCACTGTGCCATCGGCGCCGAGTCCGAAGAAGAGCGCACGGACGGTCTTGGGATCTTCGGTGGAGAAGCTGGGGTCAACGGTGAGCGAAGTGTGGCTGACGTCGTCGTTGATGCCGACGGTGAAATGATTGAGGGGAACGACCTCCGCGATGTTGTCGAAAACGGCCTTGACCATCGCAGGAGTGAATTCCTTGGAGGAGAGACCGTAACGGCCACCGACGATGCGTGGCATGGAGGCGATTTTGCCGGCAGCAAAGCTTTCGGCCAGCGCAGTCAGAATCTCCTGATAGAGCGGTTCGCCGGAGGAGCCAGGTTCCTTGGTGCGGTCGAGGACAGCAACGGTGCGGACCGTGGTGGGAAGCGCGGCGAGAAAGTGTTCGGCGGAGAAAGGACGGAACAGGCGGACCTTGAGGACGCCGACCTTTTGACCCTCTGCGAGTAGCTTGTTCACGGCTTCTTCGGCGATGTCGCAGCCGGAGCCCATGAGGATGATGACGCGATCGGCATCGGGAGCGCCGACGTATTCGAAGAGCTTGTACTGGCGTCCTACGACTTCGGCAAAGCGATCCATCGCCTTCTGCAGAATGGCGGGGACGGCGGCGTAGTAGGGATTCACGGTCTCGCGTGCCTGGAAGTACACATCCGGATTCTGGGCGGTGCCGCGGAGGACGGGGCGGTCAGGCGAGAGCGAGCGAGCGCGGTGCTGATGAATGAATTCCTCGGGCAGCATGGCGCGCATGTCGTCAAGGGTGAGCTGCTCGATTTTGGAGACTTCGTGGGAGGTGCGGAAGCCGTCAAAGAAGTGAACGAAGGGGACACGCGAGGCAAGCGTTGCAGCCTGTGCGATGAGAGCGGTATCCATCACCTCCTGCACGTTGTTGGAGGCAAGCAGTGCCCAGCCGGTCTGGCGCACGGCCATGACATCCTGATGATCGCCGAAGATGGACAGGCCCTGAGCCGCGATGGAGCGGGCAGCAACATGGATGACGCAGGACGTGAGTTCGCCGGCGATCTTATACATGTTGGGAATCATCAGCAGGAGACCCTGGGACGAAGTAAAGGTAGTGGCCAGGCTTCCACCCTGCAGCGCTCCGTGAAGGGCAGCTACAGCACCGCCTTCGCTCTGCATTTCCATGACATGAGGCACCGAGCCCCAAATGTTAGGCTTGCCGTCCGAAGACCATTGATCACTGAACTCGCCCATGGGCGATGAAGGAGTGATGGGGTAAATGGCGATAACTTCGTTTGTCTTGTGAGCGACGTAGGCGGCTGCTTCGTTGCCATCTACGGTCACTTTGATCCGATTCATAAATCGGCCCTCCATGGAATAACAGGCGGAGACGCACCCCGACCACGCTCCCTGACAGCGTTGTTTCGTTTTATGCGTTTATTCCCCATGTGCATTGCACTACTACCGGGGGAAATAGGCTGTGATTTAACTCACAAGCTGAGGTGAGAATCTTCCAAGGTACTTACCGGCAGGGCAAGCGGCAAAAAAATTGACTCTGGCCAGCTCTGGACGTACGCAACACGCGGGTGGGAAGCCGCATCTGTCACCACGAAAGTAGAGGTTGCGCCGCCTCGTCCGCATGTGGCCTGGGCAGAACATGCCCGTTGCTCCCACACAACAGTTAGCTGAACGTTTGAGAGGACAATATGAGAAAAGTTCTAGGGATCATGCTGCTGATGCTGCCGATGGTTGCGGTCGCCCAGAGCGGGATCGACGGCACTTGGCGAATCGACCTTAACAAGACGAAAGTGGACCCTAAACCGCAGGTTTATGAGTTGAAGAACGGGATGTATAGCTGCTCGACATGCGATCCGAAGGTCAACATCAAGGCCGACGGAACTCCGCAGAAGGTGACGGGCTCGCCTTACGTTGACAGCGAGAAGATTACGATGGTGAACGACAAGACAGTGGAACGCGTGGGGATGAAGGACGGCAAGGTGACGTTCCGCGACACGCTTACGGTTTCACCGGACGGCAAGATGATGACCCAGAAGTATGAGGGGCATCCGATGGGAAGCGATCAGCCGGTCACGGCAACCGGAACTTACTCGCGCGTTGGCAAACCGGAGGCGGGGACGAATGCGGTTTCGGGATCGTGGAAGACGGAGAAGTTCGACCAGGTGTCCGACAACGGCTTGACGTTCACTTATGCGATGACCGGCGACGGCGTGAACTACAAGGCGAAGACCGGTGAATCTTACAACGCGAAGTTCGATGGAAAGGATTATCCGTTCAACGGCGACCCGGGGACTACGTCGGTGGTGCTGAAGAAGATTGATGACCACACGTTCACGGAGACCTATAAGCGTAAGGGCGAGGTGATTGGAAGTTCGAAGATTACGATTGCGCCGGACCGCAAGTTGCTGACTATCGTGAGCCAGGACATCCGCCGCGGTACGACCGACACTTGGGTGGCGGAGAAGCAGGTAAGTCAGGAAGCGGCAAAATAGCGATTGGTACAGAGTTTGAACAGAAGGCGCCTTCTTCGGGAGGCGTTTTTTTGTGCGCGGTCACTTTGCCAATGTTGCGGGGCTGGCGATGGCGATGCGGGATTCGAGTTCGCGCTGGGCGGAGGGGCTTCCGGTGACGGAGTAGATGAAGATGAACCATGAGCCGCTGGCGGTGGCCGAGACGCGCAGGCTGAGGCGGCGGGAGAGTAGTTCTCCGGAGACTTGGTAGGGGAGCGCGCCGTCGAGGTTGAAGATTAGGCGGCCGGACTGAGTGCGGCGAATGGTGCCGCGCTTCAGTTGAAGGACTCCGAGGGAGCGAACCAGGACGGTGGCGAAATCTTCGAGCTCGGCGTGGCTGGCGGTGGAGTCGGGCATCGCGAGGTCGGGGATGCATCCCAAGGGCATGGCGGCGATGGCGAGCATGGGATGGACGAGTTCGGCAAGTTCGGTCTTCGGGGAGTGGGCGGTGAAGATGACGCGCGAACAGGCGCGGAAGAGGGCGCGGCGGCGGTCGGTGGATGCGGGGTCAGAGGTGGGATCGCGCATTAACTCGGTAACGTGGTAGGCGTCTTCGTTGGAGAGAGGCTGCCAGCCGGGGGGAAGGGCGACGCGAACTCCGAGCTCGGGGCTGGAGAAGTTTCCGCGGGCAAACTTCCCATCAGGGATTTTGGAGCCGGGCGAGATTTTAATGGTGGACTCGACGAGTTCGGTGGGGAGAGCCGGTCCGTAATAGAGGTGCGCGGGCGGGACGGATGGTTTCGACGAGGCGGCAGCGGGAGAATCGGGCGGGGCTTCGGTGCAGGCGGAGGCGTGCGGCTCGAAGAACTCCATGTGCTCGATGGCGGAGTCGATGGAGCTGGCAAGATCGGAATCGTGAGAGAAGATGGCGATGTGGATGGTGTATCCGCGCAAAACGAGGAAGTAGCTGCTCTCGTCGCCGGGACCTTCCGCGTCTCCACTGATGCGGAGGCGGAAGAGATTGTGGTCATGAACGGAAACCGTATGGGGACCTGACGTTACAAGGCCGCGTTCATGTGCTACATGAACTCTCTCACGGGCGGCTTGGTGGGCGGAATCGTCGGCTAGATCCTCGAGGGCGGAGATGAAAAGCTGCGCGTCACGATCCAAGCGATGGACGCGGGTGGCGAGGAGCATGTGGCTGTTGGGGGGCTGCACGGCTGGGGATGGCGCGACGTTCGACTGCAAGGCTGGAGACTGGACAGCTTTGGGCTGCACGGGGAGATAGATGGGATCGGATTTTAGTTCGGAGGAAAGCTTGAGGCGGAATCCGAAATAGGGATTGCAGTAGGAGGTTGGGCTGCGCCATGCGATCTCTGGATATGCTGACGGGTCGGTGGGCGGAGGAGCGGGAGATTGCGCACGGGCGACAGAGCTGAGGATGCACAGAATGGTTACAAACAGGAAAATCTGTGCGGCGGCAGCGCAGAGGCAGGGGCCGCTTCGGGTACAATCGAGTTTTCCGGGAATCGTTTGCATCCGGCTTAATCCAGCTCTTCGGGATCCGCCTTGATCACTCAGTTTTTGGCTCTATTCGCGCTGGCACCACGCCCGAGCCCAGTGGTGCAATTCTTACAGAAGCAGACTAACCCTGCTTTCAAGGGACTGTACCACGCCAACGGATTTGACCTGGCGTTGCTGATTCCCTACTTCATCGTTCTGGTGATTCTGGCCTCGTATGGCTTCCATCGTTATCAGCTCGTTTGGTTGTACTACAAGCATCGCAAGAATAAGACGACTACTCCGAAATCGACTTTCCAGCAGCTTCCCCGGCTGACGATCCAGCTACCTATTTTCAACGAACAATTTGTGGTGGACCGGCTGGTGGAGTCGATTTGCAAACTGGAATATCCGCGCGACCTGCTGGACATCCAGTTGCTGGATGATTCGACGGACGAGACGGTGGGAGTGGCCGCGGAAGTGGTGGCGCGTTACCGCGAGATGGGACACGACATTGTTCACATCCATCGGACGGACCGCACGGGCTTTAAGGCAGGGGCGCTGGAACATGGATTGAAGACGGCCAAGGGCGAGTTCGTGGCGATTTTCGACGCCGACTTCACGCCGCCCGCCGACTGGATTATGAAGGTGATTCATCACTTTGCCGAGCCCAACATCGGCATGGTGCAGACGCGATGGACCCACATTAATCGGCACTACTCGTTCCTGACGGAAGTTGAGGCGATTCTGCTGGATGGGCACTTTGTGCTGGAGCATGGCGGGCGCTCGCGTGCGGGAGTGTTCTTCAACTTCAACGGCACGGCTGGGATGTGGCGGATTCGGGCGATTGAAGAGGCGGGCGGCTGGCAGCATGACACTCTGACGGAAGATACGGACCTGAGTTACCGCTGCCAGTTGAAGGGATGGCGTTTTCTGTATCTGCAGGATGTAGAGTGTCCGGCAGAGCTGCCGATTGAGATGACGGCATTCAAGACGCAGCAGGTGCGGTGGGCGAAGGGGTTGATTCAGTGCTCGATCAAGGATTTGCCCAAGGTGATGAAGGCCAATGTGAGCCGCCGGGAAAAGGTTGAGGCGTGGTATCACTTGACGGCGAACCTGAGCTATCCGCTGATGATTGTGCTGTCGGTGCTGCTGATGCCGGCAATGGTGATTCGCTTCTACCAGGGCTGGTTCCAGATGATGTACATCGATGTGCCGCTGTTTCTGGCGTCGACATTTTCCATCTCGAGCTTTTACCTGGTCTCGCAAAAAGAGCTGTTTCCGAAGCGCTGGTGGCGTACTTTCTTCTATCTACCTTTCCTGATGGCGCTGGGAATTGGACTGACGATTACGAACTCAAAGGGCGTGATCGAGGCGCTGCTTGGGAAGCAGTCGGCGTTTGCGAGGACTCCGAAGTACAGCGTGAAGACCAAGGGCGAGAAGAATGTCGCGTTGCAGGCGGCTAAGAAATATCGCAAGCGGCTGGGAATCATTCCTTGGATTGAGTTGGTGATTGGAACGTGCTTCGCGGGGATGGTGTGGTACGCGGTCACGAACGAGAACTACGTTACAGTTCCCTTCCTGATTCTGTTTGTGTATGGGTACTGGTACACGGGATTGATGTCTCTGCTGCAGGGACGGTTTGAGCTGTTTGGACGTAGCGCGGCGGAGGCGGGGAACGAGGAAGAACATATTAAGCCGTTCCCTGTGGGTGTTTAGGTTACTTCGGCTAGCGAAGAAACGGCAAGGGCGGGAGCAGGGCAAAGGCAAAACCAGGAGCAAAGGCAAAGCAAGAGCAGGAGCAAAGGCAAAAGTCAACTACCCCACTCAACGAAAAGAGCGTTGAGTGGGCCACCCGTCGAGGAAGAACATATTAAGCCGTTCCCGGTGGGTGTTTAGGTCAGAGCAATGCAATAGCAAGAACAATCCTTTAGAGTTGGACGGCGTCGCTCTTCCCACATTTTCCGCGCAAAAGCAGCGCGGAAGATGTGGGCCACCCGGTCACCTCCGCTTGGTTCGTTTATACTCAGCATCCATGAAGCTTCGCACGCTGCCGTCGATACGGCTACTCTGCTGGATTTCTTTTTTCTGCATTTTCTTCATTACCACCTCGCTATTTGCGCTGGACAGGCAAGCGGGAGCGGATTATCGCGCGCGCCGCGTGGCGCTTTCGCAAAAGCTAAACGGCGGAGTGGCGGTGTTGTTTGCGGCTACGGAAGCCGAGGGGCCGAACGCGGTGTATGGATTCCGGCAGGACAATAATTTCTATTACCTGACGGGGTGGGCGGAGCCAGGCGCAGCGGTGGTGATTTCTCCAGCGGTGGAAGCTAAGGACGAGAAACCGGCGCGGCCATATACGGAAGTTCTGTTTCTTCCGGCGCACAATGTGACGCAGGAAAAATGGACGGGGCCGAAGCTGGGCGCCGAGGATTCGCAGGCACGTGAAGTCACGGGGTTTGATCGCGTGGCAACGCTGGACCAGATGCACGATTTGCTGGCGCAGATGATTCCGCAGCCGCGAGCGGTGATCTATACGGCGATGGCGCAGGCTCCGGAGACGACGCCTTCGACAGCTCCGCTGGAATGGTTGAAGCGAACGAATTCGCTGCCGAACTTTGTGCGCTACGAACAGATCGACGACGTGATTGCGGACTTGCGCAAACATAAAGACGCAGGGGAGATCGAACGCATTCGGCACGCGACAGAGGCATCGATGGCGGGACATCGCGCGGCGTTCCAGGCGATGCGACCGGGAGTTTTCGAATACCAGATTGCGGCGCTGATGCAATACAAGTTTCAGGACGGCGGGTGCGAGCGTCCGGCATATGCTCCGATTGTGGGATCGGGATTCTATTCGACGGTGCTGCACTATTCGGAAGATTCACACGAAATTCATGACGGCGACGTTGTGGTGATGGACGTGGCGGGCGAGTATGGAATGTATGCCAGCGACATTACGCGCACGATTCCGGCCAATGGACACTTCACTCCGAGGCAGCGCGAGATTTACAACGTGGTGCTGGGCGCGCAGCAGGCGGTGATGCAGGCAGTGGTGGCGGGCAAGAGTGTCTTGAATAAAGGCGAGGCGAACGCAAATGTGAACTCGCTTTACCAGGTCGCCTACGACTACATCAACACGCATGGGCATGATCTGCATGGACAGCCGCTGGGGAAATATTTCATCCATGGGCTGGGGCATCGCGTGGGATTGGAAGTGCATGATGTGGGGACGGGGGCGGTGGACAAGGGCGATGTGTTCACGGTGGAGCCGGGGATCTACATTCCTGAAGAAAAGATCGGCGTGCGGATCGAAGATATCGTGATGCTGGACGAGGCGGGTAAGCTGGTAAATCTGACGGCGGCGCTGCCTCATACGACGGAAGAAGTGGAAGCAGCGATGCACAAGTAAGGCTCGAAAAAGGGGTCCGGGCGGGCTCTACTCTGGTATGCTAGAGGCTTGTGACCATCAAAGTTCTTTTTGCGAGCCTGGTGTTGTCGGCGGCTGCTCTGATTGGAGTGGCGATAGCCGTGGCGGTTCGCGTGTGGTGGCATTTGAAGTCGCGGCGAGCACAGGCTCGGAAGTCCGCAGATGTAACGCAGGAGCGCAGCTCTACGCAGCAGCGCTGAAGAAATTCGTACTTTTATGGGCGGCCAGTTGGGCCTCCGGGAAAAGGTTTTATGAGCAGCGTTGGTACAGAATTGACAGAGATCAAGATTGCGCATAGTCCGGATTCGGACGATGCATTCATGTTTTACGGACTGGCAACGAACAAGGTTCGGGTGCCGGGCCTGAAATTCACCCACGTACTGTGCGACATTGAGACGCTGAATCACAAGGCGATTGCGGAAGCGTACTACGACGTGACCGCAATCTCGTTTCATGCATATCCGTATCTGCAGGATCGCTATGCGCTGATGCCGAGCGGGGGCAGCGTGGGCGATGGCTACGGTCCGATGATCGTGGCAGCGAAGCCGTACACGCTGGACGAAGTGAAGAAGCTGAAGATCGCGATTCCGGGCACGCTGACTACCGCCGTGCTGGCGCTAAAGCTCTTTGCTCCCGGCGTTGAGACCGAGGTTGTGCCATTCGACAAGATCATTCCTGCAGTGCTGGAAGGCAAGTTCGATGCAGGACTGATCATTCACGAAGGCCAGCTTACGTATGACAAGAGTGGGTTGCATCGCATTCTCGACATGGGCAAGTGGTGGCGCGAATTGACGGGACTGCCGCTGCCACTGGGTGCGAATGCGATTCGCAAGGACCTGGGGCCGGAGTTGATCGCCAAGGTTTGCAAGGCGCTACGCGACAGCATTCAGCACGCGCTGGATAATCGCGAACAGGCGCTGCAATATGCAATGCAGTTTGCACGTGATCTGGACACGAGAGACGCCGACAAGTTTGTGGGCATGTACGTGAACGAGCGCACACTCGACTATGGCGATGATGGTCGCGAAGCCGTGGCAAAGCTGCTGAACATGGGTCACGAAAAAGGCATTATTCCCCAGGCAGTGAAGCTGGAATGGGTGAGCGAAACGGTGACGGCGGAAAAGGCGTAACTTAGGAATTAATTTTTTGCGAAGAGGCTCCGTGGAAAATCCGCGGAGCTTTTTCATTGGCGGTTGAGCGAAGGCGAGTGTTGATCAGGACGGAGGTTGAAGTGTTCGAGCATCGGATTCGGATGGGGATGGTGATCTTGGCGTTGTTCTGTGCGGCGATGGCTGCTGCACAGAATGCTCCCGCGGAACAACAACCACAACCAGCGACGAGTGTGCATCCGCAGGACACGAAGACCATTGAGAGCACGATTGCCGCGCTCTACAACGTGATCAGCGGTCCGGCGGGAGCGCGGGACTGGGAGCGTTTCCATAGGCTGTTTATTGACGAGGGGCATTTGATATTCAGCGGGAAGAACGCGAAGGGCGAGGCGGTGAGCCGCGTGATGAGTCCGCGTGCTTATGAGAAGCGCGCGGCAGAGGCGTTTCAGAAAGAGGGATTCTACGAGCACAGCGTAGCGAATCATGTGGACCGGTTTGGCAGCATTGCGCAGGTCTTCTCGACATATGAGTCGCGGCACGAGAAAGATGGTGCGGTGTTTGCACGCGGGATCAACAGCATTCAGCTGATGTGGGACGGCGAGCGCTGGTGGGTGGTGTCGGTGCTATGGGACTCGGAGCGGAAAGATAATCCGATTCCGGAGCAGTACAGCCGGTAAGGCGGTGCTTTAAAAGCGGTAGGGGCGGCGGATGGATCGGCGGTTGCCTGCTCCCCACATTTGCCCCGAAGAGCCACCCGGTTTCGGCATCTGAGGTCGTTAAGACTAGCGATGGTGGAATGCTTTCTCGCGAATGGTGGAGAGGCGCTCTCCGGCGTCGATGAGCGTCTGAGAACGCTTGGCAAAATGGAGACGAATCAGGTGGCGGACGGGATCGTGAAAGAAACTGGATCCGGGGACGGCGGCCACGCCAACCTCACGCGCTAGCCACTCGCAAAAGGCAACGTCGTCCTGCCATCCGAATTCGGAAATGTCGATCATGACGTAATACGCGCCCTGAGGACGTGTATAGGTGAGACCGGCGCGGTCGAGACAGCCGAGGAAAAGGTCGCGTTTTTCGGAATACGTGGAGAGAAGATCGCGGTAGTAGCTGTCCGGCAATTCGAGTCCGGCAATGGCTGCGGCTTGCAGCGGAGCGGCGGCACCGACGGTGAGAAAGTCGTGCACCTTGCGAGCTTCGTTAATTACCCGCGGTGTGGAGATAACGTAGCCGAGACGCCATCCGGTGATGGAGTATGTCTTGGACAGTGAACTGCAGGAGATGGTGCGTTCGAACATTCCCGGCAGGGTCGCGAAGTAGGTGTGGCGATAGGGCTCATAGACGATGTGCTCGTACACCTCATCGGTGAGGACGAAGCAGTCGAACTCCTCGGCGAGAGCGGCAATGTGCAGCAGTTCTTCGCGGGTGAAGACGCGTCCGGAAGGGTTTGACGGATTGCACAGGACCAGCGCTTTTGGACGCTGCTCGAAGGCGCGGCGCAACTCGGCGGGATCAAAACAGAAGTCAGGCGGGTGAAGGGTGACGTGGATGGGTTGCGCGCCGGAGAGGATGGCGTCGGCAGCGTAGTTCTCATAAAAAGGCGAGAAGACGATGACTTTGTCGCCCGGGTTGCAGGCGGTCATCATCGACACCATCATGGCTTCGGTGCTGCCGCAGGTGACGACGAAATTCTCGTCGGGGTCGAGCGGAATGCCCATGAATCGCGATTGCTTGCGCGCCAGAGCAGCGCGAAAATCTGGCGCTCCCCAGGTGACTGCGTATTGATGCGGACCTTGGCGCGCGGTGCGCTCGGCTGCGGCCAGAAGCGCTTCGGGCGGATCGAAGTCAGGAAAGCCCTGAGATAGATTGATGGCGCCGCATTCGTTGGCTACGCGCGTCATTCGGCGGATGACCGACTCGCCGAAGGTGCTTGTTCGATGGCTGGTTTCAGGCATGATCGTTTAGGACCTGATGTCTACTGTAATTCTCTGTCGTGAGATTCGTACAGATGTGGGGTCGAGCGATGGAACTTCGCGCGTGAAGATCGCGTAGGGATAGTTGGCTGACATCCCCACATTTGCCCAAGAGCGGGGCAAATATGGGCCACCTGGGGATTTAAGGAAGTTATATCCCGCGAGAGCGAGGACAAAGAAGAATCGACGGCGGGCTGAAAAGCTTGAGGCCGCACGGGAGACTTGGGCATTGCTGGGGTCCTTCGCTTGCGCTCAGGATGACACTCTCAGCACATGGCATACACATCTACTATGGAACCGTCGAGAGCAACGACAAGGTCAACGACTCCACGTTAGCCAAGAGATTGCGCACGTGGGGTACCAGCGACGCATTCGATCAGTTCTCTACCTTATGGGTATATCCCAGGAGAATTTGGGAAAGATGTCGATGGGGATTCCCTTGGTGGATTCGATAGAGGACTTGAGGGCGGGAGGCATGGTGGCGTAGCGAGCGAACCATTGCTCAGCGCGGGGGCGGTCTCCGGTGGCTTCGATTTCGAGCAGCTCTTTGCTGAGTGATGCGATGGCTGCGGGGAGTTTCTCGTAATCGACGGCGAAGACAACGCGGGCGGTGCCGCGGCTGAGGGTTCCGGCGTGAGGGGTGATGGCACCTTTCTCCAACAGATAGTTGAACTCCATGAGTTGGGCGCGGGCGTGGGCCTCGGCGGGGCCGAAGCGAACGGAGCGAAGGATTCCGGCGAGATAGGAGGCGTCGAACTCGGGCTCGCGCTCGCGGGGGAGCACGTTGTGTTCGATGAGCCAGTGGAGGCCGTACATTCCGGTGACATCGGCTTTGGCTTCTTCGAGCGCGGAGTAGGTGGGGCCGATGGACTCGCGAATGGAGACGCGGCGGCCTTGCACACGGGCGGAGGTGGGTCCGAGGTCGTGGCTTATTTCATGCAAGATGACGACGGTCAAATATCCGTTAGCGGTGGGAGCGGCGGACTGCGAGGGGTCCATTAGCTTGCGCGCAACCGGGAGGATGATGTGGTTGACGCGAGCGTCCATGAAGTTCTTGAAGAAAATCTTCTTGGTGCCGGGATCGGTTGGGGCTCCGGCATTCTGAGTTGCGTTGACCTGACCGACGGGCGGGAGACTGGCGGCGACGGCTTGGTATCCGTGCAGAAGATCGCCGGTGCGGAAAGGTGACTCGACGACCTCCATGGGCGAGGTCTGCGCGTCCTTGGCGGGTTTGTCTTCGGGGTCGAGGGGAAGTGATTGCTGGATCTGCGGGATGGATTGGCGGAAGAGGTCGAGTTTGCGGCTCTCTTCATCGTTGCGGATGAGGATGGCGGCACCGTAGGTGTTCTTCACACCGAGAAGCTGATCGAGATAGACGAGGTAGGGGGCGAAGATGAGATCGATCTTCGGCGACTTGAGACGCAGCCAGAGCTGGTCGCTTTTGCCGTAATCGTCGCCGAGCAGGGCTTCGGCGGTAGCCTGTAGGTAGGCGGCGAAGTCGGGGTCGTCGCTGAGGGTGGCGGCTTCGCGAAGGTCCTTTGCAGCCTCGATTAACTGTGCGCGGAAGGCGGAGCGGTAGGGGAGTCCGACGAGATCGGAGCCCATGGCGCGGACGAGAGTGTAGGTACTGTAGAGTTCGGCGCGGGATTCAGGATGGGCGGAGGCGAAGCTCTCGACTGACTCGCGGGTGGCGCCGACGGGATAGAAGCCGCGTCCGGGAGGAGCGGGCTCGGCGGTGATGAAGCTGCGATTATTGTCGAGCAGGTCGTATTGGCCGCCGTTGATGAAGAGATAGCGGAGGATCTGCTGATCGCGGGCGGTGTGCACGCCTTTGAGTTGCGCCTGGAGGGTGAGCGCATAGGGATCGCTTTGCCGCCAATAGATGGAGTCGAGCTGGCGTGCGGCTTCGACGAGTTTGTCGATCATCTTGATGTCGCGGGCGGTGAGACCGGAGCGCGAGAAGGGCATGTCCACGGATTTCCACTGCGCGATGCGGGCGGCGAGATCGGCGGGGATCTTGAGCTGTGCGCTGCTGGGGGCGGAGCCTCCGATGGGAAACTTTTTGGGTGGGGCGATGTGGCGCGATCGCGCGGAGGCGGAGAGCGAGAGGGCGAGGGTGAAGATGAGGAGAGTCAATCGCATCTTGAGAATGATTCCTTCCTCTTGATTGTATGCCGATGAGGATGCTGGGAGGAGCTTTGAGCTGTAGTGCATTGAGCGGCGAGGCTGGGATGAAAATGAAAAACAAGGCAAGGCAACGACAATAGTGATTTTCCGAGATGCAAGTTATTGATCTCCCCACACATGCCAAAAGAGGGCATATGTGGGCCACCCGGGTTGTTGCCGGAGGAAGCTAGATCGACATTCGTCGATGAATGGACTGGTTCCCCCACTCAAGCCAACACAGAGAGTTTGAATGAGACACCCGAAGGATCGTAGAGTGGAGTGTTGCCTGATCCCCACACATGCCAAAAGAAGGCATATGTGGGCCACCCGGGTTCGATGAATTCAGCGAAAAAACAGAGGCAGGGGCGGCAACCCCTGTTCGGGTGGCGTGATTGAGGGGGTCACATCTAAACTTGATTTGTATGCCGATGAGAGATGCACTGAAGACGCAGCGCCAGACGTTGATGATCGACGCGGATGACACGCTTTGGGAAAACAACATTTACTTTGAGCGCGCGATTGCGAGTTTTATTTCGTTCCTGAACCATAGCCACTTCACGGCTGAACAGGTGCGGTTAAAGTTGAATGAGGTGGAGCACGAAAACGTATTGAAGCTGGGGTATGGGATCAATAGCTTCGCGGCGGCACTGGTGGCGACGTTTGAGCGGCTCTCGGTGGAACCGCTGACTCCGGCGCTGCATGAGACGATTCATGGTTTTGCAAAGGCCATTGCGGAACAGCCGATTGAATTGCTGAAGCATGTTTCTCCGACGCTGGATGCGCTGCACAGGCGACATCGGTTGCTACTGGTGACCAAGGGCAACCTGGAGGAACAGACGGGGAAGGTGGAGCGCTCGGGGTTGAAGCCGTACTTCGAGGCGGTGGAAGTGGTTCCGGAGAAGAACGTGGCGTGCTATGTGGAGATCGTCGAAAAATATGGGCTGGAGCCAGGAACGACCTGGATGGTTGGGAATAGTCCTAAGTCGGATATTAATCCGGCGATTGCGGCAGGGTTGAATGCGGTGTTCATTCCACATGCGGATACCTGGGTACTGGAGCATGCGGAGTTGTGTGTGGCGCGGGAACCGCAAAGGCTGATGACGCTGGAGAACTTTCAGTTGTTGAGTGAAGTGTTTTAGGGGAGCAAGAGCTGGAGAGGTGGAGGGTACGTGTTCTCGGGTTATCGCGGCCAAAAAGAGAATAAAGGCAAGAGCAAAGTCAAAAACCCCACGTTAGCCAAAAGAAGGCGAACATGGGGCACCAATTCAGTTGCTGGAGTTGCCCATGAGGCGCGCCCAGGATTGGATTTTGCGGTCTATGACTACGAAACCTTCGGGGATCTCGACCTTTGTTTTCGATGATTCTTCCTGGCCGTCCCAGCCGCCGGTGGAGCCGGTCATGGTGGCGTGCGGAGTAGAAGTGGGCATCGGTTGCGGCTTGAGGCCCATGTAGGCATCGTCGAAGACGATGGCGGATTCGCGGCATACGACGGCACAGGCTCCGCAGTCGGTACACTGTTCCTCATCGATTTCGAGGTGCTGGCGGCCATTGGCCAGGGAGGCGGCGGCTGTGTGTACACAGTCGTAAGGGCATGCATCCTGACAAAGCGTGTCGGTACCAGAGCATTTCGACGTGATCTTGTATGGCATAAATCCTCCGTTAACTTGAACAGCTGAGATTTCTTGGGGAGCTCCGTTTCGAGCAGAGCTCCGCGAACCAACGCGAAAGGCCGCTCAGTGGCGCTTCGCGAGCGGACGCAGCCAGACTGCCTGGCCGAGGGCGACGAGGCTCATGGGGTTGTAGGCTCCGGCGTAGACGATGGCTTTCTCGGGACAGGCGATGGCGCAGGCTCCGCAATCGACACAGAACTGGGCATCGATGATGAAGTGATTCCTGCCGTTGGCTGGGGTGGCGGAGTCAGGCTCGACACAGTTGTAAGGGCAGACATCGCTGCAGATCGTGTCCTTACCAGAGCATTGTGACGTGATCTTGAAGGGCATAACATGCTCCTTTGGCCTAGGCTTCTATGAACCAACGGTTTAACCGTTCATTCGAAGCTCTTTGCGTTCGGCCGTTTGGAAGTTGCACTTATGGAAAGGCACGTGGATTGCCAATTTGGAACGCGCGGAATGAAAGCGATAAGTCGCACAAAGCAAAGCTCTGAATGAGGGTGGACGAAGTTGAGTGGCTGGAGATGCCAAATTGCGTGACAACATGTTGTCGCGAGCTGACAATATAGTGTCACGGCACGATTTGGAGACGCAAGGCTCGGTTATGGAAACCTCTGGCGAACAGTTAGCGCGGGAATTGGTGAATGCGGAAGTTCTGGCGCGGGATCGTGAACATCTTCGACTGCTGCTGGAGGTGAACAACGCTCTGGTTTCAAACCTGGAATTGCCTTCCCTGTTCCGTGCTATTTCGGCGGCGATTGGCCGAGTAGTTCGTCACGATTACTCCAGCCTGTGTTTGTATGACAATGCGCGCGATGAATTCCGCATACACGCGCTCGACTTTCCCGATGGCAAAGGACTGCTGCACGAACAGATTGTGTTCAAGGTGACGGGGTCGCCGACGGGGCTGGCATTTACGGAGCGCAAGCCGTTGGTGGTGGACAATCTCTACGAAGAACAATTTCCTAATGACGTGACGGGCTGGCTGCTGGAAGAAGGAATCAAGTCGGCATGCTGGGTTCCGTTGCTGAGGGGAGAACGCTGCCTGGGCGTGCTGTGCGTGGGCAATCGCCTGGCGGCGACGTTTGACCAAGAGAACATGGAGGCGCTGTCAACGGTGGCCGGACAAATCGCCATTGCGGTGGAGAATGCGCTGGCGTTCCGCGAGATTCGCGAGCTGAAAGAACAGTTGGCGAAGGAGAAGACCTATCTGCAGGAAGAGATTCGGGCGGAACACCATCCGGCGGACATGGTGGGCGAAAGTCCGGAGTGGCGGCAGGTGCTGGAGCAGATTGAGACAGTGGCTCCGACTGATGCGGGCGTGCTGATTACCGGGGAGACGGGAACCGGTAAAGAGATGGTGGCGCGAGCCATTCACGACAAGAGTCAGCGGCGGGAGCACACGTTTGTGAAGATCAACTGCGCGGCGGTGCCTACGGGGCTGCTGGAGAGCGAGTTGTTCGGGCACGAGCGGGGAGCGTTTACGGGGGCGATCTCGCAGCAGATTGGACGATTTGAACTGGCTCACAAGGGCACGCTGCTGCTGGACGAGATTGGAGACATTCCGCTGGAGTTGCAGCCGAAGCTGCTGCGGGCGCTGCAGGAACAACAGTTCGAGCGGTTGGGAAGTTCGCGGACGATCAAGGTGGATGTGCGGGTGATCGCGGCGACGAACCGCAATTTATCAGAGCTGATGGAGCAGAGGCAGTTCAGGCAGGATCTTTACTATCGGCTGAATGTCTTTCCGATTTCGCTGCCATCGCTATCGGGGCGGCGCTCGGATATTCCGTTGCTGGTGAATTATTTCGTTAAGAAGTACGCGGTCCGGATGAGGAAGAGAATCGATGTGATTCCGGCGGACGTGATGGATTATCTGACGATGTGTGAGTGGCCGGGAAATATTCGCGAGCTGGAAAATTTGGTTGAACGCTCGGTAATCATTTCGCGGGGAAGCACGTTGCAGGTTCCGCTGACGGAGTTGCGCAAGACTCCGAGGGTGAATCCCGACACCCTGGAGGCGAAGGAGCGCGAGTACATTCTGAAGGTGATGCGCGAGTGCAATGGCGTGATTGGTGGAGCGAATGGCGCGGCGGCGCGACTTGGGCTGAAGCGCACTACGCTGAATGCACGGATGCGCAGGCTGGGGATTTCACGCGAGGAGCTGTGAAGGCTGGCGGAATAGTTTCGACTTTTATTTGACAAGGGCAGTTCATTCAAAAGCTCTAGAGATGAGGTGTCCTGCTACGCCATTCAAGCCAAAAGAGGGCGAACGTGGGGCACCTGGGTTAGCGGAGTTCGGGGAAATCTTCTTCGCGGTACTCGACGGAGGAGCGGGTGCCGGTTTCGGCATTTGCGGCTTCGACGTGGCGTAGCTGGACTCGGCGGATTTTGCCGGAGATGGTTTTGGGCAGGTCGGAGAATTCGATGCGGCGGACTCGCTTGTAGGGCGCGAGGGCTTTGCGTATGTGCTGAAAAATGGAAAGCGCCATTTCGCGAGAGGGCTCTGCGCCGGCACGCAGAATGACGAATGCCTTGGGAATGGCGGTGCGGATGGGGTCGGGCGAGGGGACGACGGCGCACTCGACGACGTCGGGATGCTCGACGAGGGCACTCTCCAACTCGAAGGGGCTGATGCGGTAGTCGGAGGCTTTGAAGACGTCGTCGGCACGGCCTACGAAGGTGAAGTATCCGTCGGAGTCGCGCGACATGACGTCGCCGGTTCGATAGAACTGGCCGGTGTGAGGCTGAACGTGTCCGGTGTCGTCCTGATAACCGGGCATGAGAGCCATGGGCGGAGGGTCGAGACGGATGCAGAGCTCGCCTTCGGTGGTCTCCTGATCGTTTAAATCCATCAATTGCAGGCGGTATCCGGGTAAGGGGCGGCCAACCGAGCCTAGCTTCATGGGCTGGCCGGGAGAGTTGCCAAGCTGCGCGGTGGTTTCGGTTTGTCCGTAGCCGTCGCGGATGGTGATGCCCCAGGCGTCGCGGACGCGCTCGATGACTTCGGGATTGAGCGGCTCACCGGCGCTGACCGCTTCACGCAACTTCACTTTGTAGGAGCCGAGATCTTCCTGGGCAAGCATGCGCCAGACGGTAGGCGGCGCGCAGAAAGTGGAGACCTCCGCACGCACGAGCGCGTTGAGCAGAGCGGGAGCGTTAAAGCGCGGCTGGTTGAAGGCGAAGACCGTGGCTTCAGCATTCCACGGTGCGAAGACACAGCTCCAAGCGTGCTTGGCCCATCCGGGAGAAGAGAGATTGCAGTGGATGTCGCCGGGCTGGAGACCGATCCAGTACATGGTCGAGAGATGTCCGACGGGATAGCTGGCGTGTGTATGTAGCACAACCTTGGGCTTACTGGTGGTCCCGGAAGTGAAGTAGAGCTGCAAAGGATCGGAGGCCTGGGTGGGGCCGTCGGGCTGGAAGTCGCTGGATTGCTCGTAGCCGGATTCGTACTGCTTCCATCCGGGCAGAGCCCCGCCGACGGAGATGCAGGTGAGGCCGGTGACGTGGCTGAACTTTGTAGCCGTCTCGGCGGCAGTAATCAGGTGGCGCACGTTGCCGCGCAAGACCCGGTCGGTAATGTCATCGGGCGTGAGCAGCGTGGTGGTGGGGATGACGACGGCTCCAAGCTTCATGGCGGCGAGGATCGTCTCCCACAACTGCGGCACGTTGCCGAGCATGAGCAAGAGGCGGTCGCCATGGCGCACTCCGAGGCTGCGGAGATAGTTGGCAATTTGCGAGGATCGCGCGGAGAGCTCGGCAAAGGTGAGCTTCTGCTCGCTGCCGTTCTCGTGCATGACCCAGAGAGCTACTTGGTCGCGGCGGCGCGGGCCGCTGGCGATGACGTCGAACCAGTCCAGAGCCCAATTGAACTGCTGCAACGCAGGCCACTGAAATTGCGCGTAGGCGGAGGCGAGATCTTCGCGGTGGCGCAGGAGGAGATCGCGGGCAGCTTTGAATTGATCGTGAGCAGAAGTGCCGATGGATGCGGGAGTGGTCATATCGTCCTCGTTAGAGACGAGCACAGAGCCAGCGTGCTCGCAGCGGGGACGGATTATGGCAGATGGAGATGGAATTTTCCAGTGTGGGGCAAGATAGAGCAGAGTCAAGGGCGGGATCACTGGAGGGATGGAGGGCACGGCTCTCCCCACATTTGCCGCGCACAGAACGCGCGGCAGATGTGGGCCACCGGGGGACTGATTATTCCAGTGCTAGAGAAGGGCAAAAACAAGTTGCGAGGGAGCTCTCGTAGTCACTCAAGCCCAACAGAGGGGCTCGAATGGGCCCACCCGTGAAAGGGGCAAAGATCAAAGGCCCCACATCTGCTAGACACGGCAAATATGGAACCCGACTTAGGGAAGGACAGAAGTTTTAGGGGCGGGTGGCGGTGAGGAGGAGGGCGCCGATGCGCTTGAAGTCGCGTAGTTCGTCGGCGTTTGCGAACCACGTGCCGCTGTATTCGTCGGGAGTGGGAGAGAGGTCAGGAATGCGCTCGGCGCGGGCGTTTTCGAATCCGGCTTCGGTGATTTGGATGAGGTACTCGGCTTCGCTGTGTATCTGCACAGGGACATTCAGGAAATCTGCCCATCGCAGAGAGTAGTGGTTCTCGCGATAGAGATTGATGAGAATGAACATTTTCGCGTCGGGAGTCATGATCCGGTAGAGTTCGCGCAACGCTTTATGCTGGTCGGCGTAGTAGTAGAAGGACTCGATGGAGAGCACCTTGACGGTCGATCCGGCATCGAGGGGAAGGTCTTCGGCAGAGCCGGCGCAGAAGCGGAGATTGTCGATGCCCTGTGAGGTGGCAATGGCGCGCTCGATCATTTGATCGCTGACATCGACGCCGGTGACGAGACTGGGCGCGACCTGTTTGGCCATAATGCGTGAGGCCCATCCGGCTCCGCAGCCAAGGTCGAGCACGGTGTCACCGGGAACAAGCTTCATGCGCTCGATAGTTTGGCGAGCGATGGAGATGTGGTGCTCCTCCATCTCTTCGCCGCGGCCATCAGCGGCCCACTGGTTGAATTCTTCGCGGAGTTGCTGGTCGCTGGTTTCGCTCATGGAAGCACCTCGTAGATGGCAGTTCGTCTTGAAATACTCAGGCCCAAAGAAGTCTCGAATGTGTGAGCCGATTACTTGTCCCCACTCAAGCCAACAGAAGGCTTGAATGGGCCACCCGAGAGTTGATATGAAACGGGCGAAGATCAAAATCCCCACATCTGCTAACTACGGCAGATGTGGGGCACCTTTTTAGTATTCGCTCAGTTTCTGGATGGCTGCGAAGATGTCGTCGGCTTGCGGCAGAATGACGTTTTCGAGCTGCGGCTGGTAGGCGACAAACGTGTCCTTGGCGGCGACGCGCTGCACGGGAGCGTCGAGTTTGTCGAAGAGCTCACTCGCTATGCGAGCGGCGATTTCAGCGCCGTATCCCCAGCTCTGCATGTCTTCATGCACGATGAGGACACGGCTGGTTTTACTGACAGATGCGGCGATGGCCTCGAAATCGTAGGGGTTCAGCGTGCGTAGATCGAGCACCTCGACACTGATTCCCTGCTCGCGTTCGATGCGTTGCGCGGCCTGCAGGGAGCGCGGAACGGTGGCTCCGTAGGTGACGATGGTGATGTCGGTTCCCTCTTTCCAGATGCGCGCCTTGCCGAATGGAATTGTGAAATCCGGGCCGGGATAGGGGGCGCGTCCGAAGGGCTCTCGGTAGAGACGCTTGTGTTCTAGGAAGAGCACGGGATCGTCGCAACGAATGGCGGTGCGAAGGAGACCGGCGGCGTCGAGCGCGTTGGAGGGAAACACAACGTGCATACCGGGAGTATGCGTGAAGATGCTTTCGCCGCACTGCGAATGGTAAACGGCACCTCCGGTGAGGTAGCCTCCGATGGCGACGCGGACCACGGCGGGGCAGGAGAACGCACTGTTGGAGCGCCAGCGGATGAGCGGCAGTTCATTGCGAAGCTGGTGCATGGCTGGCCAGATGTAATCGAAAAACTGAATTTCGACGACGGGCTTAAGTCCGCGGGTGGCCATGCCGACGGCGCGGCCCACGATGTTGGCTTCGGCAAGCGGCGAGTTGAAGACGCGGTCAGAACCGAACTCGCGCTGCAGGCCTGCGGTGAGTTTGAAGACTCCGCCTTTGCCTTTTAGTTTCTTGTCTTCGAGATACTCCTCGTTGGAGCAATCGGCAACGTCCTCGCCAAAGATCAGGATGCGCTCGTCACGCTTCATCTCGTCACGCAGGCAGGTGTTGATGAGGTCGGCCATAGTGCGGTCGCCGCCTTCGGAGACGGGCGCGGATTCAAAGCTGGGAGCGTTGGCCTTCAGATCCTCGGAATAGACGTGCAGGGCGTAGCTGGATTTTTCCGGGAAAGCGGCGTCGAGCGCTGAGTCAGAGGCGGCCTGCACTTCGGCATCGACTTCGCGCTGCAACTTCTGCGCGGAGGCGGTATCGAGGATGCCTTCGGCGATGAGGAATTTCTGGAAGCTGGCGATGGGATCGCGCTCGGCATCCTTCTTGCGCTCGATCTCGGGACGGTAGAGCTTTTCGTCATCGGAGAGCGAGTGAGAGTAGGGACGGATCACGTGTCCATGCACGAGGGCAGGCCCTTTGCCGGAGCGTACGTGCTCCACGGCACGGCCCATGGCAGCGTAGCTCTGGAGCAGGTCGGTGCCATCGCACTCTTCGAAATGGAAGTTGGGGAAGTTGGCGACGAGGTGGCTGATGTTACCGCCTGCGGTCTGGTACTTCACCGGAACGGAGATGGCATAGCCATTGTCTTCAACGAGGTAGAGCACCGGCAACTTGAGGCTGGAAGCGGTGTTCAGCGACTCCCAGAATTCACCCTGGGAGGTAGTTCCCTCTCCGGTGGAAACGTAGGTGACTTCGTCCTCGTGATGCTGCACGTCCTTGAACTCGCGATAGTCACCTGAGACCTTGGCGTCAGCAGTGGGATGCTGGGTGAGGTAACGCGCGGCCTGGGCGCAGCCTACGGCTTGCAGGAACTGAGTTCCAGTGGGAGAAGAGGTGGTGAAAATGTTGTGCTCACGGCTGCCCCAGTGGGATGGCATCTGGCGGCCACCGGAAGCAGGATCGTCGGCAGCACCGACGGCTTGCATGAGTTGAGCTTGCGGAGTGACACCGAGGGCGAGGCAAAGAGCGCGGTCGCGATAGTAAGGGAAAAACCAGTCGTAGGCAGGGCGCAGATGAGCGGCGGCAGCAACGAGAAGAGCTTCGTGGCCGGCACAGGAGATCTGGAAAAAGATCTTCTGCTGGCGCTTGAGCATGATTTCCCGGTCGTCAATGCGCCGCGACAGGTACATGAGCCGGTACATCTCGATCAGTTGTCGCGGGACTAGTCCTTCGTAAGTCTTTTCTATTGTGGTTTGTGGCTCGCTCTGCGCTACTTTCAACGACATTCCGATTCCTCTTATAAATTCATGGCCGCTCCAGTTGGATGCCATGGGGTCCGGCCAAATGACTATTGTAAACGAAAGCCGAGCAGCGTCTGCCCTTGTACCTGCCTGCGAATATACTGGAACTAAGATGATTCAGATTACGAGACCGATTCCCGCCAAAGAAATAAAACTGCTTCTCTGGGACCTTGACGGCACGCTGGTGGATAGCGAACTCGACCTAGCCCACTCCATCAACGCCATGCTGCGGCACTTGAAGCGTCCAGAGCTGCCGATTGAGGTGGTGGCCAGCTACATTGGCGATGGCGCTCCGATGCTGGTAAGGCGCTCGCTGGGCGATCCGCAGGATGAAGGGCTGGTACAAAGCTCGCTGGAATACTTCATGAGTTATTATCGCGAGCACAAATTGGACAACACCACGGTGTATCCAGGGGTGCTGGATACTCTGACGGCCATTGCGGAACGCAGCAAACTGAACATGGCGGTGCTTACGAATAAGCCGATCAATCCGTCGCGAGGAATTTGCGATGGGCTGAAGCTTTCTGGCTTTATGTCGCAGATTTATGGCGGCAACAGCTTTCCGACGAAGAAGCCGGACCCACATGGGGCGGTCACATTGCTGCAGGAATATGGCACCGCGCCGAACGAGGCCATCATGATTGGCGATTCACAGAACGATGTGCTGACGGCGAACAATGCAGGAATGTATTCGGTCGGCGTGAGCTACGGGCTGTCACCGGAGTCGCTACAAATTCATCCGCCGGATGTGATGATCGACCGTCCTGAGGAATTGCTGGAAGTGCTGAAACTGGACTCCTAGATGACTCCGGCTCCGGAATCATTTCTGGATAAGAGCAGCTATTGTTCGGTATAAAGGTATGTAGGCGGAAATCTGCTTTTTAGTACCGCCTGAGGGTTGCTGCAAGTGGGCTTCTCTGCGTGCGTGGTTTATCCGCATTGATCGTTCTTATAAATTCCTGGAGTACTCATACATGTACAAGATCGTCGACGCCCGAAGTGTGGGCTTCAAAATCAAGCAATTCGTTATCGAGGCGCCGCGGATCGCACGTAAGCAACGGCCGGGACAATTCGTCATTTTGCGCCTGCGTGAGCAGGGAGAACGCATTCCACTTACGATCAAGGCCTCAGACCCTGAGGCGGGAACAATCACAATCGCGGTACAGGCAATTGGCAAAACAACTTCGCTGATGAGCTGCCTGGAAACGGGTGACTACATCCTGGATATTGTTGGGCCGCTCGGTTGTCCTTCGGAGATCGAGAAGTTTGGGACGGCTGCGATTATCGCAGGGAGCGTGGGTACGGCAATGGCTCTGCCGACGGCGATTGCGCTGAAAGAGGCGGGCAATCACGTGATCTTCATCGAAGGCGCTCGCAACACGGAGATGGTGGTGTTCGAGGACGAAGTGCGCAAGGCCAGCGATGAGACCTACATCATGACCGACGATGGCAGCTATGGAGAAAAAGGGCTGGTCACGAAAAAGCTGAACGACCTGATCGCCGATGGACGCAAGATCGACCACGTGCTGGCTGTTGGTCCGGTGCCGATGATGCGCGCGGTGGCGCAGGTTACGGGGCCGCTCGGCATTAAGACGATGGTGAGCTTGAACTCGATCATGGTGGACGGTACGGGGATGTGTGGCGGTTGCCGTGTGCTGCTGGGGAATCAGAGCAAGTTCGCGTGCGTGGACGGTCCGGAGTTCGATGCATCGATGGTGAATTTTGAAGTGCTGATGCAGCGCAATACGATTTATCGCGAGAAAGAATGCGAATCGCTGAAGCGGTTTGAAGAGAACAAGGCTCAGGAGTTGGAGCAGCTTCGAGCGCAGTTTGCTGGGTTGGAGGCGAGCCAATGTCTGAGATGAATACTCTTCCGAATCGCGAGCGCATGAAGATTTCGCGGACGCAGATGCCGGAGTTGGATGCGACGATTCGCAGCCGCAACTTTGAAGAAGTGAATTGTGGGCTCGTCGTAGCTGACGCACAGACGGAAGCGACACGCTGCATTGCCTGTGCGAAGCCGGGATGCGTGTTGCAGTGCCCTGTAGGAGTGAAGATTCGCGAGGTCGTCGATCTGATTTATGCAGGCGACTACCTGGCGGCGGCGGCCAAGATTCGCGAGGACAATGCGCTGCCGGCGATCACGGGACGTGTGTGTCCGCAGGAAAAGCAGTGCGAAGGCGGATGTGTGCTGGGCAAGAAGGGCGACTCGATTGCTATTGGGAATCTGGAACGCTTTGTTGCGGATTTTGAGCGCACGAGCGGACAGACCGGATTGCCGGTGAACGCTCCGACGACGGGCAAAAGCGTGGCGATTGTGGGCAGCGGTCCGGCGGGATTGTCGGCGGCAGGAGACTTGATCCAGAAGGGCCACAGGGTGCGGGTGTTTGAGGCGCTGCACGAGTTGGGCGGCGTACTGGTGTATGGAATTCCTGAGTTCCGGCTGCCGAAGACGATTGTGCGCGGCGAAGTGGACAACCTGCGCAAGATGGGCGTGGAGTTTGAAACGAACGTCGTGGTCGGCAAGAGCGTGACTATTGACGAGTTGATGCAGGACGAGCAGTACGACGCTGTGTTTGTGGCCACGGGCGCAGGGTTGCCGAAGTTTATGGGCGTTCCGGGAGAACACCTCAACGGTGTGTACTCGGCCAATGAATTTTTAACGCGAGTGAATCTGATGAGGGCATATCAGCCGGATGAATACGATGAGCCGGTGTATGACTGCCGCGACCGAAACGTGATCGTCGTAGGCGGGGGCAACACCGCGATGGACGCGGTGCGGACGGCTCGGAGGCTGGGCGCGAAGACGGCAACGCTGGTCTATCGGCGCTCAGAGGAAGAGATGCCGGCGCGAATCGAAGAAGTGAAACACGCTCGGGAAGAGGGCGTGGAGTTCTGCATGTTGACGAACCCGCTGGAATTTGTGGGCACGGAAAAAGGCTGGCTGACTGGGGCTCGCTGTGTGCGTATGGAGTTGGGCGCGCCGGATGCGAGCGGAAGGCGCAGTCCGGTGGAGATTCCGGGATCGGAGTTTGTGCTGCCTGCGGACCTGGCGATTATTGGGCTGGGGACTACGGCGAATCCGCTGATTCAGAGCACTACGCCGGATTTGAAGACCAACTCACGGAATTACATTTCGGCAGATCCGGAAACGACACGAACTTCGAAGCGCGGAGTATTTGCGGGAGGAGATATCGTGACCGGTGGGGCTACGGTGATTCTGGCGATGGGCGCGGGGCGCAAGGCGGCGGCATCGATTCATGAATACTTGACCACTGGTGTGTGGGAGACGGTAGCACCGGTGTAGGTAGCAGGTGGTTTCAGAATCGCCGCACACTCGATGAGGTGCGGCGATTTGTTATTTGCGATTGCATCAGCGCTTGTACTGTTGCTCGCTGACCTGTTCCATCCAGGCAACGACTTTTCCGTTCTGATGTTCCTGAATGGCGATGTGCGTCATCGCCGTGGTTGGCGTAGCGCCGTGCCAGTGCTTCTCGCCGGGCGAGAACCAGACCACATCGCCGGGGCGGATCTCTTCGATCGGCCCGCCCTCGCGCTGCGCCCAGCCACATCCAGCAGTGACGATAAGAGTCTGACCGAGCGGATGCGTGTGCCATGCGGTCCGTGCGCCGGGCTCAAAAGTTACGCTGGCACCCTGGACAAATGCCGGATCGGGTGCCTGAAAGAGCGGATCGATCCGCACGGTGCCAGTGAACCAGTCTGAAGGTCCATTGACGGAAGGTTGCGAGCCAACTTTTTTGATTTCCATGTTTCATCCCTCGCTGCTCTCGTTTTATGTTTTATACCCTAAACCGCGTGACCGGTGGGGCTACGGTTATTCTGTGGATGACAAGTACAAGAACTAAGAGCGGATTCAAGGAAGGTATATCCGGCGGGAGCGAGGAAAAGAAGAATCGATGGCGGGCTGAAAAACTTGAGGCCGCACGGGAGACTTGGGCATTGCTGGGGTCCTTCGCTTGCGCTCAGGATGACCCTCTCAGCACCTGGCAGACACATCTACTATGGAACCGCTCTGAGAGCGGGATAGAAGGCAGTTCGCTGGTTCCCACATTTGCCAAATGAAGGCGGATGTGGGCCACACGGGGTTTTCTGATTCGGAATAAGAGCAGGGAAGATAGAGGGTCGCGCGTATGGACGCGGTTCGCTAAGTTTTCGCCACACGTTATAATCGAGAGATATCCAGAGTCCGCTGGGGCTGGCTGGGAGCCGGGCGGAAATTCTACCGGGAGTGGGGACTCCTGCCGGTCGTTGTTTCGACATCATGGTAACGACATCATGGAACTAAAAGTTCATAGCAACTACAAACCACAGGGCGATCAGGCGAGCGCGATTGAGCAGCTTACGCGCGGGTTGAGCGAGGGCGAAAAGCACCAGGTACTGCTCGGGGTGACCGGGTCGGGCAAGACATTCACGATGGCGAAGGTCATTGAGGAATGCCAGAGGCCGGCGCTGGTGATGGCTCACAACAAGACGCTGGCGGCGCAGCTTTATCACGAGTTCAAGAGCTTCTTTCCGAGCAACGCAGTGGAGTACTTCGTCTCCTACTACGACTACTACCAGCCGGAAGCCTACATTCCGGCGGGTGATATTTACATCGAGAAAGAATCGACGGTCAACGACGAGTTGGACAAGCTGCGGCTCTCGGCTACGCGTTCGCTGTTTGAGCGGCGGGACTGCATTATCGTGGCCTCGGTGAGTTGCATCTATGGCCTGGGCTCGCCGGAAGCTTACTACGGGATGCTGCTCTTTCTGGAGAAGGGGCAGAAGATCAAGCGCAAGGACATTACGAGCAAGCTGGTCGAGATTCTCTACGAACGCACGGAGAACGACTTCAAGCGCGGCACGTTTCGGGTGCGGGGGGATGTGATCGAGGTTTATCCGACTTACGATGACATGGCTTACAGGATCGAGTTGTGGGGCGATGAGGTGGCGTCGCTGTCGCAGATCGATCCGCTGTTCGGGACGGTGAAGCAGAAATATCAGCGGCTGCCGATTTATCCGAAGTCGCACTATGTAATGAAGCCGGAGACGAAGAGTTCGGCGGTGGATTCGATTGTGCAGGAAATGTTGTGGTGGGAGAAAGAGATGGAGAATCAGGGTCGCATTGTGGAGGCGCAACGCATTCATCAGCGCACGCGATTTGACCTGGAAATGATCAAGGAGATGGGCTACTGCCACGGCATTGAGAACTACTCGCGGCACTTTACGGGGAGGCTGCCGGGCGAGCCTCCGCCGACGTTGCTGGATTATGTGCCGCGCGATTTTCTTCTGTTCATGGACGAGTCTCACCAGACGGCTCCGCAGGTGCGGGGGATGTGGCATGGCGACCGGTCGCGCAAACAGAACTTGATCGACTTCGGTTTCCGGCTGCCGAGCGCGCTGGATAACCGTCCACTTACGTTTGAGGAATTTGAGGCGCGGGTGAACCAGGTGATCTATGTGAGCGCTACGCCGGGTCCCTATGAGCTGACTAAATCGGCAGGCGTGATCGTGGAGCAGATCATTCGTCCGACGGGACTGGTCGATCCGCAGGTTGAGGTGCGTCCGGTGAAGGGACAGATTGATGATCTGCTGCATGAGATTCGCGTAAGGGTGGACAAAGGCGAACGCGTGCTGGTGACGACGCTGACGAAGCGCATGTCGGAGGATCTGGCGGAGTACTACGCCGAGGTGGGAGTGCGTTGCCGGTATATGCACTCGGAGATCGAGACGCTGGAGAGGATCAACATTCTGCGAGATCTGCGCAAGGGCGAGTTTGATGTATTGATTGGTATCAATCTATTGCGCGAGGGGCTGGACTTGCCGGAGGTTTCGCTGGTCGCGATTCTGGACGCGGATAAAGAAGGATTCCTGCGTTCGGCGGGGTCACTGATTCAGACGATTGGCCGCTGCGCACGCAATGTGGAAGGCAGAGCAATTCTCTACGCGGATCGCATGACGGATTCGATGAAGAAGGCGATCGGCGAGACAGACCGCCGCCGCGCGATTCAGGAGCAATACAACGAGGAGAACGGGATTACTCCGCAGACGGTGGGAATGTCGGCGGATATGTCGCTGGCTCACGTGATTGCCGCCGATTACGCGGAGATTCCGATAGAGAACGATGGAATGCCGGAGTTCAAGTCGCAGGAGCAACTCGATGCATTCATTGCAAAGATGGAAGAAGATATGCGCGATGCGGCTAAGAGATTTGAGTTTGAACGGGCGGCGAAGCTGCGCGATACGGTGAAGGAGCTGAGGACGAAGGAGTATTTGTTTAGCTAGGCTGAGGGGCGTACATCTTGAGTTGCAAGAGGTGGCCTGGGGAGGGCGCTGGAGATTTGAGCGGCGCGGGGGTTCTTCGCTTCGCTTCAGAATGACTCAGGATCAAAGGCAAGAGCAAAGTCAGATTGCAAGGTCGAAAGCAAGAGCAAAGCGGAAGCAGAAATAAGGGCGAGCCAGGGCACACTGGTCCCCACTCAAGCCGAAAGCGGGCTTGCCACCCGGGGACTTGAATGCTCCGGGTGCTTGAGCAAATCGGACTGCACTAGTCGGCTTCCTGCAATGATGTGACGTGCTGCTCCAGGGCCTTGGTGTATTCGCGCTCGGCGACCAGTTCCGTTTCGAGCTTTTTGATCTGGCTGTGGAGGCGCAGGATTTCCAGTCGCATCCTTCCCGAGTCTGAGGAGTTGCCGGGGATGGGGGGAGCTGGAACGCGGCCGGGCTGCGGCGGTGGCACGGGGATCTGTGCGGAGCCGGTGATTTGCGCACCGGGAATCGACACGGGGGGCGCTACCACCGAGGGCTGGAGCGCTGCGGCGACCGTGGCGGCAATGGACGGAGCGGCAGGACGCGGGGTGCTGCTGCGCGGCGGTACGGGAACCGGTCCTGTAATCCGCGACTGGCCTCCGTGATTGGAACGGGCAGGCATGGGACCGCTGAAGATGCTGCTCAGTACGGCGGAGGCGTCCGGTTGCGCGCTGCCGTTGGTGGCCTCAAGCTCGACCGGAGCGTCGAGCAGATGGCGGACGCGGGCGATCAGGTCCTGAGGCTGGAATGGCTTGCGGATCAATTCGTTGGCGCGAACGGCAAAGGCACGCTCGGCGACTCCCTTGTTGACCACGCCGGACATCAGGATGACGGGCGTTTGCGAGAAACGCGGGTGCTGCTTGATGTATTGGCAGACCTCGTAGCCATCGCGTCCGGGCATGATGACGTCGGTGATTACCACGTCTGGGGCGCTATGGTCCATCAGGTCCATGGCACTGGTGGCATCGTGGCAGGTAATGACCTCTAACTCTTCCCGGCGGAAGGCGATTTTAATCACCTCACGCATGGTGGCGCTGTCGTCGATGAAGTACACGACCGGCTTTGCGCTCATTTGTATCCTCCGTCGTTGGCTGCACGCTCTTCGTCGATTTCGCGCAGCGCTTCGAGCATCAACTCAGTCACAGAACGGAAAACAGTACGCGTTGTCGCCCGCGAACCGGGGACGAACTTGTAAACCCCGCGCTCGCGACCGTTGCAATTTTTGATGATACTTATAACCGCTTCGTCGCCGATGGTTTCGCCGACTTCGGCGTGCCTCAGCTCCCCGCGGTTGAGAAAGATGGTGGCATCGATGCCTTCGGCATTGATGTACAGGCCGCCCGACTGGCGTGAGTGCGCGAGCATCTGAATGACACCTGGCAGGTCAAGATGCGAGAGGCTGCCCTCGAGAACCGTCTGCTCGGACTCGAGCATTTGCGTGGGATGAAAGCCTTCGGCGCGGCTCAAGAGAAAAGTGCGGACCTGGGCTGCAATATTCTCCGGACCGCGGCGACGGTCAATGTAATCGTCGCACCCGGCACGGAATGCCTCCATGAGAGCCTGTTCGCCGCCGTCGCCCATGGCGAGAATGGGAATGTTCGTCGTCGCGGCATCGTTGTGGAGAATTCGCGGGAGGTCGAACACACTCAACTCGCGAAGATTGGTGGCACAGAGGATCGCCATCGGGGCGTTCCACTCCAGCATGGTGAGGGCATAGGATGCCTGCGTGCTGTGAGTGACTTCAAAGCCTTGCGCCTTCAGCGATTCACTCAATCGCCGGGCAAAAAATACATTGCTGTCAATGACGAGAATCCGCTGGTTATTGACAGCTCGAGTCGTGCTCATCGCTTCGTCTCCCTGGCCACCACAGTGGCGGGTTGAATGCAGTGTGCCACAACCTGATCGAGGTCGAGCAGAGGAACTGTCTTGCCGCCGGTGCGCAACAGGCCAGCGACGAAAGTAACATTCTCCGGAAATTCCGCCTCCGGCGCCTCAGCTCGCTCACCCTGCACCAGTTCGCAATCGCCGGTCACGGGGATGGCAACGGTCTCTGTGCGGCCCGCATAGTTGCACTGGGCGACGACGTAGAAGCTGCGTTCGCCCTCGTATCCGAATGCGCTCTGCAGATTGCAGACCGGAATGACGGTTCCACGCCGGACCAGAACCCCTTCCAGGGAGGACATAGTGTGGGGGAAAGAATAGACACTGCTCGGCATGATCAATTCCTTGACCTGGCAGGAGTCCAGCGCAAAGCGCCCCTCTCCGAGTGGAAATGTCACGAACCGCGTTGTGTCATTCATACGCCATTTCCAATTTCACGCATCGACGCCGCTACCTTGCGCCAATGGTCTGTTCTAACGAGCGGTATGACCTCGTTCTCAAGCAAAAGCAGACCGCGGTACCACTGTCGTTCGGCTCCGCGGAATAGTCCGGGGAGCTGTACCACTTTGGGCAGAGTCGCCATGCGCTCGACTTCGGTAACGCCCAGCGAGCACTCGCCCGGCTTCAGAAGGACGAAGCGTTCGAGAATTCCGGCTCCGAGTCCCACGAGCTGAGCAAAATCAAGCGACTCCGGTTCCCTTGACTTGCGGAGCGCGACACGCTCGTCGCGATCGCGGATCTCCTCGACCTCGACAGCTTCGACGGCAAAGCGCCTGCCCCCGGCAGTGAACAGAATCACCGGGCCAACGGTGGCGGCAACCGGCTTGACGGAACGCGAGACAAACAAGGGACGACGTTCGCTCTCTCTCATTTTGGCCGCCGCAAAATACCGATACTGTCACCGGCCTTCATAATCCCGGTGCTCCCGCCATGCGATAGAAGGATATGCGCCTGGCGATGGCCGAAGCAATCTGCTCGAGCGGCAAGACCTGGGCGACGGCGCCGGTCTTGATGGCCTCGGCAGGCATGCCAAAGATCACCGATGTCGCTTCGTCCTGCGCTAAAACGGCTCCCCCATTTTCCTGGATCGCCATGGCACCGCGCGCCCCATCGTTGCCCATGCCGGTAAGGATTGCGGCCACCGCACTGGTTCTCGCGAGGGCCGCTACAGATTCGAGGGTCACATCGATGCTGGGGCGGTAGCCAGCGATGCGGGGGCCGTCGTCGAGGATGATGCGTCCCGGGGGGGCGACCCGCAAATGGCAGTCGCCAGGGCAGACGTAAACCTGCCCGGCGCAAAGAGTGTCGCCGGACTGCGCCTGCTTTACCGGGAGGCGGGAGACGGAGGCCAGTTGCTCGGCAAACTGCGGGGTGAAGGCGCCGGGCATGTGCTGGATGACCAGCAGGGCTCCGGGAAAGTCCGCGGCGAACTCGGGCAAGAGCTTCATCAGGGTTGCCGGACCTCCGGTGGAGGCTCCGAGAACGGGGATTGGAATTCGAGCGCCAGCGCCTTGAGGGAACGGAGGGGGGGGCGGTACAACCTTGCTGGGCGGCGGCTCCGGTCGAGCGATCCGCGACGGGGTGGAGCGCAAAAGATTGCGGACCACACGGACTTTTGAGGCAATGCGTAGCTTGCGCACCAGTTCGCCTCGTACCTCCGACATGTCGAGGTCGATTGCCGCACTTGGCTTGGCAAGGAAATCGATGGCTCCAAGTTCCAAAGCTCGTAACGTTGCGTGAGCGCCTTCCCTGGATTCCGAACTGACGATTACGATTGGCCGGGGGTCGGTGGACATGATGACCTCGGTTGCTTGAAGACCATCCATGTGCGGCATATTGATGTCCATGGTGATGACGTCAGGCTTGAGTTTGGAGGATTTCTCCACAGTCTCACGGCCGTCACGCGCCTCGCCTACTACTTCGAACGCGCCGTCAGAGTCGAGGATGCTGAGCAGGACTTTCCGCATGAACGCGGAATCGTCAGCAACCAGCACCCGAATCTTTTCACCATTCATCATTATCTTTCTCTCACTGGACCACCGGCGGCGGAGTCATCACCTGTCCCGAGGTCCCGATCAGCTCCACAACCTGCGCGATGAAAGTCTCTTCCTGCACCGGCTTGACCATGAAGGCCGCAGCGCCTTCTTTCAGCGCACGATCACGATGCTTGGCTCCGGCACGCGAGGTTACGACCATGACGGGAACCTTGCTGGTGCTGGGAGTTTGGCGCAGGTGCAGCATGAGTTCGTAGCCGTTGGTGCGCGGCATTTCGAGATCGGTGATGACCAGGTCGCAATCATTGGAAGTCGCGATTTCCAAGGCCTCTAGACCGTCGGAGGCGAGCTTGACGCGGTAGCCGGCCTTCTCCAACATGCGTCCTACGAACTTGCGTACGCTGATGGAATCGTCGGCGAGGACCACTAGCTTTTCCTTTTCGACCACATCGACGGCGGCGGCGGGAATTTCACCACGCGCGACGGCGGTGGCTCCGGGCAGGAAGAGACGGGCTGCGTTCAACGCGGTAGTCAGCGGACGGCGCTCGATGGATTCGCCCATGATGAGGCGATTGATATCGACGAGCAGAATCAGGCTGCCGTCGGGAGCGATAGTGGCTCCGGGGAAGAGTTTGACGTTACGCAGATACTCGCCAAGATTCTTGATGACGATTTCATCTTTGCGCAGGACTTCTTCGACGACCACGCCGACCTGGCGGCCACCTACATTGACCAGAACGAGGCGGAGATAGCCGTTGATGGGGTGAAGAGCCGGTAGCTGCAGGGCTTCGTCGAAACGAACGACCTCGGTGAGTACGTCGCGGACTTTGGTGATGAGCTTACCGCCCACCTCTTCGATTTCGCTGGGACGAATGCGGCGGATCTCTTCGACAAAACCCAGGGGGAACGCAAAAGTCTGTTCACCACACTGAACGAAAAGCGCCTGAGAAATAATCAGCGTGAGCGGGACCTTGAGAGTGAAACGCGAGCCGATTCCCTTCTCTGTCTCGACTTCGATTTCTCCATTGAGGTTATTCAGGTTGGAGCGCACTACGTCGAGACCTACGCCTCGGCCCGCGAGTTCGGTGCGGCGGGGCGCGGTGGAGAAGCCGGGGCGGAACAGCATGTCCACCAGTTCGCGGCGGCCCAGTCGCTCGGCATCGTCTTCGGAGAGCAATCCGCTCTCGATGGCGGTGGCTTTGACGCGTTCGAAATCGACACCGCGGCCGTCGTCTTCGACCTCGATGTAGATATGGTTTCCCTTGTGATAGGCCCGGACAGCGATGTTTCCCTGGTCCGGCTTGCCTGCCTCATAGCGCTCGTCAACGCGCTCGATGCCGTGGGCTACGGCGTTGCGAACGAGATGGAGGAGAGGATCGGCGATCTGCTGGATGATGTTGTTGTCGAGCTCGGTTTCGGCTCCGGCGAGATTGAGTTCCACCTGCTTGTTGCTGGCCTTGGCAGCGTCGCGCACGGTGCGGGCAATGCGCGTGAACAGGTTGCCGATGGGCACCATGCGGGCTTGCGTGATTTCGTCCTGCAGACGATGCGCGAGCTTGGTGAACTCGTCGATGTCACCATCGACCCGACGGACAAAGCCGTCGAGCTGGGTGAGGACTTCGGAGATGTCGGCGGAGATTTCGGTGAGCGAGCGCGAGAGAATGCCGAAATCGTCATAGCGATCCATCTCCAGTTCACTGAACTCCGAGGGGCCGGCGTCAAAAGCGCTGCCGTAAGACGGATAGCTGGGGTTTCCGAAACCAGAGCCTCTAAAACCCGATCCCGGAACGAAGGCTGAACCAAATGCCTGGCCTCCGCCCTGGCTACCCGCGTGACGGCTCTCCAGCGCGGAGCCGGGCCATTGCGTGGATGAGAGCAGGGGCGTGGAGTTGATGCGGCTGAACTCGTATTTGTCCTGGAACTCATTGACCTTGTCGCCCATGCGGCCCTTGGAGAAGTTCAGGACTTCGGCGAGCTTTTCGAGCTCGGCGAGGCGACCCAACATGCGAGTGCGATTGATGACCAACTCGCCGACCGCGTTCATCATGCGATCGAGGCGCTCGAGTCCGATGCGAACCGATTTCGACTGCGCCATGCCGACCGGGGCGCGCTGCGCGGTGACGGGCTCAGGCGTTTCAACCCTGGAATCTTCTTTCGGCTCCTCGACAGGCTTGGCGGCTTTGAGATCGAGAGGCGTGGATTCCGCGGCGGCGATGAGAGGGGCAGACTGCGAGGCTGCATGCAATGGCACGGCAGGAGCAGGCTCTGCGGCAGGGTGCTCAGCGGCGGGAGCTTCGGCAGGTGCAACGTGCTCGAGGCGCGCGATCAGCGTGCGGGCGGCAAGCTGGAAACTGGCTTCATCTTCCCATTGCCGGTAGATCAGTCTTTTTAGAACGTCGATGGTTTCGAGGCAGAGATCGATGATGGTGGCGCTCGGCTTCAGTTCGCCGTCGCGGAGCTTGCCTACCAGGTCTTCGGCGCGATGGGCGATGGTCGCAATGCGCTGCGAGCCCACCTGTGCGGCGGAGCCTTTAATGGTGTGCATGGCGCGGAAGAGGCGATGGATATCCTCTTCGTTGGGGTTCGCCTCCAAGGCCAGCAAACAATCGGTGATGGTCTGTAAATGCTCCTCCACCTCAGGGATGAAGAACTCCAGAACATCGTCAGGAATCGGGGCATCGGGCTCAAGCTCCGGCACGTCCGCAATGGACACCTTGGCGACTGCGGGGGCCGCTGGTGGAAGCGGCGGAGCGGGCTGCACAGACGGCGCTGGCTGGACTGGGGCGACTTGTGCGGGCGGAGCGATCCGCGGCGCAGCAGGCGGCTGTGCGGCAGCGGGCGGCGCGGTAGGGGCGGCGGGAGGGTTCGAGGCGGCAGGTGCAACGGGTCTTGAAGGAGGCGCGGCTTGCCGCGCAGGCGCAGGCACGGCAGCTTGCGGTGGGGCGGCCGGTGCCGGCTGTTGCTGAACTGCTGGCTCAGGCTCGGGCGCGTGCGGTTGTTCGGTGGGGGCGTCAGCTCCAACGGGCGGCGGTCCCTGGAACGCGAAGGGATAACGCTGCTTGAAGGCAGCAATGTCCTCGGCCGACTCCACGGAGTTGGCCGAGATCATGATGAGGTCGCTTTCCAGCACGGCGATCGCTTCGTAGATGAACTCCACAAGGGGGGCCGTGGCCTCAGGACTGACGGTCGCGTTCATCGCGTACTGGAAGATGTGGGCCAGTTTGCTGGCAACCTCATTGAAAAGCGCGTAGCCGTAGGTTCCGCCAGTGCCAGCAACGCCGTGGGCGGAGATGTATAAGCGCTCGATGTCCTCGTAAAGCGGATATGGGTCCTGCAGAATGCCGGAGTATTCGCGCAGGAACTGGAGATGCTCGCTGGCTTCCTGGAGAAAGAGTTCGATCATTTCAGGGTTGGGGCCGTTCATGGTCGGTCGCCTCCAACCGCTGCATTATTGACTAGCGGCTTTTGCAGGAGCCGCGTCCCATTCATAATTTTCTGATTGAACTTTACTGGAACATTGGCAACTGATTCCGCATGGCCAAGGAAAAGATAACCGCCGGGCTCGAGGTACTCGAAGAAGCGCTGAATCAGCCGGGAACGCAACTCGTCGCTGAAGTAAATCAGCACGTTCATGCAGAAAATGCACTCGAAGCGTCCGAGATAAACCTGTTGTGCGAGGTTCATGGGCGCGAACTTGATCATCTGCCGAAGCTGCGGTTTTACTTTGAAGTTTTCACCGTGCTGAGTGAAGTAGGTGGCGATCTGCGCGGGGGAAAGATTTTCCAGCACGCGCCGGGCATAGACGCCGTGATCCGCTCGCTCCAGGGCTTCGCGGCTGATGTCGGTGGCAATAATGTTGGCGTCGAGTCCGGTGCAGGCATCGGCGGCTTCGCGGACGCTGAGGGCTATCGAGTACGGCTCTTCTCCGCTGGCGCAACCGGCGCTCCAGATGCGCAGTGCGTTTTCCTTGTCCCAGAATTTACGATTCTGCAGCTCGGGCAATACGTACTCGCCGAAGGCGGAAAACAGGCCGGGATAGCGCCAGAAGCGCGTTTCCTGGGTCAGCAAGCGCTCCAGCATGTTGTCGTATTCCACGTTGGAGTTGCGCACCAGGCGTAACAGTTCGAGGCCATAGGTCAGGCGCTTGTTCTGCATGTGTTCGACGACACGCGAGGTCAGGAAGCGCTCACGTGACTCATCGAAGACGACGCCGGACCGCTGCTCAATGAGCAGTTGGAGCTCGCGGACTTCGTGATCGGTCAGCGACGGATTGGTGCCAGCTTCGTTCATCGCGCCTGCCAGGCAATGGATACTTCGGTTTCAGTTCTCTATTTCCGGAACTGTTTTCCGGAATCTAACTGCGAGCTACGCCCTGCTGCAATTCCTTACGACCTTGCTGCGCGGCCGCTGCCTGCACGCGGAACTGCGACAGCGCCTCGTTGAGCTGTTCGCTCATCTTCACCATCTGCTCCGTGCTGCGCGCGGTTTGGCGGGCACCCTGGGAGGTCTGGCGGGTAATGTTGGAGATGATCTGCATGGCGTTGGCTACGCCTTCCGTGCCGCGCACCTGCTGCTTGCTGGCGAGAGAAATTTCCTGCACCAGTTCCGCCGACTGCCGGACCACGGCGGAAATTGCTTCGAGCGCTTTTCCGGCCTGATCGGCGAGACGGGCTCCGACTTCCACTTCGCGGGTACCCTCTTCCATTACAACGACGGCCTCGTTGGTCTCGGCCTGAATGGCCTTGATGAGCGCGGCGATATCCTTGGTCGCGGTGCGGGAGTGTTCAGCCAGTTTGCGGACTTCGTCGGCGACAACGGCAAAGCCGCGTCCCGCTTCACCGGCACGAGCGGCCTCGATGGCGGCGTTGAGCGCCAGCAGGTTCGTCTGCTCGGTAATGTCATTAATCACGTTAATGATTTCGCTGATTTCCAGCGAGCGATCGCCAAGGGACTTGATCTTCTTTGCCGTGGCCTGAACACTGGAACGGATGCGCTGCATACCTTCGAGCGTGTCGCGTACGGAGCGGTTTCCCTGCTCGGCGGCATCGAGGGCGCGGCGGGCGGCCTCTGCACTGGCCTCGGCGTTGTTGCTCACCTGCTTCATCGAAACCGTCAACTCCTCGACGGCCGAGGAAGTGTTGGTGATCTCGTGATCCTGCTGGGTGGCTCCGGTCGCCATGGTCTCGGAGGCATTCAGAATCTGATTGGCACTGGTCGAAACGTCGTTGGCAGCATCACGCACGCGGCGCAGCACCTGGGTGAAGTTGTCGAGCATGTAATTGACGGAGTCAACCACGTTGCCTAGCGCGTCGTTGGTGACGCTGCCACGAAGGGTCAGGTCGCCGCGCGCAATCTGGCTGACGATGGTGAGGAACTCAGTCACCGAACGCTGCAGATTCCTCTGCGCCTCTTCATCCTGCATCGACTTTGCGGCCTTCTCGGCAGCCTGATTCAGATGCAGTGCGATGTGTCCGAAATCGTCGTCGCCGCCTTCTGCAAGGCGAGCCTTAAAATCACCCGTGCTCACCTGTTCGGCAAACTCCACCAAACCTTTGACAGGTACGGAGACTTTGTTGGACAGACGGAAGAGTACGAACATCGAGCCGATTACCAGGAAGCCGAGCGCAGCCAGCAACGGAATCAAAGCATCCGAAGGCAGCGCGCTCACCTGGAAAAGTGTTTTGCCGCCAGACTTGGCACCGGCTGCGTAGGCGAGCCAAAACACCGCAGCGGTGGCAACAAAGTTGACGGCCACGAGCACAATGATTGCCGAATTCAGACGACCCTTCATAAGACCTCCAGGACAACGCGAGCGCCTCGAATCCTACGCGCCGCCTTCACACTCAAAGCGCGATTCCGCGCTTTACAAATAGACCTTTGCCGGAACTCAGAACGGTTCCGACTAGATGCTTCCAAACTCAAATTGCGCTTACCGGAAACGATTCCAGTACGCGCTTCAAATCCAAGGCCAGCGCCAGGCGATCACCATGACGCAGCATGCCGGCACAGTGCGGAACATCCCGCGGAGCCTCATCCTTCAGTAAAGGCTCGCTGGTGCTATAGGTGCCGATCACTTCGTCGACAGCAACACCAACCCGAACGTCCGGAGCAACGGAGTCGCCGCGCAGACAGGCCACTACCACTTGCTTGGGAGGCATGTCGCCACGCCTTACTTCGGTAAACGCAATGTCAACCACCGGGACGATGGTTCCGCGGAGGTTGAATACGCCCATCAGAAACGGCGGCGACAGCGGCAGATAAGTTAACCGCGGCCACTCTACAACTTCGTCCACTTCCAGAACACGCAGGCAGAAACGCTCGCGCCCGGCACGGAAGATGCAGTACTGCTCCTCGGGCAGTGAGGGCTGCTCGACGAAGGTCTCATCTTCCACGAACTCTGGATCGAGTATGAAAGGCTCCTGCGCCTCCGAATTGTTCGGCGGTTCGGCCATTCCTTATCCGATCACTCTTTGTACTTCGCCCACCAGTTGCTCACCGGTGAAGGGCTTGATTACGTAACCATCCGCACCCTGCTGCATTCCCCAGAACTTGTCGCTGTCGCCGTTCTTCGAAGTTACCAGGACAATGGGTATTTTTCCGAACTCCTGGCTGCTCTTCAATTCGCGGCACGCCTGGAAACCATTTCGCCCCGGCATGACCACATCCAGCAAAATCAGGTTCGGTTGCTCGGAGGCCACCATCTGCTCGATGCGCAGGGGATCGCTCAACGAAACGGCGGTGTATCCCGCGCCTTGCAGCAGAGATTGCATCAGTCGGCTTTCCGCTTGCGAATCGTCAACAATCAAAACCTTTTTCAGCACGACGCACCTCAAATTCCTTGACTGTGGCACCACTGCAATACTCGCAAAAGCTTTCTGCCATGCCTTGTGCCACCTCTGTACTGCAAATCCAGCGCTGGCGAGCCTTCGCGAACCTCGAAAATCGAGCTATCGGCGATCGGCATTCAGCTACAAACACCGAGGGCGAAGAGGTTCCACCGGGCAATTTAGCAGTTGAACCGCTTGCACGGAAGTAACTGATAAGACACATCGCCCCGCATCAACCGACCGTTCACTTACTCCAGCTTTGAGACAAGAGTATCATCCGGTCCGCGCTCCCGCGAATCTTCCGCTCTGGAACTTTTCAGCACCCGGTCGTTATGTTTCTAATGACACGGCGGAACGGAATTGGACAAAAGCTGAATATGCACCGCTGATCATTCCTGATCAGGATGCCTCGGGCGCCAATCCGAGACCTGATTGCACGTTGCGCGACATAATCTTCTTGATTAATTCAATGAGCAAGGCAATCCTGAATGGCTTCTCAATGAATAAAGCGCCGGTGCGCTTCTGAATTTCGACCGCGTAGGGGTCGCTCACATTTCCGGTGATAAACAGGAAACATGGAGACAGTTCCGGGTAGTTCTCCTGAACCCAGTCAAAGATTTCCGCGCCTCCGATTCCTCCCGGAATCTTTAGATCTGAAACGATACCGCCGAATTTTCTCTGGGCCAGCAGACCCAATGCTTCTGCTCCCGATGAGGCGGCTACAATCTTCAAACCACCGCGCTCCAAAGCTGTCTTAAGGAAAGCGAGCAGGATTTCTTCATCTTCCACGACCAGTACCGGCAACGATTCGGTCATATGATTATCGCCATAGTCACTTTCGATCCTAGTTAGACACCGGAGAACAGGATGCAATCCTGGTAACCGGAGTAACCGCGCCGAATGAGAGGGCTCGAAGCTCTCTAGTGAACATCGAAGTGTAGCTTGAGCTGTGCATATTCTGGGGGAGGATTGTGACCAGAGTAGGCCGAGACTTAATCTGAGTCAAGCTTCATCAATACTGACGTGAGCCATCATTGATATTCAAGAGAAAAAGCGCCTGACTCCCTGCTCTTTTTTCCCCTATGTTGGTGCAAATTCGAGGGAATCTGTAAAAACTTTAGTTCTAGCCCTTTTGCCCCTTTCGTAATGACTGAAAGATTGCTATCAATGAGAGAAGAACTCTTCTTGGCATACACGTTCCCGGCTTGGAGGCAACTTCTTCCTGCTGACGCGGGTGACGTGTGTCCTCTCTCCGCATTTGTGGAGAGTTCGACTAGTTACTTGCGAACACGTTGCTGAGAAGTCATGTTTTGAACAGCACTGAATATATGACTAGTTCATGCCTGAAGGTGGCGCGAAGTGGCGGGGCAATCGGACACATGGTGGTGGAGGCAATTGGGCAATGAAAATCCGCAATAAGCTGCTCCTGAATTTTGGAATTCTACTTTCAGTAATGCTCGTGGTCTTCGCCTTTAGCACCGTTGCCATGCTCCGTGAACGGGGCGCCAAGACCGCTCTGAGCGGTGCCCTCGACCTGTCACAAGCTACGGAAAATGTTCGACACCAGATGCTGGAGAACCGGTTGGCGCTGAGTAACTACCTCCTTACCGGCGCTGGGACCGAACTGGATCGCCTGCATGAAGGCACCCTCCGCACGAACGAACTTCTACGCGACGCACAGTCCAAAGCTACTGACGCCACCCAACTCGCGGCATTGAACCGCATTGAGTCCATCGAGCGCGACTGGAACACGAATTTTGCCGACAAGTTCATCCAGGAACACAAGGAAGTCGATAGCGGAAAGATGAACGCGGGCGATCTGCTGGAGCACTACACCAAAGCAGATCCCATGGAGCAGCTCAAGAATTCCAACGAAGTTATTAACCAGGTGCAGTCCGAAAATCGCAGCCAGCTTGATAAGACTCGCAAGTCCGACCAGACTGCCGCGCTGATTACCACCGTGGTTGGCGTCCTCGGCTCGCTGATCGCCATGGGCATGGGTGTGATTATCGCGTTCAGAACCGCCCACTCGATCACAAGCCCGCTTGAGCACCTCATTGGAGTGGCACGCGAGGTCGGCGACAAGGGCGACCTGAATCAGGAAATTGACATACAGAGCACGGATGAGCTTGGAACGCTGGCGCAAACGCTGCGCAACATGGTCGTTTACTTCAAGGAGATGGCTACGGTTTCCGAAGCCATCGCTGGCGGCGATCTCTCAGTAGAGGTCAGCCCGCGTTCGAGCCGCGATACTCTGGCCTCTGCCTTCTCACAGATGACCAACGGCCTGCGCTCGCTGGTGCGCTCCGTGCGTGATGCCGCTGCGCAGGTGGCTGCCGGTTCGAACCAGGTTGCCGACGCGTCGGAGAATTCGGCCAAGATCAACGTGCAGTCTTCTTCCGCAATCGACGAAGTCACCAGCACCATGCACGAGATGAGCATCAACGTGCAGAACATGGTGAAGAACACACAGATGCAGGCCTCGAGCGTCAGTGAGACCTCGGCTTCTATCGATGAGATGGTTGCCAGCATTCAGCGCGTGGCCGACACGGCCAAGGTCCTGCTCGATATTTCCAACCGGTCGCGCGATGAAGTGCAGAGCGGTATCGGCACCATGCAGAAGACGACGGAAGGACTCAACCGGATTAACGGCTCCATCGGCTCCTCCGCATCGATCATCACCACTCTCGGCGACCGCGTGGATAATATCGGCAAGATCATTGAAGTGATCGACGATATCTCCGAACAGACGAATCTGCTCGCGCTGAATGCAGCGATCGAAGCTGCCCGCGCTGGCGAACACGGCCTTGGATTTGCCGTAGTTGCCGATGAAGTGCGCAAGCTCGCGGAGAAGTCCGCTACCTCCACCAAGGAAATCAGCGAACTGATCAGCAGCATCCAGAACGAAGCCCGCAGGGCCGTGGACAACATGGAGAAGAGCACGGCGATCGTCAACGAAGGGCTGGACCTGGGTAACGATTTGAGCCTCGCTCTGCGCAAGATCTCAAATGTGGTGACGGAAGTCTATAAGTTTGCCCAGGAGATTGGCGCGGCAACCAACGAGCAATCGCACGGCTCCTCGCAGATTGCCAAGGCGACGACACGCCTCAACGAGATTACGCACGAAATCACATCCTCAGTGGAAGAGCAGGCCGGCGGTGCGCAAGCAGTGGTTCGCGCGATGGAACGGATGCGCGAGATGGTTCAGCAGTCCACCTCCAGCTCGACCGAGCTGGCAGCTTCCGCGGAGCAGATGTCGAAGATGGCGCGCTCGCTGTTGGAATCCATGGACCGTTTCGTTCTAGAAGAACACCAGCAGGAAGACCCACGGCGATTGAGCGGAACCAAGTACGCGATTGCGGGAACAAGTCGCTAGAGGACTGGATACTCCAATGGCAAAGATTCAACAGATCGTCGGATTCCGCGTTGGGAAAGAGAACTTCGGCGTGCCCATCGACATTGTGCATGAGATCGTGCCCATGATGGAGATCACCGCGGTTCCCGATTCTCCCACGTATATCGAAGGCGTCATCAATCTCCGTGGCAAGATTATCCCCGTGGTGGACTTGAGAAAACGCTTCGCCGAAGAGGTTCAGCCGCACCGCCGCAACCGGATCATGGTAGCGGAACTCGACGGCCATCTGGTTGGGCTTGTGGTGGACTCTGCGAATGAAGTGCTCAAGATCAATCCGGAACTCATCGAGCCACCTCCAAATATCTTTGAACAGGGCGAACTGAATTATGTAACCGGCGTCGGCAAGCTTAACGGCAAGCTGGTGATTCTGATTGACCTTGCGAAAATCATGCAGAGGGGCGAGTTACGCCGTCTCTCGGACTTCGCCGAAACTGCGGACCCGATTCCACAATCAAACTAGGGCAAACGATGTCGTCTCCTATACCGATAGCTTTCAGCGAAGCCGAACTCAAGCTGCTGCAGACCTTGATCTACCAGGAATGCGGCATGTTTTTCGACGACCGTCGCGCGCACTTTCTACAGGACCGACTGCAGCGGCGTCTCCGCATCTGCAGCCTCAACACTTTCTATGATTACTACCGTCTGCTTACCAGCCGTGAAGGCCGAGTCGAATTGTCGGCGTTGCTGGAAAATCTGACCGTCAACGAGACCAGTTTCTTCCGCAATCGTCCGCAATTAGAACTCTTCCAGAAGACCGTGCTGGAGGAGATGCTGCGCCGCAAGCAGGAGCGACGCGATTGGAATCTGCGCATCTGGAGCGCGGGATGCTCGACCGGGCAGGAGCCTTTCACGCTGGCAATGATGGTCGCCGACGCGCTGGCATACTACTATTTGCGCAATCCCCTGCCCTTTGAAATGCCGTCGCCCAAGCCGTTGATTCCGCCGCCGTGGAAGGTGGAGATATTGGCCTCGGACATCAACTATTCCGTGCTGCGTGCCGGGCAGGAAGGCATCTACCTGGAGCACCACATGGAGGCCGTGGACTACACCTATCGCTTACGCTATTTCGACAAGGTGGGGCCCGAGCGCTATGCCATTAAGCCGGCGGTCAAGCAATTAGTTCACTTCGACTTTCATAACCTAAAAACAGAGTTTCTGCCGCAACGGAATGATTTTATCTTCTGCCGCAACGTCATGATCTACTTCGATGAAGCGGAACAGAAGCGGCTGATCCAGAAGTTCTGGCGTTGTCTGAATCCCGATGGCTATCTTTTCGTAGGGCACGCCGAAAGCTTGTTTGGATTAACCGATCAGTTTCAGATGATTCACCAGAATAACGGCACGGCATACAGCAAGATCGAGGCATAACCGTGGGCATTTTTTCCGACGATCGCGCCAACGAACTTCGTAATCTGTTCTTCGATAGTTCGCAGGAGATTCTCCAGGCCCTCATCGAAGAGGCGCTGTTACTGGAGAAGTCCCCGCGCGATGCCGAGATCGTTCGCAATCTGCGACGCAGCGTGCATACGCTGAAGGGAGACTCCGCCGCTTGCGGCTACAAGGAGCTCAGCGAACTTGCTCATGCCGTGGAAGACGTACTGACGGCTGAGATCGCGGCACGCGATGGAGAAGCCCTCGCGCAGCTCGTGCTGGTGTCTGCCGATTCGTTCGACAATCTGCTTTCTGCATACCGCAACGACCTGCAACCGCCCTCGACCGAGCCAATATTTGCTCTGATCGAAGAGCTTCTCAATCCGCATCCGGAAACGGCGTTTGCGCCGCAGTTCAACTGGAGCGAGTACGAGCAGCTTCTGATCGCAAAGAATGCGGTCCGCGGGCAACAGGTTTACAACATTGCGCTCGCCATTGATCCTGCGTGTCCGATGCGTGCGGCTGCCGTGCAGCTTGTGCGCAATGTGTTGCAGGAGGTCGGAACCATCCTGGTGATGCGTCCGGACGAAAGTGCCACGGAAATTTCGGATGTTATCGAAGTGGCGCTGGCCAGCCATCACGAACTCGATTGGGTGGAGCGCAAGAGCAAGATTCCGACCGTAGTCTCGAAGGTTTTTGTAGCGCCGGTTCAAAGCGAAGTGACCGACGCGAGCTCCACGCAGAGTGCCACGGCGGAACCGGTGATAGAGCAGCCCGAGACGAACACTCCAAAGTCTCCGGAACAACCAGCCCCGCAAGGAGCGGCCTGGACTAGCTCACAGCGGGAGAAGGACAAGACACGCGCGGCACAGACGGTCCGGCAGGCGATTGAGCGTCCGAAGGCCCGCGAGGAACGAGTTCCGGCGGCGACTGAGAACGTAATTCGCGTAGAAGCCGAGCGGGTCGACGTGGTGCTTGACCTGGTAGGTGAGCTGATTATCGCCAAGAGCATGATGCAGGAGCTGCTGGCGGAGATGAATCGCAACTACGGCAACACTCCGCTGCGGACCAAGACCGCTGATATTCTGACCTTTCAGTCACAGATTCTGAACAAGCTCCAGCGCGCCGTGATGAAGATCCGCATGGTGCCGGTAGAGCAGATGTTCCGGCGGCTCCCCCGCGTGGTGCGAGACACGGCCAAGCAGACCGGACGCGAAGTCAATATCGTCATTGAAGGCGAGAACACCGATCTCGACAAGAGCATTCTGGATGCGCTGGCCGAGCCAATGATGCACTTGCTGCGCAACGCCGTCGATCACGGAATTGAGCCGCCACTCGAGCGCGCCGCGGCCGGCAAGTCTCCGGAAGGAACGATTCGCCTGAAGGCCTATCACCAGGGCAATCAGGTGGTTCTCGAAATCAGCGACGATGGCAGCGGCATCAATTTGCCGAAGGTCGTGGAGAAGGCTGTTTCGCGCGGAATTCTGACGGCAGAACAGGCGGCGCGCCTCAACGACAACGACGCTCTGGATCTGATCTTCCACGCCGGGCTGAGTACGGCCAGCGAGGTCACCGAAATCAGCGGACGCGGTATCGGCATGGACGTTGTTAAGGCGGTAATGGACCGCCTGAAGGGCACGATCAACGTGCGCAGCGCCATCGGCGAAGGCACTACGTTCCGGCTGAAAGTACCGCTGACACTGGCGATCATCAAGGCGCTGCTGTTCCGCGTCTCCGAACGGCTCTACGCGGTTCCGCTGGGCAATGTGCTGAATATTCTGCGGGCGAAAGAGAGTGAAATTCACTTCATCGATGGGCAGGAGGTTCTGCAGATCCATGAGGAGATCGTGCCGCTGATCCGCCTGAGCCGCATGCATCCTGGCGGAGAGCGCAGGGCGAAGTTGTTTGTCATTGTCGTAAGCCTTGGCGACCGCAAAGTGGGATTCGTGGTGGATCGCCTGATCGGCGAGCAGGAACTGGTCATCAAAGCGCTGGATGAAACCATGGTCAGCACGTCGCTGGTCAGCGGCGCCAGCATCCTGGGCGATGGACGAGTGGTGCTGATCCTGAGCATCTCCGATGTGGTCGAAAAGTTTGGCCGCGGGTATAACCGAAGCAATATCGAAGCGGAAAAAGTGGGGGTTCGGTCATGACGGCAGCCAACAAGATGATTCGCGTGCTGGTGGTAGACGACTCGGCCCTGATGCGCAAGCTGATTCCGCAGTTGCTGGAACGCGACACCGCCATTCACGTCGTTGGCACTGCGATGGACGGCGCTTTTGCCCTGAAGAAGATTGAAGAATTGAAACCGGACGCGATCACCCTGGACCTGGAGATGCCGCGCATGGATGGCATTGAGACCCTGCGGCAGATTATGCGTCAACAGCAGGTTCCGGTAGTAGTGGTGAGCGCTCATACCCACGAAGGCGCCAGCGCTACTTTCAAAGCTTTGCACATGGGAGCCTTCGATTTCGTCGCCAAGCCGGAGAACGTTCTCGGTGAAGGCATGAACGAGATCGCGGCGGAGTTGATTGCCAAGCTCAAAGCAGCAGTCAACAGTCCTCTGCGGCACACGGTGCTGCCTGCCGGAGTAGTTGCGCAGCCCAAGCCGAAGCGTGCAGGCGCGTCCACACCGGCATCAAAGGTGATTGCAATTGGTATCTCCACCGGTGGTCCGAATTCGCTTGAGTACCTGCTCAGCCATCTTCCCGCTGAGTTCCCGGCTGCCATTGTGGTTGTACAACACATGCCGAAAGGATTTACGGACACCTTTGCGCGAAGGCTGAATGAGTCCTGTCCTCTGGAAGTCAAGGAGGCACAGTCCGGCGACCTTTTAACAGCCGGTCGTGTGCTAATCTGCCCAGGAGACCGTCACATACGAATCCGCCGAATGCCATTGGGGGATGTCGCGGTGCTCTCGGATGATGTCAAGGTCAATGGTCATCGCCCGTCCGTCGATGTGTTGTTCGGTTCGGTCGCGATGGAGTTTGGATCGAACTCCGTGGGCCTGCTGATGACCGGGATGGGCGAGGATGGCGCCGAGGGTCTTGGAAAAATGAAAACATCCGGCGCGCTCACTATCGCCCAGGACGAGGCTTCGTCGGTTGTTTTCGGCATGCCCCGGGCAGCGATTGAGCGAGGTTACGCTAACCGCATCGTTTCACTGGAAGCTTTGGCAAATACTCTAATCGTGCATTGCGGCTCACATCGCGCAATTCCGATCAAGGAACAGTATCCAGTCCGCTCAGCCGGACAGATCTGAGGAAACTATGGAGCAATTTCCCGCTCTGCTGCGTGCCACCGATCGCCAGCCCGTCCGCTACCTCGTGGTAGATGACTCGGTCTTTGCGCGTAAGAACCTCGCGCGCATTATCGAGACCTACGGAGGACTTTTAGCTGGTGAGGCCGGTGACGGATGCACGGCAATCACAGAGTACGACCGAACCCGCGCCGACATCGTGCTGATGGACATCACCATGCCCCAGATGGAAGGCATTGAAGCTGCCGAACGTATCGTGCGCCAGCATCCCGATGCCCGCATCATCATGGTTTCCAGCGTCGGGTACCAGGAGAACATTGTCGCTGCGCTGCAGAAGGGCGCGCGACACTTTGTACAGAAACCGGTGAAGCCAGAGTTGCTGTACGAAGTTATCAAGTACGTGCTGGGCGATGCCGCTGTGACGGCCTCTGCCACCGTGGCGGGAGAGTAGTTCGATGCGGATGGAGTTGATTCAACCATTCATTAATGCAGCCGACGCGGTGCTCTCGCAGACGCTTGCCTGCCCCATCACCGTCTCCGATATCTCGATGGACGAAGACGCTTACCAGCGCCGCGCCACCGCTTCATTGGTGGAAATCTCAGGCGATATCGAAGGGCGCGTGATCTTCGACGTTGAGGACAGCACGGCGATGAAGGTCGCCTGCACCATATCAGGTATGGAGATGGATCCTGACCCGCAACTGATTCGCGAGACAGTCGCCGAACTCGCCAACCTGGTGATCGGTAATGCCGTCACTACGCTGAACGATCAGGGATTCCGTTTCAAGGTTCATCCCCCGATCGAACATCATAGCGAGCAGGGCTTCCGTGGATCCGAGGACATGGAAGCGCTGATCATGGATTTTGCTTCGTCTGCAGGTAGCGTTTTCATGAATGTAGCCATTCGCTACAATCGGCGACGCCGCGCGGATCAAAGCAGAAATTAGAAACTTCTGTTTCTTCATAAAAAATGGGCGAACCCGATTGGGCTCGCCCGTTTTCTTTACCCAGAGTTTAGCTGCGGCCCAACACCAGCACGGGAGCCATCGCAGGACAATTCTTCTGTCCATTGTGTATCCCGGTGTCCGGATCGACCGGATCGCAATAAGTGACTACGGAGGGAGCCGGGACCGTGGTCACGTAGGTGTTGATCGGCGTGCTGCCATTCGCTGCCGCCGTCACTACTGCGGTGCCGTTGTAAAGATTGTCACAGCTCATCTGGTTCTGCCCGGCAATGTTTTGGCAGGTCGCAGGAGAGCTCGGAGTCGGAGGAGCACTCGGAAGGGACGGCGTGCAGTCGGTCGGATTCACGTTCTCGTCGTAACAGTTGTAGATCGTCTTCGTCGTAGTAGTTGCGTATGCCTTCGACAGGTAGGCGGAGTCACCTTGACGGGAGACGGCAACGTGGTTGACCGTGGGCGTTGTTGTTTCCGCCAGAACCGTGTGTGCGACACCTTTCGTATCGTTGATCGACTGGGTGATGGTGCGGTGAACTCCCACGGTGATCGTGGTCGTCGCATTCTGCGTAATATCACCTGACACAAGCCTGCTGGCATCGATAGCAACGATCTTATCTGTGCCGCTCAGGCCCACGTAGGCCTGGGTTCCGTCGCGCATCAGCGCCAGATTCGTCGGATTTGCGCCGGTTGCAAGCGAGCTGATCCATTTGAGTTGGCCCGGGGTAGTCGCGTCGAAAACACTGACCATGCCGTTGGCGTGCAGAATCCAGATGTGGTTGTACTGCAGGTTCTTGGTTGTGTCGTTATACTGCGCGTCCTGCGCGATATCGATAGGAGCGGATTCGCACAACGTACCGCATGCATTTGTGGAAACGGTTTGATTGACGCTTTCGGCCTGTCCATCGATGACGGAAATCGAGCCGTTGCCGTTACCACCGGCGCTGTTGAGGACGTAAACGTAGGTACCGTCAGCGCTCTGGGCCGCTTTGATCGGTGCCGCTTCCACGGAGATTTTATTCGTAACCTTGTACTTGCTGGTGCTAACCACGTAAACATTGCCACTACTACTGGAGTTGTCCAGCACGAAAACCTTGCTCTGATCCATGTAAATCCACGCATAGACCGGATTCGCCGGGGCTGTGCTCGAACCCACGCAGATAGTCGCCTTTACCAGGTTTGTGGACTGGGTAATCGCGCTCAAAGATCCTGTTCCGGGACAGATTGCGGTGCTGGTTCCGGAGTTCACCACGTAATCCTGCGTGTAGGTGGTACCGAAGTACTGGAAGGTCATTCCAATTGGAGCCGAACCGGGTTCCAGCGCAATAGTAGTGGTGTTGGCCGAAAAACCTGCCGTGGAAGAGTTGAGCAGGACCTGCGTTACCGAATCGGTCGCGGTATTGGCCGAGTATACGGTGGTACGGTTAGCGTCAAAAGCGATCGAGCTCGCTACGTTTCCCATCGCCTTATTGCCAGAGTTGGTGTCGCCGCTAACGTTGATGTTGGTGAGCACGCTGTTAACGTTCGGGGCCTGGTTCAGGACGACTTCGGTTTCGGCACCTGACGGATTGCCAGTGGTGACGGGACTGGGGGTCGCAATTGGGCGATAGGTTTCGCCGCAGCCAATCTCAATAACACAAATTGCTAAAAGGACGGCCGCACACGCGGCTTTCCATATGACTTTCATTCGCACTCCGCCCTACCGATTCACCTGCTCTGTTCGGGTGCGTCCATTGTAAAGGAAGCAGGTGCTCGTGAGCGAGTGTGTTCTCGCTCACGCAAGGCGGGATATTGTTTTACGCGGCACGGCCCCGCTTCGGCTTCGCCCTTCCCGGCGCTTTCTTGGGAACGCCAGCCGCGATCTCCTCAACCTGCGAAGCCTTGCGTGCCTCGCTTGCTACCTCGGAGGACTTCTTCCCTTCCATTTTCGCAAGGCTCTGCCGCAATGCATCCATCAGATCCACGACAGGGGCCATCTTTGCCGGACGCTCGACGCCGGAGACGTCCTTGCCTTCCAGTCGTGCGTCGATCAGCTTGCGCAAGTTTTCCTCGTAGGTATCGTGGAATCGCTCGGGTTCGAACTTATCGGCCAGCGCGTCGATGAGTTGATGCGCCACCTTGAGTTCGGCTTCCTTCACATCGATGGATTCGGTGCCGAACGTTTCCATCGAACGCACTTCATCTGCGTAATACATGGTGTGCAGGGCTAGACCTTCCTTGAATGGCCGAAGGAAGACCGTGTATTCGCGATTGTGCATGGTCAGCTGAGCGAGCGCCATGTATCCGCTCTCGCGCATGGCGCGAGCGAGCAAAGCGTACGGACGCTTTCCCGCGTCCTCGGCGGCCACGTAATAACTCGACTCGAAGTAGATGGGGTCCACCTCTTCGGCCTTCACAAACTGCACGATCTCCATCGCCTTCGCTGTCTTCGGCTCGATCTTCTTCAACTCTTCCGGCTCGATTACGACGTACTCGCCCTTGCGGTACTCATAGCCCTTCACGATTTCGCCGCGCTCCACGACACGATCATCTTCCGGACAGTAGAGCTGCTGTTTGATCCTCGAAAGATCGGGCTTGTGCAGCATGTGGAACGATATGCGGCTGCCGCGGGCTCCGCTGTAGAGCCGCACCGGCAACGAAATCAAACCGAAAGTCAGATATCCGGACCAGACCGAAGACGCCATGTTTTCCTGCCTCCATCAAAGAACTTCTCTGCCCTGTGAGCCCGTTCTTGAATCGAATCTGATAGGATGCGCTCTCAGGGAGGCACGGAGGCCAGCACGGTCCAGCCTGTCTGTTGCAGATTTCAGAGTACGATGAATTGGGCATGAATCTTCTTCAGAGCTGGCAGGTCGCCATTCCCCAACTGGTAGCCGCAGTTGGGCTTTCCGTCGCCTTCGCCTTCCTGGCCTGGGGCTTGCGCGCGGTGACCGCCGCAGCGGCCCTGACGGGAGTCATCCTGAGCGTGGTTCTCTGCCTGGCCGCCGGTCCCGCAGCCCTTCTGCCGATCGCTACGGTGTTCTTCCTGACCTTTCTTACCACTCGCGCCGGACGCCGCAAGAAAGAACGCTACGGCACGGCGGAAGGCCGCCGCGGACGTAGAGCCTCTCAAATTCTTGCAAACATAGGGGTGGCAGGCATCTGCGCCGTTCCCGTAATCTTCACGACGCACGCGCGGTACATTCTGCTGGCAGGGGTCTCAGCCGCATTGGCTGAAGCCGCCGGAGACACGGTGAGCAGCGAACTTGGTCAAGCGTTTGGACGCCGCCCTCTGCTCATCACCACACTGCGCCAGGTATCACCGGGAGAGAACGGCGGCATCACCATAATTGGCACAACATTTGCAGTAATCGCCGTAGGGCTCGTATGTGTTTCCTGTGTTTGGGCAAACCTTCTGCTGTTGCCGTACTTCTGGACAGCCGCCAGTGCGGCCTTTTTCGGGACGCTGGTCGATAGCCTGCTGGGAGCTACGCTGGAAAGTCCCGGGAGACTTGGCAACAACGGGGTGAACTTCACAAGCACCGCGTTCTCCGCCGCATTGGCCATCGGCGTACTGTTTCTCCATCGCTTGCGGTAGAGGCTTGTGTCACTGAGGGACTTTCGGCAAAAGAAAAGGCCGGAACTCTTGCTCCGGCCCGAACTTGCAAATTGATTCCGCAGAACTTTACTTCTCTGCCCTTACGAATTCCCACTTACCTCTGCCGCAAAGATTCTTGCACTTAGGCAGTGTGTCACCTGCCTTGAACTGCACTGGCAGCTTGCACACGCTGCACCAGTAGATTCCCGTCTGCGGAGCTTCGCTCCCCGATTCATTCGCCATTACAAATCCTCCATGATGGATACATTGATCGTAGGGGGAGCCGCACATCCACTCAGTGATGTGCGTCACGTCCCGGTGTTACCAGCGGAAAACGTGCAACCGCCAAAGGGTGTAACTTGCCGCCTCGCGCATCACGTTCAAGGTGCGCGGCCATCTAGCCGCTGCCATCTCCGGCTTTCGAGGCGACACGTACACAAGCCGCCCACGAGCCTGCAGCAACTGCTTGATTCGGAATACATGATAAGGGTCGCTGACCGCAATGCAGGAGTGCATGTTGTTCGCATCCATGATGATCGCGATGCGCTCGGCACTCTCCGCGCTGTTTTCACTCTGCGTCTCGGCGATCAAATGACGGTCGCCGATGCCGCGCTCGATCAGATAATCGCGCCCCACCGATCCTTCGGTAAAGTGCTGTTCGCCGCCGCTCCCGCCCGCGGTAATCACGACCGGAGCCAGCTTTCGCTCATAAAGATCGAAGGCATGATCAAGGCGCGCGCGATACACAGGGGATGGTTTTCCGAAATATTCCGCCGCGCCGAATACCACTATGGCGTCAGCGGCCTGCGCTTCGTCCCGCTCGGCCTGCGCTACGATTTGAGCGCAGGTCCATGCAAAATAGCAGGCGTACGCAGCGAGTAGCGCCGCGACAATTCTGCCCGGCCTTAACCATCCCAGGCGCGAACCAACGCTCATTGATCGCCCAGCAAATCCTCGATCGCCGAGGACGCGATAGCTCCCTCGCGCAGCAGTGACCACTTTCCGTCTTCAGTGAGATTTACGATGGTCGTGGCAACGGTGCGCGGCGTTGTGCCGCCATCCACCAGCAGTTGCACGCGTTCTCCCATTTGCTCCACAACGGCTTCTGCTGTTGTGCATTCGACGGCTCCCGCCAGGTTGGCCGAGGTTGCCGTAATCGGACACTTCAGGGCGCGAACGACGGCCAGTGCTACAGGTGAATCCGGCATGCGTACCGCAATGTTGCCGGTGTTGGCGGTGACCTTCAAGGGCAGACGCGGAGCTCCGCGAACGATGATCGTCAGCGGACCGGGCCAGAACTTTTCCGCCAGCAGGTAGAACTCATCCGGCAACTCGTTCGCCAGTTCGTCCGCCTGCTCAACGCTTTCAATCAGCAACGAGAGCGGCTTGTGGCGGCCACGTTCCTTGATTTCGTACACGCGCTCGACAGCGTGCAAATTATAGGGATCGACCGCCAGACCATAAAACGTGTCAGTCGGCATTCCGACGACACTGCCCTGACGAATTCTGTCCGCCACATAGTTCACAAGTGACGGCTCAGGCTCAGCTGCATGAACGCGAATAATTTCCGGGCGCACCCGATCTACCTCATCTTTCAGGCTCAAAACCAGCGAACCTTAACACAAGTTGAAATCAACGCACAAGATGAACTCACAACCGCTACCGCGCGGAAGATTGTGTGCGGGAGGTTATGATGTCCATGCCACCGCTACTCCAGCATTCTACAATGCCGGAGCCCCGATTCACCGGAGGAACATGTCCCAGGCTTTTTCCAACCCGCCGCACGAGCGACTCCGGCCCATTGCCAGCCGCCAGAACGCGCTCGTAAAAGAGCTGCGCAAAGCCTTTTCCCAGGCCGTCGCCGTCGAGGATGGCTCGGTCGCCATTGAAGGGGTCAAACTGGTCGAAGAGGCTATCCGTAGCGGTCTGCGGCTGCGAGCGGTCTTCTTTTCCGAATCGGCTCGCGAGCGAGCCAATCGGCTGCTTCCGCAGATTGCGCACAGCACCGAAACCGTTGTGTTGCCGGACGACATATTCCTGAGTGCGGTGGCCAGCGAGTCGCCGCAGGGCGTGGCAGCGCTCGTTTATCCCTTGACGGCCAGCCTCGAAGACCTTTTAGCGCCGGATACTCCGCTGATTCTTGGTTGCGCAGGTCTGCAGGACCCCGGAAATCTTGGCACCATTCTCCGCAGTGCTGAAGCCTTTGGAGCCAGCGGCGTGCTCGCCACCGAAGGCACGGTCTCGGCAGCGAATCCCAAGGTTGCCCGCGCCTCGGCCGGATCGGTGTTCCGCCTTCCCTGCGTGAAGGTCGCAACGGCACAGGCGATTGCGGCATTGGAAGAAAACGGCATCCGCTTAGCCGTCACCTCCTCACATAAGGGGCGCCCTGTGCAGGATATTGACCTGCGACTGCCAACTGCCATTTTCATTGGCAGCGAAGGCCAGGGAGTTCCCCGCGCGCTGCTCGACGCCGCTGACGAATCCATTCTTATTCCTCACTCGCCTAAGGTGGAAAGCCTGAATGCGGGGATCGCCGCCAGCATACTGCTGTATGAGGCGCAACGGCAGAGAAGCAAATAAAGCGGAGCGCGGGTCCTTGCTGCTTCGCACAGGGCAACACCCTAGGCCCAGATGATCTCTATGTACAGGCGACCGCCCGTCTAAACCATTTGTTTCGGGGGAAACCATGAAAAAGCTAAGCTCACTGATGATGCTGCCAGTTTTGCTTTGCGGACTGGCCTTCGCTCAATACGACCGCAGAGACAGCAACAATATGCCCGACGACCGCAGACATGGCAGGTCAGCGGATGAACGGATCACAAACGGACCGGTGGTTGAGCAAACCGGAGATACGTGGGCGACGGTGGCATGGTCCACCAACACCGGCGGCAGCTCGATCGTGCGCTATGGAACCGATCCGAACCGCCTGACGCAGATGGCGGAATCGCCCTATGCCGTCGATAAGGGCAGACCCGGCGAAACTCACCGCGTGAAGCTGGATCACCTGCGGCCTGGAACCACTTACTACTACATCGTGGATTCAGGACAGGGTCAAGGCACGGGGACCGAAGCCCGAAGCCGCGTCGAACAGTTCACTACCCGTCGCTAACGAGTAACGCTAACGAGTAACATTGAGCGGTCGTGATTTCTCACTTCACGACCGCATCCCTACTCTCGCATCTTGTCCTTCTTTGCTTTCAGCGATGCCAGCCGCTCACGAATTCGTTTTTCAACGCCCTCATCCGTTGGGAAGTACCACTGCTTGCCTTTGAGGTTGTCGGGCAGGCACTCCATGTCCGTAACTTTGTCTTCGAAGTCGTGCGCGTACTTGTATCCTTCGCCGTAGCCTAGCTCTTTCATCAAGCGCGTTGGAGCATTGCGCAAGTGCAATGGCACTGGGTCTGCCGCGGTTTCTTCAACATCACGCTTCACTATGCCGTAGGCCTTGTAAAGGGCGTTGGACTTGGGAGCAATTGCCAGGTACACAGCGGCGTGAGCCAGTGCCAGTCCGCCTTCAGGAAGGCCCATGAAATCCAGTGCATCGCGGGCGGCAATGCAAATCTCCAACGCGTGCGGATCGGCAAGCGAGATGTCTTCGACGGCCATACGCACGATGCGGCGGGCCAGATACATTGGGTCTTCGCCGCTCTCCAACATTCGCACCAGCCAGTACAGCGTGGCATCGGGATCGCTGTTGCGCACCGACTTGTGCAGCGCCGAAATCAGGTTGTAGTGCTCCTCGCCGGCCTTGTCATAGCGCAGCACACGACGCTGTAGGGCATCCTCAACCTGCGATTGCTCTATGACTCCGCCGCTCGCTCCGCCTGCGGCCTCGACGGCCAAGGTGGAGGCGATCTCCAGCACGTTGTATCCCGAACGAGCATCGCCGCTGGAGTAGGCAGCGATGCGAGCTAATGCTTCAGGCTTGGCCGTGAGTTCGAGGACACCCAAACCGCGCTCTTTGTCAGCCAAGGCGCGTTCCATGAGGGAGACGATCTGCTCCTCAGTCAAGGGATTGAGGGTGTACACACGCGAGCGCGAGAGGAGCGCCGAGTTTACTTCGAACGATGGGTTTTCGGTGGTAGCACCGATCAGACGGATGTTTCCGCGCTCGACATGAGGCAAGAAGGCGTCCTGCTGGGCGCGGTTGAAGCGGTGAATCTCGTCGATGAAGACAATGGTGCGCGTGCCGTATTGGCGAGCCCGTTCGGCCTCCATCATCACCTGCTTGATTTCCTTAATCCCGGCCATCACCGCCGAAAACTCGACGAACTCGGCTTTTGTACGGCGCGCGATGATCTTCGCCAGCGTCGTCTTGCCGACGCCCGGTGGCCCCCAGAACAGGATCGATCCGATGTCGTCGCGATCAATCTGCACGCGTAGGGCTTTGCCCGGACCGAGAATATGCTCCTGTCCAACGAACTCATCGAGGTCGCGCGGACGCATGCGGTCGGCTAATGGACGCGTTGGGTCGGATGCCTCGTTGATCGGATTGGAAAACAAGCTCATTGCAGTTTCAGCCTATCACCACTGAATTTCTAAATTGGAAGCAAAAGGAAACCCCCGACCAAAACCGGGGGCGTCCGCTGCACAGAAACTGACCTTAAACGATGTCGGCTTTGCAGTTCTCAATCCCATTCAGTTTGCGTGCAAATCGTCCTGCTCTTTCAATCAAACAATCGTCCGCATCGATGATCGTGAACCACCGAATTCGTGGAACTCTTTGGGGTAGCCCATTTTTATTTACAACTGCTACACAAACACACGTTCGTAACGTAATCACTGAGACAGCCCCAGCTTGGTCCCGCAGCAAGCCGTGATATGTCTCGATTTGGGTATCGTGGCTCTCGGTGTGCCCCGGGAACTTTATCAACACCAAGGCCCTCCCCGGCTGCCTCATTGCCGCGACCTCCGCAACAGTTGCGTGCCGCTCGGATGCGCAGCCAATGCCGTTATCCGGGTCAAGGAAAACAATGCTGGCCTTCTGTAAGGAATCCTTCATACCAAGAGCCCAAGATTGACGGTTTCTCAATTGGATGTGAGCACGATGAAACCGAGTTTCCGAAGGCCAGATTTGCAGCTCCTCTAAGGCCTTGACAGATCGTCCAGGTAAATCTCTCAATGCCTCAAATAAGACCGAATCCACGACTTTCCAAGTGGGGTCGTCACAATACTCACGATGACGGCCATCTTGATATCGTCCGTCATGCTGGGAGTTGTAATACCATCCCACGCCAATGGTCTTGTCGTCTGTCGCAAGTGCTCGCAGTAAAGCAAGCTTCAGTAAATCGGATAGATCGCCAGCGTATTGATCGCGCATACATTTGGGAGTGAAACTTAGCTCTTCGCCCTCGCCGTCTTCTCGTCGTTGGCGACTTTACCGTCGCGGATATGAATGATGCGGTGAGCAAACTCAGCGATATCGTGTTCGTGCGTAACGAGGACGATGGTGTTTCCCTGCGCCTGCAGGTCGTCGAAGAGCGCCATAATTTCGTTTCCGGTCTTCGAGTCCAGATTGCCCGTAGGCTCGTCGGCCAGGATGATGGAAGGCTTGTTGACCAGCGCGCGAGCAATCGCCACACGCTGCCTCTGTCCGCCGGAGAGTTCGTTGGGCTTGTGACTCATGCGCTCGCCCATGCCTACCGAGATCAGCGTCTGCCGGGCGCGTTCGAGCCGCTCCTCAGAGGGCATGCCGGCGTAGATCAGCGGTAGTTCCACGTTGTGCAGCGCGGAGGCGCGGGCCAGCAGGTTGAAGGTCTGGAAAACGAAGCCGATTTCCTTGTTGCGGATTCGGGCCAATTCGTCGTCGTCCAATTCGCTGACCAGGTGCCCGTTGAGCCAGTAGATGCCCTTAGTCGGCGTATCGAGACAGCCGATCAGGTTCATCAACGTCGATTTGCCGGAACCCGACGGCCCCATGATCGCCACGTATTCATTGCGATGGATGGAGATATCGACGCCGCTCAAGGCATTCACCTGTTGCTCGCTGCCCATGTCGTAGGTCTTCCACAGATCCTGCGTACAGATGATGCAGTCCGGCGGCGGGGCCTTGAGTTCTTGGCCGATCCCTGCGATTTGCGTTGCCATCCCGTCTCTCCCTCAATGTTCTGCCGAGCTTATTTTTCCTTCAGAGTCGCTAGTCCCAAGACATGCGCTACGATTTTGCTTCGTCCTTCTTCGGAGCGCTGTTGTCGATCTTCACTGGGCTGTCCGGCTTCAGAGTGCGCAGAACCTTGTAGCTGCCAGTCACGATCTCGTCGCCTTCCTTCAGGCCGTCGAGAACTTCGATGTCGGTGGTGCCAGTGATTCCGGTTTGCACTTGCACAAACTGGGCCTTACCGCCGCGAATCACGAAGACTCCCTGCAACTCTTCTTTATTGGCCTTTATGTCCTCCGGCTTTTCGGCTGCCTGAACCGCGTTCTTGTCCTTGCCCTTCTTCTTCGGTATCAGGTCACCCTTTTGCCGGATCGTTAGAGCCTGAATGGGAATCGACAGCACGGCGGCCTTGTTCGCCGTCGTGATCTTGGCCGTGGACGACAGGCCGGGGCGCAGAGTGTCTGGCACGTCTGAGAGCGTTACAACAACTTTGAAGTCCTTCGCCTCCTGCGTGCTGCCTGTGGATTGCGAGGTCGCCACACCGGTTGAACGCAGCAGTGCGTTGTTGCCGATCTCGGTTACGGTTCCCTTGAACTTCTTCTTGGGGATGGCATCGATACTTACTTCCGCCGACTGTCCTAGTTTCACGTTGACGATGTCGGTTTCATCCACTTTGACTTCGGCGGTGATGACCGAGGTGTCGGCCAAGGTCATCAGCGTGGAACCCTGCGAATTCTGAATGCCGATCACCACCGTTTCGCCCTCGCGCACTGGCAGGTTTGTTACCACGCCATAAAAGGGAGCGCGATACTCAGTCTTGCTCAGCACGTCCTTGCTGTGAACGAGATTCGCCTTCTGGACCGCAATGCGGCGCTTGTAAGCCTCGGCCGCCGCCGTGGACTGCGCAATACGCGCTTTTGCCATGCTCAATCCAGAAGCGGCCGACTCATATCCGTTCTTCGCTGCGTCGTAATCCTTTTTCGCGATCAGTTGATCTTTGTAGAGCCCTTCGGAGCGCTTCCAATCGAATCGTTTCTGCTCCAGATCGGCCTTGGCCCTATCCAGGTCGGCGACATTCGAATTCAACGTCTCCACCCCTGCTGCGTAGTCGGCCTCCGCCGCAGTCAAAGATGCCTGAGTCGCGTTCACATCGGCGGCTGACTGAATGTTTTCCAACTGCGCCAGCATTTGGCCCTTTTTCACGTGGTCGCCTTCTTTTACATAGAGGCGCACGATCTTGCCGAAAGCATTTGCACCGACGTTGACGAACGTTTTGGGCCGGATCTCCCCGGAGGCGGTAACTTGCGATGTCAGGTCCTGGCGCGATACTTTGCCGGTCTGTACATCGACCACACCTTTGCGACTCTGCTGGATGCTGAAGAAAACGATTCCTCCGACCAGAGCCATACCACCGAGAGCGAGCGAAATTTTCTTCCAGGTTTTCATCAGTCCTCGTTATATGCCCGGTTCAACCCGGGAGTAAGAAAACGCAGAGCGGCAGAAACTCTCTTAGAGGCCGCTTCTGCTCACGCCTGATCCTTCATACGTGCAGATTAGTTCGGAAGTTCCAAAACCTAAATAGATCTTTATGTAAAATTTTGTTCGGCAGCGCACGACGGCGAAAACAGCCGACCGCCTTATTTGTCACGAAGTGCTGCCGGATGATTGTAACCCGTTGAAATGCTCCCGGGAATGCCTTACTGCACTCCTGTCCCGGGCGTATCCTGCCTTGCCATGATCTTCTTATTGAGTCGCGTTTATTTGAGGCTTTTTTATCACTCCTTGCCTTGCTTGACGTGAAAACTTACAATCTGTCCAGCCCTAAAAGTTCCCAGGAGCGAGACTGTCAATGCGGTTTTTTTCCGTTCGTCATCTTTCCTTCGTCATAGCGGCAGCCGCCCTGCTGACCACTCCGGTCATTGCACAAGACGCTGCAAGCGACAAGGACACAGGCACTTCCCTAAAGGATTGGAAGAAAGAGAAGCCCCAGAAGGCCCCGGAAAAGAAAGAACTCAGCGACCAGGAACGCAAGGAACGCCTGCGCAGTTTCAAGCGCGAGGTCGGCAAAACCTACCAGTCATGGCTCGACCAGGATGTGCGCTACATCATTACTCCGGAAGAAGAGCAGGCATTCAAAATGCTCGGCACGGATGAAGAGCGTGATGAATTCATAGAACAATTCTGGCTACGGCGCGATCCGACTCCCGATACCCAGGAAAACGAGTTCCGCGAAGAGCACTACCGCAGAATTCAGTACGCCAACGAGCACTTCCCCGCCGGAATTCCCGGCTGGAAGACTGATCGCGGACGCATTTACGTGGTCTGGGGGCCCGCAGATGAAATCGAATCCCATCCTTCTGGCGGCACGTATCAGCGTGAAAACTCCGAGGGCGGCGGCAGCACTTCCACATTCCCGTTCGAGCGCTGGCGCTATCGCTACCTTGAAGGAATCGGCAACGAAGTAATCATTGAGTTCGTGGACTCCTGCATGTGCGGCGATTACCACATCTCAATCGATCCGAATGAAAAAGACGCACTGCTCCACACGCCGGGTGGTGGCCCCACTCTAAATGAGCAGATGGGCCGCGGCAACCGAGCCGACCGCATGATGGGAATTCCTGGCGGCAGCAATCCGGATGGTTTGCAGGGTAACGGCAGCAAGCAGTTTGACGCACTAGAGCGCTATGCCAAGCTGACCACTCCTCCGCCGGTGAAGTTCAAGGACCTGGAAGAGAAGGTCAATACGAAGATTCGCTACAACCTGATGCCCTTCGACATGCGCTCTGATTTTGTGAAGATCACGGCGGACACCGTTCTGGTTCCCATCACGATCCAGATCAAAACGAAGGACATGACCTTCATTCAGAAGGAAGGAATTCAGCGCGCGGCGGTTAACATTTTCGGACGCATTTCGACCCTCTCCGGACGCGTGGCCTCGACCTTCGAAGACACGGTAGGGGTGGATGAGCCGAACGATTTACTGGAAAAAGCGCTGCTCACGACCCAGATTTACTGGAAAGCCATTCCGCTGAAGCCTGGAATGTACAAGATCGACGTCGCAGTGAAGGATGTGAACGGCGATCGCGTCGGAACCCTGGTTCGCTCGATTCGGGTTCCCGAATTTGACGACGAGAAACTCGCGACGTCTTCGCTCATCTTGGCCGATGTGATGGAACGTGTTCCGGCCAAGAGCATTGGATCGGGCAGCTTCATCATTGGTGATACCAAGGTTCGCCCGCGCCTGGACGCCTCAGATGGCAAGCCAGCCAGCTTCAAGCGGGCACAGCGCCTGAATATCTGGATGCAGGTCTACAACTTGCAACTGGATCAGCAAAGCAAGAAGACCAAGGCGACCATCAGCTACGATATCGTGAACATCCAGACCAACAAGTCTGTGCTGCACAGCGATGAAGCTTCAGGCACTTACGGCAACACTGGTGAGCAGATTACCATTGAGAAATCGATGCCACTGGCCAACCTCGAACCGGGTTTATACAATCTTAAAGTCACGGTAAATGACGAGGTAACGAAACAAACAATTAATCCTTCCGCCCGTTTTCAGGTCGAATAGGATAGAATTTCTGCTGCATGATCGGCGGGCCTATCCGGGCTCGCCAATTGTGGTTAGAGTAAGGTGGAGCTTATCCGGATAAGTGATCGCCGTCGATGCGGCAGCAACGTAAGGGAGGCTGAATGACGCGTAAGCTCGGAATCCTGGCGCTTGCATTCGTCTGGTGCCTTGGAGCGTCTGCCGCCGTAAATCCAGGCGTGATTGCCGGAACCGTACGCGACACTGCCGGGGTGCCCCAAATGGGCGCCGTAGTCGAGGTGCTCTCCAACTCCGCGGCTCGCTCCCAAACTGCACTGACCGATACCAAAGGCGCATTCGCGCTACCTGGACTGCTTCCCGGTCTTTACACCATCAAGGTTACTGCTCCCAGCTTCCTGCCTACGATTCGCGAGCGTGTCCACCTTCAATCCGGTGCCAGCCTGCTGCTCAACGTGACCCTGAATACGTTGTTTGAGGCGATTCAGCTTGTGCCTCGTCATAAGCCTTCCGCTGATGGCGATGATGACTGGCGTTGGGCACTGCGGTCGATGGCCAACCGTCCGATACTGCGTCTTGCCGAGGACAAACCACTCGTAGTGGTGCAACGCAGCGAAGAAGCTGAGAGCCAACTCAAGGCCCGCGTCTCATTCATTGCCGGAAGTGATGGCGACGCCCTCAGTGGTACCGACACTAATTTCCACATTGAGCAATCGATCTTCGGCAAGCGCGATACACCGGCCAAGTGGTCGCTTAACGGTGGTGTTGGCAGCAACTCGACGAATCCGAACGCCGTAATCCGCGCCGCCTATTCGCGCGAAATGCCCGACGGCTCGTTCCCAGAGATCGCAATTTCGGCTAAACACTTTGCCTCGCTCAACCCGAATCAGCCTGCCATCCAGGCCCTGGCGCTCTCGATTGCAAATTCCATGACTTTCGGTGAGTCGCTCGAACTGGAATACGGCGGCGAGACGCAGACGGTGCAGTTCAGGGAGCGCGCCACCAGCTACCGTCCATTTGCCAATGTCAGCGTCCATCCGGGCAAGAACACAATCGTGCAGTACCGATACGCCACCAGCACGCCGAATCTACGTCGCGCCAAGGGCTTCGATACAGCGCCAGCCGATCTCAGCGAAAGCAATCCGCGTCTTACGCTCACCTCGATGGGCCAGCGCGTTGAGCGAGCCAGCCACCACGAAGTGTCCGTCTCGCAGCGCATGGGCAAGAACAAGGTTCAGGTCGCGGTCTTCTCCGACACGATCCACAATGCGGCCCTCACCGGAACGGGAGCCGCCTTCACTGAGGAAACCGATGCCATGATCGGCGATCCTTATTCGGGGAACTTCTCCTACAATGGCGGGAATCTACATACCCAGGGCGTGCGCGCGGTTTATTCGCGACCCTTGGCAATGGGTCTCGACGCCACGGTTGATTATGCTTATGGCGGCGTGCTGACCGCACCGCCTGAGGTGCAACTAGTCAGCCAGACGGCCACTTCCCTGGTCACGGAGAAGCGCCACTCGGCGGCTGCCAAGGTTTCTGGAACGGCACCCGCTTCCAAGACCAAGGTCATTGCGAGCTATCGCTGGCTCAGCGGCAGCGGCCTCACCTCGGTGGATATGTTCAACGCCTCTGCGGGAGAGACCGATCCGTACCTGAGTTTCTTCATTCGGCAGCCGATTCCGACCATGCACATTTTGCCCACCGGATTGGAAGCTCTGATCGATGTTCGCAACCTGCTGGCCCAGGGATACCGCCCGGTTCTCAGTTCAGATGGCAGCATCGTGTACCTGGTTCAAGGCGTTCGCAGCATCCGGGCGGGCCTCAGCTTCAACTTCTAGCCTGCGGCAACGGGTTTCGCGCGGGTTACGACTCTCCTATAGTCCCTTGCCCTCGGGCAGGTACTCACAGGCCTCGCGGCACTCCAGGCAGTAGTAACAGCCGTCCTCTACAAGGCGCACGTCGTGCTCGCCCATGCAGAGAAAGCAGTACTTGTCACACTTGCAGTCTTCTTCCACCATGTCGCAAACGTTGCAGAGAAATCGTTGAGCCATGGGCGCACTGTAACTCTCATTTTCCTCTTACGCAACTGTCTCTGCTGCAACGACTCCCGTGCATTGCCTGCACTGCTCGCCGCGTGCTAACTTTTAAGGTTCTATCGGCTTGTATGGCCGTTTGACTCCCGTACTGAGGTTCTGTCTTGTCTTCATCTTCCGAATCTACCGTCATCCGCAAAACCGCTCTCAACTCCGCGCATCGTCAGCTTGGCGCCCGTATGGTGGACTTCAACGGATGGGACATGCCGGTCGAGTATCCAGCGAACGCCGCCCGAAAGTCGGGAGGCTTGATTGCCGAGCACATGGCCGTCCGCAGCTCCGTCGGACTCTTCGACGTCAGCCACATGGGAGACATCCGGGTTCATGGCCCTGCGGCGCTCCAGGCCGTGCAGCACATGACCTTCAATGATGCCTCGCACCTCGCCACCGGACAGGCTCAGTACTCTGCCCTGCTCTATCCCACGGGGACCTTTGTCGATGATGTGATCGTGCACCGCCTTGGCGAAGAAGATTACCTGCTGGTAATCAACGCAGGGACGCGTGAGAAAGATATTGCCTGGGTTCGTAACGCGGCCAAGAACTTTGCGTGTGAAGTGGAAGACCTCAGTGATCGCTATACCCAGATAGCCATTCAGGGGCCCAATGGCTGGCGCACTCTGCAGAAGCTTACGGACGCCGACCTCACGAAGGTGAAGTTCTATTGGTTCACTCATGGCACCGTCTGTGGATTGCCCAATACGCTGATCGCTCGCACCGGCTACACGGCTGAGGATGGCTTTGAGATCTACATTCCCTCGGACGAAGCCACCAGCGTGCGAGTGTGGAACGAACTGCTTGCCGCCGGTGAGGAGTTCGGCGTGCTCCCCTGCGGACTTGGCGCTCGCAACACCCTTCGGCTGGAGGGAGCGCTCTCGCTCTACGGCCATGAAATCTCAGACACCATTACACCGTGGGAGGCGCGGCTCGACCGTTTCCTCAAGATGGACAAGGGCGAGTTCATCGGTCACTCTGCATTGGTGCGTCAAAAGCAGCGCGGCGTTGATAGAATTCTCATCGGGCTGGAAGCCATCGAGCGCGGCATTCCACGCGACGGCTACAGGGTCGTAGATCCCGAAGGCCGTGGTATCGGCAACGTCACCAGCGGCTCACCTGCGCCATTCCTCAAGAAGAACATCGCGCTCGCTTATGTCCCTGTTGAATATTCACCCGAAGGCACTGAATTGGGGGTAGAGGTGCGCAACCAGATCGTAAAGTGCAAAGTGGTGCCTACGCCGTTCTATAAGCGGCCAAAGCGCGCGACCCAAGCGCCCGCGACCGGCAGCGCAGCGTTACCCGACAAGCACCCGCGGCCGGCAGCGCAGCGTTACCCGATACCGTGATACCCGAATCCAAGCCCAGGCAGTAGAGTACAATTTCAGAATTCGCACTGGTTTTGTAAACGTCTTTGTCATTGCCGGTATTTTCGGCGTGCAATCAATCTCTGGAGATCACAATGGCCTATCCGCCAGAATTCAAGTACACCAAAGAGCACGAATGGCTTTCCGTCGAAGGCACAACCGGAACTGTTGGTATCACTGACTACGCCCAGAATTCACTTGGCGACATCGTCTTTGTCGAATTACCCAAGGTGGGCGCGGAACTCGTTGCCGGAAAGACCTTCGGCACCGTTGAATCTGTGAAGGCCGTAAGCGATCTTTACGCTCCGGTATCGGGAACGGTTAGTGAGATCAACGCCGAGCTGGCGACTTCGCCGGAGAAGGTCAATAGCGCTCCCCACACAGCATGGATGGTGAAGATCACGCTTACCAACCCCAGCGAGGCCAATGCCCTGCTCTCGGTTGCCGATTATGAGAAATTTATTGCCGAAGAGAAGTAGTACGCAAAAGTACAGATCGTCTTTGTCGAGGCATACGCGCACAGGCTCATCAACTTCGGGCTTTCGTGGTGTACACGTTTCGCTGAACTGGTAATACGACGGCTGCGGATCATCGCAGCCGTTCGCTACTCGCGGCATTGCTGCCGCTCTCAGGACAGAATCATCATGCGCTATCTTCCCAAGTCTCCAGCCGAACGCGAGCACATGTTGCGCGAGATCGGCGTTGGTTCTATCGACGAACTTTTTGCGCCGATCCCGGCACAGTTCCGGCTCACCCGCGATCTCTCGATCCCGCGCCAAATGGCCGAGAGTGAAATTGTTGACTGGTTCCGCGCCCGCGCCGCTGAAAACGGATCTGGATATGACATCCTGCTCGGCGCGGGAGCCTATAACCACTACCGCCCAGTCGTCATCGATTCATTGATCTCGCGGGGCGAGTGGTTCACGGCCTACACGCCTTATCAGCCTGAGATCGCGCAAGGCACGCTGCAGGCCATCTTCGAGTTTCAGACCATGATCTGCGAACTCACTGGTATGGAAGTCGCCAATGCCTCGATGTATGACGGCTCTACAGGCGCGGCCGAAGCCGTGATGATGGCCATCCGCATTACCGGGCGCAACTCGGCAATCATTGCGCGCAGCGTTCATCCGGAATATCGCGAGGTCATCGCCACCTACGCCAAGTACCAGGGACTTCCGCTCACCGAGGTCGCTTTCACGGACAACGGGCGCGTGGATCTCGCCGCGCTCGATGCGTCCATCACTCCGCAGACCGCGTGCGTGCTGATCCAGTCGCCAAACTTCTTCGGCACCATCGAAGACGTAGCGGCCATTGCTGAGGTCGTTCACGCCAAGGGCGCGTTGCTCGTGGTCTCGATCGCCGAGGCTCTCTCGCTCGGCATCGTTCGACCGCCTTCTGAGGCGGATATAGTTTCGCTCGAAACGCAATCGTTCGGCGTTCCACTCAGCTATGGCGGTCCCTATGCAGGAGTCATCGCCACGCGAGAGAAGTTTGTCCGGCAGATTCCGGGGCGCCTCGTGGGACAGACTACCGACCGCAACGGCAAGCGCGGCTTCGTACTGACACTCTCCACCCGCGAGCAGCATATCCGGCGCGAGAAGGCGACATCGAACATCTGCACCAACCAGGCGCTCATCGCACTAATGGCAAACATCTACATGGATGTTTATGGACGCGATGGCATCAAGGAGCTGGCCGCGCAGAACCTCGCTAAGGCCGCGTACGCACGCAAGACGCTTGGAGCGAAAGCCAAAGTGCTCTTTGATGGTGCACCGCGCTTCAACGAGTTCGTTCTCCAGACCGAGGAGGACTCCTACGAGATTTCGCACCGCTTGGCTGCAAAGAACAAGATCATTGGTGGCTTCCCTCTTCGCAAGTTCTATCCCGAACTCGGCAACGCCGCCGTCTGGTGCGCCACCGAACTTACATCCCGTGCCGCAATTGACATCGCCGCCAGTGGGCTGAACCCTGCGAACGAGAGCGCAGAACAATCCAATGCGCCAGTGGCGATCAGTGAGGTGAAGTAATGAGCAACAAAGACATTCGCAAGGTCACCACTCACATTTCGCAGAACGAAGGGTTGATCTTCGAGCATTCTTCGCCGGGCAAGAAAGCCTATCGCCTTCGCGAGCTCGATGTGCCCGAAGTTGATGCCGCGGACGAGCTCGGCTCTGCTCTGCGCTCGGAATCCGCGGCGCTTCCGGAAGTCAGCGAGATTGAAATCATCCGCCACTTCACGCGGCTTTCTACCTGGAACTACGCGGTCGATCACGGCATGTATCCACTCGGCTCGTGCACGATGAAATACAATCCGCGGGTCAACGAAGTGGTTGCTCGTCTGGACGGCATTGCCGGAGCGCATCCCTACCAGTCCGAACAGATTTCACAGGGCGCGCTGCGCATTATGAAGGCACTGGCCGATCAGCTCATCGAAATCACCGGCATGGACGCCATCACCCTGCAACCTGCTGCCGGAGCCCACGGCGAGCTTACGGGAATCTTGCTGATGCGCGCTTATCTTGAGTCGAAGGGAAACGCACGCAAGAAGGTTCTGATTCCGGACTCGGCGCACGGCACGAATCCCGCAACGGCTGCCATGGTTGGCTATGAAGTCGAGAACCTGCGCAGTAATGAAAATGGCATGGTCGATCTCGCCGCACTCGAAGCTCAGATGAACGAAGACGTCGCGGGCCTCATGCTGACGAATCCGAACACTCTCGGGATTTTCGAGCAGCAGATTGCGCAGATCGCGGAGATACTCCATCGCAAGGGCGGCCTGCTCTACATGGACGGCGCCAACATGAATGCGCTGGTCGGCAAGGCGCGTCCTGGCGACTTCGGCGTGGATATGATGCACCTCAATCTGCACAAGACGTTCTCCACGCCTCACGGTGGAGGTGGTCCCGGTTCGGGGCCGGTGGCATGCAAGAAGCATCTTGAGCCGTTTCTGCCGAAGCCCATCGTCGTCGAAGGTGCGGAAGGCAAGCTGCGTCTCGATTACGATCGTCCGCAATCCATTGGACGCGTGCGCGCCTTTTTCGGCAACTTCGGAATGCACGTCCGCGCCTTGGCCTACATTATGGCAAACGGGCCTGACGGATTGCGCCAGACCACCGAGGACGCCGTGCTCAACGCAAATTACTTGCGCAAAAAACTCGAAGGCACTTTCGATCTGCAATACGCGACGCCGACGATGCATGAGGTCGTCTTCAGCGACAAACTCCAGGCGAAGCTCGGCATAAAGACCGGAGACATCGCCAAGCGCCTCATCGACTACGGCTTCCATCCTTACACCGTCAGCTTTCCCATGGTCGTTCACGGCGCGCTGATGATTGAGCCTACGGAGAGCGAGCCGCTCGAAGAGCTCGACCTCTTTGTGGATGCCATGAAGTCCATTGCGCAAGAGGCCATCGACTCTCCCGAGTTGATTAAGGACGCTCCGCAATCGACGAGGCTTTCTCGCCTCGACGAGACTGCAGCGGCCCGCAAACCGATCTTGCGATGGAAGCCTGACGGTCAAAAATGAATCCAGAATGAACTAGAACGAATCAGAAATGAATATGGGCTCTGCCCCAGCCGCGCTGTTTCGCGGTTGGGGCGGAGCTTTTGATTTCAATTCTGATGTTGGCCCTGACTTGGCCTCGAAAGGTGACGTGATAAGGAGTTTCCGCGATTCCTGTCAGGTGGATGAGTCGGGCCGGATAAGGTCTTTTCCCATGCTGAACGCGATCCTTCTTCGACGAGAATCATGCAGAGTCTCTCGAACGAATGACAGGAAACGGTTGGCCAATGAGTAGTCCTGAAACCTATGTCGGCTATGTTACGGGCTGGAGATGGTGGTTGCTTGATGAAAAATCGCCGAATCCTCACCCCTGCAGTATTGGAATTCCTTATCGCTGGCAATGGTCTGGCGAAAATGCAACGGAAGAGCTATCGCTGGCCAATAGACGTGGCTTCTACGCGTACAAGCCGGCAAGTGTAGAACGCATCGGAGTTGGCTCGCCTCTACTGTTTGGCCGGGTGGCTCTTTACGGCGATGTCATCGTGCACAAGCACGGATATCGCGCTGAAAAGGCGCGCATTCTCGACGCCTGGTGCGCTCCTGAATGGTGGGGAAAGCTTTCACGAGTGAAGCAAGTCAAAGGCACGTACAACATCAACACTACGGGAGATACAGAATGGCTGACATTGGCGACCCTAACAGAATCGAGCGACACTACCCTCTCGGATTCCCCGAGGATTCCCCTGCGTACCCGGAGCAAACACCAGTAACGGAACCGGATCACGAGCCCACTCACGCCAGGTAATTTGAAAGCCTTTGTTCGCGCGCGGCTCTGCCACTCGGCTAGCCTAGGGGGCGCGGAAAGAGGTACCCTGATAGCATGCGAGTCGTACGAGCGAGCTTCCGTCTCCTGCTTCTGCTGAGCCTGCTTTGCGCTCCGCTAGCCGCCCAATCGGTTTTCAAAGCGCTCTCTGCCGGTGTCCCCAACGGACAAGGCACAAAGAGCCTTGACCCCCTGGGCCGCGCTTCGCCTCGCGGAACCCTTACCGGCTTCATGCAGGCCGCGCAGAAGGGCGACAACGATCGCGCAGCCGAATATCTGCAACTCCCCCGACAGGAAACCGAGCTCGACTCTACGCGGGTCGTGCAAGACCTGAAAACGCTTCTGGACGAAGCCTACATCGGCCGCCTCGGAACCATCACCGACAATCCCGAACTGATCTACGATCCGCAGCTTGAGCCCAATCACCAGCGCATAGGAGAGTTTACCGTCAATGGCAAGGAGATTCCGCTGCTCGTCGTGCGTGTGCCGGACGGCAATAGCGGACATGTTTGGCTGATTGCCTGGAGCACGCTGGGTAAGACCGAAGACCTCGCGAACGACGTGCGCTCGCACCAGGTGGAGCGCCATCTGCCTCACCTGCTCGTTCGCCAGCGCTTCTGGTCGATTCCGCTGTGGGTGTGGACTGCATTCCTGCTGCTGATCCCGGTCGCGCTGCTGGCAGGAGTGGCCGCCGTGGCCCTGGTGCGCTCGCCGGCATGGGTGCTGGGCCGCATCAATCATCGCGCTGCACAGTCCGAGGTGTGGAACAACATTCGCGGCCCCGTGCTGCTGTTTGCCACGGCGGGTGCGCACGCCATCGGCATGCGCATGATCACCGTGCCGTTGCTGTTCCGCGAGTACTACCTCAAGGTGCAGGCTACCGCAGTGCTATTTGCCGTGTCGTGGTTGCTGTGGGATTTCGTAACGGTGTGGACGCGCCGCACGCGACGCCGCATGGTCGCCCCTGAAGAGCGCGCCACGCTTTCGCTATCGTTGCTGCTGCACCGCGTGCTAAAGCTGAGCATCGCCGTCGTGGGGGTCCTCAGCATTCTGTATCTCGCAGGATTCGATCTCTCGGCCGCACTCGCCGGACTCGGTATCGGCGGTATTGCCGTCGCCCTGGCCGCACAGAAAACTATCGAGAATCTGTTTGGCGGCTTCAGCGTCCTTACCGACCGTGTGATGCGCGTTGGCGACCTGTGCCGCGTGGGAGACACGGTCGGGACAGTCGAAGACATCGGCCTGCGCTCCACGCGAATTCGAACCTATGAACGCGGCCTGATCTCGGTTCCGAACGGCTCGCTCGCCACAGCGAATGTCGAGAACCTGAGCGCACGCGATAAGATGCGAGTCTTCTGCAAAGTGGGCCTGCGCTATGAGACAAGCCGCGAACAACTCGAACGTGTGTTGGTTCAGGTGTCCACCATGTTGCGCGACCATCCTCGCGTTGAATCCTCAACCGCCTGGATACGGCTGGCGAAACTTGCAGATAGCGCTCTTGAGTTGGAGATGCAAGCCTACGTTCTAACCCGTGAATACGATGACTATACAGCCGTCCGCGAAGACCTGCTGCTGCGCGTCATGGATATCATCGAGAGCTGCGGAACATCGCTGGCCTATCCGTCGCAAACTGTGTATCTCGCACGCGAGCCCGAGGCAGCCAACAGCATGAGCAGCGGCAAGTAGTCGAATCGCGTTCTAGCGTTTTCTGACGCGGTAGAGGATGAGCGGGCTCTCCTCGAAGACTTTGTCCGCGACCTCGTCGATGCCGCGCTGGTAACGATTTGTCCCGTAGCTCCAGATGTAATCGTAATCGGCGGCGACGAGTTCCCAGTCAGGCTGCACGTCATAACAATGGCCCCAATAGCCATCTGTCATGTACGGTTCATAGGTGATCCGCATCGGCGTCTGTCCAGGAATGTCGAAAAGGTAGGGCGAGATTACGCCGTGCCGAATCACCGAGTAGGCCCAGTAGTGCACGTAGTAGTAATCGAGCGGATCCTCATCCTTACAGGTATCCACCAGCGGAAAGACCTTTGCGTTGCGGGCAATCTGCTCGATGCCGCGATTCATGACCGCGCTCTTCTGCGCTTCGTCTTGGAAACCCATTGTGATATTGAAGACGCGCAAAACTGTGAGCGCCACGGCCAGAACGGCAATCCAGTTCGCACGGCGCCCTACGCGAAACACGACGAGGGTCAGCAGGCAAAGCGGCGGCACTAGCCGCACATCGAGATCGAAGCTGGTTCCCCATCCATAGGGGAGCAGCAGATAGACTCCAAAGAATCCGAGCAGAACGAACAGCCATCGCCAATTGATGCGGAGTTCGCGATTGCGAACCACCGCGACCAGGAAGCAAAGCACAAGGCCACCAAGAAAAATCTTGTCCAGCATCTCGTCGTAGCCCTGTGTGGGAATGTTGCGTAGAGCCTGCAGCTTATCGCCAATGGGACGCCACTCCACGGTGCTCTGCTTTGAGAGGCCGGGTCGCGCCCACAGAAACAGCAGCGACGGCGGAGCGAGGAAGCAAGCAAGCCGCAGCCATTCGCGCCAGTTGAAAGCAGTCAGTTCATAGAGCACAAGAATGAAGGCCGCCGATGCGAAGCCGAGCAGGTGCGCAAAATATGTGGCGAAGCTGATGACCACAAACAACGCCGCACGCGTAAACGAAGGCTCCCGGCGATACCACAGCCAGGTTCCCACCATCAGGAACGCGAAGCCCACACCCAGATGATAAGCAGTGAATCCCCACAGAAACAACGTGCAATAAGCCAGCGCGCACGCCAGCAGAGAGAGCTTGATTTCCGTGCGATTGGCCTGCCACACAAACCAGGCGACCGAGACAGGGACTAGCAAGGTGGTCAGCACGAGCAGCAATTTTCCGGCAGCTTCGATGGGCAACACGTGCTGAAAGGCGACCAGCAGCACATCCCACAGCACGTAGGGATAGGGCTTCCAATCCGCTTCGTAATAATCTGCAAAATTGAAAGCGGGATCGTGAAGATGATTCAGGATGAAGGTGCGCGCAAGATGATTTGCGTAGTCGAGCAGGGGAGGCTCATGCACAAACAGAAACGGAATCGCCAACGTGGACGCCAGGAGAATGAAGAGAGCAATCCAAGGAGCGTTGCGTTTCGTGACGGGCGACATTGTGTGAGTGCTTCTCCCTTGCGTCAGTGCTTCTTCCAAGCTACTCGCAAGGGCATTCGGCTTTCAAGGAGGTACATCACGCAATGCAGATTCCCTGGTCTACTCCTGCGCGAAGAGTACATAGGAAGATTCCCAGAGTTCGGTTGGAATCTGACCCCGCGGGCAAGCCGTAATGATGATGTTGTACTTGCCGGTGTCGGAGAGAGTGGCGAGGAATCCCGTGTCTGGCTTTGGCTCGGAAATTGCCAGATATTCGAGGAAGCTGTACACATCGCGATCCTCCGCCAGCGAGGGTGCCACAAAGCTGAGCTCCGTATCTTCCTGAAAGAAGTGCCACGAGATCGAAGCTGCCAGATTGATGCAACGCTCGTAGTGCGTACGGTCGAGCACGCCGGAAGCGGGATTGTCGAAGATGATGCAGACGCGGCGTTCATCTTCGCGCGTGTATTCGCGAACCTTCAGCTCGCCGGATTTCGCGGTTGCTTTCCAATCGACGTGCCGGGCGCTGTCCTCTGGTTCGTAGTCGCGGATGCGATACAGGTCCGATCCACGACCGCGCTGATTCGTCTCCAGCTCGCCGGTGATCATCGGCAACACTTCCAGCATTTCGTCCGTCGGCTCAACCGACGGAAACACCAGCACTTCCTGATTGAGCGCTACGGTACGAGTTTTGGAGAGGAACGAAAATGGAAATCTAGTCGAGATTCCGATGCCGCGCTGCGCGTAGCGTCCGCGCTGCGGGAAGCAGAGATTCAATTCGGCGCTCTGGCGTTGCAGCCCAGGGAGGTACGGGAAATAGACAGTCTGCTCAAACACCGGCGGCAACTGGCGCGCAGGATAGGTCTTTACGTACGAAATATCGGGCCAACGGATCAACGCCCTCCGTCCCGTGCGCGCCGGAGGGAAGACAAAGCTGGTTCGCTGCCAATTCCACCGGGGCCGCCCCCGCTTTTGAATTGGCGGAACAACATTAATGGAAAATGCAGGGATCCATCGGCGATTGCGGAGCAGCACCGCTCCCGCATAATTCTGCCCGGCGAAGACATGGTGCGGAAGGTGGAGTTCTACCTCCAGTCCGCTGATCATAATGGCCGAAACGATACCGCTGACCAGCACCGCTCCCAACATGGCGGCGACGACGATGAACAGAAGATTGTTCCCAGTGTTGAGAGCCGCAACGCCGATCAGAAGCGTGAGGGCAAGATAGATGAGACCTTCGCGGGTGACTTCGTAGTTCAGAGCATCGCGCACGCGGCGTCCGACAACCTGCCGCGCGAGGTAAGGAACGGTTGAGAAAGCCACCACCGCGGAGAGCAGCAGCGCGGAGGAAGCAAAAACAGCGGTAGCCAGTACGTCTCCCGCTTCGCGCGAAGCGGTGGAGAGCAGAGCGGATGCGAATGCAAGGCTCAGCCCGAAGATCGCAATGAATAACCGAATCCACGCTCCGCGCTCAACACCGCGAAGCGCATCGACGAACTGCTGGCGCAGGTTCATTGGGTCATTATGACATCTACCGCGCCAGGGCTGCAGGCCGTGGTGGGATTCTGGCACTACTACCGCGCGGGACTAGGACAGCGATCGAGATACCCTCTCGCACCGCGGCATATCGCCCTCCAGCATTGAATGTGCGAGCGAGTGCCCGATGGTGAAATAACGGAAGGTCGTTTGGCATCATGGTCGCAATGGTACAAGCTTGCAGTTCCAGACCCGTGTTGCCCATGTGCAGGCTAGCTTTACGATTCCAGATATTGCAGCACTCGGAAGTTGAATTCCTCGGGCGCTTCTTCGTATGGAAGATGGCCTACGCCCGGCAGCACGGCATATTCGGCATGGCGAAAGAATTCGCGCAACAATAGCCCAGAGTCGGCTGAAACCGCGGCATCCTCTTTGCCCCATAGCAGGAGCACGGGAATCTCCGAGATGGTATGCAGCGCTTTACGGAGCTGTTCCATATCGCGACGCCAGGTCCGGACGATTTCAAGCGCGTAGTCGTAGGAGCGAGGATCGCTGAGATTCACGTCATACCCGGCGCGGGTCTCGGCGGTAATGAGCGCTTGGTTGGCGTACATATCTCCTAATGCCCGAGAGCGAAGGGCAGCACTGCTGGCCCCTACGCTTCTCATTAGGAACCGCCCCACCGGAGTGCCGAAAATCGCCAGCCGCATACGGGCATTCGGCATGAATGGGTGCGCCGGTGCGACCAGCACCAGGCGGCGAATCAGCGGCTCAGGCGATGAGCGATCCTGACTTGCCGCCAGCATGGCCACGGCTCCCCCATGCGAGGTAGCCACCAGATCGATCTGCGAATGGCCGAGCGAACGCATGAATTCCAGCAGGCGCGATGCCGTAGCTGAGAAACTGAGATCCACCGAACCGGCACGCGGACGGTCCGAGTGTCCGATTCCGAGAAGATCCACGGCGTAGACGTCCCGGTGCTGGGCAAAAAATTCAAGATTGTGCCGCCAACTGAAGCTATAACCAAGCAGCCCGTGCACGAATACCACTGCCGGCTGGGATTGCGCTTGCGGAGCGCTGGAGGGAATGTGGAGATAGCGCATCCGATGTTCCCCACAGCGAAACCAACCTTCTTGTTGACGGAGAAAGCGTTCCATTTCAGAATTCTGCAACAACCCTCCTCCAGCAGCTTTCCGGACTTAGCCATATGCAACCGTGTTGTAGACACGGGAATCAAAATCGCTACTTTTGCCTGTGTTGCTTTCCTTCACGGAAGTCATCTCGCAGGCGGCTGAGTGTAACTGTCCAGCCGATGGATTAATCGCATTGTTTCGTCTCAAAGGCACTACCAGCTTGGATGCGATTGCCTGCGCCAGAGACTCCAAGGGGTGAGCGACATCCCATAAATCATAGGCATGTTCCTGAATCAGAAGTATGGAGACCGCGCAGGACTGTATAATCCGTGAATATCCTTGTATTACTGTGATTTGGGCGACCTATGATGAATGGGAAGGTGGCAACTGAGTTGCAAAGAAATCAGTGGACCACCTCCGCGCCGGAGTTGACCGGTGCGCGGCAAACGATCAAACCGCCCATGACGAAGGAAACTCAGATACGCTTTGCCGCCATCCTCTTCAGTCTTCTGACTGTATGGGCTGTAGTCTTTGCGTGGATCAATTTCCAGAAGGAACATGAGTTTTCTACTCCAACGGACGGAGTTTGGTGGGTAGAGTCCCGCGGCCAGCTTGTAGCGCAACGCGTTGATCCCACTGGACCGGGCGACCGTGGCGGAATCAAAGTCGGGGACGTCCTGGTGGCCGTCGGAGGCATTGCCGCCGACAACACCGCCGACGTCGCGCGCCAGATGTATCGTTCCGGAGTCTGGACGAAACTCTCCTACACCCTCAGCCGCGACAACGTGAACCTGGATGTACCGCTGATCCTGCAACCGGTGGACAAGAGCCTGAATCAGGGCTTGCGGCTGATTGCACTGGTGTACCTCAGCATTGGGATGTACGTGCTGTTGAGGCGCTGGACGGCCCCCAAGGCCGGCCACTTTTACCTGTTCTGTCTGGTTTCGTTCGTTTTTTATTCCTTCAAGTTCACCGGCAAACTGAATCAGTTTGACTGGAGCGTGTACTGGTCCAATGTGATTGCGGGAATGCTGCAACCAGCCATGTTTCTGCACTTCGCACTCAGCTTTCCGGAGCGCAAAGCATTTTTGCAGAAGCGCAGTTGGATTCTGCCGCTGGTGTATCTGCCCGGATTGCTGCTGCTGAGTGTCTGGATCCTGCTGGTAACCGGAGCCCAGCCCAGCGGGCTGCTTCTTTGGAACCTCGATCGCATGCAGATGGGCTACGTGGCCGCCCTGTTCCTCACCGCGACCTTCGTCCTCTGGCACACCTACCTGCGCGCCCGAACGCCGATCCTTCGCCAGCAGATGAAGTGGGTGACGCGCGGCACCTTCATGGCCGTGGCCCCGTTCACCGTCTTCTACGTTATCCCCTTCCTTTACGGGCAGGGCCCAACGGGGATGATGAAGATCAGCGTACTGTCGCTTGTCTTTTTGCCGCTGACCTTCGGCTATGCCATCGTTCGCTATCGCTTGATGGACGTAGACCTGATCTTCAAGCGCGGCATGGCCTACACCATCGCGGCCGGAACCATCGCCGCCGTGTACTTTGCCGCCGTCGGTGCCACGGCCGAACTCTTCCACAAGAACTTCCCCAGCGCGGGCCCCGGCGGCCTGATTGTCGCCATCGTGGTTACATCCGTTCTCTTCGATCCCATCAAGAACTGGATTCAGGAACGGATCGACAGATTCTTCTATCGCAAGCGTTACGACTACCGCAAAACACTGATTGAGTTTGGCCGCGAACTGAATTCTGAGCGCGATCTGGGCAAGATGCTGGAAGCAATTCTGGAGCGCATTCAGCGGACCCTGCTCGTCGACCGGATGGCCATCTTCCTCGCCGCCACAGAGGGGCCAGGCTTCGTCATGACAAAGTCCAGCGGCATTGCGCAGACGAGTTGGCTTGATCTGAGCTTCCTGAGCAGCGAGCGTCCGGAGTTTGCCGAAGGGCATCTGTTCTTCGACAACACTCATCAGGCAGTGCGCGAGGAACCGCTGGCACAGGAGACGATTCGCACCCTCGATTTGAACTACTACATTCCCTGCACGGTGATGAATCGCACGATCGCCATGCTGGGACTGGGCAAGACCAGCAAGGGCGATTTCCTATCCAGCGAAGACGTCGAGTTGCTGGAGACCCTGGCGGGATACATCGGCATCGCCTTGCAAAATGCCGGTCTCTACGCTTCCCTGCAGGAGAAAGCGCAGGAGTACGAGCGCCTGAAGGAGTTCAACGAAAACATCGTCGAATCCATCAATGTGGGTGTTTTTGCCGTCGATCTGCAGGACAAAATCGAGTCCTGGAACTCGCAGATGGAAGTGATGTACGCGCTGCCCCGCATCGACGCCATTGGCAAAGTGATTCTCGAAGTTCTGCCTCCGGCCTTCTGCGAAGAGTTCTTCCGCGTGCGTGATAACCCCGGCATTCACAACCTGTACAAATTCCGCTTAGGCACCACCGCCGGAGATACGCGCGTGGTCAACGTAGCGATTGCGCCGCTCATCAGCAAGGACTTCAGCGTGGTCGGACGTCTCGTGATCGTCGATGACATCACCGAACGCATCGACCTGGAGACACAGTTGGCGCAAGCCGATAAGATGTCCTCCATCGGACTGCTGGCCGCCGGAGTGGCGCACGAGGTAAACACTCCGCTAGCCGTAATCAGCTCCTACGCGCAACTGCTCGCCAAGCAGTTGCAGGGCGATGAGAAGCGTTCGGAATTGCTCGACAAGATCACAAAGCAGACCTTCCGCGCCTCTGAAATCGTCAACAACCTACTGAACTTCTCGCGTACCAGCGGCACCGAGTTCGGCAATGTCGATGTGAATCGCATTATCCACGACACGCTCGCCTTGCTCGAACACCAGTTCAAGACCGCGCGCATTCGAGTCGTCGGCGAGTTGCTGCCCACTCTGCCGCAAATTCACGGCAATCAGGGCAAGTTGCAACAGGTTTTCCTGAATCTGTTCTTGAACGCCAAGGACGCGATGCCACACGGAGGCACCCTGACCGTGCGCACCACGCAGGCCCACGGCGTCTGCGTACACGTCATCGACACCGGCACGGGCATTGCTCCCGAGCACATCCACCGTATTTACGATCCGTTCTTTACGACCAAGGGACGCCCAAAGCAGGGAGGCAGTGGCGGGACGGGCCTGGGACTCGCGGTGACCTACGGCATCATTCAGGAGCATGCCGGCAAGATTCGAGTAGAGAGCAGCCCGGGCGAAGGCACAAGATTCTTAATGGAGTTCCCAATGTCGAGGAAGGCAATCCATGTCTGATGTAGCAGGAGCGAAGCGCACTTCGGCGCCGCTGGAGCAGTCAAACGCGGGCAAGGTGCTGATCATCGATGACGAAGCAGCGATCCGCGAATCGCTGCAGATATTGCTTGAAGATGAAGGCTACGAAGTGGTCAACGCCGAAGACGGCGAACAGGGCCTGGCCTTGCTCGACGCGAATCCCTTTGATCTCGTCTTGCTCGACTTCCAACTGCCGGGAAGAAATGGGCTCGAGATTCTGCAGGAAATTCTAGAGCGTGACCCGGAGACTGTGATCATCATGCTCACCGCTTACGCCACGTTGGACAACGCGAAGGCGGCGCTCCTTGGCGGAGCGAAGAATTTCGTCGCGAAGCCATGGAGCAATGAAAAGCTCCTTGCGGATGTTCGTTCCGCCATTGGGCACAAGCGAGTACAGGACGAAAACATCCAGCTCAAGCGCCAGCTCAAGCAGCGCTATAACTTTGAAAACATCATTGGCAAGAGTGACCTGATGCTGCGCACCTTCGACCTGGTAGCACAGGTCGCGCCCTCCCGATCCACGATTCTGTTGCAGGGCGAAAGCGGAACAGGCAAAGAGCTGATCGCAAAGGCCATCCACGCTAACTCGCCGCGGAAGGACCGGCCATTTGTACCTGTCAACAGTGGCTCCATGCCGAGCGACCTGCTTGAGTCCACCCTGTTCGGACACGTGAAGGGTGCATTCACTTCAGCAATCAGCAGCAAGAAGGGCCTGTTTGAAATTGCTGACCGCGGTACCATTTTCCTCGACGAAATCGGCAACATGTCGATGGAGACGCAGGCTAAATTACTGCGTGTGCTTCAGGACAAGCGGTTCATGCATCTAGGCGGCGTACAAGAAATTCAAGTAGATGTGCGCGTGATCGCCGCCACCAACAGCGAGTTGCGCCAAGCGGTCAAAGAAGGCAAGTTCCGTGAGGACCTCTACTACCGCCTCAACGTCATCACCATCGACCTACCGCCGCTGCGCAATCGCAAGGAAGATATTCAGTTGCTGGCGGATCACTTTCTCGAAAAGTACTGCAAGGAAAACGAGACATCCAAACGCACCCTAGGCCCCGATGCTTTGCGCGCCCTGATGGACTATGCCTGGCCCGGTAACGTCCGCGAGTTGGAAAACGCGATTGAGCGCGCAGTTGTGCTCTCCGCTCATCCCGTGATTACCGCTGACCTGTTTCCCGAGGACATCGTGGGCCGTGGCGACACGCTTCCGCTCATTACCGACAAGCCGGATGCATCGCTGTTCGAAATCGTGGAAGATTGCGAGCGCCGCGTGATTGCCGCCATGCTGGAGCGCTGCGGATGGAACCAGACCGAGGCCGCCGAACGTTTCCATGTACCGCTCTCGACGCTGAATCAGAAAATCAAGCGGCTGAACATCGAAATCAAGCGTCGCGGGCAGCGAGACTAGCCCCCATAGGTGTTTACGTTGCGTTTTGATATAGTCCATTAAGAGCCGCGCGCCACCAAACCAGATCTGATATGCGGCTTCCCGTACCAAATGGCATTTTCTCTATCTGAATACGCGAAGGGCAATGTTCTGGCGGTGCAGGAGTATTCCATCCTCTCGTGGCGAGCCTTTGCCAATCTGTTCAGCCAACCGCTCTATCTCGGCGACATTCTGCAGCAAATGGACACCATCGGCGTGGGATCGCTGCCGATTGTGGTTCTCACCGGATTCTTTACGGGTGCCGTGCTCGCCTTGCAGAGCGCGAATTCGCTGGCCCGATTCGGAGCGCTTGCCTTCACCGGGCAACTGGTTTCCATGTCCATGGTGCGCGAGTTGGGACCGGTGCTCACCAGCCTGATGGTCGCGGGCCGCAACGCCAGCGGAATGGCCAGTGAACTGGGTTCCATGCAGGTGACCGAACAGATCGACGCGATGCGTGCGCTCGGCACAGATCCCAGCCGCAAACTCGTTACGCCGCGACTCTCTGCCACCATGTTCATGTTGTTCTTCCTCACCATTCTCTCTGACTTGGTGGGCCTCGCCGGCGGATCGGTGATCGCGTTGCTTCTGCTGCGCCTGGATTTGAACGAGTACTGGACCTCCGCATGGCAGACGCTTCGCTACGCCGACGTCTTCATGGGCTTGATCAAACCGGTACTGTTCGGCTTCATCATCTCCACCGTCGGTTGCTACTACGGATTGAGCGCCAAGGGCGGCACGCAGGGCGTGGGACGCGCCACAACCCAGGCAGTGGTCGCCTCCAGTGTCCTCATCCTCGCCGTTGACCTGATCGTGACGCGTCTGCTGATGGTGCTGCTGGGGCCCTTATAAATCGATGAGCGCGGACGGTCAAAACGGTTCGGAGAAAGCTGTCATCTTTGAAAACGTGAGCCTGCGCTTCGATGAGCAGGTTGTGCTCGAAGGCCTCTCCTTTGAACTCGAACACGGTGCCACCAAGGTACTGCTGGGCGTTGCCGGTTCTGGCAAGACCACCATCCTGAAACTCACCCTCGGACTTCTGCGCCCCGATAGCGGACGAATCTTTGTGCTCGGCCAGGAGGTGACGGCGATGCGCGAGCGTGAGTTGTTCGAATTGCGCCGCCGTATCGGAATGGTCTTCCAGGAATCAGCTCTCTTCGACTCGCAATCCGTGGAAGCCAATGTTGCCTTCCGTCTCAGCGAGGAGAAGGTTCCGGAGGAAGAGATTCAACGGCGCGTTCTGGAAGCTCTGCGCTTTGTGGAGATGGAGAAAACGGTGGAGCTGTTCCCTGCCGAACTCTCCGGCGGCATGAGACGGCGCGTAGCAATTGCGCGCGCGATCATCTCGCACCCCGAGGTGCTGCTCTACGATTCGCCTACTGCCGGACTCGATCCCGTGACTTCGACGACCATCGTGGAGTTGCTGGTAAAGCAGCGCGATTATTACAAGACCAGCGCATTGCTCGTGACGCATCGCCTGCAGGACGCATTCACCATGGCGACCCACTCCTTCAACCAACGGCAGAACAAGATGATCCCCGTACCGCCTGGTACAAACTGGGACTCGCGTACCAACTTCCTGGTATTGAAAGATGGCAACAAGATTTTCGAAGGCAGTGCTGCCGAAATCGCGAACTCCGGCAACGAGTATATTCGCGACTACCTGGCACCGTAATTAGCGCTTCGCTGCCGTCAATGCCATTCTCGCGATGTGCGCGGCGGCGTCTGGATGCGCCATCCTCCGAGCCTTGGCCGACATTGCAGCCAGCCGTGCCGGAGCGTCAAGCAAATCGCTGACTTCCAGCACAAAACGTTCCTTGGTCAGCGCATGTTCTGGAATCAGCAGCGCGGCGTTCTCCTGCTCCAGCAGTTCAGCATTGCGAAGCTGATGATGGTCCGCCGCCCCGGGAAACGGCACGAACAGCGCACACTTCCCTGCCGCGGCAATCTCGGCCACGGTCGAAGCACCGGACCGGCAGACTACCAGGTCAGCATCGGCAAAGCTTTGCGGCATATCGTCAATGAACGCGCTTACCCGCACATCGAGCTTGTGTTCAGCATAGAAGCTGCTCACCTCCGCGAACTCGCGCTCGCCGGTCTGGTGCACAATGCGAAGCCCCGGCACGAGTTGCATAATCTTCGCCGCCGACTCGCGAAGGATGCGGTTCAAAGCGCGTGCGCCCTGGCTTCCGCCAAACACAAGCAGCGTCGTATGATCGGTTTTGCGCGGCGGCAATGAGAAAAACGCAGGCCGCACCGGGACCCCGGTCACCTCGAATTTGCGAAACCATCGCCCTGTCCGCTCGAAGTGCACCGCGGCATTGGCCGCAAAGCGCGCCATCACTCGATTGGCAAACCCAGGAACGACGTTCGGCTCAAACAGCACGACCGGAATCCGCATCAGCACCGCGGCCATGGTCGCCGGCCCCGCCGCGTATCCGCCAACGCCAATTACCACCTGGGCCTTGAACTTGTGCAGAATACGCATGGCCGCAAAGATCGACATCGGTAAATCTGCCATCGTGCGCAGGCGGGTCGCCATACTCACGCGATTCAGCGCGCCCACTTTCACGGTATATAACGGAAAGCCAGCCTTCGGCACCAGGCGCATTTCGATACCGCGCTCGGTGCCCACAAAAGCTGCGTCGTGCCCTTGTTTTCGGAGTTCTTCCGCGATGGCGAGCGCGGGAATCACGTGACCGCCCGTACCGCCCCCAGCGAGAATGATTTTCATTATTAGTCCGTCTGCTGTGTGATGTTCAGCAGTACTCCCACGCAGGCCAGCATCACAATGAGCGACGAGCCACCGTAGGAAATAAACGGCAGCGGGATGCCCTTCGTCGGAAGCAATCCCAGCACTACGCTGATATTGAAGAATGCCTGGATGCCGATCATCGCCGTAATGCCCACGGCAAGAATTCGCGCGAAGTTATCACGCGTCGTCCAGGCCGCGCGCAGCCCTCGGAAGCAGAAAAATGCAAACGCCGCGACGAAGCACACAGCCCCGACCAGCCCCAGCTCTTCCGAAACAACGGCGAAGATAAAATCGGTCTGCGGTTCAGGCAAGTAGAAGAGCTTTTGCTTCCCTTCCATCAATCCGAGTCCGGTCAGGCTTCCGGTGCCCACGGCAATCATCGATTGAATGATGTGAAAGCCGGAGCCCTGCGGGTCTGCAAACGGATTGATGAAAGCGACCATGCGGCGGGCGCGCCATGCCGTACGGAAGAGCAGGAAATACATGGGAGGAATCGCCAGGAGCACCGCCCACAAATAGTACTTCCCCTCCATCCCGCAAATGAAAAGGATGGCTGCAGTGATAAACGCGCAGGTCATTGCCGTTCCAAGATCGGGCTGCGCAACGATCAGCAGGCAAAAGACCAGGGTCGGCGCAATGGCCGGCAGTATCGTATGGCGCAGATCGGTGATCGATCGCAGGCGGCTCTCCAAAAAGTGAGCCATGAACAGAATGATCGCGGGCTTGGCGAGTTCGGAAGGTTGAAACGAAAGGAACCCCAGCTTGATCCAGCGATGAGTGTTGTGGGAGCGATCAAGCAAGAACACCGCAGCCAGAAAAAGCGATGTCACTCCGAGCGTGGTAAACACCAGCGCCGGACGGTTGAGCTTGCGATAGTCCATGCGCATAAAAATGAACATGAGGGCGAAGCCGACAATCGCATAGATGCCCTGCTTCAGCAGGAAAGCGGTCTCAGAGCCGTAGCGTTCCTTGGCAACGATGGCCGACGCGCTGAAGACCATCACCAGTCCGGCGAAGACCATCAGTAGCGTAACTCCAAAAAGCCATCGATCAACGCTCACCCGCTTTGCCACTACCGTCCCCCGGTAGGCGATTCAGAATGCAACGCCGCCAACGACTGCACCAATTCTTTGAAAACCTTACCGCGCTCCTCATAATTCGGAAACTGATCGAAGCTGGCACAAGCAGGAGCCAGCAGCACGATGTCACCTTCCGTCGCCAGGTCGGCCGCTTTGCGTACTGCCGATTCCAGGGTCTGCGCGCTGGTGACTGGGACTGCGGTGCCGATCTGCGATTCGATCTTTGCCGCTGCGGCGCCAATGGTGTACACGCGCTTCACCCGCTCCGCAATCAGCGGCGCCAGTTCGCTGTAGTCGTTGCCCTTGTCCTTGCCGCCGAGAATCAGGTGAATGTTTGCCGGGAACGATTCCAGCGCCTTGATGGTCGCATCCACGTTGGTGGCCTTGGAATCGTTGTAGTACTGCACTCCACGCAAGGTGGCAACGTATTCCAGACGATGCTCTACGGCTCGGAAGTCCTTAACCGCGCGTCGAATCGACGAGGGCTCTACGCCTGCGGCCATGCCGATGGCTACAGCCGCTAGCACGTTCTCCACGTTGTGCGCGCCCTTCAGCGCGATCTCTGAAACCGGCATGATCTCAACTTCCACGCCATCGCGGTAGAAAATCGTGTCGCCCTTTACAAACGCACCACGCTCCACCGCATGCAGGCGGCTGAACCACAGAACCTTCGGTTTTAGCCCGGCGGCGAGTCCTCGACAGATTTCGCTGTCCGAGTTCAAGATCGCGAAGTCGTCCGCGGTCTGGTTCTCGAAGATGCGCGTCTTGGCCGCGATATAGTTCTCCATCGAACCGTGGCGGTCGAGGTGATCGGGCGTGACATTCAGTATGGCCGAGATGTGCGGACGAAAGGTTTCAATCGACTCCAACTGGAAGCTTGAAATTTCCAGCACCACCCAAGTGTCCGCAGAGGACTGCTCGACGAAGGTGATCGCCGGTGTCCCGATGTTTCCTCCCACCAGTGTCTTGCGTCCGCCCGAGGCGATGATTTCGCCGGTCAGCGTCGTCGTGGTGGTCTTGCCATTCGAGCCAGTGATGGCGACGATGTTTCCCTGCAGAAAGCGCGCCGTCAATTCGATTTCGCCGATGACCGGGATGCCGAGACGCCGCGCGTGCTGCAAGGGATCGACATTGCCCGGGACGCCGGGGCTCACCACAATCAGGTCCTGATCGCGAAATGTACGTTCGCCATGTTTTCCGGTTTCCACCGTAATGCCGCGATCAAGCAGCGCAGGGATCTCAGTGCGGAGTTGATCTTCGCTCTTCGCATCGCTGACGGTAACACGCGCGCCTCGCGATGCCAGGAAGAGTGCCGAAGCCACGCCCGACTTGCCCAGTCCAACCACCAGAACTCGCTTGCCTTTTACGTCCATGGATTGTTTCCTACCTTCGAGCAGTTTGCCTTCTAAACTTAACGCAATTTCAGCGTTGTGAGCGCAAACAAAGCAAAGATCAACGAGCCTATCCAGAATCGCACAATTACCTTCGATTCCGACCAGCCAAGTTGCTCAAAGTGATGATGCAGCGGCGCCATCAGGAAAATGCGCTTTCCGCGCAACTTGAATGAGCCCACCTGCAGAATGACCGAGAGCGCCTCCAACACGAAAATCCCGCCGAAGAACGGCAGCAGCAATTCCTGTTTGATAATGACGGCAACCGTGCCAATTGCGCCTCCCAAGGCCAGCGAACCCACGTCACCCATGAATACCTCTGCCGGATGCGTGTTGTACCACAAAAATCCAATGGAGGAGCCAACCATCGCCCCGCAGAAAATCGTCAATTCGCCAACCGCAGGCATCTTCTGCAGTTCAAGATAATCGGAGAAAACCGCATGTCCGCTCACATAGGTCAGCACCGTCAACGCACCGGCGGCAATCAGCGTACACCCAATCGCAAGGCCATCGAGTCCATCGGTCAGGTTGACGGCATTCGTCGAGCCTACAAGTACAAAAACTACAAAGATGATGAATGGCAGAAACGCGATGGGCCACAGGTGAGGATTGTGAACCAGCGATCCCATCACCAGGTCTGGGCGGAATCGCTTCAGAAACGGCACCATCAGGTGCGTGGAATATTCGCCGCCTGCCTGCAGAATGATCAGCACGACGGCGATGGCGAAAGCGACCAGCGTCTGCAACATCAACTTGCTGCGTCCGTCCAGTCCCAGATTCTGCTTGCGTACCACTTTCAGATAATCGTCAGCAAAACCAATGGCGCCAAACGACAGCGTGGACATCACCGCGAGCCAAACGAACTTATTGGACAAATCTGACCAGAGCAGCGTGGGCAACAATATGGAAACGACAATCAGCAGCCCTCCCATTGTTGGCGTGCCCGCCTTCTTCTGGTGCGAGCGCGGCCCCTCTTCGCGAATGTACTGACCAATCTGGAACTCGCGCAGACGGCGAATCACCGACGGTCCAATGATGAGTGCCATAAAGAGCGCAGTCAGGCTCGCAAATGCCGTGCGGAAGGTCAGATAGCGAAATATCCGGAACGGTCCTACATTGAAGTGGCGAAAAATGTATTCGTACAAAAGCCAATAGAGCAATGGGTCCTCAATCGTGCGCGAGCCGAAGCCCGCAGTTGAACTAAACTTTTCGTTGTGCTTCAAACACGGTCAGCGCACGCTCCAGGCCCACGCCCCGCGAACCTTTCAGCAACACAGCATCTCCCTTGCGCAGGTTTCGCGCCAGCCACTCTCCGGCCCCTTCGGGAGTCTCCACAAACTCAGACGCTACCCCAGCGGCCGCCGCTCCTTCGGCAATCGACTCGCCGTTCCCTCGCACTCCCACGACGTAATCCAACTTATTCAGCGCCATGTTTCGCCCGCACGCGCGATGCAACTCCGGCGAAGTCGGACCTAACTCCAGCATCTCCCCGGCTATGGCGATGCGCCGCTTGGCCGGAGTCTGTGCCAGGGCTGCAACCATGCTGTCCAGTGCCTGAGGATTGGAATTGTAGCAATCGTTGATCAGAATTGCGCCGAACGCTTCGCGTACTTCGCCGCGCTTGTCTCCAGCGGTGAGCGATGCCAGGCGCGCTACCGCATCCGATGGCTTCACTCCATTTTCCGCTGCCACGGCCACGCCCACCAGCGCATTCAGCACATTGTGACGTCCTATCAGAGGAACCGTCGCGGATTCGCGGAAGCCTGGTCCGACAATGTCGAATTTCGAACCCAGAACGCCACGCAGTTCAATGTTCTCAGCGCGATAGTCCGACGGATGCTGAATCCCATACAGCGTGACCTTCCCATGGAAGTCACGGCCAAACTGGCAGGCATAAGGATCATCGGCATTCAGGAAAGCGTGGCCTCCCGCGGGCAGCGACTCGATCAACTCATACTTCGCGCGCGCAATCCCGGCCTGCGTCCCAAAGCTCTCCAGGTGAGCGAGGCCGACGTTGGTCACGACGCCCTGATCCGGCGCAGCAATCTCTGCAAGATGGGTGATTTCGCCGGGATGCGACATGCCCATTTCGATCACCGCTATGTCGTGCTGCGCCTCCAGGCGCAACAACTGCATCGGCAGTCCAAAGTGATTGTTCAGATTCCCCAGCGACTTCAGCACTTGGAAATGCGCGCCGAGAACGTGCGCGATGCACTCCTTCGTCGTGGTCTTGCCCGCCGAGCCAGTGACGCCGATGAGCTTCTTGCCCCACAGCCGCCGTACGGCCGCACCCAATTTCTGCAGTGCAAGCGTGCTGTCCTCAACTGCAATCAGCCTGCCATGATCGGCGAAGCGGGAAAGCTGATTCTGCGCAACAACGGCGGCCACCGCACCTGCCTCCAGAGCCTGTTCCACGTAATCGTGTCCATCGAGGCGCTCGCCTCTGATGGCAAAAAATAGGTCACCCGATCTTATCGTTCGCGTATCGATCGAGTAGCCTTCGGCAACCGCCCGACGATCGAACGTGCCGCGTCCTTTTACAAATTCCGCAACCCTGCCTAACGGAAGCTTCATGCGTGTGCGCCTCCCCGTTTGTATCCGATGCGGTTCAGTTCCTCGCTCGCAACCTGGTAATCGTCAAACGGAAACACTCCGTCCCGCGTGGTCTGCGTGCGCTCGTGCCCCTTACCGGCAATCAGTACAATGTCTCCCGCGCGGGCCTCGGCCAGCGCCAGTGCAATGGCCTTGCGGCGGTCGGGTTCTGCAACAAACTGCTTCGCGGTTTCGCGCAGCATCGGCAGGGAGTCCTCGATAATTGCCAACGGGTCTTCACTGCGCGGATTGTCCGAGGTGACGACCACAAAGTCGCTACCCTCTCCCGCCGCTCGTCCCATCTTTGGCCGCTTGGTGCGATCGCGATCACCGCCGCATCCGAAAACCGTAATCACCCGGCCATTGCTGCGAGACGCGAAGTCGCGCGCAAGGCTAGTAAGGTTTTTCAGCGCGTCATCCGTGTGCGCATAGTCCACCACCACGGCAAACGGCTGCCCCTCGTCCACGCGTTCGAACCGTCCGGGAACGCGGCTTGTTCCTGCAATCCCTCGTGCGATTTGCTCTGCCGTACAGCCGCGAGCGTAAGCCGCGGCACAAGCGGCAATCACGTTGTACACATTCACTCGGCCAACCAGGGGCGAGCGCAACTCAATGAGACCCTGCGGCGAGGTGAGCGCAAAATTGTTTCCCTGCGGAGTCATCTCCAGATGTTCTGCATGGAAATCGCCTTGCTCAATGCCATACGTGAATACCTGCGACAGGCGGCGCGAATACTCCGCGAGTATGCGCCCGTACTCATCATCGACATTCACAACCGCGCAGCGCGGAGGCTCAGTGCCACACCCCTCAAACAGAATGCGCTTCGCCGCGAAGTACTCCTCCATCGTGCCGTGATAGTCGAGATGGTCTTGCGTCAGATTGCTGAAGATTGCAACATCAAATGGAACTCCGAAGACGCGCGCCTGCTGCAAAGCGTGCGAAGAAACTTCCATCACCGCTTCCGTGGCGCCGTGGGCCAGTGACCGGGCGAACATTTGGTTCAATTCGAGCGACTCAGGAGTGGTGTGGGGCGCGGGCAGAACCTCTCCCGGCAGGTGATACTCGACCGTTCCAATTAACGCGTTCTTTCGCGCGGCGGCGCGCAGAATCGCTTCCACGATAAATGTCGTCGTGGTCTTGCCGTTCGTTCCGGTAATTCCAGTTATGCGCAGATGCTCGGCAGGATGCTTATAGAAATTTGCGCTCAGTCGCGCCAGTGCGCGCCTTCCATGCTGCACCACGGCCCAGGCCACGCCGTCACGAGGAGTCTGCTCGGGAGAGTCCGTCACCACCGCAGCCGCTCCGGCCGCAATAGCCGCATCTATATAACGATTGCCGTCAGTGCTTTCACCCTTCATGGCGATAAATGCCCACGAGGGCTGCACGCGCCGCGAGTCGTAGTCGAGCCCTTTGACCCGGCAATCGTCGCCGCGTTGCGAGAGCACCTCTGCTCCGTCAAGAATTTCCAGAAAGTTCATCGCACCATTTCCGAAGCCTGCGCTGCAGGCAATTTCTAACGCGAGAATCGAACGGCAATCTTCGAGCCCGGAGGCAGATAGGAACCCGGCGGAGGTTGCTGTTCGCGTGCCGTTCCACTGCCTATAATGCGCAACTCAAATCCCGCCTTGTGCGCAGACTCAATGGCCCCGCGCATGGAGAGGCCCAGCAGTGATGGTACCGTGGAACCGCCTGCTACATCGAGCACAACGGTTCCGCCCCGCGGGTCAGGATGGGAAACAGTTGGCGCGCGCAACGGCTGAGCAGCCCCGGAAACCGCAACGGTTGCGGCGGTCGCAGAATTCGGAGCAGAGGCGGTTGCAAGCATTTCCAGATCAATCATCTCACCCGCCGGATGCTGCTGTGCGTCCTCAATATCGGCTTCAGACGCACGCGCCACCAGCGACCGGCGCGCTACATTGTTCTTCGGTTCCACATCATGCGGAACGCCATAGTAGGCCAGTACCTGCTCCGCCACCCGTTTGAATACCGGTGCGGAAACCTGCCCGCCCTGATGCAGCCCTCGCGGCGAATCAAGAATCACGGCAATCGACAATGCCGGATTGTTCACTGGCGCGAAACCCACAAAGCTCGCAACATAGTCCGTCTTGGAGTAAGCGTGCGTGCGCGGATCTATCTTTTGAGCGGTGCCCGTCTTTCCGCCCGACGTGTAGCCATCGAGAATAGCGCGACGCGCCGTTCCGTCCAGCACGACTTCTTCCGTAAGCCTGCGCATGATCGCCGCCGTATAAGAGGAAAGCACACGGTGTTGGCCCTGGGGATGAAACTCAATCCGCTGGTAGCCTTGATTTGGTGGAGTCACGCCGGCAACAATGCGAGGTGGAGAATAAACGCCGTCGTTTGCAATCGACGACATCATCGAGACTATCTGTAACGGAGTAACGCCAATCTCCTGCCCGATTGCCATGGAGCCGATCGATGAGGCAGCCCAGCGTTCGGGCTTGCGAACAAGTCCGCGAGTCTCTCCCGGCAGTTCCACGTTCGTGGCCTGGCCAAAACCGTAATCCCGTATGTGCTTATAAAAGCGCTCTGGGCCCATGCGCAGCGCCAGCTTGACGGAAGCCGTATCGCTGGACTCTGCGTAGGCCCGCTCCAAGCTCACCGTACCAATGTGGTGCGAATCGCGAATCTTAATTCCGCCGATTACAACATAGCCAGGATCACAATTCACGATCTCTTCCGGCCGCGCCAGCTTTTCCTCAAAGGTAGAAGAAAAAGTAACCGTCTTGAATACCGATCCCGGTTCATACACGTCGCTAACAGCGTGGTTCTTCAATTTCTCCGGCGTAATCTCACGCGACAGATTCGGATTGAAGGAGGGCGAGTTGGCTAATGCAAGGATTTCGCCAGTGCGCGGGTTCTGGACGACAACCGTGCCACTAAGGGACTTCGTCTCTTCCATCGCCTGTTCCAGTTCCTTCTCGGCGATGTACTGAATCTTCTCGTCAATCGTGAGCACGACGTTCGCACCCGGCTCGGGAGGATGCTCCATGTGCCCGAACCACTTGCGCCGCGCGTCCATGGTAATGACCACGCGGCCTTTCACGCCGTTTAGTTGGCTCTGGTAAAGATGCTCGATTCCGGCCAGCCCCGTGTCTTCCATACCCACGTATCCGAGTACCTGCGCAGCCAGCGAACGCTTGGGATAAAAGCGCTTCAATTCCTTCTGGAAATAGATTCCGCGAAGATTCAGCGACCGGATACGAGATGCGGTTTCCCCATCCACCTTGCGCGCTACCCACGCAAAGTTTCTCTGCGATTGCATCCGCGCCAGCACGCTGTCCGGGTCTTCTCCCGTCAGTGTCGCAAGCATTGTGGCCGTGGTCTTCTGGTCGGGAATTTCACTGGGCACGGCGAAAACGGAATCGACCTGTACGGTCATTGCCAGTTCCTGCCCATTGCGATCGTAGATGATGCCGCGCTGCGGTGAGACCTCTACCGTACGCTGCTGTTGCCGTTGTGCCCGCTGCTCCCATTCCCCATAGTGCAGCACTTGCAAATACGCCAGTCGCACAACGATCAACAGGGCCCAGACAAAAAGGAATATCCCAAATTTAAGGAGGCGAGACTTCACGTTGATTGGAGCCTTGCCACCTGTCATTGCTTACACCCGCACCGCCGGGGAGCCTGGAAAGTCCCCCGCGCGAGAATCAAGAATACCGGTCCACCTGGAACAGCAGGGAGTGCTGTTCCACAGGAGTGGAGAGCAGCGCTGTATGCGCCGAAGTCCTGTAAGAAGGCCGGGAAACTGCATCTTTCAAAGTTAATACAGCGATGACGGCCCGTACAGGCGCTAATTGTGCAAAACCGCGCACCCGAACCGTCATTCGCCCTGAACCCAGCTTCGGGCTCGTACTTAGTTTGGAACTGAAATTACTGAGATGTTGCTGGCACGCGCCATCACCGGAGCGCCACTGTCAAACGCACTCGACTCATCGAGCCGCTGAACCTGACCAACCGCCGGCAAAGCAAATCCCATCTCACGCGCCAGGGCATCGATGCGGCCCGGCTCCTTGAGCGTCGCCTCTTCCAGTTTCAGCGTACGATTCACATCCGCCATCTGGTCCCGCTTCGAACGCAGATCTTCAATCTTGTAGCCGTACTCAATCGAGCTGCAGTGCTGGCCAAGATACACCAGCGCCATCAGGAAGCAGATCACTACCGTAGCGGTAAACATGCGCATTTCGCGCTCGCGAACCGGATCAGCCGAGCGCACCAGGCGAGTGTTATCGATCGCCTTGTGAAAATAAATCTCTGGAGCCCCAGGCATGTAGCGGCGCGGGGCGGCCGTAACTGTGTTCTGCAGTGTTGCACTCATTCTTTGCGGCAATGCCGCTGCCCAGATCGCCATATTTCACTCCCTGCCTTCTAGAAGTTCTCCACAGCATGCACAGGTTTTTCCACATGTTGTTCAGAACTATTTCAAAAAATCTATCTATTCCTCGTCGAGCGCTTGCGCACTTCCATCCGTACTGCCGCTCGCATCTTTGCCGAACGCGCTCGCGCGTTTTCCGCAATCTCTTCGTCTGAGGCAATCACCGGCTTCTTGGTCAACGGTTCCCACACTCCGTCGCGAGCTCCCTCTCGCATGGCGTCCTTTACCATACGGTCTTCCAGCGAATGGAAGCTGATAACCACCAGCCTTCCGCCCGGCTTTACCACCTGGGGCGCGCCCTTGAGCAGTGCCCGTAAATCCTCCAGTTCGCGATTCACGTAAATTCGGATTGCCTGAAAAGTCAGCGTCGCAGGATGAATGCCTTTTCCTCTTGGTTGATTCATTGGCCGGGCTGCGGCCGATATAACTTGTGCTAGATGAGCGGTCGATTTTATCGGCCGTGCCCGTACAATGGCTCTGGCGATTCTCCGCGACCTCCTCTCCTCACCGAATTCGTAAATCAGATCAGCGAGATTGCTCTCGTCGAACTGGTTTACCACTTGATCGGCGGATAGCTCGGCATGCGGGTTCATGCGCATATCGAGTGGACCTTCCGCCTGAAAACTGAATCCTCGGCTGGCATCGTCAAACTGCATCGAACTGACGCCCAGATCGGCGAGTACGCCGTCCGCGCTGCCGGGGGGCACGCGTTCCGCCATCTCGGCGTAGGACGCGTGATGCAGCACAATCTCGGGCCAGTCCTGCTGACGCCCTTCCGGGGCCGTCAACCGTTTGCGTGCCATCTCCAGCGCATTGGTGTCTTTATCGAAGCCGATCAACCTGCCCTCGGGTCCAAGTAACGTCGCTATGGCCGAACTGTGTCCGCCCAACCCGAGAGTGGCATCGATATAGGTCCCGCCGCGCTTTATGGCCAGGAAGTCGATTGCCTCTTTTAAAAGAACCGGTGCATGACTGAATCTTTTTCCGCCATGCGCGCCCGTCAGAGCGCTGTTGTCGTCGTGAATGTCACCGTCCACTTACTGATTCCTGGGCCGAACGAGTGTATTCATATCGGCCGGAGTGAGGGGATTCGCCTCAACGTCCTTACTGAAGCTCTCCATGACGCGAATCTCGATGTGGTCCCACTTTCCGATCACTGCTACGTCGCCCTTCAGTCCAAACTTGTTGCGCAGCCACTCGGCAATCGTCAGCCGTCCCTGGGTATCCATTTCGACGATCTGTCCGTAGTAACTGGTCACGTTCTTAAACTTTTCCAGCTCCCCGTGTGAAGGTCCGTTGCTGGTAATCTTCTGCTCAAACGCTTCCCATTCCTTCAGGGGATACATCTTGATAACTGCGCCATCGAAGCTGGTGATATAAAATTGCCCGTCATAGCTCTTGTCGATCTCACGCTTGAAATCGGCGGGAACCTTGAGGCGACCCTTGTCATCCAGTCGAGTTGGGCAGTTGCCGCGAAACATTGAAAAGCCCTCTCATGGGCTGAACTCTCCGACTGACAGGTCCAGCGGGGAGAGTGTGAAGCTCAAATTGGATTCAAGGACGTCCGATTCAGTCCTCTAAACTCCATTTTGCTCCACTGGACTCCATCCTAACCCCAAACTTTGGCCTGTCAAGGGCAAATCGCAGTTTCCTCTATGTTTTTTCCACACCTAGGTCAGAATTTCCGCTTTCGAGAGTAGCGGCTGCAGATTTCCGCGATGGGGGACGAAGTCCGCGATTGAGTCGAATTGGAGATTGGCTACGGTTGGCCGGGGAAACTGCTGGAGCGCACCTTCGTGCTGCCGACCATGAAGCAAAGCTTGGCGCGTCGGCAAGGCCAGGTCGAGAAGGCTCTGCCTCTCTAGTGACAAAGAGAAAGGCAGCGCCTGCCTGACTCCGGCCACTGCCTCCGGGACATTATGAAGTCCCTCACCTCGTCGGGACCAAATAGCGGTCCTCGTTCAACTCAAATTTCTCTACTGAATTCCTGCGGCCCGCATCTGCGCAGAGTATTTCTTGTCGCAGCCACGGATATGCGTCTGCAGCCAGTGCACGAGAAAATCCGTCAACTCCATGGTCAATACGATTTTCCCCTGCTCAAAGTCGCGCACCATCTTCTGCACTTCGCCGATCAGCTTATCGTGCTCCGCCTTATGAACAGCGAGCTCCGAATAGCCGGCGTCAGACATTAAGCGCTCCTCGTCCTTGAAGTGGTCGCAAGTGTAAGCAACGAGCCGCTTCCATATCCCAGGAACGGTCTGCCCGCCTTTACCGGCCTTCATGGCATCATGCAGTTCGTTCAGCATGTCAAAAAGTTTGTGATGTTGTCCGTCGATTGACCGGACATCGACCGAGTATTCGTTGCTCCAGTTCAGAAGTGCCATCCCGCTCCTCTTAAGACCGCGTCTCAACAGGGATGATCGGCAGAACACGGCGCAACTTTAGCTGGCACGTTTTTACGTAGATTGTTTTTCCAAATCTTCCAGCGCCACCGGACGTTGCTCCTGAATGTCGCTGTAGCCCTTGGGGTCGAATAGGTTCGTGTAGTAGTGATGCGCCCGTTCCCAGGCCTGGTCATCCGGAGCCGCGCCAAACGTTTGCATGTAGAGTGGCGAACCTGGGAAGGGGTACATCGGCACAGGTTCGCTGACCCACACGCCGTCGGCCTTCATGCGATCCTGCCAGCGGCGAATCTCCTCACGATCATCGTGCTCGGTGAGAATAAGATTTGCCTGCACCCATGGAATCCTCTTGCGCGCATAAATCAGCAGTTCGCTGATCCGTTCCGTACTCATCCGGCAGTTCTTGTTCAGCTCGTTGCGTCCCGCGTCTGTAATCGATTCAATGCCGCACTCGACGGATATGGTGTGGGCCCGCCCCAGCAGATCAAGTTTCTCTTCATCCCAAAGGTCGATGCGGCTCTGGAATCCGATGCTTACCTTGCGCTGTGAAATCCCCTCCAGCAGGCGCAGCACATTCTTTCCAACGCCAAAGATTTCGTCGATGAAGTAGATGTAATCAACTCCCCGCGCAATCAGCCGGTCGATCTCCAGCAGCACGGCATCCACATCACGCTCTCGAAACTTATTGCGGAAGAGCTGCTTGTTGCAGAAGCTGCAATTCCACGGACATCCACGGGCAAACTCAACCTCCGCGCCGCGTCCGCTGCCCTGGTTGAAAACATGATGTCGGTGCCAGTGCTTTTCCACCTCGTAGTCGGCATACTCCAGCGCCGGCAGCGTGCTCATGTCCACCACCGCCTGCGCGGTGCTGTAGTGCTCGCGTCCCGTCTGGTTTCGGAAACATACGCCGTCGATCATCTCCCACGGTTCCGAGGCGAGTGCCGCAAGCGCATCCTCGCTCTCGCCTTTTACGACCACGTCGGCCCCGGTCTTGTGCATAGCCGATCGCGGAGTGGCAGAACTGTGCGGCCCAATCAGCACCTTTGTCGCCCGCCCGCCGATCCCGGCAAACCACTCGCGCGGAATCCGCACCTCCGGCGGAGGACAGCGCCAGAACAAATACGATGGCGTCGACGGAATCACCAGGAAATCCGGATCGAAGCGCGCCACCTGCTCGCGTGTCTCTGCCAATGTGCAGTCCGCGGTCTGGGCATCAATCACCACCGCTTCATTGCCCTTGGCGCGAATCTTTTGTGCGGCAAACAGCAATTCCAGCGGCGTATGCGGGTCGCGGCATCCGAAGTAGGTGGAGCCCGCAAAATCCCAGTTCGGATTGACCAATGCGAACTTCGCCATCAGGCTGTTCTCCGCAAAGGGGTAAGCAACTCTGCCATTTCCTTCAGGGCTTCCGCACGCGACGGAGCAAGCAACTCGCGATTGCCGCGATACCACTTGTAAATACCCTTAAGAATGCCATCCAGATTCACCTTTGGCTGCCATCCCGTATCGTGTGAAAACTTGCCGTGGTCGGTCACATAGATGAGCTGATCTCCGGCGCGCTTTTCGCCAAAATCGTAGCTCGCCCTGACCCCCGTGAGATCCTCCACGAGATCCATAAGCTCAAGCAGTGAGATCGTGTTCTCGTGTCCGCCCCCAATGTTGTAAATCTGCCCTGCCGTAGTCTTGCGATTCACGTAAGCCGCCTCGAAAGCAGCCAGCAGATCTTCCACATAGAGGACGTCGCGCACCTGCCTGCCGTCGCCGTAAATCGTAAGCGGTTTCCCTTCCAGCGCGGAGTACAGGAAGTGTGCGACCCAGCCCTGGTCTTCGCTGCCAAACTGTCTTGGTCCTGCAATGCACGACATGCGGAACACTACCGAGCACAGGCCATAAATGCGCGCGTAGTCTCGCACATACTGGTCGGCTCCGCCCTTTGAGCAACCATAGGGCGAGTGAAAATCCAGGGGCTGTGATTCGTTCGTCCCATTACGCGCCAGAGCTACATACCGGTTGCCATCCACGCGCACTTCCCCGTCGCCGGAGTTCCCATAAACCTTATTGGTTGAGGTAAACAGCACAAATGGGTTTTGCCCGTGACGACGCGCCGCTTCCAGAATATTGAACGTGCCGCCCAGATTAACCTCGAAGTCCAACTTGGGATCGACGAGCGAAGTAGTCACTGCTACCTGCGCTGCGAAATTGTAGATTTCCGTGGCATACCTCACCACTCGCCCGACCATGTCGGCGTCGCGCACGTCGCCTATGGTGATCTGCAACCGTCCGCTCCGTCCTGCTACCTTCTGCAGATATTCAAGATTATGGCGCGCGCCCTGCCTGGAAAGATTGTCGAAGACGTGTACCTTAGCGTCGGTGGTTTTCAGTAGCCGCTCGGTCCAGTTAGAGCCAATAAAACCAGCTCCCCCAAAAATCACGATGGACCGGAACTCTGACCTTGTCATTGCCATTTCGCAAATTCCCCTGTTTGCGCCGGAGTATCGTTCGCTCACACTCGCGGGGCATGTTCGTTACCGGTACTTGGCATATGAACATGGGTAAGTAGATGCGATCACTCGTATATACGTTGACTCAGGCGGCTTAAATTGCTGAGGAATTGGGTAGAAGTTGCTGGAATCGCTTATACTTGAATCAACCCCAGCGAGTTCTTAACCCATTCGGACTAAGCGCATCGCATTTAGGAAACGAATCTATGTCCGCAAGCGCGGCAGAAGCAATGGTCACAGTTGATGACGTAAGAAGAGCCTACTCGCGGATTCGCGAGTCGCTTTTTTTGTCGCCATGTTCGCATTCGGAAACTTTCTCGCAGCTCTCCGGTAACCAGGTTTACCTGAAATTGGAGAACCTGCAGATGACCGGCGCGTACAAAGAGCGCGGCGCTCTCAACAAGATCATGGAACTCACTGAGGAAGAGCGCAGTCGCGGTCTGATTGCGGCTTCGGCGGGCAATCACGCCCAGGCCGTCTCCTACCACGCCAGCAAACGGCACATCGCCGCTCAGATCGTCATGCCTCTGGCTACCCCTTTGAACAAGGTGATGGCGACCCGCCGCTTTGGCGGAGAAGTTGTTCTCCACGGCGCCAACTACGACGAAGCCTGCGACGAGGCCAAGCGCCGCTCCGTTGAGCAGGGCCTGACCTTCATTCACGCCTTTGACGACGACGCCGTTATCGCCGGACAGGGTTCACTCGGCCTTGAGCTCCTCAGCCAGACTCCTGACGTCGATCTGGTCGTCACCGCCATCGGAGGCGGAGGGCTGATCAGCGGCATGGCCTGCGCCCTGAAAGAAATTAATCCCCGCATCCAGGTCATCGGCGTGCAAACCTCGCGGCTGCCCTCCATGAAAGCGGCCATCGAAGCCGGACACCTGGTCACCTTGCCCGTGGCATCGACCCTGGCCGACGGCATCGCCGTTCGCCGCGCTGGAGAGCGCACCATGCCCATGGTGCGCAAGTACGTCGACGAAATCGTCACCGTCGAAGAAGAAGAAATTGCCAGCGCAATCCTGCTTCTACTGGAGCGCGAAAAGACCGTCGCCGAAGGCGCGGGTGCCGCCGCCGTCGCCGCCATCCTCCACCGCAAAATCGATTGCACCGGCAAACGCATCGCCGCCATCATCAGTGGCGGAAATATCGACGTCGGCATCCTCTCACGCATCATCGAGCGCGGCCTTGCCAAGGACGGACGCCTCATTCGCCTGCGCATCCACCTGCCCGACTACCCCGGCGCTCTACACACGTTGACCGGCGTCCTGGCCGACCACCGCGCCAACATCGTAGAAACCTCCTACGACCGCAAGTTCGGCGTGGACCTCGGCGATACCGCCATCGATCTAACCCTGGAAACACGTGGTACCGAGCATGTCAAAAACCTGCTCGCCGCCCTCGCCAAATCGGAATACCAGTTCGAGCGCATTCAGTAGCTCTTCCTCTCAGTAGCTCTTCATCGAGCAGAAACGCCCCGGTTCGCGCCGGGGCAATTTCTTGAATCGGTCATCCTTGGGGAGAGAAATCATTCATATGGAAGAGGGGTCATGGAAGTGGGGTCATGGAAGTGGGGTCATCCTGAGCAACGCGAAGGACCCCCGATCCGCCCAAATCTCCCGTGCTGTCCCAAGCTTCTCAACCCGCACTCGATTTGCTCCCCGCCTCACCGAGCGACCACCTCGACTATCCAACTTTCCTCCTGCTCGTCTAAACTTGTTGCCGCCTGGTAACGTATCTGTTTTCGGAGCTCAAAAAACATGAAACCCGTCTTTGAATTCGCGCGGCTTACATTCTGTGCCGCGATTTGCGCCACGCTTGTTCTCCCATCCGCCCTCTCTGCCCAGCAACCCCCGGCGAAGGAAACACACGGCATCGCGCTCAACCATCTGGATCGTTCCGTCAATCCGGGCGATGACTTCTACCTTTTCGCCAACGGCGAGTGGATCAAGAGCACCGAGCTCCCCGCCGACCGCAGCCGCATCGGCGTCTTCAGTGCGCTCGACGACACCAGCAACAAGCGCACGGCTGGGATCATCGAAGAAGCCGCCAAGTCCACGGCCAAAGCTGGCACCAGCACCCGGAAAATCGCCGACCTCTACAACTCCTACATGAACGAAAACGCCATTGAAGCCAAGGGCATCGCGCCTCTCCAGCCAATGCTCAAGAGCTACACGGAAATCAAAGACAAGCGCCAGCTCGCACGCGTTCTGGGAGAGTCGCTCCGCACCGACGTCGATCCGCTGAACAACACAAACTTCCACACCGCGCACCTGTTCGGACTCTGGGTCGCCCCCGGTTTCCATGACTCCACCCACTACAACGCCTATCTCCTGCAGGGCGGACTCGTGCTTCCCGACCGCGAATATTATCTTTCGAAAAGCGAGCACATGGGCACAATCCGCACCAAGTACCAGGCGCACGTAGCCGCCATCCTAAAGCTTGCTGGATTCACCGACCCCGAAGCTCGCGCCCAGCGCATCTTCGAACTCGAACACGCCATCGCCGAAAAGCACATATCCCTCGCCGAGAACGACGAAATCGTAAAGGCTGACAATACCTGGAAGCAATCTGATTTCGCGGCCAAAGCTCCTGGCCTCAACTGGAGCGAATTCTTTCACGGCGCCGGACTCAACAAGCAAGCCGGCTTCATCGTCTGGCAGCCCACGGCCTTCACCGGAGAATCCGCTCTCGTCGCGTCCGTTCCGCTCGACACCTGGAAAGATTGGCTCGCCTTCCACCTCATCGAACAGTATGCCGGTGTGCTGCCCAAGGCTTTCGCCGATGAGCGCTTCGCTTTCTTCGGGCAGACTCTCTCCGGCACGCCGCAGCAGCGCCCGCGCTGGCAGCGTGGCGTAGCTGTCGTGAATGCACTGATCGGTGATGAGGTCGGAAAGATCTACGCCCAGCGTTATTTCTCGCCAGAAGCCAAGTCTCGCGCGCAGGCAATGGTCGCAAACATCATCGACTCATTCCGCAAGCGAATTGACGCGCTCGACTGGATGGCCCCCGCAACGAAAGCAGAAGCAAAGGCCAAGCTCAGCACGTTGTATGTCGGTATCGGCTACCCCGAAACCTGGCGCGACTATTCCGCGCTTGAAATCAAACCCGACGACATTATCGGAAACCTCTGGCGCGGCAGCCTCTTCGATTACCACCACGACGTCAACCGCCTCGGCAAAGCGGTGGACAAGAAGGAATGGTCCATGACGCCGCAGACCGTCAACGCCGTCAATCTCCCTTTGCAGAACGCGTTGAACTTTCCCGCCGCCGTCCTGCAACCGCCGTTCTTTGACGCCGACGCTCCTGCAGCGGCCAACTATGGCGCTATCGGTTCCGTCATCGGACACGAAGTAAGTCACACCTTCGATACCGAAGGCAGCACCTTCGATTCCACAGGAGCCCTCCGCAACTGGTGGACCCCGGAGGATCTCGCGCACTTCGGCGTAGCCACCAAAAAGCTCGCCGATCAGTACGACGCCTACAAGCCTTTCCCGGATCTTGCCGTGAACGGTCAACAGACGCTTGCCGAAAACATTGCCGACGTTGCCGGAGTCTCCGCCGCCTATGACGGCTATCGCGCTTCACTCAACGGCAAACCGGCACCGGAGCAGGGTGGCTTCAACGGTGACCAGCAGTTCTTCATCGCCTACGCCCAGAACTGGGCATCCAAGGCTCGCGAAGCCGCCCTTCGCGCACAGGTCACGACTGACGGGCACGCGCCCGCCGAATATCGCGCCGCCACCGTGCGCAACATCGACACCTGGTACTCGGCGTTCGACATCAAACCTCCAACCAAGCTCTACCTCGCACCTGCGGATCGCGTCCGCATCTGGTAGGAATCCGGCTCAACCGTCACTGGCGAATGCTTCTGCATTTGCCAGTGTGCTTTTCCTCCGCACTTCGCTGTAACATTTATTCATGGCTCTAGTCTGGCTAGTAGAATGCAAAATCTGCGCGCAACGTTTCCCTCTGCTGCCGCGCGAAGCGGTCCATGGAAAAAGCACTGACTCTCTCGTCCGCAACACTGCGGTCGGACGCTTCGAGTGTCCCCACTGTCACGAGTTTCAGGATTACTCCACCGACGACTTCATTCCCGGCGAAGGCCAGATCGTCCCTTCGCGCGAGCCCGAATAAGATTTTCCCGAAAGATCACAGGTGGCCCACATATGCCCGCTGTTGGCATGTGTGGGAAGAGCAGAACCGCTCACCCCACAGCCTTTGCTTGTCTTTTTGCTTTTTCTGTAAACGTGCCAAAGGCCGGCGACAACTCGCCGGCCTTTGCTTGCGCTCACAGTGCGAACGCCTTTATCCCTTTAACACTGTGCAAACCGAAGCGCAGATCGCGCCGCCGACGTTGAACGTTGCCGCCGCCTTCGGATTTTTTACCTGCAATCCTTCCGGTGCGCGTCCGCGAAGTTGCTCGAAGCACCAGCCGACCATCGCCACGCCCGTGGCTCCGATCGGGTGCCCCTTCGCGATCAGTCCGCCTGAGAGGTTGATACCGCACTCGCCATCCACACGAGCCTTCCCCTCGCCCCAGAACTTCGCGCCTTCGCCGTACTTCGCCTTACCGATAACCTCAGAGCCGAGCGCGCCCATCACCGAGAAGCAGTCGTGCACTTCCGCCACATTCACATCCTGCGGAGTGACTCCCGCCATCTCATACGCCCGCGCCATTGCGCGTTTCGCACCCGCCGGACGCAGCACGTCGCGCCCTTCCTTCATCAGCGGATCGGTCGCCTGTGCGTAGCCTGCAATCTCCACGGCATCGGCTTTGCTCACGCCCAGCCTCGCGAGTCCTTCTTCCGTCGCCAGAATCAGTGCCGCGTAGCCATCCGTAATCTGCGAACAGTCATAGGTCTTCAGCGGGAGGCCATCGACAATGTAGCGATTTCTATCCGTGATCGTCACCACGTCATCCAGCGCGACCTTTACCTTGTTCATCTGCGCCAGCGGATTCTTATTGGCGTTGGCGTACTCTTCCACGGCAACCTTCGCCAGATCGGCTTCCGTCACCTTGTGAACCTTGATGTAGCACTCCATGATCTCGGCAAACAGGTGCGGAAAAATGTATGTCTTGCCCGCGCGCTCATCTGGATGCGAATAAGCGCCGAGCGCACGGCCAATCAGCTTGCCATCCATTTTGCCTTCGGCGTCGCGCATTTTTTCGTAGCCCAGCGCAAAACCCGTTTCGCCCCAACCTGCCTGTAGCTTCAGGATTGTTGATAGGATTGCCTGACCACCCGATGCGCAGGCATTTTCAACAGTCTCAATCGGTTTGCTGGCCAGCCCCGGAACCGTTGCCGCCAATCCGGAAACCAAGCCCTGCTCATTTAGCGACATATTGCATGCGGCTCCCACCGCGCCCACGTCCAGCAGCGATGGATCCGTGTTGATCTGCTTGCAGACACCCTCAATGGCGTTCTTTGCGATTTCGGGAACCGTCATTCCCAGTAGCTTGCCGAACTTCGATTGGTGATAAGCAGCGATGTAAATGCGTTTCATCCTATTCTCCAGGAGAGAGATGCGTTCAGCGATGGATAAGATTCTTTTGCAGGTGCCAAGCCCACTACAGTGCCGCAGGATAATACTGCAATCCCAGGAAAAGGGAAAGAGGTTCTGAACGGTGCAATTTTAGCGGTGCAACTCCGCACCGGAACTAAGTAGATTGAGCAGCAAACGCATCGCTCCTGCCACCCCGGCCCTTACCTGGCGCTCAAAAGAAAGTCCCGAGTACACCACCGAACCGCGCCCATAACGCGCCCGAATCAACGCCCCTTCCTGCACCGGTTGGCCCGGATCGTTCATCCGCAACAGTACTTCGAAGTGCCCGTCCCAGCGCTGCGCAAAGTCTCTGCCGCGCTCCTCGCTCCAGCCTTGGAAATCAGCACTGCCGATCTCGTTCGGATCCCAGAGCAGGTCGTCATGTTCATCGATCATTTCCACGGCTGAAGCTTCATTGCTCACCCGCGCCGTTCCCAACTCCAAGGGGTATGGCACCGGCGCTATGCGCGAAAACCGCTCCGCGTCCGACTGCGCCAGGATTACCAGTACTCCGCCCTCTTCGGCATAACGTAGCAACCTGGTCCGCGCCTCCGCCATCTCGCCGCGAGCGTCCACCGAGTGCGGCCCCAGCACAACAGCCCAATACTTCCCGAGCCGCTCATTCATCAACTCTTCCCTGCCAAGATTCGTAACTCGCAAATTCATGTCGCGCAGCGCAGCCGGTATCGGATCACCTGCCACGCCCACGTAACCCACTGCAAGATTCTCCGGCATTTCTACCTTCGCCGACACCAGCGATCCCGTCGAGGGCCGATATGCAAATGCAACCTGCCCATTCGCTCCGCGCACAATCGTATAGCCCTGATCGAACACCGTTCCGCCCCATCGCACCACGGCCCGCACTGGATATCTCCCCTCGCCACCGCGCTCCTGGATCAAGTAGAAGCGGTACGAATGCTCTTCGCCGCGCCCTTCGATATCCAGCACCTCATGTTCGGGTTCTGCCCGCCAGCCACTTGGCACATGTACCGAGAGCAACGCATTCTGCAGCTTCCCCATGTTGCTGCGCACCCGCACTTCGATCTCGCCATACGACAGATTGGTACGCCGATTCCACTGCGCTCTCGGTTCCACCATCACCGAAATTGGCGGTGCCACAGCCACCACGCGCAGTCCGTCATCCGACGATTCTCCATTCGCAGGTGCCCCATTTCTGCCCGCTTCGGGCAGAAGTGGGATCGCTGTGCCCTCCTGGGCCGCGCTCTGTTTTGCGTTCGCCATCACCGGAGCGCTCGCCCTTACCACCTCGCCGTCAATTTCGATTTCTGCAATCGCCTGCAGCGACGCCGGAGGCAGTGCCCGCGTCGCATTGCGTTCGTCCAAAATCCTGTACGCGCCATCTTCTTCGCTATCCAGCAAAAACTGCGGTCTGGTAAATGGAGCGTCCACCGGAACGCGTCCGCGAAATACGGCGTGCGTCTCGCCCGCGTTCCACTCGCGCCGCGGAGTCCATCGTCCGCCTTCCGGTCTCAGTTCCATGCCAGCCACGCGAAAGCTCGTTCCCGCTCCCGACTCCACCCGCACCTGCACCGCATAGTTTGCGCCCGGAAACAGCACAGACGCCGCGCCGCCCTGCCCGTCATCCACCAGGCTCGCCTGCACCCTTACGTCTGCTGCCAGCAGCAACGCACGTTCCGCCTGCTTGCGTTTTGCCGCAAGCTCATCGCGAAGCCATGCCGGCGTGTGCGCCCCAAGCATCCGGTCTTCCACCCCGCGCAAATTTTTCAGGTAATCCGCGATCTGCGCAACGCATGCCGCGCGATCTCCAACACTCTCTTCCGCAGCCAACGCAGCAACGCTCATCGCCTGCAGCCTCGACCTCGCCTGCAACGCGTCATCTTGGCCGCTCCTGCTTTTCGTCGACGAAGCACTCACCAGCTCCGCAATGCCCGAATTCAATCCGTCCGCAAAGTCTTTCGCTCCCTCCGGCATCGCAAAGCCCGGCGCAGAGTCAATCAGCCTGTAATGGCGCACCGCCTCGCGAGGCGCATGCACGCGGTCTCCCTGCGAATGCTGTTCGGCCAGCGCGCGATCTGCCTGTTGTTGCCAGCTCTCGTGAGCTCCCGGCGCAACATCGCCAGCGTTGAACGCCACGGAATATGCCCCTGCTCGAGCCAGTGCAAAAAGCCGCTTCGCCTGCCAGGGCTCCACTCCATCCGTCAGTTGTTCAGGAAACATCTTTCGATCGGCAGCCGCATGGAATGCCTCGCGCACCAGGATTGCCGTCGCATCATGCTGGCCATCTCCATCCGGCGCGTTCATCTCAAAGGGAGTGATGATGATGTCCGGATGTGTCTCGCGTATCACTCGCACCATATCGGCCAGCGCCGTGTTATGTCCTGCCCAGCGATCGAAAGCCTCATTCGCCGTGCGCGCAAATCCGAAATCCACCAGCCGCGTGAAGCGCTGCTCTACACCATAGTGCGCATCGCTGGCCATTTGCTCCATCGTGCGCAGCAGTCCCTGTTCCGCGGGCGCCAGAATGCTGTGCAGATTTTCCCCGCGCTCTCCTCGGGTCAGCGTCAGTAGCGTGACCTGTGCTCCCTGACCCCGCGCCTGTTGCAGTAGCAATGCGCCATCCTCATCGCCCGGATGCGCCGTAACCTGCAGAATGCGAAGCGTCGAGCCGAGCGCACGAATCGCCGCCGCCCGATCATCGGCAGCAAGCCCCGCTCCTCCGGTCAACACTTGCGCCTGCGCCGTTGTCAGCGACAGCAGCACAATGCAAAGCCCGACCATCTTGCCGAGAATGTTGCTGTAGGTCACCGCTTCCCTTGTATCTGTTCCGCCCTTCGCCGTGCAACCTGTAAACGCAAAAAGGCCGGAGAGCGTAACTCCCCGGCCTTTAATCTTTGGCGAAATCGTTTATGCCGAAACCAGCTCGCCTGATTTCACCGCGGCCAGTTTATCCTCCAGCCACTTGATCCACTGATCCAGTCCATCGCCCTTGCTTGAGGTCTCGATGATTTCGATCCCAGGATGCACTGTCCGCGCATTGCTCTTGGCCAGTTCCGCCTTGAAAGGCACATACGGCAGCAGGTCCACCTTGCTCAGAATCATCAGCTCCGACTTCACGAAGATCGACGGATACTTCAGCGGCTTGTCTTCGCCTTCGGTCACGCTCAGAATCACGATCTTCAAATGCTCGCCCAGATCGTAGCTGCTCGGGCACACCAGGTTTCCTACATTCTCGATGATGAGTACGTCGAAGCTGTCCAGCGGCCAGTCCGCCAAGTGCTTCTCGATCATCTTCGCATCCAGATGGCACGTGCCTCCGGTGATGATCTGCTTTACCGGGAAACCCGCCTTCGCCAACCGGTCCGCATCGTTTTCCGTCTGCAGATCTCCGGTCAGCAGCACCACGCGCTTGCTCTTGTCCCAGCGCTCCAGCGTGCGCTCCAGCAAGGTGGTCTTGCCCGATCCCGGCGAACTGATGATGTTGACCACAAGAATCTTGTGCTCGCGGAATTTCTCACGCAACTCGGCGGCAAGCTTCTGATTTTCGTTCAATACTTTCTTTTCGACCGTGATCTGGCTCATTCTTCTACCTCGACAAACGCAATCTGGAGCTCTTCTCCAGCGATGGTGATAGTTGCGGCTTCTCCGCAAAGTGGACAGGCGGTAGCCCAGTTTTCCGCCTTGAATTCGGCATTGCACTGCGGACATCGTTGGCGCCGCGATACCTGTTCAATCTCCAGGGCCAGCGTTTCCCAGTCCGTATCCTTTACTACGCATTCAAAGCCAAAGCGCAGGCAATCCACGTCCACGCCCGCCAGTTCTCCTACCCGCAATCCAACCTTGGAGAATCGCGCGCCTTCGTGCTGCTTCTTCAATTCGTCAAGCTGATCCAGAACGGAAGAGACGATGGATAATTCGTGCATCAAGACCCCGGGACATAGCGCATTCACCCGCTCTGTGCGCTGTGTTAATTCTCATCTTCTCATGAACACCTTGGCTGTGATGATGCTCACAGTTTCGCCGGATGTTTCTTCTGGGCTAAAATTCACCTTTCTGGAGTGCACATGTCATCCCGTCATCTTCCCGAATCCGATTCTCCTGCGGCCCGCGTCGTTGATCCTCAAGCCACGGAGTCGCACGTTCCCAATCCCCACGTTCCCGACCCAAACGACCCGCAGGCCTGGTTCCGCTACGTTGAAGACTTCCGCAAGTCCGCGCATAGTACCGTGGATGGCATCGCAGAATATCTCGGCAATATTCGCGAGTACCCCGTCGTCCCCACGCTGAATCCCGGCGAACTCGTCGATTCTCTTCCCGCCCACGCACCCGAACAGGGAGAAACCTTCGACGCCATCCTCGACGACTTCCGCACCAAAGTTCTTCCCGCCGTCACCCAGTGGAATCACCCTGGCTTCATGGCTTACTTCGGCACCTCGGCCTCCACGCCCGGAATCATCGCCGAAATGCTGATCGCCGCCATGAACACGAACGGCCTGCACTGGGATACTTCTCCCGCCGTCGTCGAACTGGAGCAGGTAGCCCTGGGATGGCTCCGCGAATGGCTTGGCCTCCCGCCCGAGTTTTTCGGAATCATCTACGACACCGCCTCCACCAGCACCATGCACGCCCTCATCTGCGCCCGCGAATTCGCCCAGCCCGAATCCCGCGAAGAGGGATACCGCGGCAATCTCATCGTCTACACCTCCGAGCAGGCCCACTCCTCCGTCGAAAAAGGCGCCATGGCCGTCGGCATCGGACAGAAAAATGTTCGCAAGGTGGGAACCGACGCGCAATTCCGCATGAAGGCCAACGCCCTGCGCAATCTCATCGAATCCGATCTGCGTGCCGGACTGCAACCCTGTTGCATCGTCGCAACCATCGGCACCACCTCTTCCACCTCTGTCGATCCCGTCGCCGAGTGCGCCCAACTGGCGGAGGAGTTCAACCTCTGGCTCCACGTCGATTGTGCCTACGCCGGGCCCTGCGCGCTGCTGCCCGAGTGTGCCGAACACTTCAAGGGAATCGGGCGCGCCCACTCCATCGTCACCAATCCGCACAAATGGCTGATGACCCAGATGGACCTAAGCGCCTTCTACACCCGTAGGCCGGAAATTCTTCGCAACGCGCTCTCTCTCGTCCCCGAGTACCTTCGCGCCAGCGAAGACCCTCGCGCCATCCACCTCATGGATTACGGTGTGCCTCTCGGCCATCGTTTCCGTGGTCTGAAACTCTGGTTCATCCTGCGCTACTTCGGACGCGAAGGCGTCATGCAATTCCTCCGCCGCCACAACCAGCTCGCGCAGGAATTTGCCGCTTGGATCGATGCCGACGAGCGCTTCGAACGCATCGCTCCCGTCCCCTTCTCCGTCGTCTGCTTCCGCCTGCGCGGCAGCGACGAACTAAACAAAGCGCTACTCGACAAAGTGAACGCCAGCCGCACCATCTTCCTCTCGCACACTGCGCTCAACGGCCAGTACGTAATCCGGATCGCTATCGGCAACATCGCCACCAGCCTGAAAGACGTCAAGCTGGCATGGAAGCTGATTCTGAATGCAGCAGAGGAAGTACTGAAACGGTAGAATCGTTGAGCGCCGAGCGGGCCACTCAAACAGCGGATCAGAATGGGCCAACGCCTTCAAGCAGCTTTCTTATCTCGTAGATCACGCACTCGGTCATGTGCGGCTTTGACAGACGTGTATTGCCGGCGAACAACTGCGTCGATGTTTGCAGGCAAGCTGCTGTTCAATGCCTCCTGATAACGATCCTTGGCGCTGTCTTCACCCTGCTCCACGCTTTCCAGCAGTGTGTGATCTCCTCCACCAAGGTCGTCCTTTATTTCAAACCATGCTCGATGAAGAACGGCGGCGGTACTGCCGCTTGTGTCCGGGTCTTGCACTCCCATTTCTTCGATCAGCTCTGTCAATTCCATTCGAAAGCGTGCGCGCTCGGCACTCTGCTCCTGGAAGTACGATTTCAGGCGAGCGTCATCGGCAATACCGGCGGCATGCAGGTAGCCGGTCTCTCCATCTTTGCAACTCTCGATTAAATCCTGAACAATCTCTCTTGTTCCTCTCTCCGCCATTTCGATTCCTCCCGACTGAGAGATGACCATACCGGGAATGGTGTCGCCCACAGCGTGCATTGATTTCCGCAGTGTGTTCGAGAGATGCCATTACTTCGCCGGGCTGCTTGGACTGCGCAATGCCGGATCTTCCCCTTCGCCTTTTCAAAGCAACCGATTATCCATGTCTGCTTCAGACAATACGGCAGAATAGGAGTAGCCTAGGATTGATATGTAGACAGGTCGCAAAGAACCCTGCTTTCGTAGTTGCCTTTCACATTCCGTACAAGAATAAGAGTCGGGCCACCACAAGTCACTGCTGATCTTCTCGGTAACTCCTGTCACGTCGAGACAGGAAAGCGATCAACGAGAATTTCTCCACTGGAATGAAAAAGGAGCGCCGCATCATTTTGCGCCGCTTGCCGGGCGCCGCCGACGCCGCCCGGCACCTCACAACGCAGGATATGACTGCGCGGAGTCTCACATGTCTGTTCATCTCATTAATCCCAGTGACAACTCATTCGGAACCGCCGTGATCACCCCACGTTGGTTGTTTGTGCTTGCCGCAGCCACGCCAGCGTCCATGGGCGATCCAATATTGGTGGACGAGTCTCTAGAGCATCTGGACGCTGCGACCATTCATGCCGGAGACGTCGTTGGAATCAGCGTGCACACGGGGAACGCCTTGCGCGGATACGAAGTAGGCAAAGTCGCTCACTCGCGCGGCGCAACCGTCGTCTACGGAGGCATTCACGCGACTCTCTTTCCTGAGGAACCCTTCGAGCGAGGCATGGCCGACGCCGTAGTCAAAGGTGATGGCGACGTCGCCTGGGGTAATGTATTGCGCGACCTTCAAGCCGGAACTGCGAAGCGGATTTACGATGGCGGAAAGATCGCGGGCGATGAATTCCTATCTGCCCGCTGGGATCTGATGCAGCCGGACAAATACATGTGGGCATCGGTGCAAACCATTCGCGGATGCCCCAAGCACTGCTCCTTCTGCTCCGTCTGGCGAACCGATGGACAGAAGCCGCGCCAGCGCTCATTCGAAAGAGTCATCGATGAGATCGTCGATCTCCGACGCAGAGGATTCCGCTTCATCGCCTTGGCCGACGACAACTTCTATCCCGTAACGCTGACCGACCTGCGCCTGGCGCGCGAGCAGAACAACGCGGAAAAAGTTCAGTCCCTGACGCAGATCCGCAACGAACGATTTTCGTTGATGGCGGAACTCGCGAAATTGCCAAAGGACATGGTCTTCTTCACCCAGATAACGATGGAATCCGCCGAGGACCCCGAGTACCTAGATGCCATGCGGCGAGCCAACATCAAGGGCGCGCTCGTAGGCGTAGAGGCCGTTACGCCCGAAGGATTGAAGGCTGTTTACAAGGACTTCAACTACTCGGGAGACCGCCTCATCGAACAACTCCAGACCTTCCGCAAGCACGGTGTCCATGTTCTCGGATCCTTCATCTTCGGGCTGCCGACAGACAAGCCGAGTACCTTCGGAGCCACCGTCGAAGTGGCGCTCAAGGCAGGAGTGACCTTTGCGCAATTCGTTATGATGACGCCCTTCCCCGGAACTGTGGACTTCGCCCACTGGGAAAAGGAACAATCCGCCAATCCCACATTGGTAGACGGAACGCCAATCACACGGTATTGGCTGATCCCAACTGCGAACCGTCCGAAGATGTTCACCCCACATCCATCCATGACCTCTAACGAAATACGCGATCGCACGCAAGCCGTATGGGACCGATTCTACGAGTTCGGCTCCATCTGGAAGAGGTCTGCCTGCACTCCAACTCTTCGAGCCCGCCTGGCATTTGTACTGCTATCCAAACTCTACCGCCAGATGTATGCAGGGACCGGCATCTCAACAGACAGTGCCCGGCGCAAGAAGGCGCAATCATCAGCGCGCTGGATCGCCAAGCAGACGCGTAAAGTTTTCAAGGCCAAGCCCATGCCAGAACTTGCGTATCCCAAATGGGAGCCTCGCTCCGCAACCAATCCGCAGTTCACGCAATTGAACCCGTCCATACCAAACGGATTGGGGGACTGATTCAGTCTGAACTGCCTAACATACCAAACCTGGCGAAATCACCTGGAGGCGCTCCTTTATGCGGGCGCTTCTTGCCGTGCTAGAGCGGTTTCATAGTAGATGTGTCTGCCAGGTGCTGAGAGGGTCATCCTGAGCGCAAGCGAAGGACCCCAGCAATGCCCAAGTCTCCCGTGCGGCCTCAAGCTTTTCAGCCCGCCATCGATTCTTCTTTTCCTCGCTCTCGCGGGATATACCTTCCTTGAAACCGCTCTAGTAGTTCGAAATTTCAACCAGGTTCTTGTCTGGGTCACGAAGATAGATGGAGCGCATTTTCCCCATTGCGCCGTTCCGTTCGACGGGGCCTTCTTCGATGCGAACTTTCTGTTCGTTCAGGTTGCGAACCACCTCATCGAGAGGGGTTGAGGTGATCAGGCATATATCGCCCGCGCCGGAGGTAGGATGAGCGGCTTTGGGACTCACCTCATGCCCACGCTGCTGAAGCTTGATCATCTGCTCGCCGAAGCAAAGAGCCTTTCGCCCATCCACGTTGGACAACTCCATGCCGAGGACTTCCGTGTAAAAGTCAACGGTGATGTCGATGTTGGCGACGGTGAGAACCAGGTGGTCGAGTGAATCTATGGTGATGTCCATGTCAGACGGATCATACTCGACTCCGCGTCTGCCTCTCACAATAATTTTTTTCGGACATACTTTCGAACCCCGTCATGGCGACCAAATGTGTCCCTTAACTGCGAAGAACGGCGTTTACGGTAGAAATCATGCAAGATGTCTCAGAAGGGTGCCGCGTCGAATCCGGCCATATGCTCTGTTGTTGAGGTAGTAATCTCCCAACCGACGACCATCCGGCTAGAACCCAATGCGAGACGAACCATAGCGCAGCATGGGTAAAATGTTGCTCACGATCACCAACCCACTTGGCGCATCCGCCTAAGGATGACCGAGCTGTAGCCATTCATACGCTCGGGCCGTCGCTTCAGGGGAGCCGGCAGAATTGCGGCGAGCTGTGCCGCCTGTTGCCTGCCGATATTCCGCGCCGAGGTTCTGTCGTAGTAACGACACGCCGACTCTGCACCATAAATACCAGGGCCCAATTCGACCACGTTGAGGTAGAGCTCCAGAATGCGCCGCTTGCCGAGGACCAATTCGGCCACCGGTACCAGTGTGAACTCCGCGCCCTTGCGGAGGAAAGAGCGGCCCGTTCCGAAGAACAGGTTTTTTACGAGTTGCTGCGTAAGTGTGGAACCTCCGCGCATGCGACCGCCTTCCATATCTTCTTCGGCAGCGAGTTGGATCGCGTGCCAATCGAAGCCATGATGCTTATAGAAGCGCGCATCCTCTGCGGCGATTACAGAGTGCTGGAGATCGGGCGAGATTTGGCCGAGCGGAATGAATTTGTAGCGTTCGTGATACGGCGTGTGGTGAATCCAGGCCTGCAGGCGGCGCTGAATGTGCACCGCGGTCGTCGGCGGATCGATCCACCGGACGGCCAGAAGGAGCAGCGCGGCAAGCGACCAAAGAAGCAGCGCACCGATGATAAGCCATCGAACAAACGATCGGAGAAAACCCTTCCGAAGCGAGGTCTTGGTGTGTGTGGATGGCCTTGGAGTCACGTTTCAGAATAGCAGCTTGGACCTGGTTGCCGCTTATGGCTGATCTTGCGCGCGCAAATACGGAGTGCTGCATTCTACTCAGGCCACTCGGGACAAATCCCTGGGTCCTGAATCCCATGGAACCCCGCTCCACAGATAAAATGGGATCAGTACCGAGATGTCGGCATCGCGTCAGGATTTCGGGGCAAGACTGATGCCGCTCAATGGACTGTCCCATCGGCGTTTACCGATACTAGTCTTTTAGTGGGACATACGCGTCGAACCTTCTGAAAAGCGGCCGGTCTAAAAGCTGTAGCCAGAAGGCGCTCGGCTGAGCCCTTTTGACACATCTGGACAGTCGAGAATTCTGTCTTTCTCGTTCCGAAAGATTGTACCTGATTTCACCTGTCTCCAAACCTCCGGGTTAAGATGTCTTTGACAACTCAACGTGAGTCGCCCGGCGCTTCCCGTCAGGCTCAATGAAGCCTTTGAAAACCACGGCGATACCATTATGCAGAGTTCGCCAAACGTTAATGCCTAAAACAGTCGACTTATGGAAAAACCAGTCATTTCCGTGGTCATCAGTAATAAATCCGTATGGCATACCGACAGGCATCGCTTTGATCTTTCCTTGCTGACTGTTCAGCGTTTCATGACTGGCTGCAACAGTATCGCGTGGCACTGCCCAATTTATCCTGCTTGAGAGTTGCTTCGCTCGCGCAACGGCCTGCGACTCTTCTCCAAATACCCGTACAAAATAGTCATGCGTGAGACGTCTAAATGGGGCACAAGAGACGGCTTGATTGACTTCTGATAATCTCTCTAGCGTGCTTACCGCGTAGTCCGCGTTTTTTTCTTGTATAGCGATACCGATCGCATCTTCAATAATGTTCGTATACAGGTTTCCCATGCGGGAGTCGAATTCATTGGCACCAATTGCTTCCTCTAAAATGTGACAAGCTCGGTCAAGATGCTCTTTTGCCAGCCCCATGTCGTTCATTGTCACATTCTGTTCAGCCCAACGTCTGTAGCATTCAGATGCTTGGTCCCTCGTTGTGATCCGCCACTTCCGGGGTCGTACTTCCAGATTGTCGAGCAAACGTTCATAGATTTTGGCTGACTCTTTGCATTGACCCACTCGCATCAATGCAAGCGCACGAAGAGTTTCGAGTGTTTCCTCTTTCGGATCTAGAGAAAGGGCGAAGTCGATCTGAATAAGAGCTTGTGACGAGTCTTCCATCTCATGTAGTAGAAACACAGCATATTGATAATGAGCGACGGCGGATTTAGGGTCATACTGAATTGCAGTCTCGATTTCATCGGCTGCCTTGTACAGATCGCCAGCACGAGTCTCAATAATGGACGCAATACGATACGATTCCGCATACCCTGGAAGTAAACTCTTGGCGTCGTTCACCTTGTGCCTTGCACTATCGAGATCATTTGTTCGCAAATGGTCAACTGCTTGCCTTAAAAGAGTTGCAGCAATTCGTTGATCACGTGTACTCGTTCTGATCGCCATCAACTCATACGCATACACAGCCTGTTGAACCGCCGACAGTTCGACCATCTCACGTAAGCGTTTAAGTGCAAGTTGCACTTTATCGAAGAACTTCCGCTCTGGTGGTGCGAATCGGGCGAGGTACTCCGCTGATACATCCGTCAATGTAATCTGGCTCGCAGCATCAGAGCTCCTTGGGTCGGATGCCATTCGCTTTAGCATGCTGGAGTTGTGGAGGGTGCTCAGTGCAGCTTGAACTGTTGAATCATCTTGAGTGCCAATCTGCTGCAGTAAGAAGAGAAGCTCTGTAAGAGTTAAAGAGCGGCGAGCGGCAGCAAGGACATGAAGTATGTTCTTTTCTTCATCGGCTAAGCGGGAGTATAGATTTTCGAAACAGTAACGAAGTGCGTCATTAAAAGCCTGATTGCCTTTTGTGACGAGCCTGTCAGGATCAGCACCGGATGAAACACTTTGCACGAACCATTTGATCAAGAGTGGATTCTTATACAGCAGTGTGCAGTATTTGCCCAAGCGCGCTTCAGATGCCTTACTTAACAGTTCTAGATTAAGGCACTTCGAGAACCGCCGTGCCAAGCCAATGGCTGTTTTCTCGTCTAGCGGATCTAGCTTGTACCTGATTTCCAGTTCACCCAAGCCAACTCTAGACGTGATCAATACCTTGGATCCTACAGGGACCGCAGAAAGAAGGGGGCGTAACGAGTTCGAAGCCAAGGTTTCAAAGTTATCGATGACAAGCAGTACCTTAAACTGCTCCATATATTCGAGTAGTTCATTTGCAAGTGCATCTACACTCGCCTCTGCAGAAGCAGTCGTCCCTAAAGCATCAGCGGCTGATTGAACAACGCCCAAGGTGCTTGTAATGCTGTCTCGAATTTCGCGTGTTCCTGCTGACGTCAGTGTTCTTGTTTTTAACGACACAAAGACCACAGCGTCATATTTCGGTGCATCAGGCATATCCAATATCTCGTAACAGCACCTTATTGCTAAAGCACTCTTTCCAACCCCCCCTTCACCGACTATGCTGATGACAGGATGCGGACCAAGCAGGTGTTTTCGGACGTCGCTCCGCTCGCTCACTCGCCCCAAGAAACTAGTTTCATCGAAATCAGGGAGCGGAAGGTTGTGGTGTATTGTGTCAGTCCCAGCACGCCAGAAGCTTGGAATCTCCAATCGCAACACGTAGGAGGGATCACTGCGCCTCGTATCCTGAACACGGGTCAACTCGCGCCAGGGCAGTCTCTTGAAGTCCTGCAAGAAATCTTTGGCAAGGTCTAGGAAATTCGGCAGATCATCCTCATCGAGAGGTCGAGAGTGACACACACGATTGCGCGCCGGGATCATCTTCTCCAGCCGTGCGGCGAGGGCTGCAGTATCACAACCAAACTCTGAAGAAAATTGGGTGCCCCGTGCGTGCAGCATCTTAGTTAAGTCTCCAAAATCGGTATAGTCGATTAGATCGAGATCGTTTTCTGGCACGATCCCAGTGTCACTCTTATCTTGAGCGAAGCGCTGTGATGAGACTCGACGCACATCGTCGGGCAGAATGTCAATATTTCCGCTACGTAGGGAAAAATCCCCAATCATTTCTCGTATATCAGATTCGATTGCCGACAGAAGAGCGAAGCATGTGTTCCTGACTGCAGATATAGGCCGGTCCATTGAGCTCTCGTATTCAGGTTTATTGGATTTACGAGACAGCATAGGGGGGAGCGAAGCAAAGGTCAACATCTTGTTTGCCACATCCGGGCGCCTCAATAGACTTGAGCTCATCAAGACCTGCCGCATGTTTTGGGGCACACGCGGACATATATCCACATAAGTCGGCTTACAACACGTAATGCCAGCCCACGCTCCTGCCTGTTACTCCCCGCCCTACGCCCAGTAAGTCCGATCCAGCGTCCGGTACTGAATCGCCTCGGCGATATGCTTTGCCTCCAACTGCTCGGCCCCTTCCAGATCGGCGACCGTGCGTGAGACCTTCAGGATGCGGTCATGGGCGCGAGCGCTCAATCCCTGTTGCGTCATCGCGCGTTCGAGCAATCGTTCGCAATCCGGAGAAAGTTCGCAGAAGGTGCGAATCTGCCGCGAGCCCATCTGTGCGTTGGCGAAGAATTTCTCTCCTGCAGTGCGGAAGCGTTTCAACTGCCGGCCGCGAGCTTCGAGCACGCGGTCGCGAATCGCAGACGAAGGCTCGGCCTGCACGTTCGAGCGCAGTTCTTTGTAGTTCACCGCGGGCACATCGATGTGAATATCGATACGGTCCAGCAATGGCCCACTGATCTTCGAGATGTAGCGCTGAATCATCGGCGGTGTGCATCGGCATTCACGCGCGCGGTCGTTGAAGAAGCCGCACGGCTGCGGGTATCTTCGTTGCTGACTCATCGCTGATTTACTTGCCCATGATAGGGCTGTGATGGGGAAGTCGCTCATTCTATACCACTTCCATTCCCTCCACTTCCGCCGTCTCGCAAGCCTCTTTTGGTACCCAACGTGCTACAGATTCGGCATGACCAGAGGCTCCAGCCACACCACCCAACCTTTCTGAGCATCCCGAGAACTTGCTGGCCGATGATCACCCCACTTCCCTTCCCGCCACCTTCCCCAACCCCTCCAACCACCTCTGATGCCACCTCGACATCCGGTTCGGCATCACCAGGGCACCCAACCGCACCAGCCAACCGTTCTGCGTCTGCTCGGTGAGCACATAGACGCCGCGATCCCTCTTCTCGAACGCCCAAGCATGATATTGCATGTACACCATTGCGATGGGCGTCCCACGCCAGCCGCTCGTGCGGATGAACTCAAGGACGGTCGAATCGATGGTCACGCCGAGGTTTTCCAGCGGAACTCGGTGCCGAGCTGTAGGTCGAGGTGGGTCTGGTTCTTGAAATGGACGTTCGAACTGTTCGGATACCATCGGCCAGAGGTCGGGGCGGCAGAGCCCTGCTCAGACTCGCTCCAGTTTCACTTCCAGCATCAAGCAGCCTCGCGACACGCCAGCGTCATTCGGCAATGCCGGAGACGTCGAACCTCGCGGTTGAGTTATCGGGGAGGAGAAACTCGTAGGTCTGGCGGGAGTGATAGGTGGTGGGATGCTCGTCTGAAACGAGTTTTGCCGTATAGTCTCCGAGCGCCAGAATCAGGTAGCCCGCGATGCATTTAGTCCCGGCCAGTTCATACTTCTTTCCATCGATAATGACGTCCAAGGATTGGAAGTTACATCGATCCACCTGAATGTGCGATGCGATGACGTGGACATTAATAGGGTAGTCGGCGGAATTGGGCACGGGCTTCTTGGCGGCAAAGGAGAATGTGGAGAGCAGCAGAACGACGAGGGCGAGCTTCTTCATGATGGCTCCGGTAGCGGTTGAGAGACACACAAATGAGAGACACACAAACTATAACCCTTAGTAAATGGATTCGTTGTGCTCACTGACTCCACAACCGGATGCCCGTCATTCTGCCCGACGATTCTTTACGGCCTTTGGCTCGGCCCCGGATTGCAGAAATGTGGTCGAACAATTCTTTGGAGATCGCGTCTGGCCAGATATCGCAATCAGTTGCTGGACATCAAGCCCAAGAACATTGAGGATTGCGTCCATTCTCGACACTCTTTTCGCGATTGCAATTGCTCGGCATCTCACCCAAAGAGATTCGGCAGGCGAGCCGCCGTGATCAATTAAGCAACGCGATAGCAAAGGGCTGACCAATTCCGGCCTGAACTCCTCACGGCCCGAACTCTGATTTGCATGCACAAAGGTTCCGTACTGAGAACGCTGAAGGGTACGATGGGCTGAATTGTCGATCTGGATCATGCTCTTGTCACGGCGATTGGAGGCCGTCTCCATGGCAAAGAGCAAGAACAAGCGCAAGCGGACGCCGAAAGCAGTCCTGAAACTTCCGAACCTTGAACAATCGAAGTCAGCGGTACTGAACAGCCTGACGTCTCCAGTTCACAACGAACCTACGATCATGCGATCAGACTGGCTTGAATCGCCTTGAGAAACACATTTGCCAGCGCTTCTCCGGCCGCGACGCTGGAATCGGTTGCTTCCGGCGCAAGGACCGCTCCACTCCGAGCATCAACAGCCAGCGCAACGCCGTATGAGCGCTCCCTCGATGTGCATATCAGCCACCTACGCAAGAAAATTGAGCAGGAAGGGCCGCAATTGATCCGTGCCGTACGCGGCACCGGATATGTCTTTTCGCCAGGACAGGAGTGAGCGCATGCGAAGCCTCCACCTGCGCATTCTCGTTACTTTCAGCTTTGCGTTGCTCTGTACTGCAGCAGCCATGATGTGGTTCTCGGGCTCCATCTCCCGCCGGGCCACCGGAGAATTCTTCGAAGGCTCGATGAAGCTGCAACTCTCGCAAGCTAGTCGAGCATATGAGAGCGGAGGGCCTTCGCCCCTCGCTGCGTATCTCCGGGAGGTTGATACTGCACTGAAGGGACAGCGGTATCTCACCGACACTAGCGGACGCGACCTCGCAACCGGAGAGGATCGCTCGACCCTGCGTCGCACTGAATTGAATTGGCTTGGCTTCCCGGTAGCCCGCAATGGACACTTTGTCATCGTAATATCCTCGGCTGACGGGCGTTACCGCTTCGTGACTGTCGCACCGCCGCCCATCTCACTCACAATCCTTCTCCCTTACTTTCTGATTGCCGTCCTGCTGGTTGCCCTACTCGGGGTATGGCTCTCGGTGAGCATCATCTCACCGCTGCACAAACTTGCAAACGCCGTGGATAGCTTTGGCCGTGGCGACCTCACCGCTCGCGCGGACGACAGCCGTGGCGATGAGATCGGCAAGGTCTCACGTTCATTCAATGGTATGGCGGATCGCATTGCGACGCTTCTGACGGCAGAGCGTAGGTTGCTGCAAGATGTCTCACATGAATTGCGCTCACCATTGGCGCGCCTGAGCTTTGCCGCTGAGTTGATGAAGAATGCACGCGACCCCGAGGCCGCACTGTCACGAATGCGGCGCGAGATCGATCGCCTGGCGCGGCTGGTCGGAACGCTATTGGAGATGACCAGTGCCGAGGGCGATCCGGCCACGCATAAGGGTCTGGCACTGCCAATTGCCCCACTGGTGAAGAAAATCGTAGACGATTGCGCATTCGAGGCCGCAGCACACCAAGTGAACATCGCGTGTAGTATTGCCTCTCAAGCCGTGCTCGAGGCTGATCCTGAACTGCTCCGCCGCGCGATTGAGAACATCTTGCGCAACGCAGTCCGTTACTCGCCCAAAAATTCGACCATTGACGTCAGACTCGACGACTGCCCGAGCGGCATCATCATTCGCGTGCGCGATTATGGTCCCGGCGTGCCAGAAGACATGCTCGGTCGCATTTTCGATTCTTTCTTCCGCGTCGCCGAATCTCGCGACGGTCACGAAGGCGGTGTTGGTCTGGGACTCTCGATCGTTCGCCGCGTGGTGCTGCTTCATCACGGCCAAGTGAGGGCCGAGAATGCTCTTCCCGGTCTGCGCGTCGAGATGCTTCTTCCGAGCAGGACAAACGGTACCCCTTCCGGCACGCCAGCGGCGTAGTGCAAATAGGCATCCAGAAAACAACGGGGGAAGGCTCTGAGTGGATGGTTTTGCCTATCTGAATCTGCGCGCGAGTAGGCGACCATCCGCCCGGAACAACAGACCAGAGGAGTACAGCAACATGCGAATGTTGCGATACCTCGGTCTAGCTTGACTTCGATGAGTTGCTTATCGCCTTTAAATGGGGCTGGAAAGGAAAAGGGCAAAGACGCACGTCACGCACGTAGTGCCACAAGGAAGCTGCTCCGATCGAAACCTGTATCAGAGCAAAGTCTCGTCGCTTCGGGCTGCATTCTCAAGATCAGCCAAGCTGCCATGACCCAGACGCCCATTGAGCCTGTTGTAGCGCTCCTCGCAGAGGTTTCTGTCTTCACTCAGAGCCGCGGAAACGTCGGCATAGTAGAGTTCGAGTGACTGCTCTGACCAGCTTTCGAGTTCGCACCGCGAGTACCGTTGAAAGAGTTCTACGCTTTTCGGTTCTCTCTTGATGGTGTTCGGATAAAGGCCGTGAAGTTGATCCATCCAGGCAACTTCGGCTTCCACTATCTTAGGAATCAGGGGGCTGAGGTGGAAGTGTTCTATGGTTTCGTCCATGAGCGCATACTTTTCGGTCAGCACATTGCGTCCGCTCGATTTGGCGGCGCACAGGTCGCGCATCCAAGACGAAAGCGTCTCATCCGACAACACCGAATAGGTCATTCATCGCATCAGCCGGAAGGGCGGAACCTTATCGTCAGTGATCGGCGGATCGGTGTTGATGCTACGGTACATTTCAGTCTCCAAATCGACAATGGCATTTAACACTTCAGCGGACATTCGTTTCTCCTTGCAATGGATCGGGTTTCTCCAGAGTGCCCAATCCCAGAACGCTGTAAAGGTTACGGTATCGCTCTTCAACCATATTGCGTCCCTGCTCTGCGGCCGAACGCAAGTCAACGGCATACAAATCCAGGGTGCGATCGGAGTATGTCTCCAATTCAGCCCGCTCGTAGCTCTCGAAGGCCCCGCTTGAATGGAGCAGTTTGGGAAAGCGTCCCTGGAGATCGTGGAACCAGACAGACTCAATTGCAACGATCTCGTCGATGACAGGGCTCTGCTTCAACGGTGGGATGAGACCCTCAATTCTGGCATATTTTTCGTTGAAGAAGTTACGACGCAATTCCGTCCCACTAGGGGCATTCAGTTCCGAGAGACTCGGAGCAATGCAGCATCCGGTGGCTCCTGCCGGCTCAAATGCACTCTGCAAATCCTGTAAGTAGGAGCTAAGCGTCTCGTCGGAGAGTACGCAATGGCTCATGCGTCGCATTATCGCAAACGTACGAAGATGTTGCTGGCACGCCGATGGAGACGAGGATTTAACTGCACGAAACATGCGTTCTTCCAGACCGATGATAGCCGTCAGCAATTGTTCACGAGAGAAAGATGCACTTGTCATGAGAACTCCTGGAAGGAAGTACTGCAGCGACCGATGCTCTCATGGCCGACAATGTGCTGCCGAATGTTCTCGGCAAGAACGGTTGAGGCTTGCCGAGTAGGGTGTATTCCGTCACTGCCAAATGCACCAGGTCCGAACTGATCGAAGAGTGTGTACGCGTCGACAAGTGAAATGCCGGGCTGAGCGGACAACTTCAGTAGAATCCGGTTGTATTCCTTCGTGCGATGCAGTGCAGAGGGGTGTCGCAGATACTGATCTTCGCTAACTCGCGGAATATTTACCACGATTACAGATAGCGATTCGAGAGCGGAGGCGAAGTTGAGAAATCCAGCAAAGTTCTCGCTGAATAGCTCCGCCGAAATCCAAGGATCCTGGCCGTCTAGCTCAGGCGCGGGCGCAGGCATATTGCGGTCTTTGCCGGGCCAAAGATCCGCCATCCCCAACTGCAGGATGAGGACGCCGAGGCGTACCAGCAAAACCTCACTGGCTGCGCCGCTACGTAAAGTGTGCGATGTGTTTGCGTGACGACATTGGTTTAGCAAGAGGATGTCCTCACCGGGAAACTGCGCGCATAACATGCGCCGCAACTGCTCGGGAAAAACATCGCCATAAGGCAACTCGACTACGTCGCGAAAACGATGAAAATGTGGCAACCCGATGCTATCGCCAATGAAGAGAATCTTCATCTGATCTCCGGAGACGCAAGTGGCGCCGACGCCATCTACTGAATGCCGTAAATGTGCATTTTCTTGTAGAGCAGCGGCCGCGTTATACCAAGCAGCTTCGCGGCTTGGGCTCGGTTGTTATTGGAGCGGGCCAATGCAGTACCAATGGCTCGCCGTTCAGTCATCTCCACCAACATCTGCAAGTCGCATTCATCATTGGAAACGCATTTGTCTTGCGCAACACCGCCAAGCAACAGAAATCGCAAGTGCTCGGCCGTAATTGTGTCTTCGCGCAAAATGGACATCGCACGTTGAAGAACATTCCGAAGTTCACGAACATTACCCGGCCACGGATAATTCTGGAGCAGGGCCATCGCATCATTGCTTAGCGTCTGGTAGTAGACGCCATGCTCTTTCTTGAGTTGATCCCAAAACATCATGACCAGGTTGGGCACATCATTTGTGCGATCACGCAGGGCAGGAATCGTGATCGGAATCACATTAATGCGAAAGAACAGATCCTTGCGAAACTTTCCCTGCTCAACCAACTGCTGGAGATTCTGATTAGTCGCTGCGATCACGCGAACGTTCACAGCAACCTGTTTGGTGCTCCCAAGTTTTTCAACCTCTCGTTCCTGCAAAACCCTGAGAAGCTTTGCCTGAGCCTCTAAAGGCATATCTGCGATCTCGTCGAGGAAAATAGTCCCGAAGTTAGCTAGCTCAAACTTCCCGAGTTTGCCACCCTTTGACGCCCCGGTAAAAGCTCCCTCTGCATATCCGAAGAGTTCAGACTCAAAAAGGCTTTCAACGATCGCGGAGCAATTAACGCGTACGAATGGTCCACGAGCGCGCAAACTCATCGCATGAATCGTGTGAGCATATACCTCTTTGCCAACCCCACTTTCACCAAGCAGAAGAACGGTAGCGTCGGTTGGGGCGACGCGCAAAGCCGTAGCCTTGGTCCCCGCCGATCGCGGCGAAACCCCGACAATGTCATCGGCGCCATACCGGGTGTCTAGTGGTTTGTCTAGGCGGGTACGGTAGAACTCGAGTTGCGACTTAAGGCGATCCACCTTCGAGGCTAGCTGCTCGACGCTATCAAAATCGCGGAAGATTATTTTGCCGATTGCGCCGACCAACTTGCCGTCTGTGAAGATCGGAATCCGACTGACGATGTACCGGCGAAAACTCTCTTGCTGAAATTCGCTGACCTCAGGAATACCGGTCTTCACAACCAAGTGCATCCTTGTATTCTCAATAATTTCTGTGACGTGGTGTCCGATCACATTTTCAGCTTTGAGTTTGTGAATTTCCTCATAGCTTTTATTAATGTATGTGATGATCCCATCGCGATTCACGAACATGAGCCCTTCAGCTGAGGCATCCAGTATGGCCTCCAGAAGCCCCATTCGATCTTTCATAGCGAGAAATTCTTCGCCTTCCAGGATTCTGCTGTCCACATCGAGAATGAAAAAGAGAAGGGCCTTCTGTCCCGCAAACATTGGAAACGGGATTTCAACAGCGAGCAGGCTGCGCTCTTCGTAGGTAAACACGCGAACCCGCGTGGTAGCGGAGCGTTCCGTCCCAAAGAATATCCCCAGAGGCTCAATTTCGCGGAGATCGCCTCCCTTGTCGTGAAAAAAGGTTCGGAAGAGCGTGTTGCTGAACAGCAACGCCCCATCAGTGGTACTAATGGCAGCCATGACATCCAATGCGGTCGTCCAATGCTCAATTGTTTCGAGCAGACTAGTTGGAACTATTTCTCTAACCACGTTGGTGGCCTCAGGATCATGTATCCGATGAGTCATAGTAGTCTGTCCGACATTTCACCTCTGCATTGATCGTCACTTGGACGTGTGACATGTCACCTGCCCCTGCCGAGGCCGGGGCAGGTATGCACCTCACTTAAAAGTGAATCAGTGTTGTATTGAACTGATACATCACTTCCGCGCGGAAGAAGAAGCTGTCGCCTCCGGCTTTATAAAAATCGCCGGGAGCGAAGTTCTCGTAAAGAACGTGACTCTTCCAGTGAGTGTTGAACACATAGTCGGCACGTACCTGGTAGTTTTCTCCGCGATGTGTCCCGCTACCAAACACCGTTGGCTTCTTGGTGTACGGATGGAAGGCGTTCTCCTCGTAGAAAGTCGCCCTGATGTTCAAAGGCTTGATGGGATTCACGCCAGCTTCGAGCTGGATCATTTTGTTGTTGGTCCAGTACGCCACTCCACGCTCTGGCACCAAAGAATAAATGTACAACTCGCTCCACTTAGGCCAGCGCGAGAATAGAGGGTCAAAACCATTGAGTGTTGTTTTCTTGCCTGGGTCGTCACCAGAGAAAACCCAGTAACCTGCCGTCACGTACGGCTTCCACTTGGTGGCTAAAGTCTTTTTAGCATAGGCATAACCACCCCATGCACGGATGTCCGCAGCTGGTGCCGCAATGGCGCCATTGGCATGTTGGCTGCCCCACTGGCCGGCAAATTCACCGGTGACTGAGAAACCATTGTTCAAGCGCTGAACTACGCGCCCACCAAGCGTGCTGACGTGGCGGTCAGGCTGAAACTGCACGTTCGTGGCCGCGCGGTAATCATGTATTTCCTTCTTGAAAAAGTAGTACGAGTCCACATCGGTGTTCTTGTGATCGCGATTTGTGTAGTAAAAACCGAGCGCCTGCTCGTCCCACTCCTGCATATACTTGTGCTGATCGTGGATAATTCCCAGAAAACGGTCGCGACGTGGGTCCAGAATGCCCATGAGTTCGATCTTCGATTTTCTGTGCTGGTATGCAAGGTCAATAGAGTTGAAGTATGAGGTTCGGGAACCATCGCCAGAAGTTCCGTCAAAGAGAATGAAACCCTCACCCCGCTGCATATCCTGACGTCCAACGCTTAGAGTAAGTCCCTTGACCGGAAGCTTCTTGAAATTAAGCGAGAGAGTTTCGAAGATAACCTCATCCGTATTGAGTCGATCGGCTGCAGTGTCGGCCTTTTTCAGCGCATACTTCTTATTGAATTCATCGTTGAGTCGAACTGCGAAATCGAAGGGAGCACTGTTATACGTGAGCCAGGTACGGGTACGATAGCGAACCTGGCGACGCTCATCGTCGCTTACCGGCTTGAAGTCAGTCGCGTTGTTCCAATCCTCGTTGCGTATCCGCTCTTCAAATCCAAACTTGAGAGAGGGAGCCTCGGAGGCATTAACCGGGACCGCAGTGGCAACCTTGGGAGCATCGGGCAGAGGTGTCGCCGCGGGCTGGGCAGCATACGCAACTGAGCAACAGAGCAGCAGGCAAAATCCAAGAGGGTATTGATAAATTCGTTTCACTAGGTCCTCACTTCCGAAGACAGCACGAATCAAAATGGGGTATTAGAACCCAAGTAGCACTTCAACCCTTCCGCCTCATAGATATCGGCAAAAGGCCTTAATTCTTCCGGCTTCGTTGCCGGAAGGCTCTCAAAAGCGTATTTCAGCCCAAGCTGGTTGTGTTTAGAGGCACCCAGGCGATGAAAAGGAAGCAGATTGATCTCACTCAGCCCGCACTCCTTCATAAAGGAAGCAGTGGCTCGAGCGTTTTCAAAAGTGTCGTTGAACCCTGGAATAATGGGCATGCGCAGGACCAGTCGACCTTCCCAACCGCCTTTGGCGAGCCAACGAATGTTATTAAGAATGGTCTCGTTATCAACACCGGTGCCTTCGATGTGGCGCTGTGTATCCATGTGTTTCACGTCGATAAAAAACCACTGCACATACGGCGCAACGGCTTCCAGTGTGTCGCGTGACACATATCCACTCGTCTCTACGCAGGCGCCTATGTACGTCTCGTGACAGCGGCGCAGAAGCTCGAGCACAAAATGCTTCTGCATCAAGGGCTCACCGCCGCTTAGGGATACTCCGCCCTTCGGCCCCCAGTAGTACCGGTCGCGATTGAGAATGGACATGATGTCGTCCACTGTGTACCAACGCCCGCTCATCTGAATTGCGCGCATGTAGCAAACCTTCATGCAGTCATGCGTCTGGCAGATATGGCAGTGTCCGCGATCGAAAGAAACAAGTGGGGTACCCTCTTGCAAAGGGTGAACCGCCTTATGGGGGCAGGCATCAACGCAGCGCCTCGGACAGTTCTTACAGAACTGATCCTTGAACATCATACGTTCGCGAATCTTTTGCCCTTCCGGATTGGCGCACCACTCGCAGCAAAGTGGGCATCCGTTCATGAAGATCAGGGTCCTTGCTCCTGGGCCGTCATGAACGGAGTGTCCTTGTATGTCGAAAATGAGTCCCTTGTCCATAGCATCAACTGGCATTGAGAACTAACCTTATTATCGTGACCCGCCGGAGAGAGCGAGTTCAGGATCGGGTTGTTGAGCGACTATATGGCGTGGTTTGGCCGACAGTGGCAAACTGGATGCCGCCAACGCTGAAACTACGAAAGAGCCCATCGCAAAGAGGATCGAGGCGCGATAACTGCCCGTCATGTCACGGAAATATCCACCGAGAAACGATCCTGAAGCTGGCCCAACACCCATACAGATCAACGTTGCCAAGCCCCAGATCTTGCCCAGGGTCTTGCGCCCGTAGATCGCTCCGGTGTATCCCACAACCCCGCCCGGAATCATCGCCCAATACACGGCAAAGAGGAAGCAGGCGGCCACGCCGAATACGATTGAAATACCAGTTTGCAGCAGAACAATGCATGCCACCACTCCGACCAGAGGTCCGATGATCAGCGAAATCTTGCGCCCCTTGGCTTCGTGACCTACGTTCTGCACGATCTTGTCCGCGACGATACCCATGATCGGCATCGAGAAAATGCCGACGGCGCCGATGGTCATGTAGAGGTACACGCCCTTGCTCAGACTCATGCCGAGGTCCTGAACAAAGTAGCTGACCAATTGGGACCAAACCAGAAACTCCGCAATCAGGCTTCCTAGGAAGGTGAGGATGGCAGCCCATATGGCGTAACGTGAAAATGCCTCGCCCACGCCCCACACATACTCTTCTTTCGTGGCGGCTCCGGCCATTGCACCAAACGGCTTAACACCATAGTCTTCCGGATTTCTCTTTGCCAACACTGTCGCCAGCAACATCGCCACCAGAATGATTCCACCCAGCATCTGCGAGGCAATGCGCCAGCCATATGCTGGAACGACGGCTTTGACTACATAGCTCAAGAGAATTTGAGCCATTGGGCCACCCATAAAGGCAAAGCCCCACATCTTTGCGTAGTCCTTACCGACAAACCATTTCCGAACAGAGACGGTGGACGTGACCCATAGCATGCCGGTACCAATGCCACCCAGAACTCCATACGCGGCATAGTAAGCCGACAAGCCATGAATGCCGGAGGTTACCCAGAAACCAAGAGATCCGAAGATAGCAGCAAGAAAGTAGCAGGGCTTGGTTCCCCAGCGGTCGATGATCATGCCGCTAAGGAAGGCTGTGACAGCGTAGATTGACATCATGAGCGCGTAGCCAGCAGAGATGTTGGCCGCCGACCAGTGCATGTCCTTGCTCATGGGGACCTTCAGTACCGCAAACGTAGCGCGGAAGCCGAATAGGCAGAATACTGCCAGCCACGATGCCATCACTACCATGATGGCTGTGCGTTTTGCTTGTTTTTCGTTCACGAGGATTCTCCTAAAATGAAATCTCGGAGGGAGATGGCTCTCTCCCCCCGGACACCGCACTTATGCCTTGAATGAATTACATGTAACGGTGATCAAATCAGGATAGGTCCATGGCTTCGCTGGATCAGCGTTGCAGGTTCCCATGAACTCCTCTTTGGAAGCCGAGAAATTTTCACAGAACTTGCATTTGTTGAGTTGAACATAGTGCTCGCACTGGCTCTCGTCGCCGAGGATGAGGTCTTTCGTGCGATGGCAGATGCCCTTGACTACGTCAACGGGCGCGTAATTGTGACAGTCGCAGTGTTTGTGAAGTTGTTTGGTCATGACTACACTCCCTCGTATTCAGTTCTGGCAACCACTTCGTCCTGGATGGGTTTGCCGATTTCGCACCAGTACTGGGTGAATCCGGCAACGCGAACGACGAGGTCACGATATTTGTCCTGTTCCTTCTGAGCTGCACGGAGAACCTTGGAGTCCACAATGTTGAACTGCACGTGGAATCCACCTTTGCGCATGTAGGAGCGGGTAAGGTCCAGGAGTTTCTTGGATCCCTCCAATCCATGAATGGCAGTGGGGTGGACTTTCAGGTTCATCTGTGAGTTCTGCGACATCGTGTGATCCCACACGGTAGCAGAATTGAACAGAGCATATGGTCCATTGCGGTCCGTACCGGCGTAGGCCGACATTGAGCCGTCGCTGAACGTTGTTCCAGAGAGGCGGCCATCGGGAGAAGCAACTGTCGCCGCGCCCATGGGAGCATGCGTTGATACCGAAATCTGGCAGGGGTACATGGGCAACCCGTACAGCGATTCAAACTCCGAGCACATCGGGCAGAACCATTCTTCCCACTGCTGCATTACGGAATCAGCGTAGTGATCATCATTGCCATACTTGGGAGCGGACAGGACGAGGAAGTGGATGCGGTCATAGTTACCGCTATCATCCCTCTTCTCCTGGTCAGCTAACGAGTAGGATCCAACTTCATCAGCGGTCTTGAAGCCGAAGTTATTCTTGACCGCATCCTTCATCTCCTCGATCGTGACTTCGCGGTCGTCATAGACAACCTTTTTGATCGCGACAAGCGAATTGATAAGCGTGACCGTACCGCAGGTTTCGATATTGAAGGTGGCATTGTACTTGTACCCCTTCTCGTGAATGAGTAGGCCCTTCTCAATCCATTGCGATTTCAGCATGGATGTGAAGATTGACATGTTCTGCTTGCGCCAGATGTCGTGCTGAATGTTATTCGTCGTTGTAAGGCAATCGACGGCAATGCGGAAGTAGTTCTGAACCTGCGCCCAAAGCTCGTCGTAGTTTTCTAACTTCTTGCCGTGCGCGGGGAAGACACGGTCGCCTGTGCGCTGATCGACACCGTCGAAGAGCACGAGTTCAAGGATTTTCGGCAAACCAACAAAGTGAACGCCTACGCTGGTTGGCTGTCCGCTGCCGCCAGGGATGGTGTAAGTCTTGCCATTCAGTTCCAGTTCAAACCAGGAACCGGGCGAACTCTCAAGACAGCCTCCGACCGACCACGCGCGCGATTCGTCAACCGTCATGCCTTCTGCTCCGTACTGGCGCAGCATGAAGTCCATTGCATTGCGGTTGTTCATCCACGCTGGGTATCCAGTGCCGGTCTTGTTGCACTCAATTGCTTTCAACAGGAAGTCTTCGGGAAGCTTTTCATCATAGAGAACGGAGAGTGTCGGCTGCGTGGTAACGCAACGGATGCCCGCTTCGATAATGAGCTTTTCGAGATCGTTCGAGGCTGGTTGGCCATTCTTCAATTGGCCACCCATGCAAAGGTTATTGAAAGTGTTACCAGAGAGCACGCCGCCAACTACGCCTGCCGAACCGAAGACATCAATGCAGGTAAACTTGATACGCTGCAGTTCCAGCCATTCAAGAACCTGATCGTCGTTGATCGCGCCGCTTTCTTTGTCCTGCTCGAAATACGGGAACAATATCTGTCCGACACGCCCCGGGGACATTCCGCTGGCAACATCTTCGTTGAGCACAGCAAGGTGGGTCGCCCAGCAGAGCTGAACTGCTTCGCGGAAATTTCTCGGCTTATTGTGGGTGATCCACTCCAGGCGCTCTGCAATTTCCTGGTATTCCTTCTTCTGGACCGCGTCTTTCTCCAAGCCTTCGAGGCGGCGGGCTTCCTTCGCATAGTTGGAGATCCAGATCTGGACGCCTTCCACAACCAGTTTTATCGACTCGTAGTTGTAGAGACGGCTCATGCCATTGATGCCGTCACCGTCCGCGCGTCCGGCAACTTCTCCCTTACGCTTTTCGCACATGGCGATGATGCCGTCAAAACCAAGCTGAAGCGGATAGTAGTAATTGATAACTTCACGGCCCTGAGGAAGTGTGAAACCCGAATCCATGATGCAAACAACATTGCGCATGATGGACTCTTTGATCGAGTACTCGGGCACCATCTTCTCGTATTTGCGGCAGACGTCGTCAGCAGACTTATTGACCCACTCACGCGCAATGCGCAAGGTGGCCGGAACTTCTTCGCCGCGCATTCCGAATTTACCGGCTAGGGAGACCACCGTGCCGAAGTTCTTGGTCACGTTTCCGCCGCCGGTGCCAAACTTTGAAAGCTCATCGGCGCTGGCGCCGCCAGTAGCCATCGCGGCCTTGTGCAGTTCGTCTTCCTTCGCCATGTAGTAGCCCTCGGAGAGCCACGGCATGGGGTAAGAACCGCGGTAGTAATGTGCACGGCCCATCACAATCAGTTCGCCTGGATAGATCGTTGGAGTTTGGTGGGCGAATGCTTCTTTGAGCGCCATGGCGCGGCGCATAATCGGTAGCTCTCCGTCCAGAGCTTTGTGATATCGCGTGTACCAGTACGGAAATTCACTTGTGGCGGAAGAGAGCGTGTTGTAATAAAGCTCCCGTAGCTTGTGGGCACGGGGACAAGGTTCTTTCTTTACTTCGCGGTCCATGACCGCGTCAGGGGCCTGGCCACCGGCTTCGAAATTCATCGAAAGACCGGACTGCTCCAGAACCTCACTCAGTTTCTTACCCATTTGCGACTCCTTAACCCGGCTACCGTCTTGCGGACAACCAGGAAGTAGCTTCAGTGCATCCGCACCTGTCCTTTTACGCTGCATTTGAAACGCCAGTACTTAAGCATCGACGGTGATTCATTTATCTCATTGATAATAGGAAATTTAGCGAAACACTCATGAATATCCAGTAAGCCACCCATGGGAGCTGGGTGTAATGAAGCGTGACACAAACTTATTGGCTACAAGCAAAAGCTCAGTTCTTAAGACAACGTAACTTATTGACTCCATGGGCTTGGCCTATCAAAATAATGTATCGATGCTAATGTTTCTGCTTATAGTCACAGCCATGACACCCGTCATGGCTGTGACACTTTGGGCGACTCGAGATGAGACCTCTGAGGAAAACTTTGTATGGTCAGTAGCCACCGATTTTCCGGTAGGTCTCGTTGCTTGGTTGAGCACTCAAACACCGACGACGGTCCCAAAGTCGGGATCGGAGGGTTGGAGAGGTTGGAGCCTGGATTATGCTTGCGTCGGATTCCAAGTGGTTGACGGGCTATGCGGCAGTTACCACTTGCGTACTAACCTAACTACCCACACGGTTGTGGCGCGGAGGCAGTGCTAGGCATCGCGACAGTGTCGGGTAACAAGAATCTGAATTTCGGCCAGCGGTCCAGATACCGGGATCTGGGAAATCACGATTTAGGTTCCGGGCGGCTTTGTTGGCTTAACCGGAAGGAATCCTGATTGAAACACTGGTTAATAAACAGAGCCCTACATTTAGGAGGTACCATGCACCGCAACCGGCAAACGAAAATGTGAGCGGAGAAGACGCTGCCTCTCCGCCCAATTGATACGAGGGAATCAATCCTCCTCACCCTCGTCGACGCCGACCGGAGGGCATTCCAGTCGGCGAATACTCAGTGCATGAACCTCACTGCCGGACTCGGAAGCGCGCAGCTCGCCGTCGATCTCGACGTAATCACCACGCTTCATGCCCCCAAGTGAAGCCGCAAAAGTACGGTCCCGTGCTGATCACACGGTGCCGCTCGGTACGCGAGACCCACTCGCTCGTCTGCTTCTTCCATGTGCCAGTTGCGATGTAAACGGTGAGAACGGCGAAGGAATCACTGCGAATACCATCCGAAGTAGGCACCTCGGCATCGCTGCCGAGGAACCCACGCAATGTGACGGTGTTTTCGAAGAGCGTCATGTCACACCTCCTGGTGCGAGAACGAGCCGCTTACGCGGCATCGTCCTCGCTGATGATTTCGGACTCGGCAGGGACAGTGCGTTCCAGCTTGCGAACAATGCTGGCGCGCACCTCCCAACTGCGGCGCTTGCCGGACTGGTTGCCGGTTCCGTTCTCGGCCTCGTACTCACTGCTGCGCAGCTCGCCTTCGACCTCGGCGTAGTCGCCCTTCTGCAACTGCTGTGCATATTTGGCAGCGGTACCGAAACTGACAATGCGGTGCCACTCGGTGTGGGAGATCCAATCGCCGGACTGCTTGTCCTTGTAGCTGGACTTGGTGGCGAGTGAGAAGACGGTGAACGTGTTGCCGTTGGCAGTTGCCTTGGTTTCGGCGTCCTTGCCGATGAACCCTTTCAGTCGGGTGGCGTTTTCGTAGAGAGCCATTGCCATTTCCTCCATGTTTGTTTTTGCCCGGATGTCACTCGGGACACCCATGCGCGAAGCGACGCGAGAGTGCCCTGCTCCCAAGGGCAAGCGGCGCTTTTCGGGAAGGGGCCGCAAGAAATCTCGCCCGCTCTTTGGGCCGAAGCCGCGCGAAGTGTGCGCGGGAGATTTGTTGTGGAAGGAACCGGAAAAGCAGAGCCGCGCAGCTCCCGCAGGGCGCAGGCAAAGCACCGAGCGGGTGACCGAGAGAAAGCAGGGAAAAACTGGAGGGATGGCTCGACCCAAAACCTCCTGCGAGAAAGGGACGGTATTGAGGACGCTCTCAGAAAGCAGCGCTCCAGGCAACGTAGCCTCACTGCACCCAGTGACGAAACATTCAAGGGATACGCACCGTTTAGCCACCGCACCGTGAGCTTCGGCAGCCCGCCTAGTCAGCGATCAAAAGATCGGAAGGACTGTTTCCGAGTTAGCGACGGTGCGCTTGGAAGGAAGTGCCGGTTGCCGCGCGCGCAGATTGGATGGTTGGCTTGCTCCATCAATGCAGCCGAATTCAACTGAAGTTGTGCAGTGCCAAGTGCAGCGAGATCGGGCGTTCCTGCTGACAAGACGAATGCGATCGTGGAAGAGATACAGGAATCGAAGTGTGTATCCTTCCGGACCTGCGGTTCGTCCTGCTCAGTGAAGGAGACCATTATGCAGTCTACTGAAACTGAATACGAGAACATTAGAATCAAGAAAACCAGCATGACCTGCGCGCTCTGCGAGGACTATGCAGCCCGGCAGGCGACCAAGCCAGTGGTGGTAATGTCGTGCGAAGGCGGCTGCCTGCGCGGAGAGATTGCACGTCAAGCAGCAAACATCCTGTGTTTTGAGCTGGCGCCTGAGAAAGCTGCGCGCCTATGCCTGGGCGGAGCATTCACGAAAGATACTGGGCAACGTGCGCTGGTGCGGAATGCCTCGAAGCTGGTGGCAATCGAAGGATGCTCCATTGAGTGTGCGACGAGGATGATGAAGGGCGTAGTGCCGGACATCGCACCGCAAGTGGCGATTGCTGACAAACTCTGCGACTTTGATACACAGTTGTTTGGCATCAACGAAATGCCGGAAGAGCAAATCCGTCAACATGCGCGGGAAGTAGCCACGAAGATTGCGCTGACACTCTGACCTATTTGCGGCTAACTTTTAGATCACACATCAGCACGCCGCGCTCATCCTGGCCGAGAGCGCAAGCCTCCTGCAACATGGCCTGGAGCCTGCGGCGTGCCCGGTGCAACCGCATCTTGACAGTCGTCAATGGAATGCCGAGCAGACCGGCGATCTCGCTCGCAGTCAGACCGTCAACGTCATGCAGCAATAGCACGGTCTTGTAAGCATCCGAGAGCCTGGTGATGTAGGCTTGCACACACTCACTCATTTCGTTTTGCTGGATGACGCTTAGAGCAGACAGTGCGCTCTTGTCTTCGATGCACAGCTCTTCTGGGCGCTGTTCATCTTGTCTGCTCTGCAATCGAGTACGCTGGCGCAGCCTGTCCAGAGCGACGTGAGTGGCAATCTGATAAAGCCAACTCAGAAGCACGGTTTGGTCTCTCAACGTGGCGCGCTGACGGAATGCACGAATGAACGTTTCTTGGGTAAGGTCTTCCGCCTCGGCGCGGTCACGCACCATGTGGCGGATGTACCGAGCGATCGCAGGTCGGTACTGTTCAGGTTCGCCGGTCGGAGGTGGAGTCCAGGGCGCCATGTTCAACAACCTATCCCAGAGCCTGATTGGAGTCTGTGATCAAGCCTGTTTTACCGAGGCACTTCCGACAAACTTCTGCCCAGCGGCCGTCACCTTCGAGAGGCAGGTACATCACAGTTGCCGATGCAGGACACACAAAGCGAAACTCAGCCGAGTTCTGGATCTGGCTCGGCACGGATTTGCGGTCGATTATTCCAAATCCAAATCGCGAGAAGTAGTCGGCTGCGCATATAGTTAGCAGGTAGACGGCTTCTAAACTCCGGCTTTCAGCCCAGGCCAACCGATCGCGCGTGAGCAATTTCGCGAATCCGGCACCGCGGCTGGCAGGGTCGACGATCACAGAGCGAAGCAACCCCAGGCAACCATGGATTTCAATTCCGGCCGCGCCGGCGATTGCCCCGTTGTGTTCGACGACGGCATATGCCTCACCGAATCCTTCCTGTACTCCTTGCACCGGAAGTCGAGCTGCCGCAAGCAGGTTGAGAACGGCAGCAAGATCGCTGGGCTTCGCCGACCTCACCACTTCCGCGCTGTCAGTTCCCCGAATCTTCTGCGGTCTTCGAGTGTTCAGTGCTCATAACCGGCTCTTCCTTGGTAGTGGTGTCACTAAATCGTGGTTCCAGGATCTTGGGCTCAGGCCATTGCGTCCGAGGTGAGTATTCCGCAGCATGTGCCAGAGATACTGCTTTGTTTCTGGCTCGCGCTCTCCCGCTCTGCCCTCACTTTAATGAGCTCACCCAAAAGGCTGACCCCCAGCCCGCTGGCTTCCGTTGAAACAGTATATGCGTTTGCCCACATATATATATATATATATACAAACTGCGAGGTGAGACCGCGCTCGCCAACAACTGCAGGCAGCCCTAAGCGACGCATGCGAGTTCGGACGCAACGAGCGCGGGTTTTCATTTGTGAGTCGAAACCGGAACACAATTGACGTCTTTACCGCATCCGCAATCGCCAATTGCAGAATCACCCGGCCTCGCCTGCTCCAATGTGCTGCGCCCGGCTGCCAATGGTTTCTCCATGCGGGCGACCGCGTCGGGTCCAAGTGCCTTGGCTACGCACTGTTGTTTCTGCATATCGGCAAGAATGCGCAGCGTTTCATCGACGTCCTGCCACGAACTCCCTTGTGCCAATGCTCGCGTGACCATCTTTGCGGCGCATGGCTCACAACCGCCTACAACGACTACAGCGATCGGGATCAAATTCTGAAGATTGCCTTTTGAGCGAATCGTTTCCATAGCTGCCATCCTCCTTGGATGCCTATATTCGGGCTCCATACACAGGACGAAATCGGACGGGAAATGGATACACTCGCGCGGGTTTTTATGCTGCTGCGAGAGAAGATAGCCATTTGCGGCGTGAAACTGCACGCCGGTAAAGCCTGCTTCTTTGGTCTTCTGCTGCGAACGTGAACTGCTCAATGGCCTTCGCAATATCCTTCTCTGTCATTTCCCGCGGCGGCGCAAAGGTTCCAAGACGACCTACTCTGTGAGAATCGCAGGAAGGACGACCGCCACTACCTCATAAACAAAACCGCTTTGCTCAGCCGAGGACTTACAGAAGTACAAGGCGGAGCAGCGCACAAACCTGATAGCGAAGAACGCCAACCTGACGCAGGTCACGCTTCAAGCCATTCGGCGCTAGAAAGGAATCGCCAGATCAGCAAACCGGGGTCTGACGCCGAGCATTTGGAATCTTGCTGCAAAGTGCTCTGCCCCGAACCGGACCACGGGAGACTACTCCTGGTCTGACGTGATGCCGTCAGCGAGATTGAGTTGTTCAGCACTACTCCGCGCCGAGACGACAGGACTCGCTCTGTCTCAAGCCGCTGCCAACAAACTCCTCTACTAACTACCGAATCTCTGCGGAACTACGACGTGGACGCACAACCGGAACTACAACCCGTTCTTTGCTCATGCCAAGACTTCATCACAACCGCTTCGAAACAAAACAGGTGCGTTGCTCGTACGCTACAAATGCACTAGCGGAACATAGCATTCTTGTCGCCTCAGGCCAGCCGATCGCAGGAGAACAATAGGTCCGTATGCCAGGGGCAGGCAAGGCGGTTGCGGCTTATCACCTGATTTCTTTCCACGAGCTTCGTGTCACTGTGATGCTTTGGAATGGAGGAATTGCATTCTGTCCCGGTTGCGGTACAGACGTAGGGAACCACGGCGGCCCAAAATTCCCAGCGAAGCGCTGGTCGTAGTAGGTGTCTCCGGTACCGATGTTCACGGAGTGAGCTTGGTCTTCACTGCGCCCACCAACAACCGTCCACGAATTAATACGGCTTCCCGGAGTTGCAAAACCGCTGGTGCCGCTGCCAATCGCAGCAAGGCTCGCGTCCACCGTTAGGTTGTTCTTGTTGGTTCCGCTTGAATTCGGATACAGGTTGATATTCTCGGTTGTAAAGATCCCCAGCACTCCGGCGTTGGTCGAGGTAATCAATGTGTCGGAGGGAATGTTGACGGGTGACTGCACATAAGTCAGGTCACCCGTGATGCTAACATCGCTCGATGCTGCGATAGTTATGCCTGTGTTGTTCTGAACAGTCCCACTCAGTCCTGTGATTTGTCCATTGACGTAAACCAGGGTGGGATTCACGGTGCTTCCGGACGGGTCCGTCTGCGTTATGGGCTGGCCTGTATTCGGGTCCAGTTGGGTAGGAGCGCCCTGCAGGGTCAAGGTAGTGCCGCCTGAGGACACGGTGGTTTTGCCTGTCGTGTTGTTGACCACAATCGAGGTGGTCTTGCCGCTCTGTTTGATCGTGTAGGTCTGTGTTGCGTTTGAGGTGCCGTCTCCGCCCGTAGTGGCGCTGAGATTGATCGAGGCGTCGCCGTTAACATAGAAGCCACCTCCCGCGCCGTCGCCGCCGTTGGCGGGGTCGCTTCCATACACGCTTTGACCGCTCGCGTTCGTGTACCAAGGAATGTAAACGCCAGTTGGAGCCGACCCTGAGCTAGGGTAGGACGTTCCGCTGATATTTTTCAGTTCCTGATTCATTTTAGTTTGACTAGGCGCAGGATCAGAGGCACAAGGTGCCGACGTGCAAGGCGGAATGCCTTTCCCATCCAGGACCGCCTGAACCTGGCTATAGCTGTTGGACGGCGGTTTAACCTCATCTTGACCTAGTTGAAAACCCTTTTTAAAAACCGGTTTCTTGAATCCATCCGGCGCAGTAGCGGAATTTGTGCACCCTTTGTTCGTTATCCAGCTTGCTTCGGTTCCCATCTGGCGCACCGTGTCGGTGAACGTATAGCCGGGGTTGCTGGAATTTCCGAAGTTCCATTGGCCATTCGTAAACATCGGTCCTGTGATAGTTCCCGGCACAAGCGCGCCCTGACACGGCGCATAGTCGTTAATGAACGCGCCCCATTTGGAGAATTTCGGTGGCGCCCCGCCAGCAGCAGCGCCGGGAGCAGCGAAGTAAACGATCGTTCCTGTTTCCGTGATTTCTTCGGCACCGAGGTAAGACTTCCCTTTTACAGTAACGGTATAAGGATAGGTAAATGTCAAAGGGCGCTGAGGGTCAAGAGGGTCGAACGGCGGATCAACCTTGGGGGTTCCCAGGACTGGCGCCCCACCGGGGTTTGCAATCATCCGAAATTGCTCCTTCCAGGAGCCATTGTCGCTGACAGTGTAATCACCGGCCATGTAGGGTGCATAGGCAGCGCTTACGGTGGCCGGGATTGCCCCTATCGCCGGGGTTGCTCCTATTATCGGAAGAGGAGGATAGATGGCATTGCTGGTGGCATTGCTGGCGACATTTTGTATGGCATTTTTCATCGTCTCCACCACGACGTTAACACCCGAATCGGCGGCATAGAAGGATCCGCGATAATTACGGTAGTAGCCGTTGATCATCGTATCGGACGAAACCAGAAGCACCATGGCCAAACTGGCGGCACCGAGCAGAGCGAGCAGACTCAGCGTGATAAGGAGCGCCACGCCACGTTCCCGCGATCTCTGGCCACTGTCCGAGCGGCTTAATCGTCGGCTGCAGGCGTTGGAGAGTTTTTTCTGACGTGGTTTCATGGCCTCACCTCGAATCGCTCCAATTCAGTTTGTGGAGTCTGGATTACTCATGTTGCGAAGGTCCACAACTATGGAAGCTTGCTGAACCAAGTAGGGTCCGCCGTCGAAGCCGTTCGTAAAGTTTCGAAGCGCCAGGACAGTATTGGGAACTGTACGCCCGATCATGGAAATCCGTACCGAGCGAATCGAGCTAAAGCCGTATGGGTCATTCGCAGTAGGCGTGGTGGTGCAGTCAGCGCCAGCGATCTTGTCGCTGCAATAGTTGGCGGAGTTGTAGAAATAATTGGCGATATCGGGGGAGCCAACCTGAGCATTGTTCCAGAGACTCGCACCGACTTTGAATCCGATCACCTGATCGGTGAGCGTCTGCGCATTCGTCCCATTGCACGATGTTCCGGTGCAGCGCAGCAATTGAGAGTTGCTGGCGTTTGCAGGATCGGTTCGAACGGCATACGTGATGTCATCTGTTCCCTTGCCGAGATCGATGATATACGCGCCGTTATTAAATTCGGAGGTCAGGGAGTTCGCTTTTTGAAAGTTGGTCGTACCAGAAGACGCGTTGAAGATGATTCCCAGGGGATCACTGTCTGCTCCGGTCGGCCTGTGCTGGAGCTGGATTCTGCTGCCAGTTACCTGCGCGTCTTTCGTGAGCGTGACAACCGCCATGCAGTAGCCGCTGTCGCATTGGACCTGTTGCTCTCCGGCGGTTGGAAGCTGAACGACCAGCACTTCGTCCCCGTCCTTAAAACAGTTGGCGTCATTCGCAAGGATCGCGTCATCATCCGGGTGATTCGGGTCGTTCGCCTTCATGATGGCGCTTGAGTCCAAGCTCACTTGGCTGCTTCCTGGGTCGTCAATGTTCAGGACGGGGCATGATGCTTTGGCATTGATAATCGTCAGCGAGTCGAAGCAGGCGCTCGGAACGGGATAAGCCCAATCCGCGGTATTGGGGGCACAGGCAGGAGCAGAGCCCGGAACGTTGTTATTAATGATTATGCCGAGGGAGAACGGTGGAATCGATTGACCGTCAACGCTTGGCAGGCCGCTGAGCAAGTTCTGTCCCGCGCCAGCGAGGTCCATTTGCAGCTGTGACATCGCGTTGCGAAGTCCGATGTTTACCCCTGAAAGATTTTGCTGCTGCGTGGCCACCTTCACGTGCTGGTTGAATAACGAAAACGCGGCGGCCGACACGACCAGAAACATGGCCATGGCGACCAGGAGTTCCACTAGCGAAAACCCCCGCATTGCACTGCGAGCCTGCCGAAGCGACTTCCTATGATTGTGAACAGCTGTTTCGATTTCGCTCATGGTCGCACCATGCTCATTTGGAATCTTACGGGACTCTGGCTGTTTTGATTATTGAGAGAAACCACTACCGTGATTCGCCTCGCCCCGGTCACAGTCATCGTGCTCCCCGTAGAAGAGGTGATGGTAGGATCGAGCGTAATCAGCCACCGGCGAGTAAACTTGGAGCCACTGTTGTCTGTATTGGGCACGCCGCAGTTTGCCGGGGTGTCCACGCATCCGGTATTAGTGTGGACAATCGTGGTGGTGACCCCATTTACCGTTTGGGTTTCGTAATTAGCGCCTGAGGTCTCAGACAGGGTTATTTGGTCGCAGTAATTATCCCCAGCAGCACATGTGTCAGGTCCGACAAGCGCGCCTCCCGGTGCAATGTTAGGGTCGTGGTTCTCGTCACTCGATGGCCACTTGTTTAGGCTATCTAGCTTGTTGGAAGCCAAGGTGTTGGCCATGTTGATATATTTTGCCTGAGTGCCTGTAGTCAGCGTGCTGCTGATCAACGCCGCTATGCCCAGCAGGCCCACCGTCAATATCGCCATGGACACGATAACCTCTGCCAATGTAAAACCGCTGGCGCACGATTTACCGTTAGTGGACCGTCGTCGCTGTGACATTTCCCACTCTCGAAACGTTGATATTGACCTGTCTTCCCTGATAAGTGGCTGTCAGCGCCGGTGGCGCATTGTTGCTGGGGCAAACTCCCCCAGCACCATAGACTGTGCCATTAGGGCAAAGCGTAAATATGTAAGTCGCGTTTGCGCCACCGTTGATGACAATGGCTGGGCTCGGCAAGGGCACGGGGTTATCGGGATTGTTCGTGGCCACGTTCGTTACTGCATATATGTTGGTAGGCGTGGTGAGCACAAAGGTGTACACCTGGCTGTTCATAACGGCCCGTTGGCGAGTTTGTGAAATGCCCGCCGTGATGGCGCTCACCGTAGAGTTCATGCGCATGTTGGCCATGGCGCTGTTTATCACGGGGACTGCGATGGCAGTGAGAATCGTTGCGACAAGCAATACAGTCAGGAGCTCTGGCAGGCTGAAGCCATGGGACTTATTCTGTGTCTGATCCAACATTGAATCATTCCTGTCACGTTCACTCCTGCCCTGTCCGAGCAGGGTAAAGCCTAACATCTCAGACTTCTGTCTTCTGTCCGGACTCATGGTTTCTGTTCTCACTCATGTAGTACTCATTCCTCAGCTTATTCGCCCGTCTCGCTGATTGCGGGCACACCACGAGGAAACCCTTTGATTCAACTACTAAAATTAGCAGATGTTGCCCGCGTTGTACTCACTTCTGAACCTATAGGGTGAGTACCTTCGTAACACCCGCCTTGTCGCTTGCGACTCAATTTGTGCCCAAAAGGTGCAGCGGCGCATCCAGTCCACAGTGATCTAGACGGAAAGTCGCCCACACGACAGGTTTAGCGCGACAGGCAACGCCAGTGCCAGCATCGGCAGATCGTTGGAGCCATCGCCAACGGCAAACACCTGCTAGTCAATGGCGAGGACCTGCCCTCGCACAGGTACGGGAAACTGGGCGCAGGCATTCGGGTTCAAGTGGGGATCGGCGAAAGCTAACACCCTCACTGCCTTTGGCCACCCATTTCCACCAATGCGGAATTCCTGAACATTGCGACCGATTCACGGCAAAGGCGAGTGATGTTTGAACGTACACTCCCGCGATGGATAACATCGTGCATTTTCGCATCTGGAGCCGAGGAGCACCGCACTGAGTTCTGGCACCCGACTTGCAGCACGTGCCAGGACACAATTCCCATTTTGTCCCATTTCTAATTAATGTTCCCTCACCGATATGCCGATAACACATCCAACTGTCTGGAGGTATCCATGATTCAGTTGGCTCACGATCGGGAGTCATCACCGGCACATTCTGCGGGACCGTGGATGCGGGCAGTAGCAGGAGCAATGTTCTGTTTCTTTCTTCTTCTACAGAGCACCCAGCTCGTGGCGCAGGCAACCGGCAACTCGCTCTCGAGAGCGCGGACAGTCAGAATATCGGCAGTGGTGCAAGGTTCTCTCAGCATTAACGTGAAGAACATTCCGCTCCGTTTCAATTTGTTTGACCCTGATGATCCCGGCGGAAAGACTCTTGTTTTTCCGGTATCGACTACCTGGAACGTCAATCCACAGGAAGTTCGCTCGGTTGAGTTGATTGGCTATTTCTCTGACCGTTCGCGTGCGCTTTCCAGTGAAGACGGTACAACGGTCGCCGCTTCGGATGTGAAAGGTCGATTGAATGGCGGGGCGTTCAACTGCTTTGATCAGTCCAACGTGGGTGGCCCGTTGGGCGGCAGTATGCGGCTATTCAGCGAGCGCATTGATCGTACAAATTCCCGGCGCACCCGTACAGACAATCTCGAACTGCAAGTTGATACTGTAAGCCATCCCAATCTGAGCAAGTCTATCTACAGCGGCGTGTTGATCCTTGAAGTTAGGCAATTCTGATAGCAGATTTAACCCCTTGGCCGCTACAGCGCCCCCTTGACGGGCGCGTCCGGTAGTTGGATTTCTGAGCGCTTGTGTTTTTGCGGCACCGGACGCGTATCACGCTCTACGACGATGATGATGGTCGGCGCGAGCTCTTCTGTCTCCGTCAAAACGGAGACCGGGGCGCGCACGATACGGTACATCTGAGAGTTAAGCGACTGCTCTGGAATGATTGCCACTGGATACTGCTCGCCTCGACGGAAGCGCAGGAAAAAACGGCCGGCGCTATCCGAGTACGCATTCTGACCATCGACATGCACGCTGATACCCCAGACCGGCTTACCCTGCGTGTCCTGCACCACTCCCTTGACCACGAACCTGGAGAATGATGGAATGGCTTGCGTTGGACGCGCACCTGCATCCTCTGCGTTCCTTCCCATACCAATCCCGTCTGCCCAGGCAGTGTAGCGAACCTTCCCTGTGGGATCGACCATGGAATCAGTGTGAATACTAATTCCGTGAAAGAGCGGCACGTTCAGATTCACGGTCCAGATATGCATGGACGAACGCCCACCAAAACCGCCTGCCAACGTGGAGTACACCATGTCATGTTGGAGACCCAGTATGACTCGATTGGAAAGGAATCTCCCCCCAAAGGTGAGATTGTTCGTGGTCCCCTGTCTTGAGATGCCCTGATTCAGGGACAGCCTAGGCGAGATCTTTTCCCGCAGGTTGCCGATATAAATGTTGGTTGTTTCAGAGTTCAAGGTCATCCGCATAAGAGAACCGGAGACTGCGATTCCCTTTGTAATATCTCGCGCAGCGGTGAAGTCCTGTGTGCGGGACTCGATGCTCCCGGACTTGCTATTGGATGCCGACGCGGAAAGATTGAAACCCTTAATGGCTGTAAATACGCTCGCAGCGTCCATGCTTACGGTTCGCTGTTCCTCGCCATTCTTCAGAACGGGCGAGAACAAGTTCTCATGCGAGAGTGAGAACCCCAGCCGGCGAAGCGGCTGATAACGAAATCGTACATTGCTTCCCACGTGCTCTGGTGCATTTGCGGGAACACCGCCGATCCGCTGAAATGAGTGGCCCATCGCGCTGTAGCTTGCCGCAGCAAGGAATTTGCGCGAGGTGTACTGGGCTCCACTAGAAAAGTACGGGCTGTTGTAGCCAATGCCGCCGCCAATGCTGAGCTTGAAATCGGGGGTGACGCTGTACTGCAGAGAGTGGATCGAGGTAGCCTTGTTTTGCGCAATCGTGAATGAGCTCACGGCAAGCTTCGCGAACTGGCGCGAATAAAAGAAAGCCGCAGTGGATTGCTCGGTGTCAAAAGCATGGAAGAAGTTGTAGGAGCGCTCTCCGGCGGTTGCACCTGCGAAAGCCGTCCACGACTGGCGTTCACCACGTCGCGAAAGATAGACGCCACGCCCGGCAAAGTACCGGTTTCCATCGAAGATGTCGGTTTCGAGATTCATAGGCTGATACCGATCGCCAAGTCCGATGTCGTAATTATGGTAATGCGAGCCCAGATAGCCGCCGATGACCGCGCCATCGGAAACTCCCGCACCAAACCACCCCTGCACTGGCGCCCACTTGTAATCGAGTTGGAAACCTGAGGCGCTCATAAGCGTAGACGTGCCGCCTTGCGCCCATATGGATTGGGCCAAGACGGGTAAAGGCAAGCCTGCCAGAACCGTCAGCATGAGAAATAGCGCCAAGGGTTGCAGCATTCGCCATCCCGCAATCGAGCTGTGGGGTGTTGTAACCATTCGACCAAGGAGGACACGCATTGCTGAAAGAAAACATGACTGCTACCGAATGGCGACCTCTATCGAGAACCCGTCTTCGAAATTAACTTTGACGGAGGGAGCCTTCGATGCCATTCCCGTCTCCTGCTTTATTCGACGAGTAGCGTGCGGAAATACCGGAAATCCACCGCTGTCGGCATTCTTCTGGAAACCACGCCAGGCAACACCTTCAACACGCGCGAGTTTGTCTGACCTGTTCTGGACCTGCAATAGATATTCACCGCTTTTTTCGCTGGGCAACATTGTTGCGATCACGTCGTCCTTCTTCAGCTTCTGCTTCTGGTACATATAGACGATGTGTGGCAGAACAAAATTAATACGCATCCGGTTGCGATCTGAAGCTGCCTGCGTGAGTGTACTCAGAATCGTGAACCAAGCATGTTGCCCACTGACGGTGGCCTTATAGAAAACCATGTGCGACTCGTGGGGAGCAATTACGAAGCTATTGGTTCCAATCTCCACTTTTGTAGCCGGATCTGCGGCCTGGTACCCGAACTGTCCGTTCTCGTCGACCGAAAAACCCTGTATTTCGACGATTGCCGCAAGCGGAACGTCGCCATCGTTGTGAAGCTCAAACATTCCCTGCGCCTTGCTGCCGCGGTACTCCGCGATGGGTGGGGTGATCGTTTGCCCCACCCCCACGGCTGACAACAGAAAGAACAGGCAAGCAGCCTTGACTGAAATTTTAAGGTGCTTAAACACAGTCCACTCCAGACACGACTACGGCGTAACGTTTGCGTACACAGTGATCGTACCGGTATAGGTATCGGCCTGCAGGGTCGTTGCAAGTCCAGAGAGTTGAAGATGCAATGTGTCAACCTTGCTTCCTGCCTTGCGGTTTGCGCCACTGAGAGTGGTGCTGCTAACGCTGGTTACGCTGCCTGGAGCGGCGCAACCCGCACCAGCGTTGATTGCCGCAAAGGTGGATCCCGTGCTGGCGAGCACACTGCTGGCTGCGATGCTGTCAGTGTTGCTCGGATCAGAGGCGATCAAACCTGCGGAAGTCACTCCCGCGCAGACCGCGACGGCTGTACGGCTGGGCTTCAGGTTCCAGGTCGTAGTGATGGTAAGGTCCTGGTTTGCGGTCGAAGTTGCGGCGCCTGCGGCAATGGCAAACGCTGGGATGGTACTGGCTGAAATTGTAAGGCTTTCGGCTTTCGTTGCGGTGATCGGAGTCGTTGCGGTCGCGGGGTTCGTGATCTGGGCAAAGGACGCACCCACCAGCATCAGAGCCACCAAAGTCAAATACAAGGATTTCTTCAATTGATATCTCCTAATTAGTTTTCAAGAAACTCAGAGCCCGTTGCTTAAAGCCCTAAATCGGAACCACAGGCACTCAAAAAGTTAGTGCATACAGAAAGATGGTTCCGGTGTATGTGTCCGGAGCAAGCGTATTCGAATACCCCGAAATCCGAATTGCGGGGGAATCGGTTCGACTGCCCGGTGTGAGCCATGAGGTTGAGCCACTTCCAATGAGTGTTGCGCCCACTACTCCACAGTTAGTTGAACCGCTCACAATGGAAACGCCATTGACCTGCACTCTCGCCTGAGGAATGTTGTCCGTGTTTGTGCCAGTTCCGGTAAGCGGAGCATTCATGGATACGCAGACATTGATCGTGGAATTACCCGATAGCCATCCCCACTGCGAGGAAACTGTCAACGTTTGCGATGGCGTAGGGTTTGCGGTTAATTGAAATGTTGAAAGTGATGTCGAGGAAATGGTCAGGTACTGAAATTGAGCTGAAGCTGGCTTCGCCGTCAGAAGTATTAGCAGCACTGCACCGATCAATGAACAGACGGAGCGCAACCAGACCCACCTCCAGAAACACAGTTCTCCACCCAACTCTTGAGCAGAGTTACCTTTGGGCGCTCGACTGTCCAAAAGGGACACAGACCTGCTGAGGTCTGCGTGCAAAGCTTCATTAGAATCAGATGAGCCGATTATTGCCGAGTGCCTCAACGGGGTCAATTATCAACAGTAACCTTTCAAATATTCCGGGTAACTACTACGCGGTAACCAGAAAGATTCAGAATATTGCTTGGCGAGACCCGAGTAAGCACGGTAAGCATGGATTGATGGCCGTCCAGGTAACGATTTAATCCGGGTAACACATTTGGTAACAATCGCGCCCAACACTGCCAATTTCTGCTTGCTCTATTACGTGGAAAAATGTTGAAACCAATTTGTTTTTGACCTGCTCCCTGTTTCCGTTCACGAGATAATACGGCAACGTGGTTGAACTCAAGCAAGACGGGTGGGGAGACCAGGCTACAGGTGATGTATTTGGCTTCGGATTGCGGACGTGCCAGGTTCTGCCACTGCCTGGGTGCGAAGACTTGCGCACGCAGGTTGAACAGGAGTTTACGGCGACTCACCATCTGCTGCTCACACAAAGGCCAGGAGGTCCGAACGGACCACACACGCTGGGTTTAGCGATTGATGTTCGTTCGAGCCTTCCATTGCAGCAGTTCTAAATTTGGCAAGCCAGTGCCCGCTGTATAAACCATTACCCGTGACCGATTCGGTCCACTTCATTCATGTTCAATGAAGGGAGAGCTATGAAGACGAATCAGTTTGTATTTCTGACTTGCTTGTTCCTCATCCTTGCTCTGTGCGGAAGCTCTGCACAGCAAGCGCCGACCGTGACGGTAAAGGCATATCAGTGGAATCAGCCAGACGGCACCACACGATACGAGTACCGCGTCGTCAACGGAGGTACCAGCCGAATTGTTGGTTTTGCAATCGGGAACGACTACTACCATGGCGTTTCCGAACTTCAAGTGCCACCTAGCGGATGGAACTTCGATACAGGTCTCGCCTTGGGCAGCTCAGCTTCGCCGACATCCTGGCACGCCGCCCTTGAAACAACTGAAGAGAGTCCTTTTATGGACCTTGAGTGGCGTAATGACGGCACGGCGGATATTCTCGCAGGACAAAACGCTACAGGGTTCTCCATCGTAACGCCTCAGCCGGACTCCAAATACCTAAATGGTCA
>WNGL01000079.1_pt1 | contig 186121 bp, 163 predicted proteins | sample 5400591 | NCBI WGS metagenome assembly WNGL01 (sample SAMN13153377, study PRJNA577476) | soil metagenome | isolation source: 80 cm soil or saprolite under Garry oak tree replicate 1 | place: USA:California | collected 2016-06-15 | reverse complement strand
CTGTTCTGCGACAGGCCCTGGACTGGATCGAGCAGCATCGGGCGGTATCGCAGACCAACGCCGTCCAATCACAACGTCGCTAATCATGATGTGTTCACGGGCTAATCGTGAATGCGACGGCATTCGAGTCCTTGCCGATACATCCCATAACGAAAGGGTTTCCTATCGCTCCGGAAACCGATGTCGTATTCCCGCTCGGCGGATTGAACACCAGCACTAGCACTGAGCCTGGCGTCGCAATATCGGCGGTTGTAATTGCGTATGTAGCTGCCAGCCGGTGCGTGAATTCCACTTCTTCTTCATAACGTTGTCCGAGCCGGCGCGGTCGGCGGAGATGAAGCCCATCTAATGTGAAAGCGAGGATCAGTTTGCAGCGACCGGCTCCACACTGTCCGCTCGCCGTCATAAGTGCTGGCGGTTTTGTAGTCGGCCCTCCAGCGCGGGTCCTTGCCTGCTACCGGCGTGGTGGATGGCATGGCGCTACTTAACACCGGAACTTTGTCATCAGTACCGCCAACAGTCTCCTCCCTAACGCTGTGTGCATTCGAGTGGAATTCCAGATCATCTTGACGCTGTTCAGCGATCGTACGCAACACAAAATCAGTCGTTGGACGAAAAGGCTTATATGGCAAGCTAAGATAAGAGACGTAGTTGTCGTTGCGAAATCGCACTTGCATGACTCTCGCCGTTCGTCATTTTCCAATAGACGACCACCTCTCCCTTCTCGTCTTTCCGCGGCGACATCGATCCTGTCGGCCAGTCGATTCGCATCAAGAAAGTGCCATTCACTGTGGTGGGTGTTCTTGAACCCAAGGGACAGTCGCCGACAGGACAAGATCAAGATGACGTCGTCCTACTTCCTATGTCCACCGCGAAGCGTAAGGTGATCGGGTCAAATCCGCCAATGCCGACGCCGTAGATGCGATCATGATGAAGGTAAAAACGGCAACCAAATCCAGGTGGCGCAAGATGAGGCCAAAGCCCTCCTTCGGCAGCGAGGGGAACCTTTTAGAGCGGGCGATCATGTTTGTAAGGCAGGCGCTCTAACCAACTGAGCTAACCGCCCGAAAAAGCTTTCAGCTCTCAGCCATCAGCTCTCAGCTAAAACCTTATATTCGCGGCACCGCAGCCGAACTAGCGAAAAGATGCGAAAGAAAGGGCTTGCTTGCAGTATAGAGTCCGCGCGAAATGTGGGTCAAACTGGTGCAACTCTTCCCTGCTAGACTTCAAGCGTGCGCCGATTGATCGTCAATGCGGATGACTTCGGCATCGCTTCCGGAGTGAACCGAGGAGTTGTGGACGGCCACCAGAACGGAGTGGTAACTTCCGCTACGTTGATGGCCTGTGGAGCGCGGTTTGATGAAGCAGTGGCTTTGGCGGCACAGGCCCACAAACTGAGCGTGGGCTGCCACGTGGTGCTGGTGGATGGTTCGCCGATGCTCGCCGGATCGCAGGTGTCCAGCCTAACGGCGCCGAATTCAGGGCTTGAATCACGCTTTCGCGAGAGCCTGGTCAGCTTCGCGTTGCTGGCGGCGACTGGCCGACTCGATCGGCACCAGATCGAAGCTGAAATCACTGCCCAAATCCAAAAGCTGCAAGCCGCGGGAATCTCAGTGTCACACTTGGACAGTCACAAGCACACACACATGTTCCCGGTCGTGCTGAAATCCATGCTTAGGGCGGCGAGAAACTGCGGCGTGAGAGCGATAAGAAATCCATTCGAGCCGCTTATCTTCATCTCTATCTCTGCCAACATGATCTTTGCCAACATGCGGCAGTGGAAGCGGCAATTTCAGCTCAGGATTTTACGAGGCCATCGAGCAACTTTCCGCAAGGAACTGGCTGAGTCGGGGATGTTCACCCCGGATGGCTGCATCGGCATGGCCGCGACCGGAGGGCTGACCCTGGCAACGTTTCAGGCGCTCATCGAGAATCTGCCTGAAGGCACGTGGGAGTTCGTCAGCCATCCCGGATACCACGACGCGGACCTCAATCAGGTGAAGACCCGGCTGCGAGATTCGCGGGAAAAAGAACTGGCTATCCTGACCTCAGATTCGGTGAAACAGTTGTTGCATAACGAGCGAATTGAGCTGATCTCATACCGTGATCTCGCTTCGGTTATGGGCGCGCCACCGGAAGTACCATCACCTTTGACTCTAAAGAGTGACTGATTGCCACTTACGTGACCGTCCAGCCGCAGGTTATTATGGTGCCAACTCATGGACAAAAGGCCCGAATCTCGGGTTTCAGCCGATATCCCTGTGCGAGTGTGGGGCATGGATGCGGATGGCCGGCCATTTTTTCAGAATGCCACAGCGTGCAATCTCAGCAGCGAAGGCGCACAGCTCTCACGGGTCCACCATTCCCTGAAAACCGGCGAGATCATCGGAATTCAGTACGGGGACAAGAAGGCGCGCTTTCACGTCATTTGGGTCAAGGAATCGGGGATCCCCGGGCGGATCGAGGTAGGGATCAAAATTCTTGTAAACCAGCAGACCCCGTGGGGAGAGGTTACGGCAGGAAATCGTCCCGCAGGACTTAAAACCAAGCCTGGGGCTGAGAAGAGAATGTTTGCCCGGCACAAAGTCCTTTTTCCTCTTGAGATCAGCTTCTCGGATCAGCGGCGGGCGCACATGCAGTGCAACGCGACAGACATCGGTGGACGCGGATGCTACGTGGAAACTCTCCTGCCCTTGTCGATTGGTACGGAAGTCATCATCACGTTCTGGATTGATTCTGAAAAACTCAGCAGCAACGGCGTAGTCAGGGCCAGCGATCCCGGAGTAGGGATGGGAATTGAATTTACAACGATAGAATCCCACATTCAGCAACGGCTGCAAGAGTATCTCGAGAAAATCGACCAAGGTTTTGCGAGCGCTGCCAGCCAGAGCACCTAACCGTCGTATCTAAGCCGCCGCGGAACATGCGAAATCCCAACCTGCTTTGAAAGGGCGGGGCCTCCGGCCGTGCCGTGGGTCGTTTTAAGCCCCGGTAATGGCGCGACTGGAAGCCGCGCCCTACCGAGGCAGGGCGAACTCCTTCACAAGGCTAAATTAGCCGTCACTGGGCAAAATCTGAATCCCTGCCCGGCTTTCGCCATCGAATCGGACATGCGCACGGAGCGGCTGAAAATTGGCATCACCTGTTATCCGACCTACGGCGGCAGCGGCGTAGTTGCCACCGAGCTTGGGTTGGAGCTAGCCCAGCGCGGACACGATGTCCATTTCATCTCTTATGCCCAGCCGATCCGCCTTACCGGTTCCTCCGCTAACGTTCATTATCATGAGGTCGAAGTCTCCCGCTATCCACTGTTTGACTATCCTCCTTACGACTTGGCGCTGGCCACCCGCATGGCGGAAGTGTCCGAATTGTATGAACTTGACCTACTGCACGTGCACTACGCCATCCCTCATTCCGTGAGCGCGATGCTGGCCCGGCAAATGCTCGCGGCGGGGCCAAAGCATCGGAAGTTGCCCTTCGTTACTACGCTGCACGGCACCGACATTACTCTCGTCGGCCAGGACCGTTCTTATCTGCCCATCACCCGCTTTTCAATCGAGCAAAGTGACGGGGTTACGGCCATCTCCGAGTATCTGCGCGAGCGCACAGTGCGGGAATTCGAGGTCAAGAACCATATCCAGGTGATCTACAACTTCGTGAATTGCGATGTCTACTGCAGAAAAAAAGGCAAGGAGCTGGAGGACCAGCGCGCCGAATATGCTCCGAATGGCGAGCGCATCCTGGTGCATGTGTCGAATTTCCGGCCAGTGAAGCGCGTGACCGACGTCATCGAAATCTTTGACCGGGTGCGTAAACAAATCCCCGCTAAGCTGCTTCTCCTGGGCGATGGGCCAGACCGCTCTCCAGCCGAGTGGCTCGCGGTCCAAAAGGGGATCCATAATGACGTCATCTTTCTGGGAAAGCGCGAGCAGGTGTACGAGACGCTCGGGATCTCTGACGTTTTGCTGCTGCCCAGTGAGCTCGAATCCTTCGGACTGGCTGCACTGGAGGCCATGGCCTCAGAGGTCGTACCTATCGCAACCAGTGTAGGCGGCGTTCCGGAAGTGATCGAGAACGGGACCGGGTTCCTGGCCGACGTTGGAGACATAGAAACCATGGCGCGCTATGCCATCGAAATCCTCAGCGAGGAAGGACGCCTGCGCGAGATCGGGAAAAAATGCCGAGCGTCGGCGCAAAAACGCTTCTGCACCACAAAAATCATTCCCCAATATGAAGACTTCTACCGGCGCGTGCTGGAACGTTCTTCGTAGAGTGTCGCGGGAAGGTTGGCATCGCCGGGCAGTACGGGCAGCCGCAATCGCACTAGAGTGCCGGTTCCGTTGCGGCTATCGATGGTCATTCGCGCGGTATCTCCATACAAAACTTTCAGCCTCTCGGCGACGTTGGCCATTCCAATTCCGCCCTCGCCAAGTCCGGTGGGACGCTCGAGAAGCTGAACCGAGGCCATCCCGATGCCGTCGTCTTCCACTTCGATGGTGAGGTGTGAATCTGAGAGCAGGCTGCGCAGATAGATGCTGCCGCCATCGATCTTCGACGACAGACCGTGCTTAAGGGAATTTTCCACCAGCGGCTGCAGCAACATGCTGGGTACCATCACATCGAGCGATCCCGGGTCCAATTCTTTGACGACCTTCAGCTTGTCGCGGCCGAAGCGGACCACCTCGATATCAAGGTAGTTGTCAATAAAATCCATTTCCTCCTGCAGGGGAACGAAGGCATCGCTCGAGTGCAGCAGGCGACGCAGGATAGTCGCAAGTTTGATGATCAGTTCGCGGGCGGTGTCCGGCGCGAACCGCACCAGCGACGAAATCGAATTCAGGGTATTAAAAAGAAAATGAGGATTGATCTGGTTCTGCAATGCCGCCATGCGCGCGTGCAGCAGGAGCCGTTCCTGCTCCTCTAATTTGATCTGCAGCCGTACCCCGGTCCAGATTTTCAGCTCGATAACGATCACGGTGACTGAAGTCGCATAGATCAGCACATCCACCCAGCGTGGATGAGGGACGTAGGCGTAACCAGGCATCCAGCGCGCCGCCTGAGACTGGACGAAGCGCAACCCCAGGATCATGATTAGGAACATCATCTGCCAATCAGAGAAGCTGGGCCGCGGCTCGGTACGTCGAATCCAGCGGTAAAGGCTGAGATAGTTGAATGGCGAGAATCTCCAGACCTCTTCGTGATTGGGCGCAAATTTTCTGAGTTGCCCGGCGGTCAGGCCGACTACGACGTTCAGTGGCAGCATCAGCCATGCGCCACTGAATACCGCAGGTAGCGCCAGCAAGGCTCCGCCAGTCACTCCAGCGAATCGGCCCGCGATTGCGCCCAAGAGAATAATGGTTTCGAACGAGAGATCGCCAGTGAACGTACTCTCAGCGCCGAACCTCACCCAAATACCAAGTGCCAGGTGGAACCCGATCCATTCGGAGACCGCCAGACAGAGCGCAAGATAAATCTTCTGCTTGATGGTCCGCTCTTCGCGGAACAGCAACGACTTGAATTCAACCGAGCGCACCAGGCCGGCAGCGACGGCCGCAGCGACACCCAGCTTCACCAGCAAGTTGATCAGGATGAGGCGGTATTCCATTTTTCACGACATCCATGCGGACAGACGCTTTAAAGAATGTAGCACCGTTCAATACGCGGGCGGCAGTCCCATCTTCCTCACGATGGCGCGATAGCGCTCGTCCGAGTGGAGGAAGTCGAAGAGGGGTTCGTTCTGCATAAATACCAGCCACGCCGAGTGTTCCCGCAAAGCATCATCCAGATATTTCAAGGTCATGTCCTTATCTCTAAGAGACGCGTAACCACTGGCTGTATCAAAAGGTGAAACGTACTCTCTGCGGGCCCGCGCCGTGTTGGTTCTCACGCTCCATTCTTCAACCCCTCTTTCTCCCCCCGCCCCGAAGGCATGATGCGCTGCAACCGCTGCTTCCGGCCGCCCGCTGATCCGCAACGCTTCCTCCAGACTCTGTTGTGATTCCTTCCACATGCCTTTCAGCCAGTAAGCCTGCGACAAGTAGAAAAGACCGACGAAGTTCGGCTGCGCCTTCCCGCGCAATTGAAGCTCACCGAGGGCAGCGTCAATCTCCCGCGTTTGAAGGTAGACCAGGCCCAAAGCCCATGGTTCGGCGAACGGATCAAGCTCCATGGACCGCTTTCCTTCTCGTACTGCCTCGTCTGGACGCTGCGCCACCACCAGAACATAGGAGTACAACAGATGATGGGCTTCGGCAAGGTTGGGATTGAGTTCCAGCGCGCGCAAAGACTCCTTCTCCGCGTTCCGCCAGTCCCACTTACCGAAGAGATAGAACGCGGCCAGCGAATTGTGGCCCTCAGCAACCGCATCGTCGAGTTCCACTGCCTTCCGAGCGGCCTCCCCGCCCTTTTGTATGGCTGGTTCCGGCGGTGCCAGCCCCTCGACCACGCTGGCAATGTAGTCGTCCGCTACACCGCTCCACGCGGCAGCGTAATCGGGCTGCAGCTGGATTGCATTTTCGAAATACTTGCGGCTGTTCTCATTGTCCATTGAGTACCAGAGGTAGTGTCCGCGCAAATAGGCATCGTGCGCTTCCGGATTGATGTGGCGCTGCGAACTGGCCGGGGCGACGGCAGCCTTAACCTCTTTCGCAATGATTTGCGAAAGTTCCAAAGGCAGGGAGAACGCGTCATTGAAGTCGCGGTCGTAACTTTCTGCCCAAACATGAGTGTCGCTAGGAGCATAGATCAACTGCAGGGTCATGTGTACGCCAGTTGCAGACCGCTCCACTGAGCCTTCCAGGATGCCATCCACTCCCAGCTCCCGCGCGATCTCCCGCAGTGGCCGTTTAGCACCTTTGTACTGCATGACTGAAGTCCGGGAGATCACTCGCAAAGAACGATTCTTGGCGAGCGCAGTGATGAGCTCGTCGGTCATCCCGTCGGCAAAATATTCTTGTGACGCATCACCGGAAAGGTTTGCTAGAGGAAGCACCGCGATGGAGCGGATCGAGGGGAGTTGACTCCGCATAAAAATCCGGTCTCGCAATCCTCCTCTGTTAAGTCCCAGCACCGTGGCCGCCAGCAGAAACCAAGCCGCTGCAGTTACTGCGGCGATCCACAACCGATGGGTATTTGAAAAAGCACCTTTGGGCAGCTCCCATTCGCCCAACCCGGACTTGAGTGGCTCCGGCGGTTGCTTTTCCTCCACAGCGGCGATTTTTGCGCCACTCCCATTCAACCTCTCCGCCACGAAGCGATAGCCCTTGCCGGTGACGGTCTGCACAAAACGGGGTTGCTCGGGGTCGTCCTTGAGCGCGAATCGGATCTTGCGAATCGCCGTGTTGATGCCGTGCTCCGTATCGACAAAAACGTCTTTTCCCCAGAGATGTTCAATTATTTGCTGCCGCGTGACGAGGTGGCCGTCCTTGGTCACGAGCAAAATCAACAACTCCATCGGTATCTTTTCCAGCTTAATTGGCCGACCCGCTCGGAGAAGTTCGTAGCGGTCACAATCCAACCCGAACTCGTCGAATTTTATCAGTCCGGCTGACACGAAGAGGCGCACTCCAGGCACGGAAGTATATCATCGAAATTCGCGGAAATCACCGTAAATATCTTTAATTCAATCACTTGCGACTTCACCAGTTCTTTACCATCAATTCACCAACCCTGCATGGCGCGGATTGCGCTTCTCCCGTAAACCTTCCGTCGCCGGCCAACTGGCCCCGAGGGAGACTTCCTTATGCAGAACACGTTCAAAACAAGAGTCATGGTTGCGGCTGTCGTCTTCGCATGTGTATTCGCCGCCAAGGCTAACGCCGAATGCGGAGACCTATCGAAATTCAAACCGGGCGCCTCGCTCCAACCGCAATCTTGGCAACGAATGGGTGATTTCGGAACTGCCTCGTTGTTGCAAGTATCCGAGAATGCCGAAGCTATTGTGGGGTTCTGGCAGGTGACCCTGACCGCCAAAGGCAACCCGGGACCACCCGATGGCACAGTTATCGACAAGGGGTTTTCTCAATGGCACAGCGATGGGACGGAAATCCTGAACTCATCACGTCCGCCGGTCACGCAAAGTTTCTGCCTGGGAGTGTGGAAAAAGGTGAGCCCTGGGCACTACAAGCTCAACCATTTCCCGATCAGCTGGGACCAGAACAGTAATCTGGTCGGCGTGGCGAACCTCCGCGAAGAAGTCACCCTGAGTCATGACGGGAAGACCTTTACTGGGACGTTCACGATCGATCAATATGATCAGGCCGGAAATCTTCTGGTTCACATCATCGGCCAAGTCAACGGAACACGTATGACCGTGGACACTACCGCAAGTAGCGTACTTTGAAGACCTGGCAAAAAACATCGCCAAAGGCTCCGGCAGAGCGGTGGCTTGGAAGGTCTGCGACTCTGCCGATTTTTATGAAGCAGCCGCCAGTCAATATGGCCCGATGATTCCGCCGATTTGTCTTGCTGCCGGGGTTTCCTTTTGCGCGATCACGTCAAGATATTTCAGTCCTGTTCCTGTGTTGAACAAGACGACATTATCGTTCTCGGATAAGGAGCCGTTTGCCCGAAGCTTGCGATAGGCTGCCAGGCTCGCGGCCCCTTCTGGAGCTGCGAAGATTCCCTCGGTGCGCGCCCAGTGGAGGACGGCATCTTTGATTTCGTGATCACTGACGGCCACGGCAGTGCCAAGGCTTTGTTTCAAAATATCCAGCACCAGGTAATCCCCGTACGGTCGTGGGACACGAAGCCCAGCGGCCACGGTGGAAGCATTGGGCCAGGCATCGACCGTAGTCTTCCCTTCATCCCACGCTTTAACGATGGGCGCGCATCCAGCAGCTTGTACAACAATCATGCGCGGACGCTGCTTCCCAGCCTTTTTCTCGGGAAGCCAGTCGAGTTGTTCCATTTCTTCGAAAGCCTTCCACATCCCGATCACGCCCACTCCGCCGCCGCTCGGGAAAATGACGGCATCGGGCAGCTTGCCACTGAGTTGCTCAAACAACTCGTAGGCCATGGTCTTTTTGCCCTCGACGCGATATGGCTCTTTTAGAGTGGAGAGGTCGAACCAGCCTTCCTGCTCTTTGCGTTCACTGACGATGCGGGCGCAATCGCTGATGAGACCGTTCACAAGCGTGACCTGAGCGCCGTAGGCCTCGCACTCGATCCGATTCGCCAGAGGCACATCTCGCGGCATGAAGATGTGCGCCTCCAAGCCGGACCGAGCAGCGTAGGCCGCAAGCGCGCTGGCTGCATTCCCTGCCGACGGCATGGCCAGCTTCTTCAGCCCGAAGGCTTTTGCGACGCGGATGGCGACAGAAATTCCGCGAGCTTTAAATGACCCAGTCGGATTTAGGCCTTCGTCTTTGATCCAGACATTGGGAAATTCGCGGCTGGGAATGAGCGGAGTGAATCCCTCGCCGAGGGAGACCGGCTCGACTTCAGGTAGAACCTCGCAATATCGCCAGAGGCTTGCCTCTCTTCCGGGCACAGACTCTGGCCTAAAGTTTTGCTTTAAGGATTGCAGGTCGTAGCGCGCGTAGAGGATTCCGCCGTCCTGTGGACAAACGTTGCGCGGAATGTCTGCGGAGACCTGTGCACCACATTTGGTGCATTCAAGATGAGTAACTTGAGACACGGACAGAGTGTAGCAGGCTCGGGGTTTTCCGCTTTCACCGCGATGAGGTGGTGACTACGCATAGTCTCTGGCCGAAGCACACTGCTCCTAGCGGCGGCTCTCCACGATTTTGGCTAGCGTAATGGCACGGTCGCGAGTTCCCTCTTTACCGAGGATGCTGACGTTCCCTACCTTCAAGCCGGTGGCTTTGGCGATATCAGCAGGGGTCAGCAACGCACACGCATCACTCGCTGAAGGGGTGCCGGCAGCCCACGCGGTCACAGAACTCACGCCAGACAAGTCCAAATCGGGCAATAAAAGGGCGGCACTGATAATCGCAACGGCCCCGATGGACGCCAGATCACGGATCGAGCAGCGAATCATTGGCTATTCTCCAAGAAATCCTAGGCTATGCCGCGCTTACCAGGCCAGCGGCATTTCCCTTAGATTTTATCCGACCAGTCGACATCCAACCCATGTCTATTCAGAACGTGAAAGACGGAGTACGACAATTTTATCTTAAGTTGTGTCCACGCCATGACTTGCCTTGAGCACTTCGTGTTACGCAGCCGTTATGACACGCTAGATTGCGGGTAAGGTTTTGAGCAGGCCTTTGGCTTTGCGGAACCATGGTCTTTCGCGGCGGCGCAAGTATCCGGGCAGTGTAGGCTTCTTGGCGAGAATCCGCAGGGTCCATTCGCGGGCCTCTGCGTTTCGCCCTTGGGCGGCCAAGAAATTCGCATAATTCAAATAAGTCTCTGAGAGCGTGGAAATCTGAGTAGTTTTCTGGAAGAGCGCGTCGGCCTTTTCTACCTGTCCGGTCTGAGCGTAAGCGTGGGCCAACAATCCAGCGGCCCGATAAAAATCGTATTTTGGATCTTTCGCTGTGGCGCGTTCCAGATCAGCCACGGCAGCAGCAAAATCTCCCAGTTCGATCTCCGCCAGCCCCCGCCGATAGAACGGATCAGGTGAATCGGTGCGCGACGAAATAGCCTTGTCGTAGCATTGGCGCGCCCAAGCGTACTTCCCTTCTTCTAAATACAGGTCGGCCATTTCCTCGTAGTTCCCCGCCGATGGGTTGTCGAGGACAATGGCTTCGAGTTCACGAATTCTGCGGCGGCGCGGGAAAACTTTGAACGTCTGCCGCAAGAGGCCGAGATCAGGCAGAACCTCGACTGCGATATAGACAATCGCGCCAAGTCCACCACCAATGAGGATGATCCAGAGCCAATAAGTGTCTGGTCGGCGCCGGATGAAGTGCACGATGGCGATCCCCTGAAGAATAAAACCCCAGGGAAACAGAAGTGAGTAGAACCCCATAGGATCTTGCGAAATATACCAGAAGCGGGCTCTAGGCTGTAGGCTTCAGGCTTTGGGCTTCAGTTCTCAAGCTATGTAGCCCCGGACGCCCTCGTCCGGGGTGGGCGGACGAGGGCGTCCGCCCCTACATGTGCTATTGCGATGCTAGAATTCTTCCAGTGTCCCTTCCCATCCGTCTTCTCGCCATTGATATTGACGGTACTCTGCTCAACTCTCAATTCCACATCTCGCAAGCGGATCTTGAGGCTTTGCGCCAGGCCTATGAAAGCGGTGTAGAGGTTCTGCTGGTCACCGGACGCAGGCATACCTTCGCCCTGCCGATTGCCCAGCAGCTTGGATTTCCGCTTTGGCTGATCAGCTCCAATGGGGCGGTCACACGTTCGCTTGCGGGCGATAGTTTTCATCGCGACCTTCTGCCAGTTGAGACCTGCCGCCAGTTGTGTTCCACCATGCAGCAGTTCCGAGGCAATGCCGTTGTCACCTTCGACAAGGAATCCAAAGGCGCGCTGGTCCTCGAACGCATGGACGAACTCACTATCAGCATTCGGCGCTGGCTGGAAAAAAACCTGCAATTCATCGAGTTCGTGGTGCCCATCGAAGACGCGCTGATTACCGATCCGGTACAGGCCATGTTCTGTGGCCCAATTGCGCGTATGGGGGAAGCCCTGAGTTCTCTGGAGTCGAGCGGCTTGAAAGACCGTATTACAGTCCTGCGGACAGAGTATCCGTTGCGTGACCTCTCTATCGTTGACGTGCTCAATCGCGACTGTTCCAAGGGTCATGCGCTCGAGCGATGGGCGCGGCACCGTCGTATTCCGCGAGAGCAGGTCATGGCCATTGGTGATAACTATAATGACGTTGAAATGCTTGCCTTCGCCGGAGTCCCGTTTATCATGGGAAATGCATCCGAGGACCTGAAGGCCCGGGGCTGGCCGGTCACTCTGTCAAATGATGAGAATGGCGTGGCCGCAGCGATTGAGCAAGTGCTAGGGAAAGAGCCTGTCCTCACGTAGAGTCTTTGTACCGATGTTGGGGAATCTGTGAAATTCGCATTCCAATCCGCGGTGGCGCTTGTGGTGATCGCGGCTTCGCTGTGCGCGTCCGGAGCCGACCTTGCCATCTTGCGCAACGGGAACTCTATCCGGCATGAGCGGCGCCAGGTTGTGGGCCAGGTCACCAGGCTCTATCTGAGCGACACTGCGAGCGGTTATATCGAGATTCCGACAAACCAGATCGAGCGATTTGAGCGCGACATGGCGCCTGCTCCTGTGCTGGCAAAATCACAACCGCCCCCCTCACAGACGGCACCACCGCAATTGGCAACTGCACCTGCACTTAAGACCCAGACTGCGGCCATTTCACAGCTCAATCCAGTGAGCCTGGATAAGGTGAGCCTCAATAAGATGATCAGCGGAGCCGGCGAGAGGCACCAGCTAGACCCTGACTTCATCAACAGCGTGATTCGCGCCGAGAGCGGATTCAATAATCGCGCAGTATCCAGGAAAGGCGCGCAGGGACTGATGCAGCTCATGCCCCAGACGGCATCGCAGTTGGGAGTCAAGAATCCGTTTGATCCAAATGCCAATGTTGAAGGCGGAACCGAGTATCTGCGAGAGCTGCTGGAGAAGTACAACTTCGATGTGGTGAAGGCGTTGGCGGCTTACAATGCCGGGTCGAAGCGAGTAGACCAGTACCGCGGTGTGCCTCCTTATTACGAGACGCAGGCTTACATCGCCAGAATTATTCGCGACTTCAACCGGCAGAAATTGGCGGAGAATCCGGCGTTGGGGCGAAAAACGAAAAGCGCTTCGACGCGTTCCGCGCAAACTACAAGAACTACGGGGCGGCCGTCCGCAGAACACAGAGCCGCGGTAACGGGCTCACTGCCGCAGAGCCCGGGGCCGGCATCTCACTAGACCCTTTCTCTTCATTGACCCTTGGTGAAGCTCATATCACTTGGCACAGGAGTTGCGCATGAGCAGTTTCCCGAATCAATGACCAAGAAACGCATCCTCACTACGACAGTGGTGCTGGCCGCCCTCGGCCTGCTCATTTATTTTCAGGTACAGCACTGGCGAAGCTTTGATTGGGCGCGCTTTCGGAGCGCGAGCCGAGTTGAGCCTCTTCACGTAGCCGCTGCCATAGTTCTGATCTACGTCACTTATGTTTTGCGCGCCCTCCGCTGGAAAGTTTTTCTGGAGCCGATACGCAATACCCGGACCTGGGGTCTCGTTCCACCAACTTTCATTGGCTTTACCGGACTAGCGCTGCTCGGACGCCCCGGCGAATTTATTCGCCCTTATCTGATTGCCAGAAGAGAGCATTTGTCATTCGCTTCGCAGGTTGGCGTGTGGACGGTTGAGCGCATCTTCGACGTCGGCGCGTTTGCTGTCCTGATGGCGATTGACGTGTTCTTCTCTTCTGCAATCCGCGCGAACCCGTACCTGCATAAGTTCCGCATCGCGGCCGTCCTCCTTTGCGGAGTTGTGGCCCTAGCGAGCTTTTTTGCTTTCATGCTCCGCAAGCGTGGGCACCAGGTGGCTGCGTTTCTGCACAGCGTGACCGCCAAGTTTTCGGTCCGCCTGGCGCACGCCGTGGACCACAGAGTCCGCGCATTCGGCGAGGGACTCAATACAGTCGCCGGCTGGAAATCTCTTCTAAAGCTGGTCGTGATTTCCCTTGCTATGTGGTTTCTGATTGCGCTGGCATACCGCGAGGTGGCGCATTCCTATCCTCCCGAGGCGGCACAAGAAGGTCCTCCTTCGGTGGATGTGGAGACTGCCCACCTCGCGGAAATGCCGGCGGCCGCTGGGCAACCGTTAACGCCGGAAACGGTCGAGGCGCTCAGCAGCGCCCTCCAAAGCAGGGGATACACGCTGAGAGAAGTGAAGGACAACCTCTGGCTATTTCGCCAGAAGCGGCGAATCAAGCAAGTCGGGACTCGTCCACATTTGGCTGACATGGATGTTCCTCACGTGTTGCTGCTGATGGGATTCAGCATGGTGGGATCAATCGTACAATTGCCCGCGGTCGGAGGAGGAAGCCAGTTGGCCGTCATCAGCGCGCTCCAGGTGGTGTACGGAATTCCGCCGGAACTTGCCCTGAGTTGCGGCATTCTGCTTTGGCTGGTCAGTTTCATGTCGTGCATTCCCGTGGGCCTGACCTTCGCGCATCGAGAGCACTTGTCATTGCGAAGACTTTCGAAAGAAAGTCACGTTGCGGAAGAACAACAGGAAACAATCACCCAGGACACAGAGGAACAGGAAGGAAATCCTCAAACGAAACCGAGGCAACCGGAATTTCCTTCGTGAGCCGGAGCCTGCCCTGAGCGGTACCGAAGGGTGTCCTTCGTGGTTATTGATTTATCGCTGCTACAATAGAATTTCATCTCAATTCACCATGAAGTGCCCATTTTGCGGCTTTGCCAACGACAAGGTCGTGGATTCGCGCGAGAGCAAGGAAGCCGACTCCATTCGCCGGCGGCGCGAGTGTCTGAAATGCGAAAAGCGTTTCACCACTTACGAGCGCATTGACGAAATTCCCTACATGGTGGTGAAGAAAGACGGGCGCAGGGAAAAGTTTGATCGACAAAAAGTTCTGAACGGACTTCTGCGAGCTTGCGAAAAACGCCCTGTGCCAATCGGAAAACTGGAGCAGATCGTCAATGACGCCGAAGCTTTTGTGATCGAATCTGCGGAGCGCGAACGCAAGACCAGCGAAGTCGGCGAACTCATCATGAACCGCCTTCGCCGCTATGACAAGGTCGCCTATGTGCGCTTCGCGTCGGTTTATCTGGACTTTAAAGATGTACAAGAATTCATGACCGAACTGAAAGACCTTCTGAAGACGAAGGAGGCGGCGGAGCCCCAAGCCAAGGGTTCGGCAAAGACTATGTAGGGGCGGGCGCCTCACCCGCCCGGCCGAGCAAGGCTCGGCATCCTCATGGCGAGCCTAGCTCGCTAGCCCGGACGAGGGCGTCCGGACCTACGCGAACATTCATGCCTCACACCATTACTCTCATCCCCGGCGACGGTATTGGCACCGAAGTCACGCAAGCCGTGGTCCGCGTTCTCGAGGCCACAGGTGTCCAGTTTGAGTGGGAAGAGGTTCAGGCGGGAGCCGAAGCCTTCGAGAAGTATCACGAATACATTCCCAAAGAACTGACCGAATCCATCGAGCGCACACACGTGGGCCTCAAGGGGCCGATCACCACTCCAATTGGTGGCGGGTTCGCCAGTATCAATGTCCAGTTGCGAAAGCAGTTCGAGCTCTACGCCAACTTCCGGCCTATCCGCAACCTGCCACATATTCCGACGCGCTATCCGGACGTAGATCTGATCATCGTCCGCGAGAACACGGAAGGGCTCTATTCCGGGCTGGAGCATGAAGTCGTTCCGGGGGTCGTCGAGAGCCTGAAAATCATCACCGAAAAAGCCTCGACACGCATCTCGCGGTTTGCCTTCGAATATTCTCGCAACAACAAGCGCAAGAAGGTCCATGCCGTTCACAAAGCCAACATCATGAAGCTTTCGGACGGGCTGTTTCTGCGCTGCTCCCGGAATGTCGCGAAAGAATATCCTGAGATAACATACGGCGAGCAGATCGTTGACAACGCCTGCATGCAATTGGTGATGAATCCGTACCAGTACGATGTTCTGGTCATGGAAAACTTTTACGGAGACATCCTGTCTGATCTTTGCGCAGGCCTGGTAGGCGGTCTGGGACTGGTGCCCAGCGCGAATCTTGGTGACGGCTGTGCGATTTTCGAAGCTGTGCACGGTTCGGCGCCAGATATTGCTGGCAAAAACATGGCGAATCCAACAGCGCTATTGCGGTCTTCCCTGCTCATGCTGCGCCACGTTGGAGAACACGCAGCAGCGCTCAAGATCCGCAATGCTCTGGAAAAGGTATATCGAAACCGCGACAAACTGACGAAAGATGTAGGCGGCAAGGCCGGCACGTCAGAGTTTGCGGATTCGGTCATTGAAGCAATGCAGTCTGCACCCGAAGTAAAAACTGCGAAGGCAGACGTCGGTTAACACGAGCGGCTTAAGTTGCAGATGCGAATTTCGTCGATTTGCTTCCCCACGCCTTTTGACTTCAGAAGCCTTTCAGGACGCCGCTTGCAGCTCATTCCTATTTCGATCAGCGCGGAAACGTAGTAGTGCCGCGATATTGCCAACGCGATCTAGGGTGTCGTCCGGGGGCACCAGAACTAATCCGATGTTGGTCCGGATGGCCATGGGAACCAAAGCTTCGCAAACGTCGGGGAGATCCCGTGTAGCGCGTCCGCAGGCTGGGCAATACGAAACAAGATGCGAGTCAAGATGTCCGCATGCTGTGCATTCGACCGCACGCGCTGAATATTCGTGGGTCATAAGAATAGTCTCGACCTCACCGAGTTCGGTGGCTCGCAACACTCTTCTTAACCCGGTTACACCCCGACCATTGCTTCTGGCCCCATCCAAGGCCTCCCGGATCAAGGCCTGGTGGTGGCGGTGCAGAGACTCACGCAGGATTCGCTCTGCTTCCAGCCTTGCGAGTTCGTCAGTTATGCCAACCAAGTCTCCTGAGAAACGGCCCATGAGTCTTTCCTGAACATAGGGGTGAAGCTGGTTCTGGAAGTCGGGCCAGTTCACGTCATGGCAGCCGATGACTAGCGCTGCAAATTGTTTCTTTTCTGCGGCGTTCTTTAGGAATTCGGTTGCGTTACGAAAATGGCGACGCACTTCATCACTTGCATGGCGCTGTACGTGGCCTGCGTCATAACCGGCGTATCCATCACTGCGTCCATGACGTGGGAGCGGATTGGTAAGCGCACCCTGTTCTACGATCTGATCAAACTGGACCTCAAGAAAACGCGCTGCGTGCCGGTCGATCAGCGCAACCCACAGGCGAGGGTGCTCTGAAAACACTGGAGCCAGGGGCTTGAGATGGAAGCGACGGTTCACGAATAGCTTGGTTGCTGAAGGACTGGGAGGCAGATCGAATTCACGCCACAGACTGCGACCTGCGCATGCAAACACGGCCTTGGCTCGTGCCTGGTTTCCATGAAGACCTTCGGCCAGATGCAAAATCTTCTCCAGGTCCCCGATGGCATCGCGATTGCGACCGTTCAGTTGCAGTTCCTGCAGCGTCTTGCGAACCAGGTCCTTCGCCAGGATAGCTTCCTCCCGGTGCGACTTGTCCTGTGGCGTGCTGGGTTGGAAATAGAAGCTGATGGCGAGTTCATTGGGACCGTGGCATTCAAACGAGGCAAGCTTCCGCAGCTCTTCGCGAGAAATCATGAGGACACCCCGAAACTAATCTGTTCCTGTTGGTTGAAGCGGTCTGTTCTTAAATGGATTGTTCACGGGAAAGGAAAGGCGCAGTTTTTCGCGAGTGCCACGAATCGATTCCAGGACCTGATTGGGCTTGCGGTCGGTAATCGCAGCGATCTCGTCAACGGAAAATCCCTCAATCGCGTGCAGGATGAAGGCTTCGCGATCGGGGCGGCTTGCTCCCTGGAGTGCGAACTGCACCAGCGTGATCATTTCATCGGAATAAGCAATTTCTTCTGGGGTTGAGGTCCGTCGATCAGCAATAGCGCTCTCGGTGGTCATGGTCTCATCGGGCTGATGAAACTGCAGGCGGGGCTCGTCACTGGCCCGCTCATTGCGCTGGCGCCGCAATCCCTGCAAATGGACATCGGACTCGGACTCGGCCAACTCAGATTCAAAATCGTCCATCGCTTGAATGGCGAACCGGTACAGCCAGGGCTCGAGGGCCAAACGGTCTGGTTTGTCGATATTCTCGTCCAAGGCGCGGGCGACGGCCTCGTCCACGATTTCTTCCCAGTTCAGCGAACCTGGTTCAAATTGTCCCGAGCTCTCGCGAAAGACCAGTTCACGCTCGACAAACAGCTGCAGACGGCGACAATTTGCGTTCACATACGACCTGACATCATCCGCAGTCGCGGTCAGTGGCGGAATTGAGGCAATAGTCTGCTCAAAAGGCACCTCCGCCGCAGCGCGGCCTTGGGCTCCACGGCGCCCCCGCCAGCGGTGTGAGCTGCGTAGAAGCTCTTTGTGCCTGCTGATCTGCCCCAGTAGATCATCAAACGCGGCTTTGACCGCCGCAGCCGCCGTCGGACCTGATTCCTGGACCGCCATTTGGCCTGAGGGGAGCCGTAAGTTCAGCGACACGGTCGTCCCTTCCCGGGCAGAGTTTTGCTCCACTAAGCCCTTCAGGTGGACTAGCTCAGGGCGAAAGACCTGCAGCCGCTTCTGGATCTTCCCTGTCCAGTGCTGCATTTCTTTGTCGATGTCGGGAGTTCTCTGGAGCTTGTAGCTGATGTGCACATTCATGCATGCCTCGGATGCGGGAGAAGGTCCCGTGAAGCTCTCGCAATAGGGCGATTCTACACCCGCCAGCACGGAGTAAGGAGGGGAAATTAAGAACAACTCAGGCATCCTGCAGGGCCAGTAAAACAATCAGTGCTCCAGATGAACTACCGATGAGGAAAATATAAGAGCAACAAGCAACTCGGTTTGTGGCCGCATGAGTCTAAGTCGCGCATGCAAAAAGGTTGGCTGCTTTACAGGATATTCTTCTACGTTTCATTGATCTCGGCCTTGGCAGCCATCGAAATTGGCTGCGGAGGCGGTGTTCCCGGCGATTCGCCACCTGTGACGGCTGGAACTGGAAGAATCCCGGTGGTGGCACACGTCTTCGTCCTAGTCGAGGAGAACCACGCTTACAGCAGCGTCATCGGCAATTCGGCCATGCCCTATACCAATGGGCTTGCCAATCAGTACGCTTTGGCGACGCAGTATTACGCGGACCGCCACAACTCCCTGCCGAACTACTTCATGCTTACGGTGGGAAACCTGATTACGACCAACGACCTGTACACCGGAACCGTAACTGCCGATAACGTTGTCCGTGCGCTGACGGCGGCCGGCAAGAGCTGGAAGGTGTACGCTGAAAGTCTGCCGAACGTTGGGTACTTAGGACCGAGCGTAATCCCATATGGGAAGGACCACAATCCTTTTACTTATTTTTCGGATGTGCTCCACAGCAGTTCTCAAGCTGCCAATGTGGTTCCTTTTACCCAGCTTGCAACTGACTTGAAGAATGGCACCTTGCCTGACTATGCAATGATTGTTCCTGACTTTTCGAACGACGGGCATAACTGTCCCCCTGCGATGTCGAGCTGCACCGACACGCAGAAGCTTGCGAACATCGACAATTGGGTGTCGAAGAATGTTGGTCCTCTGATCCAGAGCCCCGCCTTCCAGAATTCGCTGCTGATATACACATGGGACGAATCTGTTATTACCGATCTCACAAACCGGGGCGGACACGTGGCGACAATTCTGGTCAGCCCGAAAGTCAGAGCTGGGTATAAATCGACGACGATGTATCAGCACCAGAGCGCTCTCCGTCTCACCATGCAACTTCTCGGTGTCACCGATTACCCGGGTCTGGCGGCCAGCGCACCCGACATGAAAGAGTTCTTCTAGAGACAGAACTCCCCAGCCGTGGCGGGCACGTTCATGCACGTCTAACAGGAGACGCAGGGAATCATCGCAGGAAGATCAGGGCCGGAAGTCTCATACCGCTACGGTGACTGACGTTTCCGTGCGAGTGACAGGATGGTAGAGCGTGTCGCGCTCGACCGGTTCGCGACCGGCTTCGCGGATCAGGCGAATTAATTCCTCACGTCGCATGCCCTGCGGGGTGGTGGCTCCGGCGTCGTGGTAGATTTTTTCTTCGATCACGGTACCGTCGAGGTCATCTGCTCCAAATCGCAAAGCAATTTGCGCAATCTTCGGTGTCAACATCTGCCAATAAGCTTTGACATGCGGAAAATTGTCCAGCACCAGACGGCTGACTGCGATCTGCTTGATGTCAAGCATGCCGGTAGTTTTTGGGAGATGTTCCAGCGGCGTATTGTCAGGATGAAAAGCCAGGGGAATAAAAGTTTGGAAGCCTCCGGTTTCATCCTGCAGGGCGCGCAATTTGAGTAGATGGTCTACGCGGTCTTCGTCGTTCTCCACATGCCCGTAGAGCATGGTGGCGTTGGATTTTAGACCAATTTTGTGGGCCATGCGGGCCGTGTCGAGCCACTGATCGCCATCAATCTTGTGGTCGCAAATAACATGGCGCACCCGGTCGGCAAAAATCTCCGCACCGCCGCCGGGCAGCGAATCCACGCCAGCTGCTTTTAGTTGTTCTAAAGTCTCGGCAATAGAGAGCTTGGCGCGTTTTGCCAAATACGCGACCTCCACCATGGTGAAGGCCTTCAAATGCACTTGCGGAAAGCGCTGCTTCAAGCCGGAAACGAGATCCAGAAAATATTGGAACGGCAAGTCGGGATGCAGCCCACCAACAATGTGAAACTCGGTAACTGCTTCGCTATAACCCGATGCAGCAGTTTCAAACGCTTCTTCGAGTGCCATGGTGTAGGCCCCCGGCGCGTCCTTTTTCCTGCCGAATGCACATAGGCGGCACGCGGCTACACAGACATTGGTCGGATTGATGTGACGGTTGACGTTGAAATAAGTCTTGTCCCCATGCATCCGCTCGCGAACCGAATTCGCCAGCCAGCCTACGGCGAGTATGTCGCCAGTCCGATAGAGTGCCAGAGCATCTTCCGCACTCAGCCGCTCGCGCGCGCGAACTTTCTCGTGCACTGAATGCAGGTGTTGGTCTTCAGTTTGGAACGGATGGGTTCGGAAAGGGTGCGCTTCCGCCATATATGGATGATACCGCACGCGATGATTTGTGACCCAGGTTTCTGACGGCTTGACGCATAAAGCTCACACTGCAACTCATGCCCGAAGGAGTCTGGGCGTACTCTCAATGTGGCGAGGGCTGGAATAGCAGTGCCGCGAATGCTGCTAGATTCCGCCGCCAGACCATCCAGCTGTGCATTCCGGGGGTTTCAATGTCGGTGTACTGCACACCTCTATCCTTCAGCCATGACTTAATCTCGCGATTGGGTCTTATGAGGCCATCTTCGGTGCCGCAGGCAATCCAGAGCGACTTTAGTTTCTTGTTAAGGTTCGCGTCGAGGCCGGGAAACTCCGCGCTGAATTCCTGGTATTCGAGTCCGCCGGAGCTAAAAGCACCGATCCAGGCAAACTTATCCGTATGATTCAGACCGCTCAGAAGCGACTCCGCGCCTCCCATGGAAAGCCCGGCGATGGCGCGGGATTCAGGATCGTTCTTTGTCTTGTAGGATTCCTCGACCCGGGGCATGACTTCGGCGAGCAGAACGTCAGTGAATCTAGAAAGATTACGCCGGGCCAATTCCTTATCTTCTCCCCAGGCCCGCCGGATGACTTCCATGTCTCCATAGCACAGAGGCATCACTACGACCATCGGCTTGGCCTTTCCCTGTGCGATCAGGTTATCGAGTATCACGTTCGCCATGCCTACGGCCAACCACCCATTGGTGTTGTCGCTGAAGCCGTGCAGCAAATACAGAACAGGATAACGCTGCTTGCCGCGCGGGTCGTAATTGGGAGGAGTGTAAACGTAGAAATCGCGGTCATCGCCAGCAATTTTTGAATGATAGAAATGTTGGTGAATTTCGCCGTGAGGCACCTCTCTCACTTCCCAGGGTAGCGAAGGTCCTGGAATATGCACAGCACTCTGGGTGAATAGCAGGTTCGGCTTCATTAAAGGATTTGATGGGTCGATGAGAGACACGCCATCCGCGACCAGCGAATAACCGTAAATATCCGGTTGCAAGGGACCGACAGTTGTACTCCAGATGCCGTGCTCGTCCTTTTGCATGGGCACCGGAGCGCCTTGGCCTTCAATCGAGACCTCAACTTTAGCGGCATTGGGCGCAGCGAGACGAAACGTGACGTGCCCGTCCGGCTGAACTTCGGGCGAAATAATGCGCGCAGGCGGTTGAGCAAACAGAGCGAACGAAAGAAAAAGCACCACCCACGAAGTCAGAACAATGGAGTTCTTCATATCCCTCCAAATGGAGCGGCTACATCGCGCGGCGAAACAGCAAATCCAGGGCAAGGAGAACGAAAAACACTACCGCAATGATTCCGTTCATGGTAAAAAACGCGGCGTTCAGTTTACTTAAATCGTCTTCGGATACCAAGGAGTGCTCATAAGCCAGCAGCAGAAACACAGCAATTACGCCGAGGACCGCAAAATTCCCCAAACCAAAGACCCAAACCAAGGACGCCAAGAGCAACAACATGAACAAGTGGAAGGCGCGCGCGATCCACAGCGCATTGCCAATGCCGCAATAACGGGGGATTGAGTGCAATCCGGCTTGCTGGTCGAATTGGAGGTCTTGGCAGGCATAGAGCACGTCAAAGCCTCCAACCCAGAAAGTCACCGCGGCGGTAAGGAGCAGGATTCTCGGATCGAGTGAGCCCCGGACTGAGATCCATGCGGCTGCGGGCGCGATTCCCAAAGCGAACCCCAGTACGAGATGCGACCAGCGAGTCCAGCGCTTGGTGTACGAATAGAGCAGCAAAATTGTCAGCGCGAGAGGGGACAGCAAAAATGCAAGCCGGTTCAGCTGCCACGCCGCCAGCATGAAGACTCCGCAAGCTAGAATTACGAAATTTCTGACAAAACCTTGTGTAAGCACCCCTGCCGGCAATGCCCGCGTGCGAGTGCGAGGATTGGCAGCGTCAATCGAAGCGTCGGCAAGGCGATTGAAGGACATGGCCGCAGAGCGCGCAGCTACCATGGCGACGATGATCCACAAAAGCTGGTGCGGCGTGGGCACGCCTCTGGCGGCTAGCATGGCCCCACAGAGGGCGAATGGCATCGCAAATACTGAGTGCTCCCACTTGATCATCTCCAGTGTGACTCGCAGATTTTTCAGGAAGGGCACATCACATTTTAGAGCACGGAGAGCAAAAAGGTCGGCCAATAGAAAAAGCCGGGACCCAGCGGGCTCCGGCTTTTCGTACGCTGATGCAGCAACTTATTTGCCCACCACCAACTTGTCATCGACGCTGAAGACGTTCGGAACAGACTTTGCCTGCATCTCGGCTATTTGCTTGTCCATCTGGCTGTCCACAACGCCATAGAGCGTCACGTGTCCGTTTTCGACGACGATACGAATGGGCTTCTGCGGATCCTGAGCGTATCTTGAAAGCACACTGTTTCCGTAAATCGCTCGAGCCACGTTGAGACGAATCTCGTCATCCATCGGCGACGCCGGCAATACATTGATATTGTCAACTACGTCCTTCACTCCCGGCGTAGTCTCCGCGATTGCGATAGCAGAATTACGGGCTGGGTAATCGCGAACATCACCGCTCAAGGTGACAACCCCGTTCTGCACATTTAGCGCAATCGCGTTGAACGCGATTCCGAAGCCGACGCGGTCATAGCGCAGTTTTTCCGACAGCTGCTCGCGAAGCTGCTGGTCGGACGCGCTGCTCTCAACGTCCAGGTGATTACGAACGCCTTGGACGTGTTCGAGCTTGTCTACTTTTTTCCCAGCGTCGAGTTTGTCAATCAGGAGCTTGGTTGTACCCTGCAGCGTGACAATGCCGTCATCGGTGGTGGCGGTTATGCCTTTCCACTTGTCTTTGGAGTTCAAAACTCTCGTCACTTCCTGTTGAATCTGCTGATCGTAGCGTCCTGTACCCACGGCATTTTGTGCCCAGGTAGATATTGCTAACAGCACAGTTAGGATTACTAAGAATGTTTTTCTCATTCCTCTGCACCTTCCCTTCTTTTAACAACCGCCCGCGCGACGGGCCCCACACTTGAAGACTCGAAAACTGCTCTAAGGGTTGCTCCGCATATCCTGCTGAAATGCGGTAACTTAATACCCCTCTGCTCCGACGAGCGGGACAAATCGACATCCCTCGAGCACTTCGACGACAGGGTTGCCATTCTGCTTGCGGACCAGTTGTAACTCCTGCGCATGCGGCGGGCCGACTGGAATCACCATTCGGCCAATATCTGAGAGCTGCTCCAGGAGACTCGGAGGCACGCTGGGGGCGGCAGCCGAAACCAGAATCGCATCAAACGGCGCGAACTCGCGCAAGCCGTGGCTGCCATCGCCGACGATTACCCTCACATTGTTTAAATCCAGACCAGCAAGGATTTTTTCTGCCCTGCGGGCCAGCGTAGCGAAGCGTTCGACGGAATACACAGCGTGGGCCAGCACTGCTAGCAAGGCGGCCTGATATCCGGAGCCGGTGCCGACTTCGAGCACGGATTCTGATCCACTCAGAGCCAGCGCCTGTATTGACACCGCAATAATGAAGGGCTGGGAGATCGTCTGGTTCTCGCCAATCGGAATGGGATGATCACCATAGGCCTGTGATTTGTACTCCTCGGGAACGAAGAGGTGGCGGGGAATTTGCAGCATTGCCTCGAGAACACGTTGGTCGCGAATGCCGCGACGTTGAAGCTGCGACTCGACCATTTGGCGGCGTTCGCTGGCAAGGTGCGCCGTTTCCAGAGCTGCGTCTGATCCTGACATGGCGACTTCTTTGGATGCTCGCACAGCAATTCCGGAAGCAAGCCGGCTATCGCTTGCGTCGCCGGATTTTCACGTCAAAGCTGACCACGCCATTCTGGTCTCGGATGGCCACGATCGAAACGTTTCGCGAGACATTATATTCCGCGCGAATCACCTGCTGGGAGGTTTGCGCAACGTTGGTGGTGTACGTAAGCGTGAGATTATCTTTTACCTGCTGCTCGATAGTCACGGCTGGACCACTCTGCGTTGGCGATGTTTCCGTAGCTAGTCCTTGCGGATCGATCTTGATCCGGCTGTTGCCAAACAGTCGCTGCGTCCGGTTGTTCAGCGTCGCATTTAGCGCGGCAGCCAGCAGCGCATTGGAAGCCTGCTGGCTGAATGCGGACTGGCTCGTCTGTTGAAGCTGCGCCGACTCCTCCGTTGTTTGCCCAAAAGCAAGGAGCGTAATGATGTCTGAGGTTGGCAGGGGAGGATCGGAGCGGTAGTTCGTCTTCAGGCCGTTCGGAACGCTGATGTCACCGCTCAGGGAGAGCGTGATGTCATAGTCACGAATACGAGTGATCGCTTCCAGGTCTAAGAACGGAGTTGTCTTCGCTGAATTGCTGAAGGTAACGCCACCTCGCTCGAGACGATATTTGGTGCCATTCAAGTACGCCTCGCCCTCGAAGACGTCTGCCCGGCCCAGCAGAACCGGTTTCGCCGCGTTGCCTCGTACGCGCAGGTCTGCTTCCCCTTGCAGACGGACAACGCTCGTCTGCATCTGTAGCTCGGGGGTGGTAACGACGTGCAGATCCAAACGGATATTATTCAGCACCGGGTCAGTCTGAGGAAGGCCGGATACCTGCGCGCTGCGTTCGAGGTATGCGCCGAAGTCGAATCCGGGCGTGAAACCCAGTTTTGTAATCGTGATATCGCCAGAAAGCAGCGAACCGGAGGAACTCCCGCTCCAGTGAAGGTCTGCGTCGGCAGTAGAACTGACTCCGGGTGGATAACGCAATCGCACAGCACCGGCCGAGGCGGTGAGATCGAAATTGATCTGCTTCCCGGTCAGATCCGCGTGTCCGGTGAATGCGATTGTGCCACCGCCGGTTCGCGCCCTCAGGCTCTCGATTGTGATTCGGTTTTGGTTGAAGAGGAACGTACCGTTAATCTCGCTGAGGGCACTCGGCAAGTTGACATCTGAAACCGAGCCATTTTGGACCTGCAAGTTGCCTTTCACCATGGGAGTATCGATGGTGCCGGTTACACGTACCTCCCCGGTCAAGGTCCCTGAACTGGTGAAATCGGGATCGTAAGTCTGAATGAGCTTAAGGTCGACCTTACCGTTCCCCTGGAAATCCAGGGTCCGCTGGCCGGCAAACTGTGCGGAACCGCTTCCAGAAAAGTCCGTGTTCTCACCGAGGATATGGAAGCTGTCGACCTTGACCGCGCGATCGGAGACCGTAAAACGAATTGGGCCACTATTGTGAAGCTTCACTTTCTCGACCTCGGCAGAGAGATCAGTAAGATTTCCAACCACACTCAACTGCTGTGGATTGCGCAACGGCCCTTGCAGCCGGAGATCTCCAGCCAGGGCAGAGTGGCCGGTGAGGTGCCCGTGGAGGTAGGCTTCCACGAATGAGTCCGCATCCAAATGAGTAAAGTGGAAATCAATCTGGGCGGGCCACAGGTCACGCAGGAGGACGCTTCCGTCAATCGACAGGTCGGCGTTCTTGAAATCCGAATGCCCGGTGAGGCGCAGGTTGGGACCGCGCGAAACCGCGTTCAGCAGAAAATCTCCAGCCATCTCGTCGTTGAAGGCTACGTTTCGGAGGTGCAGATTCGCGGTGACCTCAGGTTCGGCGACGGTGCCCGAGGCTCGCGCGGAAAAGTCGAGCTTGCCGGCAATCTTGATTCGAGAACGCTCAAGCGGCGAAATCTCAGCCAGGTCGAAATCGGTCCCGGTCAAACTTAGTAGAAAGACTTGGGACAATCGATCGTAAGTGCCATTGCCGGCGATTCGAGCTGGCCCTCGCGCTATATGCAGGTCTTTCAATGTGAGCTGACTCCCGCTGACCGCCAGAAACGCACTCGCAGAATCAAACGGGTAGCCCTGAACCGAGGCCTGCGAAAGACTAAAACTCCCTTGCCCTTGCGGCTTCGACATGGTTCCGGAAAGTTCGAGGCCCACGCCGAGTTTTCCCGAGATTTGGTAGTCATAGCCCGCGAGTCGTGCGGCTTCGGCCGCGTCCGCGTTCTGGATATCCAAATGGAGGTGGAATGGAGCATCGGGCGCGAAGTTCCAGGCAAGCAGCCCAGCATTGCCATCCAGTTTCAGGATTGTGTCTCCGCTGCGAAAGACGGCATTCCGCGTGACGAGGCTGCGGGACGAAACCTGCACGTCCGCATCTAAAGAGTCCCAATGAAACGGTTGCGATGCAGCCCGTGCACCGCTCGGAATCTGGGTATCGAAATTCTGCACCTGCAGATTACCCGCCAGGGCTACGTTCGAGAGCCTTCCCGTGGCAGTTCCGCTGAAGACAGCGCGGCCGTGAAGCCTGAAGGGCAAACCCGTTGGGAAGAGTTCGGCGATGACCGGTTGCCATTCCCGCAAGTCAGTGGTCGCAAAAGTAAACTTGAGAGGAGCTGAAGTAGACAGCGCGCCTGAGGCATGCACCAGCGTAGCTGGCGTGGCTGCCGTCATGTCACCAATCGCCAAATCACCAGATCGTGCGTCGTAGGTGGCATGCGCGCTTGCAGTGAGCGGAATTTGCCCGGCCTGCATCCGGCTTGGCCGGGTGACCTCAATTGCCATCGCAGTGTTCGCATTGCGGATGGACTGTCTCCATCGCATTTCCGATGTACCCGAAATATTTCCTGCAAGTTTCAGCTTATTTACCGAACGAAACTGCGGCCCCAGACTGGCCAGCATGTCTGCAAGAAAGAGGTCTTTCGCTCGTACCTTAATCATTCCGCGTTGCTCCTCTTTCGAGTTCTTTGACGGCTTCAGGGAAAGCTGCCAGCCAGAAATCTCCGCCTCCGAGGTGAAGCTGCCCCGGAGGAGCTGCCCTTCAACCTGGGAAATCGAGACTTTCTGGGGATCAAGTGAGAACTTGCCCGCGGCACTAACGTTCCGGCCGGAGAAAGTATTGTCCTGCCACGATAGATCGCGCACGCCGAATTTCCCGGATGAAGAGAAACTGGCAGCCGACCATGAGCCGTCCCCGTTGATCGCCAGCGTTCCCGCCTTCAATTGCGGCTGATGCGAAACCGCCGCAGCCTGCGCAAGATCCAGAACCAGGTCGTATTTGCCCTTCGCTACTGGATTTTGGAAGCTCGCCACGATTCCCGAGGCCTGAAGTCGCGACCCTTCTGAAGTCGCTTTCAGTGACCTAACCTCGATTCCGTTTTTGTCGATAGCAAAAGCCGCTTGTCCTGCCCACGCCACCCGGCGATATCCGTCGAACTGGGTCTCCGCTTTACCAATCGCCAGAGTGCCCGAATAGCGGCGATGAATAAACGAATAGTCCAAAGTGGCCGAGATGTCATTCGAGGTAAAGTCCAAGGGCACGCGCTGGTCCTGCCATAGCAGTTCGCCACGCTGGACGTTCAGCCGGTCAATCGAAAACGAGAAGAGCTGTTCGAAATCCACCCCACCCTGTTGCTTGGGACTCGGCTGGTTGGAACTGCCATCGGGGTAGAAGATTATGTGAATAACAGGGTGTTGCAATGTCAGAGAATGAAAGCCTATCTTGGCACCGAGGGCGGAGGACAGATTCACCGTTGCAAGCATACTGTCCACGTGCACGTAGGGGACTTCGCGGGCAGACTCCCGGCCATGAATCGTCAGGTCCCGGACCTCCACCTGCAAGCGCAGCGGAATCGCATGGAAACTACCCAGCTCCACTCGCCCCTCGGTTGCGCGCTCGATGGCTGCGATCAGCCGGCCGCGGACCATTTGCTGGAAAGACGCGGTAGTCGAATACCAGAGCAATCCAGAAAAAAAGAGCAGGAAGAGCAGGCATGCCAATAAGAGATACTGCATCACCCTTCGCCATCGGATCACAAGTCTGCTCATTGTGCCTGCACCCGCGGTTCAGATGGACCAGGGACAAACACTCGAATCAGGGCTTGTGAGCGCAGCGTCTCCAGCCAGGAAGTGAGCAGCTGATTTATTTGTTGCTGGACCAGAAGCTCACGGATTTTCGGCGCGGCTTGTGCGAGACTTATTTGTGCGCCGCCGGAGCGAATCAGTTGCGGAAGCAGTTGCTCTTTGTAGTAGCTCTCTATAGCACCGGCGTCGATTTGGACGGAAGGACGCAGGCGGATCTCCACCAAGCGCAACTGGTTCAGTTCGAACGCAATATGATTCCTGATGCCTGCTTCAGTGAGACTGTAACTCGACAGTGCCGCGCTCCACGACGCGGCATTGTGGTTCCCAACGTAATCCTTCTTTACTCCTTCTATCTGCTTATCGATGTCGTCAGAACCTGCGGGTTTAATTTCTGGGGTGTGGATTTGCTCGCGCAGAAGCTCCTGGTCAATGATCCGGTCCAGCATAGCTTTGCGATCCTCAGGGGTTAATTCCCCAAGGGAGCGTTCGGTCATGAAACACTCGTATCGCAACTCGGCCTCCAAGTCGCTCTGCAGGATTACGTGTCCGTTCACGTTCGCGACAATGCGGTCAAGCACTTCTCCTGCCCAGAGCCGGGCGGCGCTGAGTACGAGCAATCCGAGCATGATCCATCGCGTGGGCATCAGAACGTCTGTCCGATACTAAAGTAAACGTTGAACGGGCTGGCTTGTTTCGTTCCGCTGAAGTTATAAATTGCCGGCGTTGTGGACGTTGCCGGCGTCACCAGGAGGGAGCCTGGGTAAACCGTTGGATTCAGGTTGTATCCGAAATCAAAACGAACCGGGCCGACCGGTGTTTTGTAGCGAACGCCTAGTCCTATGGCGTGAGAAATGTAATCGTAGCGGCACAGAGTAGCGCCCGACCCGGTGACCAGTTGAGTGCCAACCATTTGCGATGAGCACAAGCTCGTGTTCTGGCGCCAATGGAGGAGGCTATCCAGCATGTGATTGCCGTTGGTGAAGACGTTGCCCATGTCATGAAAGACGGCGAAGCTCAGGTTGTCTTGCACCCAGGGAAGCGTGGGTGGAGGGAATCGCAGTTCGAAATTGTTCAGGAAGAGGGCGGAGCCTCCCAGGGGGAAACCCGTGAGCGGGTCGCGGGGCCCGGCCTGATTCAGGCCAAAGCCGCGGTGGGAGTTGCCGCCTCCCATGAACAACCGCTCGGGCAAAGGAATCAAAGTCTCATTCCCACTCGGCGACTGGCTCGGTTGAGTAATAACGGTGTTCCCAAATGCATTTTCCACGCCTATTCGCGTGGAACGAGCAAACACGATTTCCTTAGTAGACTTCGGCTGCTTGGCAAACGGGTGATACGTGGCATTCTGCACCAACACCCGGCTGAAATCTGCCTGTGAGCCGAAATAGTGCGCGGCCACGCCGGCATCCGCTGTGATGTAGCTTCCTCTGGTGGTCTGCAACTCATTGTCGCGCCGGTTGCGGATGTAACTAAAGCCGGGCTCGCCAACACGAACCGGCTGGGAGAGCAGCGGCACAAGATTGGGATCGATTTGGATATTGCTAGCCTTGACCAGGCGGTAGTTGAAACGGTAATTAATGGTGCTGACTGGCTCTCCACCAAGGCGTTTGCTGATCACTTGTCCGGCCTGTACTGAACCTTCCAGCCGCTGTGACGTGAACGTCGCCACATCAAGAGTGTGGTCGAAAAAACCAGTAAACGTCAGTTTCCAGTTCGGATTATTGAGCCAGCGTGGCGCCTCATAGCTGATCAAGCCTCTCTGCTGCAGCCGTCCGACTCTCGATCCAAAGGTAATAGTGTGCGCGCGACCCAGGAAATTGAGCCGGGACACGTCCAAAGACGCCAGCGGGCTAACTCCTGAGGTCCCGAGAGGCTGCTTACCGTTGATGGCTGGCTGCCCGGTCTGAAATTCGAAACCGATTCCGTAGTTGAAGGTGTAGCGTTTCGCCTCTTGCACCTGCACCAGTACTTTCTTGCGCGCTTCCTTGCCGTCCGGATTCTGCACCGCCGTGTCCACTTGACTGAAGATGCCCAGATCGTAAAGCTTCTGTTGCGTGTTCAGAAGGTCGCCCTGGCTCAGGGCATCGCCTGGCTTCATTTGCAACTCGTGCTCAATGACGTAGGGCTGGGTGTACTCCCGGCCGGCAACCAACACACGATCCACATAAACGCGATCGCCTTCGCGAATGGTGAAGGTCACGTCCATACGGTTGTTTCCGGCAGGTTTGGCGGTAGCCTCGAAGGTGGCATTCGGAAATCCGCTATTGAAGTAATAGTTCAACAATTGGTCGCGGTCCTCGGCCAAACGCGGATCGGAATATGGTTGTCCAGGCAGCGTATTCAGCGGAGGAAAGGAGTCAGCAGACTGCGTAGCATTGCCTATGATCTGAAAAGAGCCCACCAGAGTTTGAGGGCCTTCGTCGATTTTGATAACCACCGCCAGCTGGTTGTTGGCCCCGCGATAATCGTCTTCCACGTCGCTCTCAATCTTCACTTGTGAAAAGCCGTTGGCACGATATGTGTTCTCGATGTCGCGAATGTCACTTCTCAGCAGCACCTGGCTGAATCGTCCGCGTCGAAGCAGAAGGGTGGCCTCCTGCACTTGCATGCGGGAATGCAAATCCTCGTCACGAAAATATTTATTTCCAGTGATGATCACCTTCACCACTTTGTGCCGTTCACCTGGATCAATCTGATAAATCACCCGCAACACGGTCTTCGGTTCGTCGCTTTCCCTTCTGAGGTCAACGCTGGCGTCGAAATATCCTCGCGATTCCATATAGTTCAGAAGGTTACGCCGGCCTTCGTTCAGCAGGTCGTCATCCAGGGCATTCTCCTCATAGACGGGAACGTTGCGCTTGACCGTCCCCTTGCTGAGCCTGAATCCTTCGACTCGGATTTCGACTGCCGGGCCGGGTTCCGTTTGCAGCGTGTAGTCCACCGTGTTGCTCTCCGGAAGATATTTCTTTTCAGCGAAACTGATCTGTGCCAACCATCGGTTGCGCTTCTGGTATTTCTTCCGAAGCCGTTCCAAACCGCTGGCAACTTTTTGTCCAGAGACGACGTCGCCGGGATGCAAACGCGCTATGTCCTGGACTTGGCCATGGGAGAAGAGGCTATTTCCCAGGAGAGTTATGCTGCCGATGCGAGCTGGATCGCCGGAGTGAATCCGAAACGTGACCTCGACCTGCTGGCTCGTTGGGTCCCGCTGCTCCGAGTGAGTGATGGAGGAGCGATAGTATTCGTTTTCTTCCATCAGGCGCTGAATGTTCTGGAGCGCGCGGTCCATCTTTTCGGCGGTGAACAGTTCCCCCAATTGTAATTTCGAGGCATTAGCAATCTGCGATTCGGTGGGCCGCCCGGGCGCGCCTTCCACGCTCACCCTGCCCACGAAAAAATTGGGGGAGCTCACAAACGAGAGAAGCACTTTTCCATCGGCCGTTGGGACACACTCGGCTTTCAGGTCGGCGAACCGGCCGGTGGCGAAGAGTGTGCGCAAACTTTCCTGCAGCCGCTCTGGATCGAGCGCCTCTCCCTCATGCAGCGGGACCATGTCCCGCAGCGCCTGCTGATCGGTTTCGCTGACCCCTGGAAATTCGATCTTCTGGATCAGGCTGTCGAAACAAGCTGAGTCTTTCTCGGGCAGAGCTTCTTTTTCAGGCGCAGGGGGCTCGGTGTGAGGTGCCTGGGTCTTGGAGCCTGTGCCATTCGATTGCGAGCGAGGCCATACCTTCCCTGTGCCCAGGCACGAGGCAATCACAATCGCAACGAAGACACGGGTGAGACCCCTTTTCAACAAAAGGCTCCTAAGCCAAATTTCGAGAAAACTGTAAGGTTTGATGGGACCAGAAGGAACGCGCGCTGCGCAGCTCTCGAACCATCGCCACTTATAATAAATCTCTGGCCGGAAAACCTGAGTGGATGCTATGGTTCGCGGACCGTTTAACCTCATGCCGGCAGTTGAAGCGATCCTTTAATGAAACCCGAGCTGGACGAAAGATACTCGCGCCAAGTGCTGTTTGCCGGAATTGGCCAGGAAGGCCAGCGGCGACTGCTGGAGTCGAGCGTCGCAATCGTGGGGTGCGGGGCGACAGGCTCAGCGCTGGCTTCCCTGCTGGCGCGATCCGGGGTCGGGCGGCTGCGAATTATTGACCGCGATTACGTGGAGTCCAGCAATCTTCAGCGGCAGACCCTTTTCGACGAAGCGGACGCTGCCGAATCATTGCCAAAGGCAATTGCCGCCTGCCGGAAAATCGCGAGTTTCAATTCCCACATCGTTGTTGAGCCCCACGTCAGCGATCTGACACCCGAAAATGCAGAGAAGCTCCTTGGTGGTGTCCAGCTCATTCTGGATGGAACGGATAACTTTGAGACCCGTTACCTGGTGAACGACTACGCGGTCAAGAACTCCGTTCCATGGATTTACGCCGCGGCTGTACACAGTTACGCGATCACGATGAACATAGTCCCCAGCGACACTGCCTGCCTTAGCTGCATCTTTCCAGCGAGTCCTGGAGGAGTAATCGAAACTTGCGAGACCGCCGGAATCCTGAATTCGGCCGTGAACCTGGCTGCGTCGATCGCAGCGGCAGAGGCCATCAAACTGCTGGTTGGCGAAAGGCGGCAACTCAGGCGCACCCTGCTTTCATACGACCTGTGGCGAAACGAGCGCGCGGAGGTTTCTGCCGGTAAGCCCAGGCAGGACTGCCGCACCTGCGGACAAAGGGAGTTCGTGCACCTGGCCGGAGAAGGCCGTCCGCATATCACCCTGTGCGGCAGGAACTCGGTGCAGATTCACGAACGCGACCGTCCGATTGACTTAGGTCACATGAGCGAGCGCCTGAAGGCGCACGGCAGGGTTCGTCATAACGAGTTTGTCCTCAAATTCTGGAAAGAGCAGTTCGAGATGACGCTCTTTCCGGATGGCCGGGCCATCATTAAGGGCACCATGGATACGGCAGTTGCGCGAAGTCTTTACGCGCGTTATGTCGGGAGCTAGGGCAGCGACCGTGTCTTCAAAGTTGCTAAAATTTCGAACGTTCAATCTGCCGGAACCGTAATACTGGAACGATGCAAGAGACGCTACTACATCATCACGGCAACTACCTAGTGCGACGGCTTCACCTCCCGCCTGGCGAGGCCACCCGTTGGCATCGTGAACCATTTTCATCGTGTAACCGTAATCCTGAGTGGAGACATTTTGGATGTGGAATACCGGGACGGAAGCAAAACCGAACGGTTTGAAGTTGCGGCCGGCGAGGCGCATGGCAGGAGCCAACCAGTCTGGCGCATCGCGCGATCAACTCCGGCGTGCAGGTCTACGAGGAGATCACGATCTTCTTTCTTGACCGTCCGGATGCTGTGCCGCAACCGGACGCCGAGTCCGCCTAGAAAGAGTTGCTTGGGCTGTCAGTCGGCTGCGGCTTTTGCGCAATTACTTGCACCCTGGGCCGTTGTCCGCGAATCATAAACCGCGAAAAACGGCCAATAGGCCGCAAAGACGGGTAAATTTCACGGAATCAGTGAAACCACTGCAGACTGGCATTTCACCTGCTTACTATTGTCGCAGCTTCGTCGACCCAGGAGGTAGTATGCGTCTATTCACAGTGCTTTGTCTGAGTCTATTCGTTTCAAGCATGGCACTTGGCCAAACAACCGCCATTCGTAGTTGCGTCGGATATTACGGCTGCGGTCCCTACATTCCGCTAGTGACCACTCCGGAGATCTCGCTGCAAACGGTTTCGCCTTCTTCGGTCGGAGCCAGTAATGCAACCTATGGGTTGGTTGCCGGGGCGACGAACTCCACCCTGTCAATCGTCAACGGAAACACCAGCTCGGTGTATACCCAGCCGGTATGGTATTCGGGAGGAACAACGCCTCTCATTTCATCTCCGTCGGTGACGCTTCCGGTTCCACTGCAACGGCCAATGATGCACATGGAAGGGATGGAGCGCGAGCACGAGAGGGCGGAGGCACCAGCAAGGGCTTGGACTTTTTATGGTGCTGCAGAGGCTAATCCGGTCGAGGCTGCTGCGTCGGCAAAGAGTGGGAGAAAAGCCGCTCACACCTACACCAATCAGGACGTGGAACAAGAAAACCAGAAAAACGGACAGGTGAAGTACGACGGCAAGACCGAACAGATTAAGTAGTGGTTCGAATCAGTTCTGAGAACCGTGGGAGAGCGGCCCTCCAGGGCCGCGTCTCTCCAATTGCTCAGATTATGCGGCGCTAAAAGCGCCGCTCTTCCACCCTGCAGCTATGTCCCTTTTCAGCGTTGCACCAAACTCTCCAGAGCATTGAAGAACTCTGGATAGGAGATCACGGCGGCATCCGCTCCCTTGATCTCCGTTTCTCCTTCCGCCCTGAGCGCCGCAACAGCAAAGGCCATCGCAATCCGGTGATCGCCGAAAGAATCCAACGAGGTGCCATGCAGTTTCTGGCCACCGGGAATCTGCAGACCGTCTTCGAACTCTTCCACCTCCGCTCCCATTAAGCGTAAATTGGTCGCAACACTGGCGATACGATCCGATTCTTTCACCCGCAGTTCGCGGGCATCGCGAATTTCAATCCCATCGGACGTGTACGGAGCGATTGCGGCTAGAACGGGGATTTCGTCAATTAGCGCGGCCGTATCTCCGTTGGTGATGCGTGCACCTTTCAAAGCCCCGCCCTGCACACGCAACGTTCCGATAAGCTCTCCGTGCAGCTCCTGAAGATCGCTCATCGTGATTCGAAGTCCGAGGTCCATCAAAACATCAAGTAACCGCGCTCGTGTGGGGTTCAGGAGTAAGCCAGGAATGGTCAGCTGCGACGAAGGAAAAAGTCCGGCGGCGCACATGAAAAACGCTGCGCTGGATATATCTCCCGGAATCGTAGCTTCAATCGCATGCAGCTTTTGTCCGCCATCAATGTTTACCTGTCTCATGCGGCGGTCAACGCTTGCGCCGAAAGCTTGGAGCGCCAGCTCGCCATGGTCGCGAGTCTGTATCGGTTCCTCAATGCAGGTTGTGCCATAGGCATATAGCCCCGCAAAAAGAAGTGATGTCTTGACCTGCGCGCTGGCGACCGGAAGCTTGTAGTCAATTGGTTTCAGTTGCCCGCCTGTCACACGCAGCGGCGGACGACTGCCATCGGCAGCTTCGATTTTCGCGCCCATCATTTGAAGCGGCTGGATGATCCTGGCCATCGGCCGCCGGGAGAGCGACTCATCACCCGCCAGTTCGCTCGTAAACTTCTGCCCAGCAAGAATGCCGCTCAACATGCGAATCGTAGAACCAGAATTTCCGCAATCGAGCGTAGCGCTAGGCGTCTGCAACTGCTCGCCCCGCCCGTGGATCACAACCGAGGCACCATTTCTCTCCCACTCGACACCCAGCGCACGCAGACACCCCAACGTGCTGGCACAGTCGGCGCCAGTTGAGAAATTCTCCAGCTTGGTCGTGCCTTCGGCAATCGCCCCCAGCATGGCATAGCGATGGGAGATGGATTTGTCCCCTGGCAGGCGGATGCTCCCCTCCAGGCCCTTAGCCGGCTGGATGGCTACAGAGATTTTCTCGGACATTGGTTTTTCCAATATAGCGGAACTATTGCCCAGTCGGACGTTGGCAAGCGCACACTTTTGCACAGTTGGGCACTGACCTAATAGTTCAGATTAGACCAGTGCACAGTTGACGAGCAGCAACTTCGGATTCAGAATTGCTGAGCATTCCTTGTTCCGCACCGGTTTGGAGGCGGAGGAGCCGCTGCAAGTTCATTTTGCCGCTGCTCGAGAATTCAAAGAATTTGAGGAGAATTTCAGTATGAAGGCACATGCTCTGTCAGTTCGGATATTGAGCCTTGCTATGTTTGCGTGTTTCTTCCTAGCAGGAGTCGCTGCCGCCCAGAACGAGATCCCCCCGGGCAGCGAAAGACCGATGTTTACTCGCCTGCCTGCAACCCTGCATAGTCCGAGAAATATTATTGAGGCGGCGAGCACTCCGTTAGAAACTTGGAATGGATTTTTCACCTACAACGGAACCAGGTACAACTACAACATGGTGGGGGTACCGCCCTTCCCGAGCAGTTCGGCCACGATCCCGATCGTCATCATCCCGGTGAAGATCGTGATTTCGAACGGGTCCACCTTTGATCCATCGCACGTGCTGTCGAACGGAAAAACGGTCATCAGCAACACCGTAGCGTCCCCGATTTTTGCCTCTATTCCGTTCACGTCCGGAGGCGTAAGTATGGGCACGACCCAATACATAGATGCCTATCAACGTGCCAATTTTTGGGACACCACGGGTAATCCATCCCAGTTGCTGCTAGGCATCCCGACGGTGAAAGCAGAACAAACCCTGAACGTTCCCAGGCACTACGGATCTACCGGAGTTGTGTTCGGCTTCAACGCAGGATTGGTGGACATCAACTACTTTGATGCGCAGGCGCACACAATCCTTACCAATCTTGGCATCACACCCAGCACATTCGCCATTTTCCTCACCTACGATGTCTACTTGACGCAGCACCATTCCTGCTGCATCGGTGGATATCACAGCTCAACCGGCAGCACCAGCGCACCGCAGTCCTACGCACACGCCACTTACGTGGACCACGTTGGCGCGTTCGCGCAAGACGTTTCAGCGTTGTCGCATGAAGTCGGTGAATGGGCGGACGATCCGCTGGTGGTCAACATTAACGGCAACAACACCCCGTGCGGAATTTTGGAGAATGGCGATCCGCTCGAGAACAATCCCAACTTCGGCGGTTTCCAATATACCGCGAGCGGCTTCACGTACAACCTGCAGGATCTGGTGACCTTGCCGTACTTCGGTGCGCCAGCTAGTACGTCAGTCAATGGCGAGTTCACCTTCCAGGGTGAGTCGCTCACAGTCTGCCAGAATGGATCGTAGCAGTTCGCCTGATTAGAAGGCCTGCTTCGTCAGAAGTGGGCCTCCTTCGGTGTTTGCACTCCGAAGCGAATCTAAGAACAGACGTAGCAATTCACGTCCTCCGGCTCCTCCGGCGGCGAGTGGTGCCGGGGTTTGTCAATGACCTTACGTTCGGCGGGACACCCTACCAAGCGCGAACCCATTACAATGACGGCAGACGTATGGCTAGCAAGCGCAAGCTCAAATTGAAGTGTCCCATTTGCAGGCAACCGGTTGCAAACACGGGAGAGGACTTCCCTTTCTGCAGCGACCGTTGCCGTCTGATTGATCTTGGCAAGTGGGCGAGCGGGCAGTATGTGGTTTCATCGCCGGTGCAGGACACCTCCGACGAGGCCGATACCGGGAATTTTCCCGACGTGAGCGATGAAGACTGAAACGGAAATGGCTGAGATTGAGGCGTCAAGTTCTCACGCGCCGCTCTGGGCGACTCTGGTTGCAACCTTTTTTGGATTGGGACGCTTGCGGCCTGGGCCGGGAACATGGGCCTCCGCCGCTGCGGCGCTGATTTGGTTCGAGCTGGCGAAACGGATTCCACCGGGCTCGCAATGGGCGGTCCTGGCGGGTCTGGCAGCGATTGCAATCGTCATCGGCATTCCCGCGGCCACCAGGGTGGCCAGGGCATACGGAGTGAAAGACCCTCAGTTCGTTGTGATCGACGAGGTTGCCGGGCAGTGGATTGCGTTACTATTCGCTCCCAGAGCATGGAAAACGCTGCTGGCGGGCTTTATACTTTTTCGTGTATTCGATATTGTGAAGCCTCCGCCGGTGAGGCAACTGGAGCGGCTGCCGGAGGGGACAGGAATTGTTGTAGATGACGTCGCCGCTGGCGTTTACGCGCTGGCGCTGATGCAACTTCTTTTGTATTTCGGGCTTCTTTCACGGTAGCTTCCTTTGATTTCGACAAGGATTCGATGACTATCTCCAACCGCCTTCTGGGAAAGAAAAATGTGAACGGGCGGCCGCACATTGAGGCTGTGGCCCCGGCTGCGGCCCTCCCCGGAGGCGAAATACGCATTCTGGGCAGCGGCCTGCGTCCTCCGGAACTGCGGCGTCCTCGGGTTCGTTTTGGCGACTTGGAAGCTTCTGTCGTAGTTAGCGCTGACGATTTTGTAATAGCGCGGGTACCCCAGGGGGCAGCCTCGGGTCCGGTGGTGGTTTCGACTAATGGCCACTCCAGCAATGCCCAGCAGGTCAAGGTTGCAGCCCTGATTGCGGAAAACCTGCATCCGGTCACCAGTCCCGCTCTCGACGCTGAAGGAAACATTTACGTCACTTTTTCCGGTTCGCGCGGCCAGAAAGTCCCGGTTTCGATTTACAAGATTGACACCAACTACAGCGTAAAGCCGTTTGTGACGGAGATGATGAACGCAACCGCGATTGCGTTCGACCGGGACGGACAGATGTATGTGTCATCCCGCTTTGACGGAACCGTGTATCGCGTGGCCCCGAACGGCACCATGTCCACCTATGCAGAGGGCATGGGAGTGGCGACCGGAATTGCGTTTGACCGCTCGGAGAACTTGTACGTCGGCGACCGCAGCGGAACGATTTTCAAGATTGCGCGCGATCGTCAGATTTTCGTCTTCGCGACCATCGAGCCCAGTGTTTCCGCTTACCATCTGGCTTTTGGGCCGAAGGGTGATCTCTTCGTCGCTGGCCCTACCACATCCAGCTTTGATTCTGTCTACAAAGTCGATCCTCATGGGGCCGTGTCGATTTATTACCGCGGGCTGGGACGGCCGCAGGGTCTGGCGTTTGATCGCGACGGAAATCTTTATGTCGCAGCTTCTCTAGCGGGCAAACGTGGCATTGTAAAGATCGCACCCGACGGGGCTGCGTCTCTTGCCGTCGCCGGCTCCGGACTGGTGGGCCTGGCTTTCGCTCCGGGACGTTCGGCAATTCTGGTCACTACCAATGCGGTGCACCATCTGGCGTGGGACGTTCAAGGCCAGTCTCTGGTAGAGCCTGCTTAGGCGCGGTAGAACTCAGCTTATAAACGCCGTGTCCAGTCGTAACTGGTGAAATCGCGGTTTTACGCCGGTAATCCCAGAGGGGTCCCTTCGGACATCACTGGGAGATCGGCCGTCCGCTGGCGTAATTGTTCTTCAGTTCGGCATTCCACTGTGGACTACCCGGCGCGTAATCCAATTTAGATTTTGTATTCCTCTTAGATATTCTCGCGTAGTGGCGCTTGCACGAAGAGCTTAAATCCTGGTCGCAATGTTGGTGGAAGGTGAACGTACCGATGCCGAGCCCGAGCCCCGTTCCCACCCACATATCCGACGCCCAGTGGTCGCGTGCCAGGAATCGGGTTAGCGTAACCGTGAAGGCCGCCGAATAATTCAGCACTCTTACCCAGGGCTGCGAGTACTCATGCGCCACTACCGTGGCCATGGCCCAGGTAAACATCGCGTGCCCGCCGGGAAACGATGTGTTGATCATGGAATGACGCAGAAAGTCCCCATGCCCATTGCCTTCGCCCGGACGTTGTCGTGCAGCGATGAACTGCATCGGCGTGTAAACCAGAAACGTGTTGACCAGGGTCTCCAGTTCCAGTTCGCCGGTTTCTCGGGCGTGCGGATGGTCCCCCTTGATTCCGTATAACCAGACTCCACCTAGCGTGGCAGCGAGGCCTCCAATCGCAATATTGGAACTGTCTGAATAAAACTGGTAATGACCGCCAGGAAGATTGTTTTCAATACGCCGGTCGGTCACCAGGAAAGCCGCGGTGCCAGGTAAAAAGATGGCATCGTACTTCAAATGCGATGGCTCGAACGGAGATCGATAAATTCCTTTCTGGTCTTCCAGGATTCGCTTCACCGACCTGTGAACCAGTCCGGGTTGCTGCTCCGAGTGCTGGGCTGCCGCATTTCCAGTCGTGTCATTGTCGAAGTCGAACGTTTCTGCCCGAAATGCCGACACATTAAAATTCCGTACGGCATTAAAATTCGGCGCCGGATCCGCGTTGGCCGGCGTCTCTAGCCCGAAGGTCATGACCTGGCAACATATTGTCTGGCAAAATGCGGTGGCGGAAAACAGCGCCGTGGCGAGAGTCGTCAACAGAAGAAAATTCTTCGGACAGTGGTGCAAACGAGCCTCCCAGGCGCCTTTTTTTCCACACGAATACGCTTAGGTATGATGCAATCTGCCGCAAAGAGTGAACTGAATTTTCTGGATACTCGTCATCATTGCCCTCTCCGGCTGCATACCGACCTCCTGAAAAGCCGTCCAGTGACGACATCCTTCAGAGCCTGAGGTGCACCCTCTGAATAATGCGGGCTAGCGCTTTTCATTTAAACTGCAAGCGTGATTGCTGAGATCATTGCCATCGGATCGGAGCTGCTGACTCCCTTCCGGCAAGACACGAACTCGCTCTATCTCACCGGGCAGCTCAACAGTCTGGGAGTCGAAGTTGGATTTAAGACCATCGTTGGTGACGATCTTAAGGACATTGTTCGCGTAACCACGGCCGCGCTTTCGCGGGCGGATATTTTGATTTTGAGTGGCGGACTGGGGCCCACCGAGGACGATCTGACCCGCGAAGCCGTAGCTGAGACTCTGGGCTTGCCCCTAAGGCGCGATCCTGGGGTCGTGCAGGCGATCGAGCGGCGGTTTGCCGAGCATGGCTGGAAAATGTCTCCGAATAATGTGAAGCAGGGAGACGTAATCACCGGCGCCGTCGTGCTTCCTAACGCAAACGGAACCGCGCCCGGACAGTGGATCACAGGAAAATCGGATGGGAAAGAGAAGATCATTATCCTGCTGCCCGGGCCGCCGCATGAGTTGAAAGCGTTGTTCGAGAGTTCAGTCGTGGAGCGGCTGCGAGCGAAAGTCCCGAAGCAGTTTCTAGCGACACGGGTGTTGAAGATCACGGGAATGGGGGAGTCTGCCTGCGATGCCCGCGTTGCGCCCATCTACAAACGCTTTGCCGATGTGACCACGACCATCCTCGCGGGACCTGGCGAAATCCAACTGCATCTGCGAACCCCGGCGCAGTCCACTGAGAAAGCGCAGCAACGCGTAGATGAACTCGTGGACCAAATCGAAGAGGAGCTTGGGGACAGTGTCTATTCCGACAATGGCGACTCGCTCGAACAGATCGTCAGCTATTTCCTGCAAATGCGAAACGCCACGCTGGCGGTGGCGGAATCCTGCACCGGGGGGCTGGTTGCGGAGCGGCTGACTTCGGTGAGTGGCAGTTCACGCTATTTCATGGGAGGCGCGGTGGTCTATTCAAATGCGCTGAAGACCGATTTCGCAGATGTACCGCAAGATTTGCTCGACGTTTATGGCGCGGTTAGCGAGCAGGTCGCACGGGCGCTGGCCGAAGGCATCCGAAAGCGTTGCGCAACAACCATGGGATTGGGAATCACCGGAGTTGCCGGTCCGACGGGCGGGACGGCGGAAAAGCCTGTGGGACTTGTGTTCCACGCGCTTGCAACCGAGAGCGGAACCGAAGTGGTGAAGCGGAATTTTCCTGGCGACCGGGCGCGAGTACGCTGGTTCGCCTCGCAACAGGCGTTGGATATGGTGAGAAGGAAGTTGATGTAGCCGTGGGCGTATCGGCTGGGTGGGCCGTATAATCTCCTGTTTCGTTCCTCGGCATGAAATTTCAGACGCTAGCACTCGCGTACGACTCGGGCATCGCAACCATCACGCTTAATCGTCCAGATAAGCGCAACGCGCTCAGCATCCAGTTGCTGGAGGAGTTGCTGGCAGCGTTGGATGAAGTAGAGAAATCCGACGCCCAGGTTGGGATACTCACCGGAGCTGGCAAGGCATTTTGCGCGGGCATGGACCTGGACGAACTGAAATCGCTGATAGGAAAATCGCATGCCGAGAACGTGGAAGATTCGCGGCGAATGGTGCGCATTTTTCGGCGACTCTACGATTTTCCGAAGCCCACGATTGCTGCGGTAAATGGCGCGGCCATTGCCGGAGGAACGGGACTCGCCACTATGTGCGACTTCACTCTCGCCGTTCCTGAAGTGAAGTTTGGATATACCGAGGTGCGAATCGGATTCGTCCCAGCGATTGTCTCTTCGATTCTCGTCTGGCAAGTAGGGCACAAGATTGCGCGCGATCTCCTGCTGACCGGCAGGATTTTTGATGCTGCGGAAGCCCGTCGGTTGGGGCTGGTGAACGAAATCGTTGAGTCGGAGAAGTTGATGACGCGCGCCCGCGAATTGGCATGGCAGCTCATGGAAAACAGTCCCTCGTCGGTGCGGCTTACGAAGAAGCTGGTAAATGGCTTCATTGCGGAGGCTCTTGACCAGCAGATTGCGCAAGCGGTGGAGCAAAATGCCGGGATCCGGCAGACGGCGGACTTCCGCGAAGGCGTGAGCTCGTTTTTGGAAAAGCGAAAACCGCGGTGGAGCGGTAAGTGACTGATCGGCAGGCAAACGATCGCGCGTGCGAGGTGCGTTTGCGGGTGCGTTACGCAGAGACCGATCAGATGGGCGTGGTCTATCACGCGAACTATTTCGTCTGGTTCGAAGTGGGCAGGGTCGAATTGTTGCGGCACCTTGGATTTTCGTACCGCGAAATGGAGCAGAATGACCAATGCTTCATCGCTGTCGTCGATGCGCGCTGCCGCTACAAGGCTCCCGCTCGTTATGACGATGAAGTAGTCGTTAAAACCCATCTGAAGAACGTGCGCGAGTCACTGGTCCATTTCGGATATGAACTGGTGCGGGCAAGCGATGGTGTGCTGCTGGCAGAGGGGGAAACGACTCACATTGTCACGGATGCGGACATGAAAGTACGGGCGATTCCTGACAAGTACATGACCGCATTTCGCGAGGCAGCGGGAAGAAACCTTTAACCACAGAGGACACAGAGAGCACTGAGGAAGAACCCGAGGCCATAACCACGAAGGACACGAAGGTTCACGAAGAAGATCAAAGGCCAAGAGCCAAAAGCTGAATTTCATGAAAGCTCTCCATATCAACGGTAATGATCTCACGCTGGGAGAGGTGCGCGAGGTCGCGGTGGATGGCCGCCCAGTGCTGCTTGCCCCGGATGCGCGTGAAGCTGTGGACCGCGCGCGGGCTGTGGTGGACGCGCTGGTCGCCGGAAACAAACTTTCCTATGCGATCACGACTGGCGTGGGTAAGTTGAGCGACGTTCGAATCGCTGGAGACCAGATTCGCGAACTGCAAGTCAACCTGGTGCGCTCGCACGCGGTGGGAGTCGGCGATCCACTCTCCGGGCCTGAAACACGCGCGATGATGCTGCTGCGCGTCAATTCTCTGGCAAAGGGTCACTCCGGGGTGCGCGCGATCGTGATTGACACGCTCTGCGAGATGCTGAACCGAAAGGTCACGCCGTTCGTCCCTTCGCAAGGCAGCGTAGGAGCAAGCGGCGATCTCGCACCCCTGGCTCACCTGGCTCTCGTCTTAGTTGGTGAGGGCGAATGCCTGGACGAGAACGGAAACCGATGTCCCGGCGGAGAGGCGTTGCGGCGAGCTGATGTCAAGCCGCTAGTGCTTGAGGCAAAAGAGGCAGTTTCGCTGATCAATGGGACGCAGGCAATGCTGGCCATAGGGACGCTCGGCCTGCTTGCGGCGGAGACTTTGGTGGATTCGGCCGACGTGATCGGAGCCATGACGCTGGATGCGCTTCGCGGAACGGACGTCGCATTTGATGAGCGGATTCATCAGGTGCGTCCACATGCGGGACAAGTAAAAACCGCATCGAACCTGCGCCGAATGTTAGAAGGCAGCCAGATTCGCGAGTCGCACCGGGAGTGTGGGCGAGTGCAGGACGCATACTCACTTCGCTGCATTCCGCAGGTGCATGGGGCCGTGCGTGACACGCTGGCGTATTGTCGCGAAGTGTTTGAGACCGAAGCCAACTCGGCGGTGGACAATCCGCTGGTGTTTGTCAATCCTGAACATGTGGGGACGGGCGCCCACGCCCGTCCTGCGGAGCAGGGCTCCGCAAGCGAAGTACTCTCAGGAGGAAACTTCCACGGCGAGCCGGTGGCCTTCGCGCTTGATTTTATGGCAATCGCTCTCAGCGCACTTGCGGGAATTTCCGAGCGCAGGATCGAGCGCCTGGTGAATCCAGCCCTGAATGAGGGCTTGCCCCCATTTCTTGCACCGGGGGCAGGACTGAACTCCGGCTTCATGATGCCTCAGGTAACGGCTGCGGCACTGGTCAGCGAAAACAAGGTGCTGGCGCATCCCGCCTCAGTGGATTCGATCACGACATCTGGCAACAAAGAAGATTACGTTTCGATGGGGATGACGGCAGCTCTGAAACTGCGCCAGATCGTTAACAACACGCGCAACGTGTTGGCGATCGAGGCCATAGCAGCGGCTCAAGCGCTGGACTTTGTTGCGCCACTCAAGACCGGCAAGCGCGGACAAAAGGTCCATGACGCCGTCCGCTCGGTGTGTGCTGCGATGGACAAGGACCGTGTGATGTACAAAGACTTTGCGAGGGTGGCAGACCTGATCGCAAAAGGAGATCTGTCAGGGGTGCTGACGTAGCCCGTGTGGGTCGGACACTCTTGTCCGACTGTTATTGACTTATTTCCAAAGTCACAATCAGTGATTCGTCGGTTGTGGAGTAAACAGCAATCTGATCCATGCGAAGCATACTTCAAAATCAGTCGGACAAGAGTGTCCGACCCACACGGGCAATCTCAGCCGTTGCACCGAAATCAGAAACCGGCCACAATACATCCGTTTACATGTGATCGCATGAAATCCGGACTTCGACTTCTTCTCTGGATCGCCATTGCCCTGCTGGGCACCCTCGCTTTGGCAACGATTGCGCTTCATCGCGGCGAACAGATCAATGCCCTATGGCTAGTTACAGCGGCACTTTGCACTTACGCCCTGGGATATCGCTTCTACAGCAAATTCATCGCTGCGAAGGTTCTGGCGCTCGATTCGCAACGCGCAACTCCAGCCGAACGCCTGGAGAATGGCCGCGACTTTCTTCCTACCAATAAATGGGTCGTCTTTGGACATCACTTTGCCGCAATTGCAGGACCAGGGCCGCTGGTCGGACCGGTGCTGGCGGCGCAATTTGGATATTTGCCAGGCACGTTGTGGATTCTGGTCGGCGCGGTTTTCGGCGGCTGTGTGCAGGATTTCGTGATCCTATTGTTCTCAGTCCGGCGTGACGGCAAATCGCTCACCGAGATGGCGAGGGAAGAGATTGGTCGCGTCGGCGGTTTGGTGGCATATGGTTCGGTCATCTCAATTTTGATCATTCTGCTGGCGGTCTGTGCGCTGATCGTGGTGAATGCGCTCAAACAGAGTCCTTGGGGCTCATTCACGATCGCCATGACCATGCCAATTGCCTTGCTGATGGGCGTTTATTTGCGCCGGCTTCGGCCCGGACGTGTGCTGGAAACGTCGGTGATTGGCTTCGTGCTGGTGCTGGCGGCGATCTGGGGCGGACAATGGGCATCGCAAACTCCGGCGGTCGCTAAATATTTCACATTGACAGCTCCTGGGTTGGCGATCGCAATTATGGTTTACGGCTTTGCGGCTTCAGCCCTTCCAGTCTGGCTGCTGTTAGCGCCGCGCGATTATCTAAGCACATTTGTGAAGCTCGGCACGATTGGACTGCTGGCTCTGGGCATTGTTGCGATGCATCCCACGCTGCACATGCCTCCGCTGACTCGCTTTATTGACGGTACGGGACCGATCTTTGCCGGCAAGCTGTTTCCGTTCGCGTTCATCACGATTGCCTGTGGCGCCATTAGCGGGTTTCATTCGCTGATTTCAAGCGGCACTACGCCGAAGCTGATCCGGCGCGAAACCGAAATCCGCATGGTGGGTTACGGCGCTATGCTGGCGGAATCCCTGGTTGCGGTGATGGCGACGGTTGCCGCTTGTGTGCTCGAGCCGGGGACTTATTTTGCCATCAATAGCCCGGCCGGAATTGCCGGACAGTTGCCTGAAGCGGCCGCGCACACCATCAGCAACTGGGGATTTCCGGTGACTGCGGCTGGAATGCAGGCCTTGGCAAAGAGTGTCGGTGAGCAAACATTGTTCAATCGCACCGGCGGAGCTCCGGCGTTTGCCGTCGGAATGGCGCATATTTTCTCCAGCAGTCTGGGTGGGCAGGCGCTGATGGCGCTCTGGTACCACTTTGCCTTGATGTTTGAGGCGCTATTTATACTGACTGTGCTCGATGCTGGAACGCGCGTCGGCCGTTTCATGATTCAGGACGCGCTCGGCCACCTATGGAAGCCGTTGGGGCGCACCAGTTGGTATCCATCCATTTTGGCGACGAGCGGGATCATCGTCGCCGCCTGGGGATATTTCTTGTGGCAGGGTGTGCGCGATCCGCTGGGCGGAATCAATTCGCTGTGGCCTCTGTTTGGGATCGCGAACCAATTGTTGGCAGCGGTCGCTCTGTGCGTAGCCACCACCATCATCATCAAGATGCATCGCGCGAAATATGCGTTGGTAACGCTGGCGCCGTTGACGTGGTTGGTGACGGTGACATTTACGGCTTCCTGGCATAAAGTGTTTGACCCTAATCCGCGAATTGGGTTTCTGGCGCAAGCGCGGCAGTTGGCATCGGCAGGAGGAAATGCTCGACTGATCTTCAACAATCGGCTGGACGCTGTGGTTACGGGAGTGCTGGTTGTGATGGTGACACTGATTCTGATCGAGTCAACCCGGCAGTGGCTCAGCGTTCTGGGTGGCAAGAAAGAAGCGCGAGTCAAAGAGGCGCCGTTTGTGGTCACGCGTTTGGCAGAGGAGCAAGGATGACTTTCTTACGCGTGTTTCTGGCAACGTTAAAGGAAATCTTCGAAGAGTCCGCGTATGAGCGGTTTTGTGTGCGCGAGAGAGTTGGGGTGAGCCGCGAGTCGTATGCGCATTTCTTGATGGAGGGCAGCCTAGCGAGAGAGCAGAAAGTTAGGTGTTGCTGAGGTTATTCTGGTGCAAATGTTGGTAGGTGAGGCGATATCGGGGAGAGGTCTTGAGGTTTCGCCGCGTTTTCGTTCAGGAATCGTATCGGGACGTGGCTTTCAGCCATGCCGTTCAAACGTTTCCACGCACTAACACCTGGAAGGCGTGCCCTGATACAATCCGCGCCGGTTCGCGGCGCACCTCAGTGGCTAAAAGCCACGCCATTTGTCCAGTTTGAATCGGCACGAGTGAAACTCGTGCCCTTCCCGGTTGATAGTCAGAATTGACTCACTCCTGGGTTCGATCCGGGGAACCAAGTTCCGCTTCGTTAACTACCGCACTTCGATGCAGACTATCCCTTCCCCGCGAGCCCTAACTCCCCCGCGATTCTCTTCATCGCCTCGATGCAGAACGCGATGTGCTCATCCAAATCCACGCCCAACTCCCTAGCACCGTTCACGATGTCGTCTCGGCTGACGCTGCGGGCGAAGGCCTTATCCTTCATCTTTTTGCGGACGGATTTCGCGTCCACTTCGGCCAGCGACTTACCCGGCTTCACCAGCGCAGTCGCGGTAATCAATCCGGCGAGCTCATCGCAGGCGAACAGCGCTTTTTCCATCTCAGTCTCGCGAACGACTCCGGTGTAGTCGGCATGCGACATAATGGCGCGGCGAATTTCGTCAGAATAGGCGCGTTCTTTCAAAATTTCGTTCCCGCGATATGGATGATCCTGCGCGCTCGGATATTTTTCGTAATCAAAGTCGTGCAGTAGTCCTACCGCGGCCCACAATTCCTCCTCCGCGGAGAATTTTCTAGCATACGCGCGCATGCACGCCTCTACCGCAAGCGCGTGTTTCCGCAAACTTTCTGACTGGGTGAACTCAGTTAGTAAACACCATGTCACTTTTCGATCAGTCATGTTCTTCTGCCGAGTTTCTCCGTGTTTTCTCTAGTTATTTCCGGTTTTTGCCTGAGCGATTTCGCATTTACTCCCAGAATTAACTTGACTTCCACAGGCATGGTACCGCAGATTACCCATGAGATTGGAACCATATGCGTCGGGTTCCTGGGTCTTGCCCGCTCTGGCAACTCCCAATTTGAATGGCTACAACTCTTGCCCCGGTAGATTCCAGGGAGGTCGTAAGATGCGACCGCTGCCTGCTAGTTCAATTTCGTACATGTAATAGCCTTTGCCGCCGTTGCCATTTGTCCTTGGACGAAGAGGAGCCGGAAATCGTCCAGGCGCCGGTGCCGCAGATTGTACCGTTGCATCGTGGCCATTTGAACCTGGCGGCCTCGATTCGCTCGATGCGGCTGCGCAATGGACTGAGCCAGCGGCAATTGGCATTGCGCATGTCTGTGCCGCGAACTTATGTTTCGAAAATCGAGAATGAAAAAGCCACGCCCACGCTCTCCTCACTAGAGCGCTTGGCGAGAGCCCTGGAGGTAGCCGTGCCCGATCTGTTGAGCGGCGGAGAACGAAACCGCCAGGAAGAAATCAGCGAATTAATGAAAGACCCGTTCATTGCCGAAATGCTGCCCTTTGTTTCGCAACTGAACGGAATGCAAATGTCGAGCATTCTGACGCAAGTCCGAGACCTGACCATACGTCCACGCCGCAGCGCTTGAGGAATGTAGTGTGGGTCGGACATTCCTGTCCGACGCTTTTGACGTTGATTTTCATTTGGGTCTGGGAATGTGGATGGAAGTAGCTCTAAGATCCAAGGCAGAGTCAAAGGCGTCGGACAGGAGTGTCCGACCTACACGAGCAATTTTTATCCGGGCGAACCAGCCAACGACTGAGCCGGAATCGAAAGATTCTGGCTTTTTTATGCGGTGAAGTCTTCCGACACGCGAACCGGGAGCGGTTCTGGCAGCCGGTCGGTGACTTCCGCCAACGCGGCCAGTTTCTTCGCCAGTTCAGACTTCAGCGATCCCGGCTGATAACGCCAGTGGTAATTCCCCACATGAGTGCTCGGCGTGTTCAACCTTGCTTCGCTGCCGAGGCCAAGAACATCCTGCAGGGGCACTACGGAAAGATTCGCCTGAGAGCTTTGGGCGAGGCGGATGAGTCCCCAGTTCGGGCCATCTTCACATGGGCCTGTCAGAGCCCGGACAGCGCGACGCTCTTTTTCTCCGAGAGTCGCCCACCATCCCAGGGCCGTATCGTTGTCGTGAGTGCCGGTGTAGACAACGCGGTCGGCGGTCAGGCGATGCGGAAGATAAGCATGCGCGCCAGTGTCGCCAAATGCGAACTGTAACACGGCCATCCCAGGGATATGATGGCGCTCGCGGAGCGCTACTACGTCGGGAGTAATCATGCCCAGGTCTTCGGCGAAAAATGGCAGGCCTCCCAATTCTTCGCGAAGCTTGATGAAGAATTCGTCGCCCGGGCCATCCACCCATCGGCCATTGACTGCGGTCGGTTCATCAGCGGGAATTTCCCAGAACTGAGCAAAACCGCGGAAGTGGTCGAGGCGGATGAAGTCGCAGGTCTGCGTGGCCCAGCGCAGGCGCTGCACCCACCAGCGATAGCCGGCGCCGCGCATGGTCTTCCAGTTGTAGAGTGGATTGCCCCAGCGTTGTCCGGTGGCACTGAAATAATCGGGCGGGACGCCGGAAATGACTTCCGGTTGAAGGTCATCTTCTTTCAGCCGGAACAAGTCGCGGTGCGCCCATACATCGGCGCTGTCGTAATCCACGAAAATGGCAATGTCGCCGACGACACGAATGGATTGTTTCGCGCAGTAGTGACGCAGAGCGTGCCACTGCTCCCAGAAGAAAAACTGCACAACTCGCCGGGCCGAACGCTCGGAACTCAGGTCGCGCCGTGCAGATTCGAGAGCAGACTCCTCGCGGCGAGCCAGCCCAGATGGCCACTGGTTCCAATGTTTTCCATGGCGCGCACGAAGCGTATCGAATAAGACATAGTCTTCCAGCCACCAGGAATTCTCTTCGCAGAAATGATCGAAGGGCTGGCGTGCTTTGCCAGTCGCGTGCTCCACGAAATGTTTTGCGGCTTGCCACAATAGCGGAAGCTTGTCGCGATTCACCTGGTCATAGTCGATGCGGCCAACTTGCGTCGGCAGTCCGGAGAGCGCGGCAGGATCGAGCCAGCCACTCCCTGCCAGGCGCTCCAGGCTGACCAGCAAGGGATTTCCAGCGAAAGCCGAGGTCGAAGAGTATGGCGAGTTGCCGTTCGCGGGCGGATTAAGCGGCAACACCTGCCACAGGCCTTGGCGCGCTTCTGCCAGGAAGTCGGAGAATTCGTAGGCCGCAGGACCAAAATCGCCGATGCCTCCGCGGGAAGGCAGCGAGATTGGATGGAGCAGGATTCCGGTCGAGCGAGGAAAGGTCATGTCGAAGTAGTCGTGCAGCTTCGGTGTAGGGCTTTGATACGACTTCCGGCACGGCTGAAAGCGGTGCCCTTTCAAAGCAAGCTACGAGAGCAGAATTATTCGCTCTCCTCGGTACGGGCCTTGGTCAGCGCTTGCAGCTCTTGCTGGTTAATTTTCACCTTGCCGGATTTTTCCATGGTCTCGCGCAGGTTTCCGAGGAAAAGGCCAAAAACTTCGCCTTGCTTGTTTTGCAGCAGCGAATCCCGGATCTGGTCCTTCTTGGCAGCATAATCCTGATCGGTGGGGGCCTGCCGATCAGTGACCGAGAGCACCGCGCCCGTATTTCCGCTATCAATGGGGCCGCTGATGTCGCCAGGTTTCAGCGTGAAGGCCACCGAAGCCGCTCCACTCATCGAGCCAAGGTCGGGGACCTGTCCGTCGGGGAGAACGAAGTCGCTGGTCTTCAATTCTGCCCCTAGTTCTTTAGCCGCCTTCTTCAAGTCATGATCGGCCTTGGCCCGGTCAGAGAGTTCCTGCGTCTTTTGCGTAAGCAATTGAGTGGCGCGCTCGTTTTTGAACTCCTGCTCAACGCGGCTGCGAATTTCCTCGAACGTCGGAGTAGACGGCGGCTTCACAGCCGTCACCTGATAGATTGCAAATCCCTGATGGAGCTGGACCTCATCCGGAGGCGCGTTCTGGTTCTGTCCGAAGGCCGCAGTCATGAATTGCGGATCGCTACCGATACCGGGCAGCAAGTTATTACGGCTAACGAAGTCCGTGGTGATGACCTGAAGCCCCTTCGCTGCTGCGGCCTTCTCCAGGCTATTGCTGCGGGCATCGGAGACCAGTTGTTCGGCTTCGTGCTGCGCTGCCTGCGCGGCTTTCTGCTGTTTGATCAGCGGCTCGATCTGCGACTGAACCTCGTCCAGAGTTTTGACATGGGCGTCCTGTTTGTCGTCCACGTGAATGATGTGGAAACCATAGCTGCTCTTCACCAAGTCGCTGGTCGCGCCTTTCGGAAGCGAGAATGCAACTTTTTCGAACTCTGGAACCGTTCGTCCCTTCCCGATCCATCCCAGCGACCCTCCGTTCTTCGCGCTCCCGGGGTCTTCAGAGTATTTCTTGGCAAGATCAGCGAAATTACCGCCGGCCTTGACCTGCTTCAAAACGTCCTGGGCCTTGGCCTGTGCGGCGTCGACTGCCTTTTGATCAACCTTATTGTCAGGGCCGGGAAGCGGCGACTTGATCAAGATGTGACGGACATTCACCTGCTCCGGCACACGGTACTCTTCACGATGCTGGTCGTAATAGCTCTCCAGGTCTTGCCGTGTAACCTGCGTCTGAGTCAGCACCTTGGAGGTATCAAACACCACATATTTGAGCTGGCGCTTTTCCGGAATCGAATTCACGTAGGTTTTCTGGTTGCGGTCATAGTAAGCCTTCAGCTCGGCATCAGCGGGTTTGAGGCCCTTGAGGATGTCGTCTTTCTTAATGACCGCGTAATCGAACTTGACCTTGGTATTCTGTTTTTCAAACTGCTGCCGGACTTCCGCGTCCGTAACCGAGGCACTGGAGCCGACAAGATTGCGCAGCTTGTTGATCAGGATCTCGTCTTTTACGAGCTGCTCGAATTGCGGGACCGTGTAACCGCCGTTGCGGGAAACCAGGTCTTCGTACGCTTGCTTACCGATGAAGTTGCCCCCGGGAAAGAGTACCTGCCCGAGCTGTCCCTGATGCAGATAGTCGCGAAGATCGTCATCGGTGGCCTTCAAGCCCATGCGTTGGGCTTCAGCTAGCAGAATCTTCTCGCTGATGAGAGTCTCCGCTGCGCGTTGCGCGAAGAACGGCAGCAGCGAATTCGCCTGGGCTCCACCGCGCGGAAACTGCTGCTGCAAAAGCTGCTTGGCCTGGCGCTGGACCGCTGTAGCAGTGACCTCTTCACCCGACACTGTGGCCACGACCCCTTTTCCGGGACCGCCCAGACCTAGACCAGCGGTGCCGCCGCTGGGCACGACGTACCAGGCCATCGAGACACAAATCACTACCAGCATGCCGCCCAGGACGTATTTCTTGACCCGGCCAGGGGTCTGCAAAAATCGAATCATGTTGTAAGAAGCTCCAAAGTGTTATGCGGAAACTTTGATTATAAAGCAGTCGTCGAGACGGTGCTCGGGTGACGCGTCATCTCGATCCAGGCGAAGGAATGCGTTGCCGTTAAAGAGCGGCCATTTCATGCCCGCGTAACGTCGCTCGCCGCTAACTGCGCGGCGCTGAAGCGCCGCTTTTCCACGTTTCTTACTTTCGAGATCCGCTCTCGCTGAACTGGTATGCGTACCCTCGCGGTTCGTTGCCGGATACGAAACGTGTGTTGTACTTCAACATGTAATCCAAGTGCTCCGGATCAGACGGGAATGACTTGCCGGCGTACGGATATGTTCCCATGCGGCGGAAAGGCAGCGGCTCGACTGTATTGCCATCGGCGGCGTAGAAGTCCATGTCCTTTTCGTAGCCATTGGCCTGGAAAAAATAATCACGAGTCCAGCCTTTTGGAAGCGGCGGTAGTTTTGCAGGATCGAATTCCAGCGCAACTTCTTCGCCTGATCCGAATACGACCAGCTTGTCGTCGAAGCTCTTGAGAAGAGGCAGGACATCTCCGTAGCGGGTATAAGTTCCTGCCTGGCGCGCGTATGGCCCGGTGCGGCTGACCTGCTCGTAGACGTATTTCACGTTGCCCGGTGGCTGGTCCTCTATCTGCCGTGGATAGCCGTGATAGTCGAGGTTCGCCTTGGTGAGCGGGATGGCGTTCAGCGTAAAGTTCTCGCTCGGATGGCTGCGGTCGATCAGAATGCTGTCCCAGTAAATCTGAAGATTGGTGGTGATGCGGATGCGGGTGGTTCCCTGCGGAAGTTTGCTGCTGAGGTCGGCTGTGATTGTTCGTGGCAGACCTGCGGGGAATCCCATGTCGTCAGTGACGCGAACCCATTTGCCAGGTTGTGTGGGACGGGCGTCCTCGCCCGCCACGGACTGTGTGGGTCGGACACTCTTGTCCGACAAGCCCTTATCTGGGACTTCAGCTTCTACATACGGAGCAGTAGCCTCAATCCCCGCCTGCGACGCGGCATACATTCCGGTCGCCGTGAAGTATTCGATTTCACCATGCATGAGCAGGCGCAGCGGGCCTCCCCGATAAGGCTCGCCTAGGTCGAGAGTAAGGCTGTGCGGCTTCGCGAATCCCTTGAAAGGAAGTAAATCGAAGCTGCCAACATATCTATGTGAGAGCAAATCCGGCAACAGATCTCGCCCCTTGTCGTCCCAAGCTCCAGCTGGTGGCCGCGCATTCCGGCTCGTGATTACCTTGAATTCCGGATACGGCGCATTGCTGGCGAAATATTCGTTGGGATAAACCTCTTCATTCGCAGGATGATCCACCGCCAGCAGTCTTACTTGGTCCAGATAGACGACTTCTTCCATCGGTTCCATCAGCCGGAAGCTTAGGGTTCCGTTCCCACGTCTCCCAAAAGCGGGGAGACGTGGGGCACCCAATGACTGGGATTCAGGAGAGATGGGGTGCCCCACTTCTCGCCGATTTTGCGAGAAGTGGGAATCTTCGGATCCAAACTTTTCCTGGATCAAGTCGCGATCAATCTTCACCCACTCGGTCGGACGTGGAATGTTCCTCTCGCCCGGTCCAACCCAGTGCCCGACGACGCCCGCTCCGAGAATGTCGGCGGCGAGCTGATAATGTTTTCCATCCCAAACGAACAAAGTCGGGCAGGAACTTCCGCGGCGGTCGAGTTCCTGGAAATCCTGCTGGCGATTGGCGGCGACTTCGATTTCGTCCTGCAGCACGCCTCCGGGCCACAGCATGCGCACCACGTCCGCTTGCTTGGCCTGGCCGAGGCCGACGGTGAGATACGGCGAGTTCTGCCCGAGGTATCCGTTGGAGCCGTAGATCTCGTATTTCTGGCGAATGCCGTCGGAGAAGACTTCAACCTTGGTCCCGATGGCGCTCTTGTTGCTGTTCAGTCCCTTGAGCGCGAGCCGCAGCCAGTTGTTCTTGTTGCCGCCTTCATTCTTCAGCAGGACGGCCGGGCCGTGGTTCTGGGTGATGAGCAGGTCGGTGGCGCCGTCGTTGTCGAAGTCTCCAGTAATGATGGCGCGAGGATCTTTGAGCTGAATTTTGTCGAGGCCCACGTCGGCAGTGACGTCTTTCCATCCGTCCGGCCCCAGGTTGCGGAAGAGGCGCACTTCGCCTTTGCCGTCTTTCGTCTCGCCAACGGCGATGAGGTCAACCCAGCCGTCGTTGTCGTAATCGAAGGCGGCGATACCGTAGGCGCGAGCCCAGTAAGGAAAAGGAAGATTGATTTGCTCAAAGCCTTGGCCGTGATTATTCCGCCACAAAGTGAGACCGGGTTCGGCGTCGTGAGTGAAAGTAATGTCCATCCAGCCGTCATGGTCGAAATCAAGGACTGCGACCCCTGTGGCCATTAAAGGCTCACGATCAGGCCAGACTTCAGGAACTTTGAACACCCCCTCACGTGGGTTTTCAAATATCGTTGCGCCCCTCGGGCCTCCAGTCAGAACGATGTCCACGGCTCGATCGTTGTTGTAGTCAGTGCCGACCGCAGCGATGCTCCCAGTATTGCCTGCGAGGCCTACATCGGTAGCTAACGTGAACGTGCCATTCCCATTGTTGCGCCACATTCGATTACCGCCCCCTTGGGGCATCTGCTCAGACCACAGATTCTTGATAGCATCAGGGATCGTCACGGAAATGGATTTGGTGACATAGAGGTCGAGGTCGCCGTCATGATCGTAATCGACGAAGGTCACACCTATCGGTTCCGGCTGTCCGACAATTGGGGTATCCGGAAGCTGTATGCCAGTCTCCGCTTTGGACTTGGAATCACGTTTCTCTTCAGCGAGTCCTGCCTGCTTCGTCACATCCTTGAAGGTGCCGTTCTTTTCGTTATGGAGAAGCACGACACGGCCACCGGTGACGATCGCAAGGTCGACGAAGCCATCGTTGTCGTAGTCGCCAGCGGTACATGAAATCGCTTCTGAGTAATGATCCAGTCCGGATTGCTTCGTTACGTTTTCAAATCTTCCGTTCCCTAGGTTGTGATAAAGCGACATCCCGCCTTGAGTACCGTTATCGGCCAGCAGCAGATCGATCCTTCCATCGTTGTCGTAATCCAAAAAGCAAGCACCCGGAGCCAGCACTCTTGCACCGCTGCCTACTTGTGCCCCAAGCGTCGGCACAATCCCCGCCTCCCGCGTCACATCCACAAACTTCACCGGAATCTGCGGCGGGACTTTCACCGTGGCGGCTTGCGACTCTTCAGCCAGCGAATACTTGCCCTGCTCGCCGTAGGCCAGGCTCATCGCCGCGCCGAGTTTGTTTTGCGTGATGTATTGGAAGCGCGCCAGGTGCTCGCGGGCGTGGGGGATGTCGCCGGACTGCTGGTAGGCGCGCGAGAGTCCGAACTGCGCCGAGGCGTGCAGCGGATTCAGCTTGAGCGCGTGCTCGAAGGCGTCGATCGCCTGCGGAAACTGCCGGAGCTGGGAATAAACTGTGCCCAGGAAGTACCAAGTGTCGGCATCGCTGTCGTCGATTTCGATCACGCGGCGAAAATCTTTCACCGCAGCTTGAGGATCGCTGCTGTTTTTCTCCAGCATCCCCAGGGCATACCAGACGTGCGGATCTTTTTTATGCGGATCAATAGGATCGGCCCTCGCGGCTTCGTCTAGGGCTTGCTTCGCGGCATCCACGCGGGCGAGACTCAGGAGTGCGATCCCCTGATTGAGGCGGGCAACCTTGAGATTGGGATCAAGCGCGGCAGCGTCTTCGAAATACTTCAGACCTTTTTCAAAGAGCTGTTGGTTCATGTAGGCGCAACCGAGGTTGTTGAGGCGCGCGGCTTCAGTGGGATCGGGCTTCTTCTCGGAAACAGCGGCAGTGAAGAGCAATAGAGTAGAAACAAGAGCTAGTGATGGAATTGCCGTGCGTAACGATCTTTGATCCAATCCCGCCCCCAAACGCGAGGTTGCAAAAGCATCCCAGAAAGGCGGCCCTTTCAGGGCCGCGTAAACATGCTTCCACTCTAACGCGGCCCTCAAAGGGCCGCTCTTCCACAAACCACACGCGTCTCCGTCGCAGTCATGGCCGCAGGGGAATCTTACTGGCGTGCGCTACCCGTTACAACTGCGTGTCCTGTGGAGGAGAGCTTCGCGACCTTGTTGGCTGCCGCTTTTTTCACTGGCGCTGAGTAGGGATGCGACGCGATGATTCCCTTTCCTTCTTGAACCGTGACAGTTTGTCCGGCGCTGATGTTGCTCAGCTTGTCGTTTTGACCGCTCGGCCACCGGATTTCAATCGAATCCGCCTTTGTCTTCTGTCCCAAGCCAAACGTCGCGACTAGTTCGCTCTGGGACAAATAACTTGAACCACTGCGGACCATCTTCCACTGTTTATCGCCGCCGGAAGTAACGGTAATCACCGCGCCAATTCCATCGCGGTTAGATTTCGTCCCGACTAGCTTGATACGCAGGCTGCGATTGGTCACGCCTTCGTTGTGGAAGAGATAGGCGCGCCCGCCATTCGTGGTCATCAGCACGTCCAGCGCGCCGTCGTTATCCATGTCGGCGTAAGCCGCACCGCGCCCAACTTTTGGAGAAGCAAGTGCGCTGCCCAGCGATTGCGTAGCTTCGACAAACTTGCCTCCACCGAGATTGCGAAACACGTGCGGCGGCTCGGCGTAGCTCACGCGCTTCTGTACTTTTTCGATTTGATCCTCAATGTGGCCGTCAGAGACGAAAATATCTGGCCAGCCGTCGTTGTCGTAATCGAAGAAGAAGCAGCCGAAACCGAGCGTAACCAGCGTCGCGCGACCAACTTCTGAACTCGGGGCTTCGTCCACAAACAACCCGTTGCCTTCGTTGTGATAGAGCGAAAGCATCTGATTGGCGAAGTTGGTGATGATCAGGCTTGTGCGGCCGGAGCGGTCGTAGTCAGCAGCATCGACACCCATGCCGGCGCGAGCGACACCATCTTCGCTAAAAGCGATTCCAGCAGGAACCGCCTTCTCTTCAAACGTGCCATCGTGTTTGTTTAGATAGAGCTTATTTGGTTGAGTATCGTTGGCAAGCACAATGTCGGGCCAGCCATCGTTGTCATAGTCGAGGATGGCGACGCCGAGAGTCTTCGAGGTCGAATCGAAAAAGTGCGCCTTCTGTGTGGCGTCTTCGAACTTGCCGTTGCCGAGATTGTGCCATAGCCGCGCCGAAGAACCTTTGTACGACTCAGGCGTGCAGTAGGACTTGTGAGTGCCGTCGAGAGTGCAGAAGAGGTCCCCTGGCAACGACCACTGCACGTAATTGGCAACGACCAGATCAAGCTTGCCGTCGCGATCGTAATCCACCCAGGCAGCGCTGGTGGAGAACTCGTTCGGTCCCCACAGTCCTGCGGACTTCGTTACATCCGTGAAGGTGCCATTGCCGTTGTTGTGAAAAAGATGGCTCTGCCCGAGCGCGGTGATAAAGAGATCATCGAAACCGTCGTTGTCGTAATCGCCGACCGCGACGCCGAGTCCGAACATGGGGATCGCAAGTCCGGCTTTGCGAGTCACATCGGTAAATGTCCCGTCGTGGTTATTGTGATAGAGCTTGGGCGTGGAGTCGGCGCCCGGGTGGCCAGGCCAGTTTTGGCCGTTGATGAGCAGGATGTCGGGCCAACCATCGTTATCGTAATCAATAAACGCACAACCCGGGCCCATGGTTTCGGGAAGATATTTTTTCCCGAATGCGCCGTTGTTATGGACGAAATGGATTCCGGCCTGGGCAGTGATGTCGCGGAACTGGATTTGTTGAGATTGAGCAAATAGAGGAGCTAAGAACAGAAATAAAAAAAACTTCCGCATTATTTGGCACCCCTAGTTGCTGTGCTGATGGGTTGATATGTCGAGCTTCGCTCGACCGAACGGGCGAGGGCGTCCGTTCCCACGTGGTTTGTGGAGCGACGGGCGTCCTCGCCCGTCAACCTTGCTGCGTGCTTCGGCGCTGGCAGCGGCACGGACGCGTGCTCATGGATTGCCTGGCGCTCGTTGTTGTCTTCCGGATGCGCCTGACGATAAGGGCCGGTGATGGTTTGAGCGGCCTCGTCGGCCTTGAATCGAAGATAACGGACCTCGTGATCGTGGGCTTGCTTCTCATCTCCGAGACCCTTATAGCAAAGCATCAAGTTGTAATGGGCCTGAAGATCTTCGGGATCTATCGCCATCACTGAGTTGAGTACCTTCACCGCGTCGGCGTACTTGCGTTGCAGGAAGAGCACGCGGCCGTAGTCGTTCAACACAACCCGGTCGCGCGGATACTGGGCCAGGACTTTGCTCAATTCGGCGGCAGTTCCATCATAATTTCCGTCACTGCGCAGCACTCGGGCGTAGAAATAATGTGCGCGAGCCAGAACAGGCTTGAGTGCGATCGCTTTTTGTAGCACACCGCGGGCGCGGTCCATGTCGCCTTCCTGCACGGCGGCGCGGCCGATGTTCACCCAGCCGTCGGGATTCTTCGGATCAATTTCGGTGACCTTCTCGAAGGCAGCCTCCGCTCCTTTCAGATCGCCTTGAAGGAGAAGGCCAATGCCGTAGTCGTTCCAGCGCTGCCAGTCGTCAGCGCGAAGGTCTGTTTTCGGCTGCTGAGCAGTTGCGCCGCGTGGCACGACGTTCAGCGTGACCTCGTTCTCGGCGATGGCAACGACGGGCAGGTCGGGGATTTTCTGTTCTTTGGCAGAGAGGCCTTCCAGTGAACCCGAAAAGACATACTTATTGTCGTCATAGCCAGGCGCGACTTCCGCTTGCGGCTGCTTAGGATCCAGCATTCCAGCGAATGCAAAGTGCGTGTTCCACCAGGAAAACTTTCGGTAACAAAGACGGGCGTGCAGCGTGATCTTGTTTCCAACGCTTTCGGGAATGTGCATGCGGTAGTGCACCGTGTCCGCCGCGCCGGGCGGAATCAGCCGCACGTAAACTACCGAGCGCGTAGACCATGCATTGCGCTTGTTGATGGGATTTCCGTGCTCATCAATTTGCAGCGAGCGATAGAAGTGCGCGCCTTTTTCCACCGGGCCTTTGCCGTTGTCCTCGACCATACCGCTCCAGAAAACGGTCTGGCCTTTGTTGTCGGTGGCTTTCAGTTCGAGCCAGGTGTCGTAGGCGTCCACGGTGCCGCCGGGGAAGAAGTGGCCTACTTTTTTGGTGCGCACCACAACATCCACATGCACGGTATCTCCACGGCGAAGAACCGGCTGCACTCGATTCAACGGCGCCGAAATTGGCGAGGCCTCGCTGGTGGCGGAAGCGATTTTCGACTCAGCTTCTTCTCCAACTGCGAAAGTTGTCGCCAGATCTGATTGCGGAGTCGCAACCTGTTTCGCCTGGACCTGTTCGGGAGAAATCGCGAAGATATCTACGCTGAGGATGCCGTTCTTTAGAAAATTCTCCGTGAGCTTGAGCTGGTCAGCATCTTCGTTGGCGGTTGGAACTGCTGTGTTCGCGCCCGGGAAGCGGTGCGAGTGTACAAATCCACTGACATTGCCGAAATCGCCCGAATGCGTCAGCGGCATGTGACAATCAGCGCACTGCTGGGATCTCGGCGGGTAGTAGAACGACCGCGCACCCTGGCCGGAGACGCCGCTGGCTTGCCAATTGTCGTATTCGTTGAAGCCGCGAATCCAGCGGTAGTGGTTCACCGGGACATCCAGATGAACTTTGTGGCAACTGGAGCAGAATTCCGGCGTCTGATCGCGCATGAACGGCTTCAGGAAAACGCGGCGGTGCGGCTCCGGATTTAGCTTTACTAGGAAATCATGCAGCGTGCGCACGAATGGGTTCTTGCTGGCCGCCATCTCGTGCAGCTTGGGATATTCCAGATAGAAATCTCCCTGGCCCATCGTGCTTTTCACGTTGGCAATCGAGTGACACATCATGCAGCCGAGCCCCGCCTGGGCTTCGGGGCGATGCACGATCTGCTTGATGGGTGTATCCATCAGGCCGCTATAGAGGACAGCTGGATCATGGCAGCCGCCACACCACTTCGAAGGCTTGGTACCGACGCGGTCTTGCATGTACTCGATGCTCTTGCGATACCACTGATTGTTGAACGATGAAAAGTGGTGCGCGGAGCTGAACCATTGCTTGTAAATATCAGCGTGGCAGCGCTGACAAGAGTCGGACTCCATGAAAAACTTGCTGGGAATCTTCTGCTGTCCGTAAACCTGGGCGGAGCTGGGGAAAAAGTCGCCCTGTGGGCCATCGCCTTCGTCGTTCATGGTTTCTGGTGCGTCGGAAGGGTTCTGAATGCGGGCGTGGCTTTGCCAGCGCGAGTTACGCGCGTACCAAGTGGCGGCGCTCAGTCCGGCAATGGCGACGAAACAGATGGCGTAACGCGAGAGCGCCCTTGCGCTGCCTGCTGCCATCCAGCCCCGGCTTCCAGACCAATCGGCGAAAAGGAGCGCACAACCGGCCAGGGCCAGAGTTATGTGCAGGTACACCCAGTTCCACTCGGGACGCGAGGTCCCGACTTTTATGAGAACGACGCCAAGAATTGCCGCAGACGTGATCAGCAACCATCCGAGACGAGCAAGAATTGAGCCTTGTCGTAGCAGCCGCAAGAGCAATATCGCAAGATAGACCGTTGCAACAAGGCCTACTGCCGCATGCAGGAGAACAACGATGGCATAAACGACATTTGGCTGCGGGAAAGCGTAGAGGTAAATCGCCGAGAAAAACAGAAAGACCAGCATTGGCGCGAGTGCGCCACGGCCTAACAAATTCTTGATGTTGGCTAGCATTTCCCGGATTGCGGCGGACCACGAGCGCGCCACTCACATCTAGGAGAAATACGTTAAATTTTTCAGCAGTTTGGCGGAATAGTATAAAAACACTAGCAGCGGGGAATTCTTAGTAGAACTCTCAATTGGGCATTTGTGAGCTCGGTGAACCGCGCTCCAGTTCTTCGGCCACCGACAAAACCAGTTCCTCCTCCCAAGGACGCGCCACAATCTGCACGCCTATCGGGAGTCCTTCAGGCGTCCGCCCTACTGGGACTACGGCCGCCGGCATCCCCAACAGATTGAACCACTCACAATAGCTCCAGGCGTCGAGATACTGCACTGTCTTGCCCTCGACCTGCCAGCTTCGCTCACCGTGACGAAATGCCGGGATGGAGGCAACCGGGCAAAGCAGCACGGGGAATTTTTCCATTTCTGCGAAGACCTGCATTCGCAGAAGATCGCGCTCAATCCAAGTGTCCAGCAGCGACTGCGCCGTGAGCGGCGGCTCGGCGGCTACCCAGCCGTTGAATTCTTTGAGAATTGGGCTGAGCTCGGCTTCATGTCCGCTCGTGATGGGACCGAGCAGCATGCCTCCAGCGACGCCAAAGAATTTCCACCACAGCTGTCTCGCCTTCTCCAGGCCTTCGGGACGGAAGGGTTCGACTTCGAATCCTGAGCTGCGCAAGGCTTCGGCTGCTTGCCGAATAGATGCACGGGTTTCGGGAGTTACGGGGGTGCGGCTGTCGTCCTCAAAATAACCGATTCGGATTTTCTTCAAAGCGTTCCCATCAGGCCAACGTACCAGAACGGGCGCAGACGAGGGATCGCCGATGTCCGGCCCTTGCATGGCTTCGAAGAGCAGTTTCAAATCAGCAACCGTCCGCGCCATTGGACCGATAACGCCGAGCTGCGCAAATGGGCCTACAGATTGAGGATAGTGTCCGGTAGCGGGAATGCGGCCGGGAGTGGGCTTAAGTCCACAGATTCCACAGAAGTGGGCAGGCACGCGGATTGATCCGCCGCCGTCGCTGCCTACGCCACCGGCCGAACATCCGGATGCGATCGCCGCTGCCTCGCCGCCGCTTGATCCTCCGGCGGTGCGCGAGATGTCCCATGGATTGTTGGTCCGGCCGTAGAGAAGATTGTCCGTCTCCCAAGCCATGAGGAGTTCGGGAGTATTAGTCACGCCGAGAATGATCGCTCCCGCATTGCGCAGACGGCTCACCAATGGCGCGTCGCTAGAAGCGATATAACCTTCGCGGAGCTTGGTTCCCGCTTCGCATCGCATTCCCGCAACATCAATCGAGCTCTTGATGCTGATAGGAACGCCGTGCAACGGGCACAAATTCTGGTTCTGCATAACCGCCGCTTCTGCATTGCGGGCTTGAACGAGCACACCTTCACTGTCGATTTGCACGAAGGCATTGATTTTGGGATTGAGGTGCTCGATGCGAGCGAGATGAGCTTCGACCAGTTCGACGGGAGAAATCTGTTTATTGCGAATCTGCTCCGCCATTTGTGAAGCAGAGAGGAAAGTCAGTTCGGATGTCGACACGAAGATGGGAGAATAGCACGCTTCGTGAGGATTCATCAGATAGCTAGTCGCAACCGTTCTAGACTGGAACTCGTTCCATTACCGCTCCACCGATGGGCGTCAGTGTGCGGCAGCTTCGAGGGTGCGCCGGTTCTTCTGTGGCTCCAGCAGAGCCCGCACCGACTCCGACTTCTTCGCGCCATGCTTTTTGAGCCAAGCCTGCAGATCGCGACGGCACCCGGCAGCTATGTCCCGGAAAAAGAGTCCGGCTCGGCCCTGCTCGTCGGCCCAGATGAAGTCTCCGGTTGCCTGCACGACCTGAGTAGTTCCCGGAAGCAGAAATCGTAATGGAACGTTACGCAGCGGCAGTAGCGGTTCCGCGGCCTGCAGGGAGAGACCTTGCTCGGTCACGTCCGTCACCAAAGCCGGTGCTGTTCCGGTCGGAAGTTGAAGGTAAGCGAGGGTTTCGCTTTTCTGACGAGAGGAGCCGCGGCGGTCTCCAGACATGAAGCCCTGCGCCGCCCGCAACGAATGCAAAACTTGCAGGAGATCAAGCGGCTTATACAGTACGAAATTTGCGCCCGCCTGAAAAACGTCACCGACAGATTTTCCCACTCCGACCATTCCAAACAGTACTGGCCGACGCTTCGCCGACGCGGTGCGAGCCATTTTGGCGACCTGGACGGCGTGCGGAAGGTCAAAATCTACAACTAACGCGGAATGATAACCGGTAGCCAAAGTCTCCATCGTCTCCGAGGCGGAAGGCGAAATCCGGTACTCGATCCCCATCTCCGCAAATGCCGCCAATAGCGTCCTTATGGAGCTGTGGCTACGGGACATCACCAGCGCGTTCAGTTTCATAGACGCAGCTTAGTGGGTGCCTGCTTAACCCGAAAGATGCCGTCTGTAACGCGGCATCGGTTACCGGAGGGGATTGATTTTGGCCCAATTTAGTACAAACAAAGACCTATTTCGGTTAAAAGCTGCTCGAGACGGATTGGGGCGAAGACTATGACCCCCGAAGCGAAGGAACCAGCGGACTTCACTCCTTCGCGAACTGCGCCCGCTTCTCGAAGTCGTCCAAAGCCTTCTGCGCGGTTTCGGCGTCTTTGGCGTGAGGAGATAATCGCAAATAGGTGCTCACGTGCTCGGCAGCCGATTTGTAGTCCTGCTTGCGAGCCAGAATCAGGGCGTAGAGGTACTCCATTTGCGAAAGCTGGTGCTTAGGATCGAGCCGCAGCCCATGTCCAATACTTGTTTCCGCTTGCTTCATGTTGCCCAGATTGAAGTTGGCGGCGGAATTGAGAAACCAGTATTCCGGCGACGAATCAGGGGAGACCTGCAGTAAGCGATCAGTTATGTCGGCAAGCTCCCTCCACTGTTGCTGCTGCAGCGCCAGGCGCGCAAGTTCGGCATAACCATCGGTGAGTTTGGAATCCTGGCTAACCGCCTGACGAAAAGATTGTTGCGCCTCCGCAAAGCTGTTCTGCTTCACCTGCGCGCGGCCGAGTTCCATCCAAGCTAATGCGTATCGCGGATATACGGCGACCGCGCGCTTAAAGTAGTCGCAAGCGGCAGCCCACTTACCCTTTTGTTCCTGTTCTCGGCCCTTGTCGAAGGCCTTGCGCGCTTTGTCTGGGGCGGCAAGAGATGTAACGCTGACGGCGAAACTATGGTCTTGCGCCAGGGGATGCAGCACAATCGTGCCAACTTCAACAATGCCTCTGTCCCGATCCCCGAATGAATGAACGCGCTCGGAACGGTACCCAGATAAATCTGCGTATAGTTCACAATTCGCCCATTCCTGGTCGGAAACCACACCGGTTTCACGCTGGATATGAGCAGCCGCCGGAACGTCGCTAACGATGTCAATAGTGAGACTGAAGCTTCCTTTGCCATCGGAATAGGTGTGCGCACGTGTCTGGCCCGCACATTCCAGAACAATAGTGGCCCAGTCTGTAGACGCAACACCATTATCCATGGCCACTTTTCCCATGAGCACTGCCTTCGTCTGGTTTGCGCTCATACGGGGCTGTACTGCAGGAGAGATGTCCGATAGTTGAGCAAGTAACGATCCAGGAAAAAGAAGGAAGCAGCCGGCGAGGGAAAGCCACAATTTCATCACTTCTACCTCGGGCGAAATGGCCGTTCTGAGATGGCATCCCCGTTGCTCCGCGGTTACACCAAGAAACTTTATTCGGAAGAAAACGATCTCTCAAGAGAGGGTTGGAAAACATTGTAGAACCTCCCATGTAGCAGCTGAACGTCCAGGCAGACCTTGACACGCTGAAGGATAAATTTGGAGCGCCAAAGTTAAAAAATAGAAGCCTGGAGCTGGGAACTTGGGTACAATAGACCCACTTCAATCGCGTTGTAAGGCTGCGTGTTTGAGGATGCGATCCTCGACGTTTTCGGTGGAAGTTGTACCTCCTCAAGAGAAGTAATTCCGTTCTGGTTCGTGTGCTCCGAGAGTCCCGGAGTTGCTGGCCGCACCTCACTGGAATTGCTGGTTTCAGCTTGCTCTCGTTACCCTTAACTCTCCTGTATCCATTGCCCCTGAAGATTGTTGTTGACAGCGTTTTGGGAACTCAGCCGCTTCCAAATTGGCTCCCCGGCAGCGCACCCTGGACGCACGGAACTGCTCTGGAGTTCGCAGTTTTCGTGCTGCTCGGGATTGCCCTGCTTGTCAATCTGCAAGGTCTGGCATCGTGGTGGCTGCAAACCTACACCGGAGAGAAACTCGTCTGGGATTTTCGGGCCCACCTCCTGGACCATGTACAACGGCTTCCACTGATATTTCACGATCACTATAGCGCGACGGATTCGGTGTACCGGATTCAGCATGACGCACCTTGTATTCAGTGCGTGACCATCCAGGGAATGGTGCCCCTGCTGACCGCGTTCTTAACTCTGGCAGGAATGATCCTGGTGACGGCCCGGATCGATGCAACGCTCGCCCTGGTCGCCCTGGCGATCACCCCGGTACTGTTTCTGCTTTCACTCGGCTGCAGCCGGATCGTTCGCAAGCGCTCCCACACGATCAAAGGGCTGGACAGCTCGGCGATGTCGGTCATCCAGGAGGTAATCGGCTCGATTCGTGTCATTAAAGCGTTCGGACAAGAAGACCGGGAGCATTCCCGGTTTGTGCGCCGCTCCGGGGAGAGAATGTCGCACCAAGTGCAGCTTGCATTCCAGCAAGCGGTCTTTAGTGTGCTGATAGGTCTGACCATCGCCGGCGGGACTGCTGCCGCGCTCTACATCGGCGTGCACCATGTGCTTGCCGGCACGCTAACCGTCGGCTCGCTGCTCATGGTTATGGCCTACGTCGCCCAGGTATATCAGCCGTTGCAGACGCTCAGCACAAAGGTGACGGAGCTACAAGCCTGGTTCGCCAGCCTGGAGCGCGTGTTCATGCTGCTCGACCAACAACCAGAAATTGCCGAGCGCGAAGGCGCGTTACCCCTTGCAAGGGCGAGAGGAGATTTCGAGTTTCGGGATGTGTCGTTCACCTATGCTGACTCTGGCCGGGGATTGTTCGGGCTCTCATTTCACATTCCTGCTGGAACGCGGGTGGGCATTGTCGGGTCGACAGGGGCTGGAAAAACGACGCTGCTGAATTTACTTATGCGCTTCTATGATCCTTCCTCAGGGGAAGTCCTGCTGGGTGGTGTGGACATCCGCGAATACCGTATTGCGGATCTGCGCCGGCAGTTCGCGGTGGTGTTGCAGGAACCAGTATTGTTCGCCGCCAGCATCGCAGAGAATATCGCTTACGGGAAACCGGACGCAACCGATGCAGAAATCGTAGCGGCAGCCCAGGCGGCAGCGTCACACGAATTTATTTTGGGCCTGCCGGAAGGCTATGAAACTCAAGCAGGAGAGCGAGGTTCGCGCCTCTCTGGCGGCGAGCGCCAACGAATCTCCCTCGCCCGAGCCTTTCTTCGCAACAGCCCGATTGTGATTCTGGACGAGCCCACCAGTTCTGTAGATGTCCATACCGAAGCGGCCATCATGGAAGCGACTGAAACGCTCATGGCAGGACGAACCACCTTCATGATTGCTCACAGGCAAAATACGCTGAAGAGTTGCGACCTCATACTGGAACTGGATCAAGGCCGCCTGATTGAATCACGACAGTGCACGCCCGAAGTGTGGACTAAAGCGGCTACAACTTAATTCGGCAAAGAACATGGAAAGACGCGGGTCAGGTGTTCGCCTGATGGCTTATTTTATTTCCTTCATCGGCATGAGCGAACCGTAATCCTTCCCCGACGGCTCGACTCCGCGCGCTACGATTCCTTCAAAGGCGTCCCGGAGTTCCGGAAATTTCAGCAGCAGAGCTTTCATCACCGCGATGTTCTCCTGGAACGTCTGCCCTGTATTGGAGACGTCGGCGGTTTGATATCTCACCACCATATCCAGGTCCTGACCTACGGCCAAGGGGAATATAGCAGTCAGTTTGTAAGTCTTCCCACCGGGCGCGGTCAGATCGGCGGTGTTTCCGTCCACAGGAAAATCAGTTGGCTTGACGCTCTGGGCTTCATCGTAAAGCTTGTCCGTAAGTTGTGTATACATGAACGGAACGGCTACTGCGAGTTCTCTTCCCTCAACGAAATAGAGCCAGGCATTGTGCGTCTGCCCTTTGGCTTTGAAGGCACGCGCGCGATCGAGGAACCAATTGCTATCGTGTCTTGCAATCTGCGTGGCCCGCAAAAAGAATCCGCCCACCTTCCAGTCTGTTCCTTGCTGCTGCAGGACAAAGGCAAGCGTATACGAAGTCTTTGGGGTCGTTATGTCCAGAGTGACGACTCCGTAGCTGCCGGGCGGCAGATTGGGAATGATGAATTCCGCGCTGTTCATGGTCTGTCCCCCAGCGCCAAATATACCGCAAAGAAATTCCGCTTTCGGCAAGGGGGCGCTTCCTTCCGCTTTCAGCAGGAAGGGAGCCCGGGGAGCCGCATGCGCTCCCATCAGGTTTGCCTGGTTCTCTTTGATTGTGTTTTCTATAGCAGCGAAGCTGTTCGCGACGCTGGGAATCGAATTCTGCTTCAGCGAGGCAGTATCGCCATGCACGACCATGTCGAAATAGCGGCTGGCCGCGGCTTGAAGCGCAGATCGGGTCGCGGCATCCATGTCATCCGAAGTGAAACAGGTCTGCGAAAACGCGGGAACCGCCATCAGCACAAAAATGAGAATCGGTAAAATAGCGAGCGAGATTGAGTAATGACGTGGTTTCATGCGCAGTCTCAGATGAACAAGGTCTGCCAGGATGCTCCGGTTATTCAGCAACTTTCCCTCACGGTTAGATGCCGATTCTCTGAACCAGAGCTCCTGCTGGAACCGGCATCAGCATAGCACTTTTGGCTCGACTGCTGGTAAAGCTTCAACCCGAAGAACTCCCCTGTTTTCTTACTTCTGGGCAGGTTTGGATTTGCCGGGCAGGGCAGCTGGGTTTTCATGCGTCCGTTCGCGGAAACCGCCTTTCATGCCGGTTGCAAGGGTAACGCTCGACTCACCGAATTTATCCCGGAGACGGTCCGCCGCGGAAAGGGCCTGCTGCCACTTCCCGCGCGCGTTGTCTTGCAAGAAATCTCTTTGCGTTTTTTCCTCTGCAAACGAAGATGCCTGGACACCCAGCAAGCGCACCTCTGCGCCTTTGCGCCAGTTCGCATGAAACAACTCTCGAATCTGCTGAAAGATTTCGTTATCAAGCTGCGTGGGCGCCTGGAGCGTGTGGGCGCGAGTTATGGTTGTGAAATCCTTGTAGCGCAGTTTTAGTTGCAGCGTCCTCGCTTGCAGCTCTTGTTCACGCATTCTTCGTCCTACCATTTCGGAGAGCCGCATCAGCGTGGATTCGATCTGTTCGGGGTTCGCTGTGTCATGATCGTAGGTGTGTTCGTGACTGATGGACTTCGCGGGTTCCGCCTCGCCAATCGCTCCGTCGAACCAGGCTCCAGCGTCCTCGCCACGAGCTTTGCCAGCTAAAGCGAGTCCCCATTTGCCGAGGTGCTGCTCGAGAAAAGAGTCGTCGAGCTTCGCAACATCGCCGACGGTGTGAATGCCAAGCGCGTGCAGCTTCTGCTCTGTCACCTTGCCGACACCGGGAACGTCCCGCACATCGAGTGGGGCCAGAAACTTTGCCTCCTGGCCCGAAACCACATACAACATGCCATGCGGCTTCGCCTTGCCCGAGCACACTTTCGCAATCAGTCGCGAAGTGCCGATTCCGATGGAGCAGTTGAGCTCGGTCTCCGCTTTCATTCGTTGGTGAAGTTTGTGGGCAGCAAGCATTGCCGGACCATGTAGCCGTTGGGTCCCCGTCATGTCCAGATACGCTTCGTCGATGGAAACCATTTCCACCTGCGGCGAGAAAGACGTCAGCACCTTGTGTACTTTCTCGGAGCAGGCGCGATAGCGGTCCGGGTGACCATCCACGAAGATGGCCTGTGGACATAATTTCGCAGCAGTTCTGAGCGGCATAGCCGAATGCACCCCGAACTTCCGCGCCTCGTAGGAAGCCGCAGAGACGACGCCGCGCTCGTGGCGCTGGCCCCCCACCACGACTGCCTTGCCCCTCAGGGACGGATCGAACAATTCTTCGACTGAGACGAAGAAGGCGTCCATATCAACGTGGAAGACGGTTTTGGCGACTACAGACATGTACGCTGGAGGCTATACCATGATGGGTTGTGAATGCAGTTGGCGCACACGCTCGTACGCCCGGACATACTCGCGGGCGGAGACGCGCCACGAGAAGTCCTTACTCATGCCGTTCCGCATCAACTTCTGCCAGGAACCCTGGTCGCGATAGAGTTGCAGCGCCTGGTGAATGGTGCGCAGCAGCGCTTCCCCGGTATATTCCTGAAACTTAAATCCCGTGCCTTTTTTTGTCCGCGGGTCCCAAGGGTCGATGGTGTCATCGAGTCCGCCAGTGGCGCGCACAATCGGCACCGTGCCATATTTCAAACTGTAAATCTGACTCAGGCCGCAGGGCTCATAGCGCGAAGGCAGGATGAACATGTCAGCGCCAGCTTCGATCTTGTGAGCGAGAGCATTGTCGTATGCGATTCGGACCGCAATCTTATTCGGGACGCGACGGCAGAGCCGCAAGAACATCTCTTCGTACAGCTTGTCACCGCTGCCGAGAACTGTAAGCAGAACATCTTCGAGGGCCAACCGGTCCACGATTTGCCCGATCAGGTCGAAACCCTTCTGCGCCGCAAACCGGGAAACGATCCCGATGACCGGGAGATTGGGGTCAGCGTTCCCGAGGCCAAAACTCGCGAGCAGGTCCTGCTTGCATTCCTGTTTCCCGCTCAAGTCGTCGGCGGAGTAGTGGGCCGCAATGAAGCGGTCAGTCTCGGGGTTCCATTCTTCGTAATCGACGCCATTCAGAATTCCAATTACGGTTTGGGCGCGCTCTTTAAGTACACCATCAAGGCCAAAGCCAAACTCAGTGGTCTGGATTTCCTGAGCGTATTTCCTGCTGACCGTCGTGATTAAGTCTGCGTATGCCAGCGCTCCTTTTAGGAAATTAACATTGCCAAAGAACTCCATCTTGGTAATCGTGAACAAGTCCCAAGGCAGTGTAAGCAGCGGCAGAATTTCTGCCGGGAACAAGCCCTGATATCCAATATTGTGGATCGTGAACACGGTGCCGCACTCGCGAAAGGCTGGGTCTTCCAGATATTGCGTGCGCAACAGCACCGGGACCAGAGCCGACTGCCAGTCATGGCAGTGAAAAATGTCGGGCACCCCTAGGATTTTCGATGCTTCCAGGACCGCGCGGCAGAACAATGCGAAACGCTCAGCATTGTCAGGGAAATCCCCGGAAGCAGTTCCGTACAGTCCGTCGCGATCAAAGTACGGCGGATAATCGATGAAGAAGAAACGCACGCCCGGATAGCCGGCGCCGCTCAGGACCGAGCAAAAGCGGTAGCGATCGTCGAAGGGTATGGTGATGCTCTGTACAACCGTGCGCTCTTCGCTGATACGCGTCAGACGATAACGAGGCACAAAAACGCTGATCTCGTGGCCGGCTGCAGCCAGAGCGCGCGGGAGGGCGCCAACCACGTCTGCCAACCCGCCAGTCTTCGAAAACGGAACACACTCGGAAGCGACGAAGGCGATGTGCATGAACCTGACCCAGAACGTGTGGCGAATATCCGCTGTCTCTCGCGCAGGCTATGATATTGGCGACGTGTTCGCCCACTGGCGGGCGTCACAAGTCTAATCGGCACGATGAACCATGGTCAATGAAAGCATGGCCAGTGGAAAGCAGGGTCAATGAAAGCGTCGCAAGCACGCGCTCCCCGCAAGAAACCCAAGCTGGGGCAGCATTTTCTGACCGATACTTCGGCTGCAGCCCGCATTGTGGAAGCGCTGGGAGACATCTCTCAAAGCACCGTGCTCGAGATCGGCCCCGGCCGTGGAGGGCTGACTTTGTCGCTCTCCAGAAGGGCACGGCGCGTTATCGCTGTCGAAACCGACCGGGTTCTGGCAGCCCAGCTCAGGATGAATTTCTCTCTGGTGCCGAATCTCGAAATTATTGAAGGAGACATCCTGGCAGTGGACTTTGATACGTTGTTCGGGCCGAAGCCGGGCAGTACGCGTCCAGGGATGGAGCAAGCTCCAGAAAAAGTGCGCGTGGTTGGCAACCTGCCGTATTTCATCACTTCAGATATCCTTCTCCGCCTCTTTGAATATAGGAAATATTTCGAGGTCCTGGTGCTGATGGTGCAGAAAGAAGTTGCTGACCGGCTGGCCGCGCATCCAGGAGTTAGCGAGTACGGATTGCTTTCCGCGACGGCCCAACTCTACGCCAGAGTGGAAAAGCTGTTTATTCTTCCACCGGGATCGTTTTCGCCCCCGCCGAAAGTGCATTCCACGGTCGTTCGTCTCGTACTCTCGCCGCGGCTTCAGAAGCTGCGAGTCAGTGAAGCGGAGTTCATGCGGTTCTTGAAGCTTTCTTTTGCCCAAAAACGCAAAACCCTTTGGAACAATCTAAGGATCCGATATGCGCCCGAAGACCTCAAACGAGCAATGACGAAGGCAAAAATTGAGCCTGCGATTCGGGCGGAGGCGTTGACGCTTGAGGAAAGCGCGAGCCTGTTTCGTGAACTCATGTCGGCGCAAGAGAGTTCCGAACGCGCTTGAAGGAGGCAGTTATGGCAGTGCTGCGCGAGCCTGCAGTCGCGGGCCGCTTCTATCCGGCAAGTCCGGCTGCTTTGCGAAAAGACGTGAACTCATATCTGTCCGCGCCGGAGGAGAGGGCCCGCGTGTCCGCTATCGGATGTATCGCGCCTCACGCCGGGTACATATACTCCGGACCAGTTGCGGGTGCGGTTTTTTCCAGGCTCAGGATTCCGGCAAGCTGTATCGTGCTCTGTCCCAACCACACCGGACGCGGGCATCCGCTGGCCATCATGAAAGATGGCGAGTGGCGGACTCCCTTGGGGACCCTGCCCATCGACTCCCCCCTTGCCGCGCGGCTTTTGAAGTCCTTCCCGGCGCTCGTGGAAGACCACGCCGCGCATCATTCCGAGCACGCGATCGAAGTTGAATTGCCCTTCCTGCAAGTCTCCCGGCCCGGGGTGACGTTTGTTCCCATCGCAATTGGCGCTGGACAGCTACTGATTCTGGAGCAACTCGGAAGAGCCATCGCCGGCGTAGTCCAAGACTCGGAAGAACCTGTGCTGATCATTGCCTCCAGCGATATGAACCACTATGAGGATGACGCCACTACTCGGGTGAAGGACGGCAAAGCGATTGACAAAATTCTGGCTCTGGATCCTCCTGGGCTTTACGAGACAGTGATGAACGAGAGCATCAGCATGTGCGGCTTCGGACCTGCGGTGGCGATGCTGATCGCAGCCAAGATGCTGGGCGCTCAAAAAGCCGAACTGGTCCAGTATGCGACTTCAGGAGATGTATCGGGAGATCGCGATCGCGTCGTGGGTTACGCGGGAGTCATTATTACGCCCTAAGTTCGGAGAATACCTCGCAGAATGCCGCGCCGAGTCGCTTAACGCTTCTGCCCCGCCAGCAGCCGACGCGCCCTTGCGCGCGTTACGTTGATCACGGACGAGTCATTCGCAATTTCATTCAGCACTGGCGCGAGGGCCTGAACGTCACCCAGGCTTCCTTCTCTCTGCAGTTCTTCCATCCTTTTTAGATCTTCTTCCAGCGCCAGCTTCTCATACTTATGAAAGTAACTGAGCCGGCGGCCGAATTCGAGCGCGGTCGAGAGCCCCTGGAAAATAGAAGTGAGCTGCTGGACAGATGCGACTGGTGAGTAATTGTAAGTGGCCTTCGTATTGCGATGTTCATCCTGGTAGGAAAGGGTCTTGGCGCCGGTGTTCGCGATGTTCTTGCGTCCGGAATCAACTTTGCCGGTGAAATAGTGCGCCCGCTGTGCGAGATCGAAAATCTGGCTGCGAACCTCTTCTGAAAGAGTGAATGGAAGCGGGGCCGGATCTGCGGGTTCTGACTGTTGGTCGAGTTGTCCGTCAGAGCTGTAGGAGCCTTGTCCGTTGTCGCCAACTGAGATCTGGTAGTGGCCGGGATTCGCCCCCGGAAAATCCAGCGTAAAGCCGATGGTGGCTGACGGATGATGATCCTGGGCGACCGTCCAGAGGGAGAACACTGTGAGCAGAACCGCGGGGTAAGGCTTCACTTGCGTCCACATTGAGAGAAATTATGCCAAAAACGATTGCGGAAGATCATCCCGCAACCGCATTCTGACGTCGCAATGTTGCTGAGGTATGCAGATCGCAGATGGCAATAGCGAGGGCGTCGGCAGCATCTGCGGGCTGAGGAATCTCGGCCAACTCGAGGAGCCGCGCGACCATCAGTTGCACCTGCCGCTTCTCCGCCCTTCCATACCCGACGACGGCGGACTTGATTGTCAGTGGGGCATACTCGCCTACTTCGATCCTCTGAGAGGAAGCTGCCAGCATTGCTACTCCGCGAACCTGGCCCAGCTTCAAAGCGGACTTGACGTTCACCGCATAGAACACATCCTCGATGGCGACCCGGTCTGGCCGATGTTGCTGAATCAAGCAACTTAGGCGCTCGAAAATGGTCGCCAGCCTCTGCGGAAGAGGATCACGAGCAGAAAGCTTGATTCCGCCGAAGCAGATGCAGACCAATTTGTCACGGCCATCCAATTCAACCACACCGTAGCCGGTGCATTCGGTGCCGCAGTCAATCCCCAGGACACGCATCCCGGCCAGTGTAGCACCAGGGTCATCCCCGGAAATGAACCAGTAAGGTTCTTAACAGCACAGGTATTTCCGATTCTCCTTCTCACTCTCGGTCAGATCGCGAGGCGGTCGCCGATAACGGACTCCTCAACCAATAATTTCGATTTCCCGGATTTGAAATTCGTCTTGCCAGTCCGCCGCCCGGACAATCGAAGCCCATCCTTTAATGGTAATCTACTCATTCCGTGGCATGGCAAACGCACCTGTGGTGTATTCAGCGCGCGTCGGCTTGGTGCGATGAGAAATCCATATCTGAAACGAAAAACGAAAAAGGAGCGGGCGATGAAGATTGGCATACTGACGGGCGGCGGGGATTGCCCTGGACTGAACGCTGTAATCCGGGCTGCCGTTCGTAAGGGTTGCTTCCACTACGATGACCAGTTTCTGGGATTTCTCGAGGGCTGGCGCGGACTCGTGGAAGATAAGAGTATGCCGCTCGACTTGCAGGCCGTGGCCGGAATTCTACCTCGCGGTGGCACCATCTTGCGCACCTCCCGCACGAATCCGGCGAAGAGACCGGACGGGCTGGACACCTGCATCGCCACACTGAAGAAGAATGGGGTGGACGCGCTGATTGCTATCGGTGGGGATGACACGCTTTCGGTTGCCACCAAGCTCTACGACAAAGGCGTGCGCGTCGTCGGTGTGCCGAAGACCATTGACAATGATCTGGTGGGCACTGATTTTACTTTCGGCTTTGATACAGCCGTGAACGTCGTGACCGAAGCCATCGACCGCGTGCATACCACCGCTGAAGCGCACAACCGTGTAATGGTGGTCGAAGTCATGGGGCGAGATGCGGGCTGGATCGCAATTTACAGCGGCATTGCCGGCGGCGCCGACGTGATCCTGATTCCCGAGCAGCCATTTGATGTGGAGAAAGTTGCGGCCAAGATCCGTATGCGCCATGCCCGCGGACGCTATTTCAGCATCGTGGTGGTGGCCGAAGGAGCAAAGTTTGCTGCTGGCAAGGACGGTCCAGTCGTGCAAGGCGGCGAGAAAGATGAGTTCGGACACGTGCGGCTGGGCGGCATTGGCAACACTTTGGCTCAGGAACTCGAGCGGCGTACCGGATTCGAAACCCGAACAGTTGTTTTAGGCCACATTCAGCGCGGGGGATCCCCGACTGCGTTCGACCGCGTTCTGGCGACACGCTATGGCCTGGGCGCAATTGATATGGTGCATCGGGGCGAATTTGGGAGAATGGCTGCACTGCGAGGGAACCAGATCATTTCCATTCCGTTGGCGGAGGCGACGGCTAAGAACCGCACGGTGGACCAGGAGATGATGGATGCGGCCTTCGGCATCTTGGAAGACACAGAGAAGGAAGCGGTCGCGGATTAGCTTCAAGACCACCACTCAATGCCGGTGCCTGCCCTTTTAGCATTCTTGTTCGCGTTCTTGGCGAGAGGGTGAGGAATTCGGAGGATTTGATGAGGCACATGTTAATTGCGCTGTTGCTTTTGTCTGCCCGGCCCCTCCTGGCCCAAGGTGCTCCGCCGCAAGGCGCCGCCAATCAGCCTTACACCATGGAGTACTACTACAAAGTGCAGTGGGGACATCAGCAGGAGTTCATGCAACTCTTCCTGAAGAACCACTATCCATTGCTCAAGAAAATTGTGGAGAGTGGCCGCATGCTCTCGGTGAAGATTGAAACTCCCGCCAACCACATGACCGAGGACGCTCGCTGGGACTACCGCGTCACCATTCGATTCAAGAACGCAACCGTGGCGACTACTGCTAATTCCGAAGAGGACTCCCTCATCAAGCAGCTTTGGCCCGATCAGGAGACCTACAAGCGCGCGGAACAGCGACGTTTCGAGATTCTGTTGGCTCACTGGGACCTGCCGGTAACCGAGGTAACACCACCGAACAAATGATCTGAATTACTGCGCCAGCATGGCTGAAAACACAGGCATGTGTGATCCCCATCACGAATGATTTCGTCCCACTCCGCGCATCATTGAATTAGCAAGTCGAACGTGCGGAAGGAGGAAAGAACTATGAAACTCCTGACTGGAATTTTCCTGATAGCAGTAACTCTGCCAATGTTCGCGCAAAGAAGTCTAAGTACTGGCGTTCCGAAATACAATCCGGCAGCGGAATCAGTCTTCAAAGGCACGGTCGAAGAAATGATTGATCGCCGGTGCCCAGTGAGCGGAGGGGTGGGATCGCACATCCTGTTGCGCCTCGAGAACGATTCCACAATCGAAGTTCACCTGGCGACCACGGAATTCACCAAAATGATTGAATTGAACCTGCGCAAGGGCGATCCTATTGAAGTGACGGGATTTAAAACGGAGTTCGAAGGCGTCCCGACGATCTTTGCGCGTGCCGTGAAACGCGGAATTGACGAGTACACTTTCCGCGACAAGGACGGCAGGCCGGTTTGGTAGCGACGAAAATCGCAATTGCCACGAGCGCTATTGGCCAAAGATCATTGGCCTAAGATCAGCGGCAATCCATTCTTATTGTTGCCGATGACCACGACTTTTGAGTTCGGGCTTTTGGCGAGGTTCTCGGTCGCTTCAATACCTTTCCACTCTAGCAATGAAGGGGTAATGCCCTGGGCCACGATCTGCTGGAAATCGCGGACACCAGCGGCTTCGATGCGCTTGCGCTGGGCTTCCTGCGTTTCCTTTTGCAGCCGGAAGTTCATGGCCAGCGATTCCTGCTCGGCCTGCTGCTTGGCCTCGATGGCGGCCTTCAGCGTGGCCGGCAGTTGAATGTCACGCAACAGAACGTTCTCCACCGTCAAACCGCGTTTATTCAACTCTGAAGTGAGCTGGTCGTAAATCTGCTTGGCCACCATTTCGCGCTCCCCGGTGTAGAGGGCATTGGCGCTGTGCGAAGCGGTGGCCTCACGAATGGCAGAGCGCAACGTGGGCTCGACCACCAAGTTTTCGTAGTCGGCTCCGATTTTCTGAAAGACCTCGGTTGCACGGTCGGGGTTAAGGTGATAGATGAGCGAGGTATCGAGACTCATCATCAGACCTTCGCTGGAAGGCACATTGGCGGATTCCTTGAGGGTTTGGGTCTGGATCGACATTTCGTTGTTGGTCTTGAGAGGATTGATGAGATGGATGCCTTCCCCCAGCCTTTCTCCTGTGACCCTGCCGAAGAGCGTGAGCACACCGACGTGGCCCGTGCCGACCCGGGTCACGGAGTTGAACAAGGCAACGATGAGCAACAGGGCGGCAATGCCCAGTCCGATAAGGCGAATCGCACCTCCGCCGTTCGCATCCACCACTCTTCCCCGAGGACTGTCGAAAATTGTCATGGCAGTTCCCTCCCCTCAGGCGATTCTAGGCTGGAGAGGCAAGCCGGGTAAGTGACTTGTGTGGGGCTGAGGCTTATTGGTTTTCGTTGCTCCTGTTGGTTCCGAGGCATTGCCGATTCGCACGAACATTTGAGCCACAAGAAAGTCATCAATCATCAAAATCAGATGCACGCGTCCCGCCCAGCATCGTGGAAAATCCTGTTAGCGTTCGCCATTATTTATCTGGTTTGGGGATCGACGTATCTTGCGATCCGAGTCGGCGTGCGCGAGATGCCTCCGTTCTTAATGGCCGGTCTGCGCTTCACCGTAGCCGGGCTGGCGCTATACATCTGGATGAGGCTCACAGGCGTTCCTTCTCCGAACTGGCGCGAGTGGCGCGCAGCAACGATCCTGGGCGCGCTGATGTTTCTGATGGACTATGCCTGCCTGTTTTGGGCCGAAGAGCGGGTGCCGTCTGGCGTGAGCGCGGTAATTCTGGCCGCTATTCCGGTCTGCATCACCCTGCTTGAGATCATTTTTCTGCGTACCCAGCGGCTCACGGTCCGCCTCGCATTGGGACTGGCGGTTGGAATAGTGGGAGTGGTTGTCCTGATGAACCCTTCATCGTCCTTAGGCGAGGCCCCACTTGACCGCGGAGGAGCAATTGCCCTGCTAGTCGCGTGTTGCGGATGGTCGATCGGCACCATCGTCAGTCGCCGGCTGGCGCTCCCAGAGTCCAAGGCCATGAGCGCGGCAGCACAAATGTTCTCTGGAGGCGTGCAATTACTTTTGCTGGCTGCCCTGGCTGGGGAGTTTGCCCATTTCCACGCACAGGAGGTTTCCAGAATCGCATGGTTTTCGCTGATCTATCTGATAATTGCCGGATCGATCGTCGGATACACCGCTTACGTCTGGCTGCTGCACTATGAGTCGCCAACCAAGGTGGGGACGTACGCTTACGTCAACCCCGTAGTCGCGGTGATCGTCGGCGCTGTGCTCGGCGGCGAAACCATTGGCCGGCGGACGATGCTTGGTACGGCGCTGATCCTGGTTAGCGTAGTGGCAATCACGACCATGAAGGCGAAGCAGGTCGGTGCCGTGAGCAAGCAAGAGAGCGCGGAAGCTGCTGTCGGAACGGCTGCGGATTGAAGCGGTTGGGAACGTCTTGTTGTCCAGCGATACACTAGCCCTTCCGCACCGACCTTGCCGCCAACGCAGCGCTCAGCAAGGCCGTGCTGAAGATCAAGGCCAACGAACCCAGACAAAGAACGCACCACGCCACCAGCACGAACCTTTCGATGTAAGTCAGATAGAGCGCGAAGCCCAGACCCCCTACCGAAGCAATGAGCAGCATGAATGGGGTTTCGGCTTTGTTGCGGTAAATCGTCGCCAGACTGAGAATCAGGAGATAGCCAAGGATTCCGATCAGCGCCACCGGAACTCCCAGGACAACGGAATAAGGGCTGCGATTCACGATGTCGCAGTTGAACGACTCGCCAAAGTTGCAGAAGGCAGTCTTCGACGTGCGGAAATGGTGATAGAGCGAGACGGAAGAAACCATTGCCCCGGCGACAGCGACTAGAGCGATGGCAAACATCAGCCGCGGTCCCATCCCTCTCGAGTCGTTTGCCAGAGAGGCCGGAGTACGCGGAGTCATGGCAGGCTGCATCCCGTCTTCTCGCTCAGTACGGAGAGTGGCTGAGCTCCTTCGGTGTGCGATCCATCGGGGAATTGCCAGGTGGGGAAATTCTTGACACCGGCCTGCGCGCATTCCAGAGTAGCAGTGCGTAATCCCTTCGGGCTGCACTCCGTGTAATTCACATATTGGAAAGCAGGACCGAACATTTCCTTCTGATCGGCACAATGAGGACACCACCACGCCCCATACATTTTGGCGCCCTTGGTCTTCAGACATTGCGCAAAGCCATCAAGAGAGCTGACCGGTTTCGTGTAGTAGTAAACGTCATACCCGACCCAGGCGGCAACCACGAAAACTAGAGCAAGGATGATCCAACGCCAGCGTGGGCCGGTTTTTGCCGCTCCTTCCTGCTCTTCTCGTTTCTCGCTGAACTTAGACATGAAGGTAAATTTTTAAGCATCAATATACTTGATTCAGCCATGACGAATCCCGTTATCGTTTTGGACTACGACTCTAACTGGCCCGCGCTCTTTCAGTGCCTTCGCAAGCGAATCGCCGATGCACTCGGTGACATGGCGGCGGCCATTGAGCACGTTGGCAGCACAGCCGTTCCCGGTCTAGTAGCAAAGCCAATCATCGACATCGATGTGCTTTTGACATCGGAACCGATGCTTCCCACGGCCATCGAGCGCCTTGCGACCTTAGGCTATGTCCATCGGGGAAACCTGGGCATCCCCGAGCGCGAGGCTTTCTTTGCACCCGCCAACGATCCTCCGCATCACCTTTACGTTTGCCCACCATGCAGTGTCGAGTTTCGAAGACACACGGCGTTCAGAGATTACCTCGCGCTCACCCAAAAGATGCCAAAATCTACGGCGAACTGAAGATTGCACTCGCCAAGCGGTTTCGGGATGACCGGTCCGGGTACAACACTGCAAAGGGTGAGTTTGTGGAGGAACTGGACCAGTCGCGCAATCGCTGCTCAGAAAAAGTGATCCACTGAGCCAAGTATATTATTGCCAATTTTTATACCACGACGTTCAGGGCACTGGGCATGACGTCCAAAGTTTGACAATGCAGGGTCAGTACCTCTCCATCAATCATGACGTCCACGGGGGCGTCGAGATCAAAATCGATGCGGCGGACTTTACGAACTTCTGCGAGTGGATGCTGAATGTGCGTGCCATCATAGAGTCCCGGCAAATTTCGGATGAGCCCGATGCGCCCGATCGGTCCCCAGCGCACGTATTCGATCAGCCCATCGTCCACTTCAGCGGTCGGGGCGATCATCATGGTGCCGCCGGTAAATTTGCTGTTGTTGAATGTAAGAAAAAGGCACGGGCGGCGGTCGACATTCTCTTCTCCATCTACGCTTAATGGAAAAGGCCGGCGGCGAAAGCGCGTCAGACAAATGAAAATGGACGCCTGATATCCTGCCTCTCCCCAGCCACTGAAACGGCGTTCGCGCAGCGTGGCAACGTCGGCAGCAAAACCGATGCTCAGAATATTGATGTAATGCAAAACTCCCTGTTTGTGACGGAGCCGCAAGACATCACACCTGCGCGAGCGGCCTGCGATCAGCGATTCCATGGCATGTTCCACACCTTTATCGCTGAAATCGCGGAGGAACGAATTACCGGTGCCGAGGGGAAGGAAGGCGAGGGTTGGTTGCTCTCCGCCATCGGACTGCGGAAATAAACCGTTGACGATCTCGTAAGAAGTTCCGTCGCCCCCAACAGAAATAAACTTGCGATACCCTTCGGCCCACGCTTGGCGCGCAATTTCCGAAGCCTGCCCACACGCTGACGTTTCGCGTGACTCGATCTGCAGTCCTCCCTCGCGCAGACGCTCAAGCGCTGGACCGAGCAGTTTACGGAGACGGCCTCCGCCTGCTGCAGGATTGATAATCGCGAGGTATTTGCCAGCCGCAGCCAACTCAGAGCTCTTTCACCGCATTGCGGTCGAGTAACTCACAAATGTCGTCTGCGAGCACAGGACGTTGGATTTTCATCGAAGCCGTGCGGGGGAAATCTTTATCCCAGATCACAAATCCGCGCACCCGTTTGAAGTCCGCCAGGCGGCGGTTGCGTGACCCGATCTCCTCTTTCATGGATTCAGTGAATTCCTGGTTCAGGTCTAGATGAAGGACCAGCACCAGCATTTCTTTGCCCAGCTCCTTCCTGGGCCATAGGTAGTTCGCGGCGAAAATACAGTATTCCTTGACCGCAATCCCCTCGAAGGCTGACTCAATGTCCTCGGGGTAAATATTTTTCCCGCCCTCAGTGACGATCATGTTTTTCTTGCGCCCGAACAGTTGCAGATGGCCGGAACCGTCGAAGCGTCCCAGATCACCGGTGAGCAACCAACCGTCCACGATGGTCTCGGCAGTGAGCTCGGGATCGTCGAGGTAATGCGACATGATGGTTTTGCTGCTGGCGGCGACCTCGCCAATACCGTCAGCGTCCGGATTCAGGATGCGAAGTTCCACTCCCGGCAGCGGCTTGCCCACTGTGTCAGAGCGGAATGGCTTCAGATCATTCACGGTCAGCACCGTGCCAGCCTCGGTCAAGCCGTAACCATTAGCCACGGGAATCCCCAGATCGTAGAAAAACTGTAGAGTCGACGGGTCCATAAATGCGCCCCCAGTGAAGATGGCCAACAGCTCTCCACCGAAAACTTTGTGGACTTGCGGCAGCAGTTTGCGGCTGAGCGGCACGTTCGCTCGTTTACGGGTGAGGAGCTTATTGATCGAAATCAGACGATTGAGCAGGAAACGTTTGATCGCCGGCAGCGCATCCAAATTGCCTTTGATTCCTCGCTCAAGGTTCTTGAGGACCATCGGCACCAGACTCACATAAGTGATCCGGTACCGAACAAACGCGTTGCGAACGAACTCGGGCCGCAGCGCGCGAAGATGCACCACGCATGCTCCGCAGACGAACGGTCCGATAAAGCCGACCATAAAATCGATAGCGTGATTTGTGGGCAGGATACTCAAATAGCGGACTCCCGGCCAGAAGGGATACCAAGCGGTGAGCGACTTGCACTGCTCCAGGTAGTTTTCATGCGTCAACACGCAGCCCTTTGGACGGCCTCCGGTCCCTGACGAGTACACGATGCACGCCGCGTCTTCTCTATTTCGCGGCACGAAGATCGGATCTCCCTTGCGCCGGAATTCCTCCCAGCGAAATCCGCCGCAAAGGTCCGCACTGGGCGGGGCCTCTGTGACCAGGACAATCTTGAGTTTGTGGTTTCTGAATTCCGGCCTCTGCGTGATCGCACGCCACAGGTGATACTCAACCACCAGGAATTTCGCCCTCGAGTGCGCGAGCAGTTGAAGGTGCTCTTCCGGGGTCAGCTTGTAATCGAGCGGGACTAGTACACCGCCGATTTGGAAGACTGCGTATGCCGAAATCAGCCACTTCGACTGATTAGTCATGATGACGGCGGCGCGATCTCCTGGACTGAATTCGGCGTCCTGGAGCGCGCGCACCAAGGGCGTTGCGGTCTGCTTGAAATCAGAATAAGTGAGCCGGGTGCGCTCGCGGTCGCGATCGGATTCAATTAAGCAGGTCTCGTTGGGCCAGCGATCCAAGGCCTCGCGAAGGACAGCACCGAGACATGTGTATTGGTCAAGATCGAGCATTGAACATCTATTTCACCACAGAGACCCAGACTCACAGAGAAAACTGCTTGCTTTATTTGATTTCTGAATACGCGCGGTGGAGAGACGCAACACTTCTATGATTTGATCCTTCTCTGTGTCTCTGTGCCTCTGTGGTGAATTCAAAGTCTGGCTTGGATCCGCTCCGCCAACGTTCTGAAGTCTGAGACTCCCTGCAATTCATAATCCGGCAACTCGACGTTGAAATGTTGCTCAAGACGAGTAAGTAGACTTAGCGCCTGCAAACTATCAATGCCGAGCTTCTTAAAAAAGTCATCGTCCGGCAACAACTTCTCCCGCGGAACTTTGAATTGCGCGGCGGCGAGGTCCAGAATTTCGTCTATCGTCTTTTGTTGGGTTGGCATTGGTTGCTCGCTTTCATGGCAGATACGGCTGCGCGTCGGTGCTCTCCACAAACTTTTTCAATGCGGCTTCGACGGCTGGTCGCGCATACAAATCGCAAACAATCTCAATCTCGCGCCGCAACTCATCATACGGAATCGGTTTACTAAACTTCTTGGTAGCAGCAGCAGTATGACGGTCGAACTTGCCAAGTTGTGCTGCGGTCACTCGCGCAATCCGCAACGCTTCGCCTTCTGCGACCACCTGGCTAACCAGCCCAGCTTGCTGAGCTTTTGTGGCGCTAAAACTCCGCCCAGTAAGGACCAGGTCACGCACAACCGCGTTTCCAAGATCGCGCTTCAGCCGGGGTATTCCACCAAAGCCGGGGATCAATCCCAGCCGCAACTCCGGGAAGCAGAAGCGGGCGGTCTTGTCAGCGATGATGAGATCACAAACCAGCGCCAGTTCGAGTCCGCCGCCAAAGGTGATGCCATGGACCGCGGCAAGGGTGTTCAGTGGAGACGCGTCAAAAGTATTCATCACATGATGAATGCGCTGGTGAAATTCCTTGATTCCGGCGATCGCTGCGGACTTTTCCGTCTGCTGTAGACCGCGATACAGCTCGCGTAAATCACCGCCGGCACAGAAACCAGCCTCCTGCCGGCTATAAAAGATGAGCGCATGTGCACTCTCTTCCAGTGCCGGCAATGCTGCGGCGAGCTGCTCCAGTTCCTCGAGAGATTGCAGCCCAATCTCGTTGCAGGGAGCATGGTGCAGGGCGACTTCGATGACGCCTTCCTTCACTTCCCACGAAATTACTTTCCCGTGATATTGGTTCATGGTCCAGGAACTAAACCGGCTGCTTCACAGAGTACATGTCCTCAATTTCTGCCTTAAATCTCTGCGCGATCAAATCGCGTTTCAGTTTGCCGTTTGCAGTGAGCAGGTCGTTCTCAATTGTAAAGGCTTCCAGGATGATCCTGAAGCCACGCACCTGTTTGTAGTGCGGCAAGCCCGCGTTCACCGCGTCCAATGCAACCTGAACGTCGTCCAGACCAACGCCGCCCGTAACCAGTGCAGAAAGATAGCTGCGGCCGTTGCCCACAAGGACGACCTGCTGCGCTCCCGGAAGGCGGGCCAGGATTTCTTCTTCGATCGACTCCGGAGCGATGTTATGACCCGAAGCCAGAATGATTAAGTTCTTGATGCGGCCAGTAATTTTCCAGTTCCCTGTTCCATCTACCTCACCTTGGTCACCTGTGTGGAACCAGCCATCACGCAAGGCTTTTTCGGTTTCGCCCGGCTTGTTCCAATACTCACAAAACACGTTCGGCCCGCGCACAATAATCTCTTCGTTTTCGCCAAGCTTCATCTCCACGCCACTGATGGCGGGGCCGACGCGTCCAGGATCTACGTGGCGCGGATCGTCCATGGTGCAGATCGCCGTGGTTTCGGTAAGCCCGTACACCTGCAGGACTGGAATTCCCAGCATCATGAAAAATAATTGCGTTTCGACGTTCAATGGCGCCGAGCCGCAAATCAGCGCCCGAAGGTGCGGACCAATCATCTTCTTACGAATGGAGGGGAAAATTACGAAGTTGGCGAGTCTCAGCCAGAGGGAATCGGACCATGTTGCGCTGCCTTCGCGTTGGTGTATGTAAGCTGACTTGGCCCGGCGATAGATAGCGAGCGGCAGGCCTCCAGTGTTCCAGAGTTGTTCGTCGACGGCTTTGCGCATTCTTTCAAGCAATTGAGGGACATTAAGAAAGTAATCCGGCTGCGCCGCGCGCATCTGCTGCGCAAGTTTGCTCAGATCCGTGTTCAGGGTAAGTTCACTACGACGCAGCAAGCAAGTCAGCAGCATGATCCACGAACCGGCAAAGCAGAATGGGAGATAGTGAAATACTCTCTCCTGCGCGGAGTGACCTTGCATGAGAGTACCGAGCCTGCCTGAAGTGCATCCCAGCATGTGCGCGACATTCCCGGCCGTGAGCACGACACCCTTGGCTTCGCCTGAAGTTCCGGAAGTGTAAATAATCGTGACGGGGTCTGAATCTTTGTGTGGTGCGGGCGCCCCCACCCGCGAAAAGTCTGTACCAGCAGACTCATCGGTCGACGCGGAAAAAAAATCGTCAAACAAGGCCTGTGCGGGGCACTCTGGCCATTCCCGCCTGATCGTGTCGCGCAGTTCAGCATCCCCACAGCAGATCATGGACGGCGCGCAGTCCTTCATCATGCTGACCAATTCCGCAGGGGCTTGGCGCGAATAGAGAGGGACGACGATCAGGCCCTCAGCCATGATGGCCAAATCCATCGCGACCCAGCGGATGCTGTTTGCAGCAAGGAGGACGCAGCGGTCGCCTTTGCGTAATCCGCGAGAGGCCAAAAATGCTCGCGCCTGTGCGACCATGACGCACAGTTCGCGACCATTCACTTGACCGGCACTCCCATCACGCAGCTGTGCCAGAAGCGCCTGATCGGTAGCCGCGTCGAGGACCGTGAAAATGTCCTTCAGAAAACTCATGGTCGCTAATGAATATGTAGGGGCGCACGCCCTCGTCCGCCCCGCCGAGCGACGCTCGACAGAAGAGGCAGGCGAAGCTCGCCTGCCCAGACGAGGGCGTCTGGGCCTACATGAATTTTCAACTGTACATCCCGCACAGGCGCCGCAACCCTTCGTCCATCGGAGGCAGGTAGTCCTCCCAACTCCACTGGCCTTTGCGCGTGGGGAAGTCCGGATAGCGACGCTGGACTTCTTCTTCGAAATAGACACCCATGCGCGCCATGACTTTGAGGTTCTTGACTACCGTGCGGCCAATTCCATCCGCGATTTTTTCGCCGTCTGTCGCCAACTTCTCGAGGGCCGCTAAGAGCTTCGGCTCAAGATCTGGGTCATCCACATTCATCAGCAACTCTTCATGGCCGCGATCACGCATCAGGTTGCGGATGCGTTCGTCCATAGTGATTCCCGCCGAGGGCAAGAGGGCGGGCATGGAGGTCACGATGCCGTGGAAGCGTGACGACGCCATCAAGTGTCCAGCGCGCAGAATGCTCACCATCTGGTACATGTCGTGCTCCTCGGAGGTGAACACGGGCAGCCCGCCCAGCTTTTCGGAGATGCGCCGGCAAGCACGCGCGTCCAGAGCCTCAGTGGCGACCAGGATGGGGAATACCCGGCGCCGCTGGCGAAATGCGTCCACTGCTTTGGCGATGGAAGTCAGATAACGCTCGAAGGCGACATCCACGTCAGCGCCCGACTTGTGGAAGTAAACCGTGCGGTAGTGACTGTCTTTGTAAGCGCCGGTTGTGGAGCGGGCGGCATATTTCACTAGCGATGGCTTGACCGGCCACCAGAACGGATTAATGGGACACACAATCAAAACTGGGAGCTTGCCGTCCCATCCCGCATCGGTCAAGGCTTTGCGCCCGTACTCAGGAGGAAGCGGCTGGAAGGTCCACGCGGTGTCAGTTCCTAACTCCGTGGGAACTCCAAGACTGCGAAGCACGGTGCGCGATTCTTCGTTGCGAGTGATGATGAGAGCGTCTTTGCAGTAGCGGCCGCACATCTTGGCAACTAGCGGATCCATGTACCCGGCCTCGGACCCATAGCCTACGGCCAGCTTGTTCTGCGCCGCCGCCGTCCCTAACGACCCAATAATCATCGTCGTCAGAGCATTGGCGAATTTGCTTTTGAATGCCGACCCTTCGACCACAACCACGCCGTGGTGCTTGGGAACTTCGCGAGACAAAAAAGGCGGAAAAACATCAGGGAGATGGACCTGCTCCGCTCCAGCGAAATAGCCGCGCGTCAAATCAAAATTCTGCGACATGGCGCTGAACTCGACATTGTCGGTGCCCAGGATATGTCGGAGCTGGCGCAGAGTCTCCTCGGGGCGCACGTCGGAACCGGTATTGCGCGTGCCATTGTAGCCGGCAAATAGCAGTTTGAGCTTTTGCCTAGGACGCCAGCGTTCTCCTTTGCCGAGTATCCAGGCAGCTTTAGCGCGCTCGATGTTTCCGCTGACCCAGGCTTCGAGGACAAGGTCCATCATGCTGCAGAACCTCCCACCTTCGCAGGCCAGTCCCGGTAAGGATAGGTGAAGTTCGTGTCACGGCTAAACTTTAGCAAGGGATAGCTATATTGCGAGAACGGCACCGGCTTGCGCCCCAACTCAGAGGTAATGCGCGTGTTGTCAAAAACTGTATTGAAAGTGAGATACGGCATGAATACTTTCATCAGCGCGGCACTGTGGCCAATTGAACTCTTGCGATTCGCGAGAACGTTCACAGATGAAGTGAAGGGTTTGTGCAGGAATGGAAGGTAAATCGGGCCACGCCGGTCCTGGGCGGCGGCGAGTGATTCTGTCAATTGTCGGAACGTCTGCGATTCTTTGCCCGAGGAAAGGTGATAGGTGTCGTACTGAGTGCGTTCTTTCGCGTGCAATGTGGCAATCGCATCAGCGACAAAATCGACGTTGACAATATCTACGCGGTCGCGGGAACGAAGCGGCAGGACCGGCAGTCCAGCCAGAAACACAAATGCGCGAACCATGTCGAACTGCGTAGTCTCGGCGCGACGGCTGTCTCCCAGAACAATGCTGGGGCGAAAAATGGTCTTCGGAACTTCGGGCAAAAGCTGACGGATCATGTGTTCGCAGAACTTCTTGGTGCGCGCGTAAGGGTCATAATCCGAACGGTTCCAGTCGATAGCATTATCTTCGGTGACGACTTCGTCCTGCCTCTTACCGGCGACTGCGACCGTGCTCACGTGGCTGAAGCGGCGCAGGCCGTGGTAGTGGTCAACCTGCATGCCGAGCTTGATGACTTCGAGGGTGCCTCGCAAGTTTACGTTCAGGCAGCTTTTTTCCGATTTTCGATTCAGCGACGCGGCGCAATGAATGACTGAATCTGTAGTGTGAACCAGGCGGTCGTACTCATCGGTCGACAGGCCAAAGAGCGTGCTGGTCAGGTCACCGCGAAAAATTCGGATGCGTGTCTGCAGGTACTCGTAAAAGCGCTGGAAATCCAGATGCAATTGCAGCGAATGCCACAAGCGGTCTTCGGCTTCGTGTGGATCACGAGCGCGGACTAGGAGGTTCAGCGACGCGCCGTGCTCGTCCAGCAAGTTCGCCGCGACGTGCGCGCCAATGTATCCCGTCGCTCCCGTCAGGAATATCGCCACGTTGCTCCATTCGTTCCCGTCTTAACGGTTTCGTTGTCCGCGCCATTGGCCGGCAGCAAGTTGCGCAACGGGCGCACCTCCAGCGGCCGGCCTTCGATCAGAGGATAAGTCCACTTGCGCAGTGCAGGAATGTGAACATTGATCCAGTAGTCCCACCAGTCGAGTGAGGACGCATTGTATCCGAAGAGTTTCTGCTCTTCGGGAACCAGCGCATAAGAAAGTTTCTCAACATTCTCGGCGACAAAGTCGTGTTCGTTGAGCAGGATGAAGGGTTCGAACAGTTCGATCAATTTTTCAACTTTCTCCAGATTGCGGTCCGCTTTCGCCAGCGGCATCTTCTTGAAGGGCAGCGAAGCCGCAATCCGCTGAATCGACTTGACGATCGCCCGCTGCGCCGGAGCCGACATCCGGTTGTAACGCTCCTTTGAGACGGGGATGGCGTCGAAGCGCAGACGTAACCAGTATTCCATGCCTTCCTGGGCGCGATAGTGCTTGCGGTGGGCGAGAGATGTCAGCTCAATCGAACGCCGCATGTCGCAGGGATTTGTGACCGAGGTGGCAAGCTGATACCCCGGGTCATTTCTACGCGCCATGACGGCCGCTGCAATCAACGTCATTCCGCGGCTGACTGCATCCACCGGAATCACGTCCAGCCGCTTGCGTTCGTTGGTGGGCAACTGACGAAAAAATGTTCCCAGAAGATAGGAGAGCGAGGCTGAGGTGTTGATTCCCTCATTCCATCCGCGGAACGGCTGTGCCGTTGAGCTTTCAACAATTGCCGGCCGGACGATCGCAATCGGAAACCCAGCACCGTTTTTGGCAAGCAGCGACTCTGCCAGACTTTTGGTCAATGTGTAAGTATTGGGCCAGCCGAGTTCGTGCGCTCGCTTCTTACCGGCTTCCGTCAGTTCATTCCGCAACCAGCGCACCCGGTTCTTTCGGATCTGGTTCTCCAGGGCAGCGCCGTGAAGGTCCTTGGCAGCGTGCTCTTTCATCAGTGCCTGGCGGCGAAGTTCTTCCGTGACTTCGGGGCCTTCGGCTCGGGTCTGCGTCTCTTCCACAAGGCGATGCAAGGCCTTCCATTCTCGTTCCGCATCGAAGTCCGGGACTCCGGCCGGCGTGTAATCCGGGCGGACGGTCTCGTTCACGCGTCCATCACGAGTCCCAGCCGCGTAGCAAGTGGAAAGATGAAGCAGCCCTGCGTGATCGGAATGGCGGATGAACTCGAGAACGTTCGCTGCCGCATCTACATTAGAGCTCAGCGCATCGCGAAGGTCAGGATTGAAATCGGTTAGCCCCGAGCTGTTGACAATCAGATCAAGTCTCTGCCGCAAGTTCTCTGAAATTCCACCATCCAGCCCCAGTTTCGGCTGCGTGACATCTCCCTCGATCACTTGCACCCGTTCGCTGATAAATTCGAGCAGGCGCCGTCCGTACCGCTCATAAAGAGGATCGAATACCGGAGATTCTTCCACCAGTTTTTCGAAGCGCCTTTGGGCAGGATTCGACTTTTGCCGCCGGATGAGGAGATAAATGCGTCCCACCTCCGGCAAGTCCATCAACGTGTTTGCCAGCCAGATCTTGCCAATAAACCCGGTTACCCCGATCAGCAGGATGTGCTTGTCCCGAAAAGCAGACCGGACCGAAAGCGGCATGTCATACCGGACGCTATCGAAGTGGACGATGGGACGTTCGATTTTCGGCACGGTTCTTTCGGCCCGAGAAACAGCCTTCTCCAGGATTTCAGGGCTGACGCCGAGATCGTGTGCGAGCCTGGGGAGGGTGCGAGTTCCGTCCGGCCCGGAGGACGAGATACGGGCAAAGATTCCGCGCGGCCGAATCACCGGCTCCAGCAGCCGTCCAGTGGAGATTCCGTCCCGGAAATCGAGCTGGTTGGCGATGATCCGCTTCACCCCCAGGTGTTGAGCCAGGTGCCGCATAACATGGTCAAGCCCCTGGCTGACCAGCACGACCTCGGCTCCCGAGTTCACCAATTCTTCAAGCTGCCGAACGCCGTCCGACTTCAAGTGGGGCTTCAGCTTGTACTGAAAGTACTCGTCTCCCAGTAGATCGAGCCGGTCGCGGCTGATTCCCCGGAGGACGGAATACACGACGCGAGTGGCGAAGCTGCGATTCAGTGCATAGAGGAAAGGCCGGAGCACGGCCATCACCAGCACCGCCCCTCTTCGCATCCAGCGCTCGGTGAAAGTCTGAGCGTTCCAGGTAAAGAAAGCCACGGGGCGGACGGTGGTCAGCTCCAGCAGGCTGCCTTCCACCCGCCAGTACACGTACTGGGAATTTCGCTCAGGTTGGACCAAGTTTGTCTCGGACGTAAGAGGTCAGGACCTCTGCATCCCCAGAAGGGGAAGCAAAGTTCTTTATTGTAAAGGATTGGCGCCAAAGGGGCGAAGGCGGACAATCTAGTCAGGGTTCTTGCAGCTTTGCGATGATTTCAGAAACAATCGCGTCGGGGGGTTGATCGATATCAACTGTGATCACGTCCGGCTCGTCGCTGCCTGGTTCCTCAAGAGCGGCTAATTGGCTTTCGAGGATCGCTTCCTTGGCGAAGTGTCCGTGGCGCGAGCGCAGTCGATCGAGAATCACTCGAGAACTGCCTTTCAAATAGACGAATCTCACCAGCACTGCCCGCAGTTCCTCGCGATAGCCGCGTTTGAGAGCTGAACAGGCGAGGACCACGTTGCGGCCTTTTGCATTCCATTGCAGGATGGCGTTACGTAGTGCCGAGAGCCAGGGGGCGCGGTCGGAGTCGTCGAGAGGAATCCCACGGCGGATCTTCTCGATATTTTCCGGCGAATGAAAATCATCGGCGTCGGCAAACTGCCAGCCGAGTTTCTGGGCAAGCAGGGTTCCCACGGTGGTCTTCCCCGCGCCGACAACTCCCATGACGATCAGGACCAAGTCAGTTCACCCGCACAGTAGAATACCGATGGCCTCGGCCTCTGTGCTAGAAAGAAGCATTCGGAGCAAAGCATGACCCGAACCTTGCATGAAATTGTCGGCAGTTTTGATCCCGGCGCGCCGCTGAATTCCGCGCTGACAATTCCTGGCCCGTGGTACACAGACGAAGGCGTCGCGGAACTCGAGCGCAAAACCGTGTTCAGCCGCACCTGGCAGATGGTGGGCCGTGCAGAACAAGTTGCAGCACCGGGGCAATACATTACTGCGGAAGTTGCTGGCGAACCAGTCCTAGTCGTGCGCGGTCAGGACAGTAAGCTGCGCGGATTCTTCAACGTCTGCCGCCATCACGCTGCTGCGGTAATGACCGAGCCGTGCGGAACCGCGGCGCGTTTGCAGTGTCCATATCATGGCTGGACTTACGGGCTGGACGGGTCGCTCAAGGGCGTACCCGACTTCGATGGAGTTGAGAGCTTTGATCGCAAGAAGAACGGCCTGGTTCCGCTCACTGTTGACTTCTGGGAGAAATTTGTTTTTGTGCATCTCGATCCCGACCCTCTGCCGCTCACCGAATATCTCGGCGACATGGTTGCGCAGTTCAAGTCGCTGGGTCTCGACCAGCTTCATTTCGCTGGACGACGCGAGTGGGTCATCGACTGCAATTGGAAGGTCTTCGTTGATAACTACCTCGATGGCGGTTATCACGTTCCCTACCTGCACAAGGGCCTGAACAGCATTCTGAGCTACGCGAATTACATCATCACTAATGGCGCACGCTTTTGCCTGCAATCCAGTCCGATCGATGCCGCCGGCGGAGAAGCAGAGAAGATGACCGCGAGCGTGCGCCAGGGCCGTGCGCTCTATTACTGGCTCTATCCCAACTTCATGCTGAACTGGTACGAGGGTTATCTGGACACGAACCTGGTGCTGCCGCTGGCCCTTGACAAGATGAAAGTAGTATTCGAGTTTTACTTTAACGATGTCGGCCAAAGCGCAGAAGAGAAGAACCGAAAGAGCATGGATGTAAGTGAGCGTATCCAGGACGAAGACCACTCGATCTGTGTCTCCGTGCAGCGAGGGCTGAAGTCGCGGGCGTATGGGGCGGGAAGATTGTCAGTGCGGCGCGAGGCGGGGGAGAATTTGTTTCATAAGTTGTTGCATCGGGACTTGAGCTCGGGACTGAAGTAAATCCCTCCCCGATGGTGATATCATCGCGTTCCGAGCCATGCGCCGCTACCCCTTCAGCGTTGTCTTCATTCTGCTTCTCACAGTTGTGCTGGGCTGTGCAAGCCAGGCGCAGACCGCTGGCTCAGACCACGTAATCGTGCTGCATGCGGCGCGGTTGTTCGACGTTGAAAACGGCCAACTCTTGAAGCCCGGCGAAGTTCTGGTCAAAGGTGATCGCATCATCGAAGTCGGTACGACGGTGAAACATCCGGCGGGCGCCGAGATAATAGATCTGGGCGATCGTACGCTCATGCCTGGACTGATTGACGCGCACATTCACCTCTTCCTGCATCCCGGCGCGGAAGACTTGCAGACCGTCCTGGAATCGGTGCCACAGCGAACCATCATGGCCACGCTGGGGGCCCGAGACGATCTGATGGCAGGCTTCACGGCTGAGCGCGATATGGGGACGGAAGGCGCCGGCTCAGCAGACACCACGGTCCGCGACGCGATTGATCGTGGCGATATCCCAGGGCCGCGGCTGCGCATCAGCGGCAATGCCATCAACACTCTGGGCGGACACGAGGACGCCATCGGCTATAACCCCGCGCAGCACGTGCTGCCTAACGCGGATTACGCAAACAATGCCGAACAACTGGTGGAAGTCATCCGCGAGCAATTCAAACAGGGCGCCGACTTCATCAAGATCTACGAGACCGGCCCTGATTCCGTTCGTGATGGCCGCCTCTCGACTCCCTATCAGTACACCGAAGCCGAACTGAGCGCTGCTGTTCGTGAGGCGGCTCGTGTGGGAAAGCGCGTAGCTGTGCACGCCACCGGCGAGCCTGGGACCTTATATGCAGCGAGGGCAGGAGTTGAATCCGTTGACCACGCGTATCAGCTCAGCGATGAAACCATGCGGCAGATGCGAGAGAAGCATATCTTCGCGGTGCCCACGTTCACCATTTCGGAATACTTTGTCGCGCACCCTCTAACTGTGAACGGCGGGCCGCGTGAGCAGGAACTGCTTGACCTGCACGTGCAAGAGTTCCGCAAACAGCTCGCCGCCGGGGTGCCGATGGCGGTTGGCTCCGACGTCGGCCCGTTTCCGCACGGGACGCAGGCGCGGGAGTTTGTGCTGATGGTGAAATATGGCATGGCTCCGCTTGCCGTGTTTCAGGCCGATTTGATCAACGGAGCGAAGTTGCTCGACTGGGATGGCCAGATTGGCGAGCTTAAGCCGGGCTACTTGGCTGACATCATCGCGGTGCCGGGAAATCCTCTGGAAGACATCAGCACTTTGCAGCACGTTGACTTTGTTATGAAGGGCGGGGTGGTTCACAAGAGGCCGGGCCCGTAAGCTTACCCTCCCGTTCACCTGTCTTGCAGATACAATATCCCCGTAACGCACTTGACCTTCATGACCGCCACCCGCACCGCGCGTCCACAAACCGCTTCCGCTGAAATTCCGGCTATGCCACTCACCATCGAGGGCTACAGCGTACTGCATCAGATGATGGGCTTTCGCTGGAGTGCGTGGCGGCCACTTCGTGCGGCGCACAAGAGGGCAATCGTGGATGAAGCGGCGAAGCTACTCAGCAAAATGGAGCAGAGCACGTCTGGCCAGTCCGCACTGTATTCCCTGATTGGGCACAAGGGCGATTTGATGTTCGTTCACTTCCGGCCCTCGTTCGACGAATTGAACCGCGCGGAAATGCAGTTGTCGGGATTGCGGCTGAGCGACTATCTGGAGCCCGCGACGTCTTACTTGTCGGTGATCGAGTTGGGACTGTATGAGTCCAGCCTCAAAACGTATCGCGAACTGACCGAGCAAGGGATCGAACCTCATTCTGAAGAGTGGAAGCGGGCCATCAACGAAACTCTGGCGCGCCAGCGTGAGGCTATGCGACCGCGTCTGTTCCCAGAAATTCCGAAGAGCCGGTATATCAGTTTCTATCCCATGGATCGCCGTCGCGGGGAAGATAAGAACTGGTACACGCTTCCTATCGAAGAGCGCGCCCGGCAGATGAATGAGCACGGACTCGTGGGCCGCCGCTACGCCGGAGAGGTGAGGCAGATCATCACTGGCTCAATCGGATTCGATGACTGGGAATGGGGCGTGGACTTGTTCGCCGATGATCCGCTGGTCTTCAAGAAGCTGATCTACGAAATGCGCTTCGATGAAGTCAGCGCGGTGTATGCGCAGTTCGGACACTTCTACGTCGGCGTGCGCTGCTCATGGTGCAGTCTGGGCAAGCTGCTGAATGGCGAGGTGCCAAAGTTGGATCCCGCATGAGCCTTGGCGGAGTCGTTCTTGCAGCCGGCGAGTCCACTCGCATGGGACGCGACAAAGCCCTGCTACCTTGGCCGCCAGAAGGCCCCGGCACTCTTCTTGCCGCGGCAGTTGGCGCGCTCGCGCAGCATTGCGATATGGTCATCGTTGTCGCGGGAAACAATGAGCGCGAGCTGCGACAAATTGCTTACGGCTGCGGGGCGTTTCTGACGCGGAATCCTGCTCCTGAGCTGGGACAATTCAGCTCGCTGCAGACCGGACTCCACGAAGTGCTTAATCGCGGACGTGACAATGCCATGATCACGCTAGTGGATCGCCCGCCACCAGAAGCTGCAACTCTGACCAGTTTGGTGAACTCATTCGCAAATAGAAACCACGACATCTGGGCAGTCGTACCCGAATATCAGGGCAAACACGGTCATCCGATTCTGATTGGAAGAGAAATGATTGAGGTATTCCTGAGGAAACCGGCGTCAGCCAATGCGCGCGAAATCGAACATGGCAACGCGGAAAGAATCGCTTACGTCGCGACCGATGATCCTCTGGTTACTGCAAATGTGGATACTCTGGAGGACTACGCTTCGTTAAAATCTAGGCTCTAGGCTCGTCTGAGCTGGGCAGGTGAGGGCACCTGCCACTACATGAACCGGATCAGGCGTCGCCATCATCACATGACCACATCCGCGCAAAATTCCTCGCTGATCGAATCCGTTTTGCGCCTCAGCCCACGCCTCGCGGTTTTCGATTGCGATGGCACGCTCTGGTCGGGAGATGCCGGCGAAAGCTTCTTCGACTGGGAGCTGAAACGCGGCGTGGTATCGGACGACATCGTACGCTGGGCGCGTGCCCGCTACGCCGAGTACCGCGCCGGGAAAGTCAGCGAAGACGATATGTGCGGAGAGATGGTGACTCTACACAAAGGTCTGCAAGAGTCGGAGGTCCTCCACCTCGCACATGAATTCTTCGAAGAGAACTTCATCCGCCGGATTTTTCCGGAGATGCGCCAACTAATCTCACGACTCCAGGCCTCTGGATGTGATGTCTGGGCGGTCTCTTCCACGAATGAATGGGTGATCCGAGAAGCCATGCCGAATTTTGGCATTCCGGCGAAAAAGATTCTCGCGGCCGCAGTCGAGATTGAAAATGGCATCGCCACCGACCGCCTCGTTCGCGTCCCGTCTGGCATTGGAAAACCTAAAGCAATACTTGAAGTAATAGGCCGGCCACCGGATGCCGCCTTCGGTAACTCCCGCTGGGACGCAGAAATGCTCGCCACTGCCCGGTACGCTATCGCCGTAAACCCGAATCCTGATCTGGAGCAAGTTGCGCGGCAAAGAGGCTGGACAGTTTACTGGCCGGATGGGACGCGATAGCGCCGAAATCTCACGCTGCCAGATTCCTCAGCAACGCCGTCAGCGCGTCCATGGCGAGATGACTGGCGTGAGTCGAGGCCTCGGGCAGACCTCCTAATTCTCGCACCAGCTCTTCCCTGCTCACCCTAGCCACATCCATCGGAGTCTTGCCTATGATCAGTTCCGTCAGGGCCGACCCGCAGGCAATCGCCGGCACGCAGCCCTGAGCCAGAAATTTTATTTCTGCGATCCGGCCATCCATCAGCTTCGCAGTGAGCTTGAGCACGTCTCCACACGCGGGATTCTCCACCTGTGCCAACGCATCCGGCGAATTCACAACGCCGGCATTGCGGGGATGCTCGAAGTGATCCAGAACTTGGTGCGAGTACACGCAAACATTTTATCTTGCCGGACTACAGGTCCCCGCTTCTGTAATACTCGTGACTTGGAACATGTTCCTCAGCGCGTGGTTTCATTGCAGCCCAGTGCTACCGTCATCCTTCGCGACCTGGGCAGGCTCGGATCTCTCGTGGCCTGCACGAAATATTGCATCGAAGTGTGCCCGGAGATTGAAGCGCAAGACAAGGTAATCGTGGCCGACTCCTGGACCGCGCAGAGCGAGCAAATATCTGCTGCCCGGCCTGATCTGGTCATCGCCGCAGTGCCCTATCAGGAAAAGGCGCTGGCGGAGATTCTCAAATCGGGAGCGCGGTTCCTTGGTCTCGCGCCGAAATCGCTGGCAGATATTTATGCCGACATCGCCGCGATCGCTGGAATCATGGGTGCTCGCGAAGAAGGTTTGTGTGTAATTCAACGAATGCAGGATGCAATTCGGGCCGTAAGTTCGCGAACCCGGCAATTGCCGCGGCCGCGGGTCTTCTCGGAAGAGTGGGGCAAACCGCTCATCGCATCACAGCTCTGGGTGGCTGAATTGGTAGAAGCGGCAGGAGGTGACTTCATTGGAAAGCCGGGCGCGCAAATCCCATTTCAAGAAGTAGAATCTGCCGCACCCGAGGTGCTGATCGCGGCCTGGTGCGGCGCAGGAGACCGGGTCTCACTCGAAAAGATCGCTCACGGCCGCAACTGGGAGAACATTCCGGCGGTTAAGAACGGTCGCGTTTGGTGCATTCGTGACGAATATCTCAATACCCCCGCGCCGACTCTCGTGCGCGGTCTTCACGCACTTGCCGCCGCAATTCATCCGGAGTGTTTTCCACAAGCTGACGGATTACGATGTATCGACGCCACTCCATGAATTCCGCAAAACTGACCTATCCCACGCGCGCCGGAACGCAGAGCGAGTTCTCATCATGAAACGCGTGGTGGCCGCGCTCATCTGGAAAAACGGAAAGGTGCTCATCTGCCAGCGCACTCGCCACCAGACCATGCCGCTCAAGTGGGAGTTCCCGGGCGGAAAGATTGAAGAAGGCGAACAGCCGCGAGACGCACTGCGCCGCGAACTGGATGAAGAACTCGGAATTCAGGCGGTCATCGGAGATGAAGTCGCGCGCATTCGCCACGAATATCCGAACGGCAATGCCGTGGAATTGCGCTTTTTTGACGTGCACGAATATTCCGGCGAAATCGAAAACCGGATTTTTCGTGATCTGTGCTGGGCCGAAACCTCTAAGTTGCCCTCGTACGATTTTCTCGAAGGCGATCTGGAGCTGGTGAGAAACCTGGCGCAGGGTAAACTCGCCCGCTGATTTAGTCCTTCTTCGTAGCCGGACGCCCGTCATCACCGCTGGTCTTGGAATCATCTGAAGGCGGCTGCACGATCCGCCGCAAGGTTGGACGGTCTCCCTTGGCCCGGTCAAGCCGGTGCCGGTTTTGAAGTTCATTCAGTTGCGCTTTGACATCCTCAAATTCGGAGGAGTCGACCTTGTACTCGGCGCGTGGCGGCAGCAGCGTATTGATTTCGTTTTGCGTCTTTTCAATTCTGTCTGGCGTTTGAGGATGCGTCTCAAAGGCTTTCGCCACCGCATTCTCTTTGTGTCTCTGAAGATTATTGACCTTCTCAAAGAATGCAGTGAACGCCTGCGGATCGTAACCCGCCTTGTACATATACTCGACGCCGAGGAAATCAGCCTCCGACTCAAATCCCCTCGAAAACTTGAGGAAGGTGAGCGGCGTTGCCAGTCCGGCAGCCTCATAGGCCACATAACCAACCGGCCCACCAACCATCATCAGGGACATCGAGGCCAGGTTCATCAACTGTCCGCGAGTGTTTCGCCGGGCGACATGGCAGGCGGCAACATGGGCGATCTCATGTGCCATCACGCCAGCCAGTTCGGCTTCGTTGTCAGCGGCCAGAATCAGCCCGGAGTCGATGTAGAAGAAGCCCCCAGGAAGCGCAAACGCGTTGATGTCATCCGCATCAATAACTTTGATCGTGAACGGTACCTGCGAATCTGAGTTGCGCACCAGATTCTGACCCAACTGGTTGATGAATTCCGTAACCACAGGGTCGGTAATCAGCTTGGAAGTTGACTCAACCTGCTCGGAGTAACTCTTCCCCATTGCAATCTGCCGTTCCAGGCTGTACCAGTTCCCGAAGCCGCGTCCGCATCCGATATTCCGGTTCCCAATAGCGTCAATGTCGCGGATGCGATGGTCGTGATAGGCCTTCACCGCGTGAGCAGGAATCGCCGTGTCCTGCAGTCGATCGCCATCTTGTGTAAGTGTCTGGGAAAGGGCTGTTGAGGCGAACACACCAAAAACCAGGACGAAGAACACCAGCGCAGTTCGGAGCCGCATGTTTGCTCCAAGGGCCCATAATTCGTGAGAGGCACCGAGTGCAGGAAAAGTTACTCCACGCCCGGCATTAACGCAAGCTCAAATTCCCTGCCAAGACGGCCCCAGATCACAGGGCTCCCGTTGTGGGCATGAGACTCATTTCTTCTATCGTACTTTCCTCGGGAATCTTTAACGCGCTTATCAGGGCTTGCGCGACGGTTGCGGGAGAAATCATCTTTTTTCTAGGTGCTTCCGGCCAGAGGACGTCCCAGATCGCGGTATCAGTCGCCCCGGGTAGTAGCGCGATGACACGAATGCCTTGCTCCCTGAGTTCTTCCCGCAGGGTGTTTGTGAACCCAAGCGCTCCATGCTTCGACGCATTGTAAGCAGCCAGCCCGGGAAACGTCCGCCTGGCGGCGATAGAGAGATTGTTAATGATCAACGACTCACGCTTCATCAAAGGAAGCGACGCCTTAGTGACCAGAAACATTCCGGTTAGATTCGTGGCCACAACGTCGTTCCATTCCTTTGCGGATAGCTGACCAACCGCATGGTTGGCGTGCGCGATCCCGGCATTGTTCACGAGGATGTCCAAGCGGCGGAATTTCTTGCGGACAGCAGCGAGCATCTCTCCAACGCCCTGTTCGTCTCGAACATCGCAGAGAACCGCCAGCACGCGGATCTTCTTCCGGGAAAGCTCTGCTTCGACTGCACGAAGACGAGTCTGGTTCCGACCGCTGAGGACCAGATTGCACTTTTCATCTGCCAAAGCACGCGCAATGGCCAGTCCAATGCCCTGCGTTGCTCCGGTGACAAGCGCGATTTTTCCTTGCAGAGGATTCTTAATTGTGTAACCGGGGAGGCCCTCGTCCGGGTTCTCCTTGCGCGATTCTCGTGACGAATGAGAGGAGAGCTTCCTTGCCAATCAGACCCCGTTTGGCCGTTGACGGATCAGCGAGAGAAACTCAGTGCGCGTCTCTTGTTCTTCGCGGAAGCAGCCTAGCATGGAAGATGTCACGGCCTGGGAATGTTGCTTCTCGACCCCGCGCATCATCATGCAAAGATGCCGGGCCTCAATCACGACGCCCACTCCTTGCGGCTGGATGACTTTTTGAATTGTCTCGGCGATCTGCGTGGTCAGACGCTCCTGGATTTGCAGGCGACGGGAGAAGATTTCGATCAGCCTGGGAATCTTGCTTAGCCCGATAACCTTGCCGTTGGGAATGTATGCCACATGCACTTTGCCGAAAAATGGCAGAATGTGGTGCTCGCAGAGGCTGAATACTTCGACGTCTTTCACAATCACCATTTCGTCGTAGGTGACAGTGAAGAGCGCCTTCTTCAGCATGGCCTCGGGATCTTCGTCATAGCCACGGGTGAGAAACTCAAAAGCCTTGTGCACCCGGGCCGGAGTACGGAGAAGCCCTTCGCGCTCGGGATCTTCGCCTAGGCGGACGAGCATCTCCCGCACCAGCTCTTCAAAGGTGGCGGAGGTGAGAGTTGCGGGTTCAGTGATTGGCTTCATAGGACTGATTTACGAATTGAAGAATTGTCGGATTTACGAATTTAAATTCAACCATCCGTAAATTCGGCAATCCGGCAATCATTCAATCTCCATCGTATTCAAACGAATTCATCATCGTCTCTTCCAGCCTCACCTTGTCCAGATGTGCTTTATCGAACTCGCGCTTCAAAATATCGTAGATAACGGTACATAGATTTTCCGTCGTAGGCACGGGCTCGGCGAATTCCGGCCTCATATTGAGATTCTCCAAATCGAAACGAGTGACAATTTCCCGCCGTACGCATTCGTCCAGATCAACCAGATTGCAGATCATTCCAGTGCTCTCGTCCACCTCACCGCTTACAGTGACTTCGAGAGCATAGTTATGCCCGTGTCCATGGGGATTATTGCACTTGCCGTAGGTCGTCTGGTTCTCCGCCTCCGACATCTGCTCACTGTGCAGCCGGTGCGAAGCCGAGAAACGATAACGACGACTCAAATGGGCCTTCATGCAGTCCCCTCTTATCACTGTCATCCCGACCAAGCTGTTGGATTGGCTCTGCCAATCCAATGGCGCGTGGAGGGACCTGGGGTTCTTCCCTTCAACAGCGTTGTGGCGTCCGGCAAAAAGCAGGTCCCTCGACTGCGTTGATCCGTTCGCTGCGCTCACAGATCAACTCCGCTCGGGATGGCAGAGTTAATTTTTCCCAATTACAAAATTCCCGAATTACTTCATTCTTCCCCATAGAAGTCTACAAACAAATCATGGTTCTCATACACCCGTACCCGATGCAGCTTGGCGTTGGTCAGCTTGGGCGCGAGGCGCTGCCAGATGGCGACTGCCAGGTTCTCGGTTGTCGGAATGCGGGTGAAAAATTCAGGGACTTCTTTGTTCAGGAAGCGGTGGTCCATGGCGTCGAGCACCTCGCGGTGCATGGTTTCCTTGAGCTGCTTGAGGTCAACCACGAAGCCGGAGCGGGGGTCGATCTCTCCCTTGACCGTGACCTCGAGCACGTAATTGTGCCCGTGCCCGTTCGGGTTATTGCACTTGCCGAAGATGCGCCGGTTCTCCTCCGGGGAAAGGTCCGGATTGTGGTAATAGTGCGAGGCGGCGAATTCAGCTTTGCGGGTGAGATAGAGCATTCTAGAGATTGCCTATGTGCGTCCGATATTCGAAATCCAACCTGTTAGCTTACGCCAAGCGCTGGGTGTTTCTAAGGAGAACCGCGCTGCGCTCAAGGCTTTAACTTCTTCGGGTGTGTACACGTAGGTTCGATCTTTCCAATCGAATCGTGCTTTCTTATAAGACCGCTCGGACCTCAGCAAGAGATAAGCGAAAATCGGGAGTCCGAAAAAGGCCCAAACAATGCTCCACGAAGAAAAGTGAGCTCTTTTCATGCGTCGGAGGAATTCCGCGGCACAGAGGGTGAAAGCCACGAAAGCCCAGGCTCCCAACACAACCGCGTACCACCGAAGCCACATCGGAGGCAGTACGGATAAAAAGGATCTCCAATACGTACCTCGTGCCATCATCAAAGGCACGACCAACAGCAGCACGAATTCCCCGAACCTGCTCTGAGCGAGCTCTGTGGGCTTCGGAAACAGCAGCGCCAAATTCTTGGTCCACCCTTCTTTCAATTGCGCGAAGCTGCGGTACATGCGGGTACGGACAGCGTCGCCGCCGTAGCGGAAGAAGATTTTCCGGCCGGAGCGTTTCACCAACCGCGCCATGGCGACGTCTTCTAGCAAATCGTTTGCGATTTTCGTATGGCCGCCGACGGCATCGTAAGCCTCACGCGAGATCAGCAGATATTGCCCGTTGGCCGCCGCAATGGGAGAGGTCGCATCGTTCACCGCTTGCGGCGGATAAGTCGCTGCCAGTTCGGCGAAGATCACGGGCATGACCGCTTTTTCCCAGAAGCCGTGGACCTCCTGCTCGGGAGAATACGAAAGCAGATCGGCTCCATGCTGCTCGGCTTCGGCAACGGCGCGCGCGAGCGATGCCGGTTTGTGGATGGTGTCTGCGTCAGTAAAGAGCAGCCACTTCCCTTTTGCGATTCTCGCTCCGGCGGACATGGCGTTGTTCTTGCCCGTCCAGCCATCGGGGAGCGAGCCGGCTTGGATCACGTCAACGCCGGGGAATGATCGAGCGATCTCGGCCGTGCGATCCGTCGAGTCGTCATCCACAACGACAATTTCGAAACTGATTCCCGTCTGTGCGACGAGTGATTGCAGGCACGCGCCGAGGCAGGCTTCTTCATTGCGCGCCGGAACGATGATGGAAACGACCGGAGCGTTCTCGGACGGGTTATTCATAGAATCCCATACGGGAGGGCATGGCTTTCAGCCATGCCGTTAATCGGTCGTCTTTGCTTTGCGGCACGGCTGAAGGCCGTGCCCTCCCGACTAATATCGCGAATTGTTTATTATATCTACGTGCGCCCCGCCTCTCTGGTCCTCGTCCTTCTAATCTTCGGATTCACTGGCTGTTACCACGGGTCGAAGCCGTCGAGCATCGGCACCCCCGCACCGGATTTTACTATCCAGGACTCCGATCGCAGCGTCACTCTGAGCCAGCTGCGCGGCAAGATCATCGTGCTGAATTTCTGGGCCACATGGTGTCCGCCCTGCGTCGACGAGATGCCGTCCCTGGTCCAGATGCAGAAGAAAATGCCCGACCGGGTAACCGTGCTCGCCATCAGCGTGGACGACGACGCCAACAACTATCACAAGTTTCTGAAAGACCACGGGATTGATCTGCTCACTGTGCGTGAGGGAGGCACGAAGACCGATACTGGAGTGATTTCTCCGGTTGCGAATAAGTACGGCACGTCCAAGATTCCCGAGAGTTACATCATTGACCGCAGCGGCACCATTCGCCGCAAGTTCATCGGCCCGGTGGATTGGAGCCAGGCAGAGATTGTGGAATATCTGAGCCGGCTCTAGGCTTTTGTCCCGGGAGTTGATGTAGGGACAGCTGTCCCCACATGGACTGGCCTGAAACCTGCATACACTCACTCTTTTACAATGCACTGGTGAAGACCTGGGACGTCATCATCATTGGCGCGGGAATTATCGGGCTTTCCCTCGCGATCTCGCTTCGTAAACAGGGCCTGCGAGTTCTGATCGTCGAGCGTGGAGAGCCGGGACGCGAGGCGTCTCACGCCGCTGCCGGAATGCTCGTGGGTTCAGGGGCGGAGATCCCGCCACCGCTGAGAGTTCTGGCGGAGGAAAGCGCGCGGCTGTATCCCGAATTTGTGCATGAGCTCGAAGATGAATCCGGCAACAGGGTTGACCTGCGCGACCAGGGGACGATTCTGCTTTCATCGGATGGGAGTTCTCCCGAGTCGGCGGCGCGACTTTCTTCGGAGCAACTCTCGTGGTTGGAACCAGCGCTGGCGGTGGCTGGGCGGGGACGCCCGCGTCTCCACGAATCACGGGAAATAGCGGAATCAGGGGAAGTCACGGCGGCGTATTTGAGTGAGCGCTCGGTTGATCCGCGGGCGCTAGTCGCTGCCGCCATCAAAGCGGCGCATCATCGCGAGGCGAGAAGACTTCCTACTCGTCGACCATTGTCGTGAACTGCGCGGGAGCGTGGGCAGGCTGCATTGCTCCGCATCGCTTCCCCGTCCGGCCAGTGAAGGGTCAGATGCTCGCGGTTGTTGGAGGACCGGTTCTTAAACACGTAGTACGGTCGGCGAAAGTTTATTTGGTGCCGCGTAGCGATTGGCGCCTGGTCATCGGCTCAACCCTCGAAGATGCTGGATACAACAAGCAAACCAGTGTGAACACGATCCAACAACTCTTTCATGCCGCAATTGAACTTGCCCCTGGGTTGTCGGAATCCAAAGTGCACGAAGCCTGGGCGGGGCTGCGGCCGGGCACTCCGGACGATCTGCCTATCCTTGGAGAGACCTCGACTTCTGGATACTTTATTGCCACCGGCCACTTTCGCGACGGCATTCTGCTTGCTCCGGTCACCGCGCAGGTCATGACCAAACTAGTTTTGGGCAGCTCCCCGGGATATGATCTTGCGCATTTCGCTTCTTCCCGATTCCAGTGAGGCTGGAAATGGTCACGCCGCCAAGAGATTCGGAAGTAACGGTGCACAGGTGCACAATCCTGTCCCCAACGGCAACTTCCCTCCTGATAACATCGTCTAAGGCTGTACGCGTAGGGAATCTCTGTGGAGGAAAGCTGTGCTCAGGGACCTGCTCTCTCGTTGGCCGTTGATTCAGCAAATCAAGACTGGCGCGAATGGCAATGGCGTCGAGTCCATGTCGGAGCGCACGCGAACGTTGCGTCCGAAGACTGACGGCGCTGAGGTCACGCGATCTATTTGTCCTTATTGTGGAGTGGGCTGCGGGCAGCTTGTGTATCACAAGAATGGCAAGCTGATTTCGATTGAGGGCGATCCCCAGTCGCCGATTTCGCGCGGGCGGCTGTGCCCGAAAGGCGCAGCCACTTACCAACTGCATACGCATTCCGAGCGGCTTAAGAAGGTCAAATATCGCCGTCCGTATGCCACCAAATGGGAAGAACTGGATCTTGAGACTGCGATGGACATGGTTGCCGATCGCGTCTGGGAGACGCGCGAGCGCACCTTCCAGGAAACACGCGACGGCGAGTCATTGATGCAGACGACCGCAATCGCTCACCTCGGCGGCGCCACTCTCGATATTGAAGAAAACTATCTCATCAAAAAATTATTTACCGCTGGCCTGGGTATGGTTTGTATCTCCAACCAGGCCCGTATATGACACAGCTCGACTGTGCCCGGTCTGGGCACATCGTTTGGACGAGGCGGAGCCACGACCGCGCAACAAGACCTGAGTAACGCCGACGCAATCCTGATCATGGGATCGTCCATGGCGGAGAACCATCCGGTTGGCTTCCAGTGGGTAATGGAGGCGCGGGAGCGCGGCGCAAAGGTCATCCACGTGGATCCGAGGTTCACGCGGACCTCGGCCATGGCGGACATATGGGTGCCGTTGCGAGCTGGAAGTGACATTATTTTTCTGGGCGCCATGGTGAACTATGTGCTCACCAACAACAAAGAGTTCCGCGAGTATGTGGTTCGTTACACAAATGCCCCATCAATTCTGCGGGACGACTTCAAGGACACCGAAGATTTGGATGGGTTGTTTTCAGGCTGGGACCCGGAGCAGAAAAAATACGATCCGGAAAGCTGGCTGTATCGGAGCGCTCCTCGAAAGGATGTCCCCAAGTTCCCCGGGCATTCAGATTTTGGCGGCGGTCACGGAAAAGACCTCGGCGGCGAAGCCCAAGAGGTGACCAACTTTGAATGGGACATCTCGCTGGAAGATCCACTCTGCGTTTTTCAAGTACTGAAGCGCCACTTCTCCCGTTACACTCCGGAATTGGTCGAGCGCTACTGCGGTGTGCCCAAGGATGTGTTTCTGAAAGCGGCGGAGACGTTTACCTCGGCTTCCGGTCCAGAGAAGACCGCCGCGATTTGCTATGCGGTGGGGTGGACGCAGCATTCTAAAGGCGTGCAGATCATTCGCACGGCGGCCATTCTGCAATTGCTGCTGGGAAACATTGGCCGGCCGGGAGGAGGAATTCTTGCGCTGCGCGGGCATGCTTCCATTCAGGGATCAACCGACGTTTCCACCCTGTACGACATCATGCCGGGATACTTGCCGATGCCGGTCTTCGGCGCCGATTCGCGCAAGTTAAAGTATTACATTAAGAAACATCGCGTGAGGATTGGGCTGTGGTCGAACTTCGACGCATACATCATCAGCCTGCTGAAAGCGTATTACGGCGAAGCTGCGACCAAGAAGAATGACTACGGATTCAACTGGCTGCCACGGGTGACGGGCGACCATTCGCATTATGGTTATTGGATCGACATGCAGGACGGGAAAGTCGACGGCCTATTCGTCATGGGACAAAACCCCGCCGTAGGCGCGGCTAACGGCCGGCTTGAGCGCACGGCGTTGAGCAAGTTGAAGTGGCTGGTGGTCCGCGATTTGGTGGAAATAGAAACCGCGTCTTTCTGGCTGGATTCGCCGGAAGTACAGCGCGGTGAGCTTTCGCCGGAGACGATTGGAACGGAAGTGTTTCTCTTCCCCGCTGCGGGAACGGCGGAAAAGACTGGGACGTTCACCAATACCCAGAGGCTGCTGCAGTATCGGAATAAGGCGGTTGAACCGCCTGGAGACTCGCGCAATGAAACCTGGTTCATGTATCACCTGGGGCGGCGGCTGAAGGAGAAAGCTAAGAATGATACGCGTCCGAGAAATGCGGGACTGAATGCGCTGACGTGGGAATATCCGGTCGAGGGGGAACATGATGATCCCCAAGTTGACGCGGTGCTGAAAGAGATCAACGGAAAGACATTTTCAGATCGTAGGCAGCTGAAGCACATTCAAGACTTGAAGAACAACGGGTCGACCGCCTGTGGAGCGTGGATTTATTGCGGCGTGTATCCCGAGGAGGGACGCAATCGCGCGAATGAACGCGAGCCGAAAGATTTGCTGGGGCATGGCTGGGGATTTTCGTGGCCGAACGACTGCCGCATCATTTATAACCGCGCATCGGCGCGTCCTGATGGAGAGCCTTGGAGCGAGCGCAAGAAGCTGGTCTGGTGGGATAAAGAAAAAAAAGAATGGACTGGACTCGACAATCCCGATTACAAGAAAGACCTTGCGCCGGACACTCCCGACGATTTGGATACCGGGGTAGGAGTTACGGCGCTGGGCGGGGCGCGGCCGTTTACGCTGCACTCGGATGGCGTGGGATGGCTTTATGTTGCGAGCGGACTGAAAGACGGACCGTTGCCCACGCACTACGAACCGCTGGAATCGGTGACTAAGAATCCTCTTTATGACCAGCAGGTAAATCCAGCGGCGCAGAAAAAAGAGCGGCCTGATAATCCTTACGCAAAACCGTCGGGTGATCCGCGGTACCCCTACGTGTTGACAACGTACCGGCTCACAGAACATCACACAGCCGGCGGCATGACTAGGACGCTTTCGCATCTGGCGGAATTGCAGCCGGAGTTCTTCACAGAAATTTCTCCGGAGCTGGCGGAGGAGGTTGGGCTGACCCATGGCGAATGGGCGACGATCTCAACGCCACGCGCGCAGGTTGAGGCCAGGGTGCTGGTCACGAGGAGGATGCGACCGGTGTGGATTGATGGCAAGAGAATTCATCAGGTCGGGCTTCCTTATCACTGGGGTTACAAGGGAATTGTGAAGGGCGACAGCGCGAACGATCTGGTGGCGATCAGCGAAGAACCGAATGTCCGCATCATGGAGGCGAAGGCGATGGTATGTAATGTGGAGCCAGGGCGGCGTGGGGTGAACGTCGTTCCACCACAGAGGACACAGGGTTCACAGAGGAAGGCCATTTGAAAGAGATACCAACATGGCGATAACCGCATTTCTGACGGATTCTACGCTGTGCATTGGCTGCAAAGCCTGCGAAGTTGCCTGCAAGGAATGGAACAACGTCGGCGAGGACGGCCTTGAGTGGAGCGGTTTCTCTTACGACAACACGGGGGCGGTGGGCGCTTCCACGTGGCGGCACGTGAAATTCGTGGAGCAAACGCCGGAGCCGGGATTTGGCGGCAATGCTCCCGAGCTGAATTCGTGGTCGTTTTCCTCTGATGTATGCAAGCACTGCGAGAACGCGGGATGCCTGGAAGCTTGTCCCACGGGCGCGATTGTTCGCACCGAGTTCGGCGGCGTTTTTGTGCAGCCAGATATCTGCAACGGCTGCGGTTATTGCGTGGTCTCTTGCCCATTTGGCGTGGTGGAACGCAATGAAGATGACGGCCGCGCGTTCAAGTGCACGTTCTGCTACGACCGGCAAAAGGTTGGATTGAAACCTGCGTGCGCGAAAGCGTGTCCGACGGAATCTATCAAGTTCGGGGAGATCGAACACTTACGCGGGGAAGCGGAGAAACGCGTGGCTTCGCTGGTGGGACGCGGGATGAAGGATGTTCAGTTCTACGACGCATCCGATTCGAGCGTTGGCGGAACGCATGCTATGTTCATCGTGCGCGGCGACCCGCGAAGTTACAACCTCCCGCCAAACCCAGAGGTGCCCACCGTATATCTGAAAAAAGCCTGGAGATCGTCCGCCTTGGGCGCACTCTTGCTGCTGGGTGGAACGCTTGCCGCATTCCTCGCCGACGGGAACAGGAACGGTCGATGAGTGAACCTAATCTGGCTCCACGCATTCCCGATGCTTTGAGCGAACGCCGCCTGATCGAACTTCGTCGCGAGGCAGAGACGAAGGGCGCGATCGACGCGAAAGGTGTTCGTCCTGGTGGCGCGCCGTTTCCGATGGCATCTCCAGAAACTGGCTACTACGGAATTCCATTGCTTAAGGAACCGGCGTGGACGTGGCAAATTCCTCTTTACTTTTTTGTCGGAGGAGCTGCGGGCGCGGCTGCGGTCGTAGGTGCGATTGCCGACTACACCGGAGCCGACCGCAAGCTGGTGCGTGACGCGCGGTGGATTGCCGCGGCTGGTTCCGTTCTGTCGCCGGTATTGTTGATCGCCGACCTGGGGAGGCCCTCACGGTTCCTCAACATGCTACGAGTATTCAAGCCGCAGAGCCCGATGTCGGTTGGGGTATGGACATTGGTGGGGTTTTCAGCAGGAGCGTCCGCTACAGCCTTTGCACAATTTCTTGGCGATCGGTATGGCTCGTCCTTTCCGGTGAGAGTGATGGAACGAGCCGGACAGGCTGCATCGCTGGCCTTCGGACTACCCTTCTCGAACTACACGGGCGTCCTGATCGGCGCCACCGCCATTCCAGCGTGGAACCAGAACGCAGGCGATCTGCCCATGCACTTTGGAATGTCAGGGCTTTCGGCGGCGGTCGGAATGCTTGAACTCATGGGCAACCGGCGGAGCCGCGCGCTTGAAATGCTCGGCATCGGGGCGGCGCTCTTCGAATGTTGGGAAGGATTACGGATTGAAACGCGGCCGCACAGTGGACTCGATCCGCTGAAATATGGGCCGAGCGGAATGCTGACTCGCGCGGGAGGTGTGCTATCCGGGCCAGTCCCAGCCGCCTTGCGTTTGATCAGTTTATTCACTGGTGTGAGGAATTCCAGTTCCTTACGAAAGACTGCCGCCGCTTCAGCCATTGCTGGGTCGCTTCTCACGCGGATCGCGTGGATCTACGCCGGACATGTTTCCGCGCGGGATTGGAAGCTGCCTCTGGGGATTCATTAACCACTCTCCGAAGCTCTGACCGAAACAGTCTGTATTCTTGTGTGGACTACAATGAGTTTTGGCCTCACGGCAAACGCTGTGTAAGCACGAGGTTCAGACATGGCAAGCACGACCGTATCTGCGAAAACAACGATCCCGGGCGGGAGTTTCTTATTGGACTCCCGCCGTCCAGACGAAGTATTCACGCCTGAGGATTTCACGGAACAGCACCTGCTGATTGCGCAGACGGCAGAAGAGTTCGCGCAGAACGAAATCATCCCCAACATCGAAAAGATGGAGCACAAAGAGTTCTCCGCCACTCGCGATCTGCTGAAAAAGGCGGGAGAGCTGGGGCTCAGCGGCGTTGAGATTCCCGAAGCCTACGGCGGGCTGGAAATGGACAAAGTCACTGCAGCGGTGATCGCCGACCATATCGCGAAATACGCGGGCTTCGCGACCACCTGGGGTGGGCACACTGGCATTGGCACTCTGCCGATTGTGTATTTCGGGACTGACGAACAGAAGAAACAATATTTGCCGCGACTGTCGGCGGGCGAGATTGTTGGTGCATACGCGTTGTCGGAGGCCTCATCGGGATCGGACGCGTTGAATTGCCGGGCGCGGGCGACGCTCTCTGCCGATGGAAAAAGCTACATTCTCAACGGCGAGAAGATGTGGATCACCAACGCGGGCTTTGCCGACCTTTTCACCGTCTTCGCCAAACTGGATGGTGAGAAGTTTACCGCGTTTCTGGTCGAGCGTACTTTCCCTGGATTTTCAGTCGGTGCAGAAGAACACAAGATGGGCATTCGTGGATCGTCTACTTGCCCGATCATTCTGAACGATTGCCAGGTGCCGGTTGGGAACGTGCTGGGCGAGATCGGCAAGGGCCATGTGATCGCCTTCAATATTCTCAATGTTGGCAGGTTCAAGTTGGGTGCGATGTGCGTGGGCGGAGCGCGTACGTCACTCGACAATGCGATTGCCTACGCCAAACAACGCAAGGCATTCGGAAAAGTGATAGCCGATTTCGGATTGGTACGCGAGAAGCTGGCGAACATGGCGGCGCTCGTTTATGTCGGCGAGGCGATGGTCTTTCGCACTGTGGCGATGATGGATGCGGCACTGACGGCGGTGGACAAATCGGCGGCTGATTCTGCGAAGAAGACGCTGAAGGCAATTGAGGAGTACGCCGTCGAGTGCTCGATCATCAAGGTCTGGGCATCGGAGATGGTGGACTACGTGGTAGATGAAACTGTGCAGATCTACGGCGGTTACGGTTTCGTGGAGGAGTATCCGGCGGAACGGGCCTACCGGGATGCGCGGATCAACCGAATTTTCGAAGGCACGAATGAGATCAATCGGCTGATCATCACCGGATTTCTGTTGAAACGGGCGATGAGTGGACAACTTGCTCTGATGCCGGCGATCAAACACCTCATGGATGAAGTGCTCTCTGGGCCGTCGTCAGGCGAAGAAGTGGAAGGCGTGCTGGTGGAGGAGCAGAAGCTGGTAGCGTCGGCGAAGAAACTCGGACTATTCGCGGCGGGAGCAGCCACTCAGAAATACATGCAGCAGATTGACCAGCAGCAGGAAATCATGGGCGCGATCGCAGATATGGTGATTGAAATCTACGCCATGGAATCTGCGGTGCTGCGCACGATGAAGATCGCGGGCACTCAGGGAGAGGCGGTTGCGGCATTGCCGATCGCGATGACCCGCGTGTATCTGTCGCAGGCCATAGAGAAAGTGGAATCGGCGGCGCGCAAGATTATTGCGGCGGTTGCTGAAGGCGACATGCTACGGACGCAATTAGCCATCCTGCGACGACTGGGGAAACACGACCCGCATAATACGATCGAACTCCGCCAGCAAATCGCGCAGAAGGTCATTGAGCACGGCAAGTACATGCTGGCCTAAAATTCATCTGCTAAACCCGGTGTGTAATAAGATCGGTGGGATTTCCACGCGGCTTCGTATTCAGCGATCCAAATGCACGTGTGGGTCGGACACTCTTGTCCGACAAAAGCTTGCGATCTGCGCGGCCCATTGTTGATTCATCGAAGTAGACAGAACCATTCTTGAGATACAGTGTCAGAGTCAAAAGCGTCGGACAGGAATGTCCGACCCACAGGTGCATTGCTGATTGCGCAGCACAGAGAACACGGAGGGAAGCAAAACATGCATGCAAGATTAATTTTGGCTCTGCTGTTCTGGTCCGCGGTTGCTGCGATGTCCCAGACCAACCGTGCGGCGAAGCCGGATTCGGCGACATTCGATCCGGACGGCACGGCGCACGTCATCCGCGTCGTGCCGATGCCATCGACAGTCAGTCCCGAGGCCCAGAAGTGGCTGAAAGAAATTGAGCACGAGGAACCGCAACCGAAAGATTTGGCCGAACTTCGTGCTCACACTGACGCATGGCAGAAGTCCCAATCAGCCGAGGCCAGGCGTCTGTATCCAGCGAATGTCGAAGGAGCGATTTTGGGTGGCGTCCGCACTGACATAATCACACCGCTCGCAGTGCCCGAAGCAAACAAGAACCGCGTGCTGATCAATCTGCATGGCGGGGGGTTCATTTCTGATTCAGGCTCGTTAATTGAGGGGATTCCAATTTCGTATCTGACAAGAATCAAAGTGGTTTCGGTGTATTACCGACTTGCACCCGAAAACCCCTTTCCGGCGGCGGTGGACGACGTGGTCGCAGTTTACAAAGAATTGCTGAACACCTACCACCCGCACAGCATCGGAATTTTTGGCACGTCAGCGGGGGCAACACTGACCGGCGAGGTTGCGGTCAAACTGAAAGAGTTGGGATTGCCGCTGCCGGCAGCTCTGGGGATGTTTTCTACTCATCCGGATTTCAGCCGTCCCACGGATTCGCAACAGCTTTTTGCTTTGAATGGATTCTCAGGAAACATTGCTCCCAAAGATCCGAACTGGTCGCCGGACGATTCGTATCCGGGCAAGACGGACAGGAAAGACCCAGTTCTCTCGCCGATTTTTGCGGATCTACACGGCATGCCGCCCTGTCTGTTGGTCACCAGCACTCGCGATTTGCTGCTGAGCGATACTTCAATGTTTCATCTGGCGCTATTGCACGCGGGAGTGGATTCGCGGCTTCTGGTGTTTGAGGCACTACCCCATGCGTTCTGGTATCACTTCCAGCTGCCGGAGACAAGAGAAGCACTGGAGATGATAGCGAGATTTTTTGATGAAAAGGTCGGGCGTTGAGTTCTGGTACATACTTGCACATGTAGGGGCGGACGCCCTCGTCCGCTCCTCCCCAGACGAGGGCGTCTGGGACTACATGTGCGTTACCTGAAACTATTGCGACTTTAGGTTGTCGATAAACTGAATCACCGACTCGTCTGACCAGTTGCCAGCACCGGAATGTTGGGCTGCGATAGAACCATCTCGCGCATAGATGAACGTGGATGGGTACTGATTCAGGTGCATCGATTCAGGTACATCCTCGTCCTCTGTGACATAGAACGGCAAGTCTAAGTGGTTCCTGTAGGCGTACGATCGGACTGCAAAGGGTGAGTCTAGACGCGACACGATTAGAAACTCCACATCGGGATCGCCCCGGTAATGATCATAGAGTGTCTGGACAGTGGGCATTTCGGCGACACACTGCACGCACCACGTGCCCCAAAGATCCAAGAAAACAACCTTGCCTCTCGAGGCGGACGTGTGACGGACCGCCCCCTCCAAGGTGTGATAGGTCAGATCAGGAGCGCTCTTTGATTCCCGTTGCAACACGGGAGGCCTGAGACTTAATGCTATTTTGTGCTGTGCAATCTTAAAGAACATGAGTCCGGCAACGGCCACTGCGAGCGTGACAAGCACTGCGGCCGAGATAAAGCGTTCCCAGAATTTCTTCGTCATGCGTCCTTAACATGTAGCCCCAGACGCCCTCGTCTGGGGGGAGCGGGTGAGGGCACCCGCTCCTATGCGCCTAATTTTCAGGCACCACAAACTGATAACTGACAAACGCCACCTGCTTGCTATCCGGCGACCAGGACGGCACGTTGATCGTCCCCTGCCCTCCGAATAATTTTGCCAGCACGGTAATTTTCTTGTCGCTCAATGACATCAATCGCAGCATCACGTCCTTGTTTTCCGGATGCCCGGTCACGTCTCTTTCATAAGTGAGAAACACCATCCACTGGCCGTCAGGCGAAGTGTGTGGGAACCAGTTGTTGTAATCGTCCGAGAAAACTTGTTCCTGATTGCTGCCGTCGGCGTTCATGCGCCAGATTTGCATGTGTCCGGTACGCTCGGAGTTGAAATAAATGTACTGGCCATCGGGCGAGTACTCGGGGCCATCGTCAAGACCTTTCGCGGTGGTGAGGCGTGTTTCTTCTCCGCCCGTGACTGGAATTGTGTAAATGTCGAATTCCCCGTCGCGCTGACCCACGAATGCCAGAGTCTTTCCGTCGGGCGACCAACCATGCCAATACGAAGGAGAATTTTTGGTTATGCGGCGCGGCTTGCCTCCCTTGATAGGGACGACGTAAACGAGTGAATCGTGTTTCTCCTGCGAATTGTCGCTGATGGCAAGTTGCGTAGCATCGGGCGAGATGCCGTGGTCGTTGTTCAGGTGATCGGCGAAGCCGGTATCGATTATTTGCAATATTTGCTTTTCACCGGTTAGAGGGAACTTCTCCAAATGACCATTGCGATTAAATAGCAGATACGAACCATCGCGCGCCCAGTTTGGCGCTTCGAAGCGTCCGGAAGCGAAGTACACGACGCGACGGTCGGTCGACTCGACTTCCACAGTCTCAAGCGTGCTGTATAGCACGGGTTCGCCCGAGGACGACGGGAGCGGTTTAATTTCGACATTTGAGAAGGTCGCTTCTTCGACGGTATCTTTATCGTGCGAGCAAACGCCGATGCCGACGTAGAATTCGCCTTCGAGAGGAATGCGTATGGATTCGCCATCGTAGTGCTGAGTGCGCCCTGGGCCGGTCGCCGCTTGAGACATGTAGACGTAACTGCCTCTCCGAGTGAGTCGTAAGCGCGCACTGATGAAATCGAATGGAGTCTCGTTAGTGCCGCTTTTCGTGACGCCGCGAAAGTGGTTGTTGACATTTGACTGCACCTCGTGGGTCATCGCGCCTTTTTCATCTCGATACTGGAGCGAAGTCAATCCACTGGCGTGGAGAGCCACGTCGGCGTAAACCGAGTCCGCATCGAGTGATTGTCGAAAGATCAGCACGGCTTTTTTGTGCTCGTTTCCGGTGAGGTTTGCGAACTGCACATCGGCGGTGATTTCCACGTCACCGGACATTTTCTTCCAGGCAAACTGGAAGGCGTCAGTCGTGGTCCACATATTTTCGCCGCTACCGGTAAGCGTATAGGTGCCGTTCGCTGCATTAAAGCGGGCCGATCCGGTATGGAGAACAGTGCCGACATCGGAGTGATTCTCGAATATCCCAACCGGCTCCTGCGCGCGGGAGAGAGCGCTGGTGAGAAGCAAGAGTACCAGAAGAAGAATTCGAGGGTGCCCCGTCCTTGTCTCTCCGTTTGTTGGAGAGACAGGGCGGGGATTTTTTATCCACAAACGTGATTCGCTCATCGGGATTCTCCGCAGGCAGACAAAATTAGAGGCCGGAACTGAGATTGTCAAACGGGTGCTTTCCCCAAGCGCTTGGTTCTGATAGAAATGTCTGCGCTTGTTAGAGGAACGCAGACATGAAGAAAAGATGGTTTATCTTGGCGGTTTTTGTTTTACCAGCACTGGGCGGGACAATGTTTGCACAGGAGAACACTGTGTCGAAAGGCCTGGCGCTCACTCCTCCCATGGGATGGAATACATGGAATAAATTCGCCTGCAATGTCAGCGAAGAACTGGTCCGTGGAATGGCGGACGCGATCGTCAAGTCCGGGATGAAGGATGCCGGTTATCAGTATGTCGTGATTGACGATTGCTGGCAGGTCTCACGCGATGCCAACGCGAATATCGTTGCCGATCCGCAACGGTTTCCTTCTGGGATTAAAGCGCTTGCAGATTACGTTCATTCGCTCGGGCTGAAGTTTGGGATTTATTCCGATGCCGGCTCGAAAACCTGTGCGGGGCGGCCCGGAGGCTTGGGGCACGAATACCAGGATGCGATTCAATACGCTGCCTGGGGCGTGGACTACCTGAAGTACGACTGGTGCAACACAACCACGCAAGATGCGAAGGCGTCTTACGCGAACATGCGCGCGGGGCTGGACGCTTCCGGTCGTCCGATTGTTCTCAGCATTTGCGAGTGGGGAACGGCGAAGCCGTGGCTCTGGGGCAAAGAGGTCGGCGGGAATTTGTGGCGCACGACTGGCGACATCCAAGACCGCTGGGCAGGCAGGCGCGAATGGAGCCCGGGGAACTGCTGCAGCAATGGGGCGCTAGACATCGTTGATCAGGAGGCCGACCTCTACTCCTACCCCGGACCAGGGCACTGGAATGATCCCGACATGCTCGAGGTAGGCAACGGTGGCATGACCACGACGGAGTATCAGGCGCATTTTAGTCTGTGGGCACTTCTGGCCGCGCCGCTGATCGCAGGGAACGATCTGCGAAGCATGACGCCCGAGATCCATGACATCCTCACCAATAGAGAAGTGATCGCCATTGACCAGGACCCGCTTGGACGCGAAGGACGGCGGGTGTGGAAAGACGGCGATCTCGAAGTCTGGGGCAAGCAGCTGAAGAATGGCGATCGCGCGGTGATACTGCTGAATCGCGGGAGTTCGCCGCATGAGATTACGGTGACCTGGGAGCAGATCGGATATCCCGCTCACGTGAGCGCGGCGGTGCGGGATTTGTGGACTCACAAGGATCTTGGCAAGTTCACAGGGAAATTCTCGGCGCCAGTCGTGTCGCATGGTGGGGTGATGGTGACAGTGCGGCCGTGAAATTAAACGCTCTGATGTAGCCCGGACGCCCTCGTCCGGGGTGGGCGGACGAGGGCGTCCGCCCTACAACTGCCTAACGGGAAACTAACTCGATACTGCCCCCAAACTCGGCAATTGTCGCGCTCCCCCATTCTTGGGATAATTGTCTGGCTCTGGCAAGAAAACCTGGCGGGGGTTGTGGTATCTCTTCAGACCCATTGTCCTTTGCCCATTGCGAGGGCGCCCGCGCCACATTATGAAGTTCATCGCGCGCATTTTTAATCCGACGAACAACCGGCGGCTGAACGAGCTGCTGGGGTTCCTGTTGTGTGTCTCCGCGCTCCTCCTTTTCCTTGCGCTGGCTTCGTATTCTCCGCTCGATCCTTCGCTAAACAGCGCGTCGGTGCTGACCGGCTCGCGTGTCGCACGTAATTGGATCGGCATAGTCGGCGCATACGGCGCAGACCTGATCTTGCAGTTTTTCGGGGTGGGAGCGTTCTTGTTGCCGGTATTTGCCGCCGGGCTGGGGATTCGCTGGTTCCACTCGCGCAAAGTCGTTTCTCCAATTGCGAAAACTCTGGGCGGGATCTGGCTGTTGATGTTTGTTCCGGCGCTGCTGGCGCTTCTGCCTGGACATCTGCGCTGGATGGGAGCAGTCCCGCTGGAAGGGCTACTAGGGCAGGTTTTAGGTGATCTGCTCATCCATTACTTTAATCTGACCGGCGCCTATATTGTTTCGACCAGTATGTTGGCTGTGGCGCTCTATTTCTGCACGGCGTTTTCGTTCTCGCAAGTTCAAGTCTGGGCAGCGACGCGGTTTTCTTTTGCCATCGCTCTGCGCGACCGCTGGAGAGACTGGCGGGAGGCACGGCTGCGAAAGAAGATGCAGAAGGAGCTCGAGAAGCGGCGTGCGGCGAAGCCTGCGATTGCGACGCAGATGGCCCCCGGGCGACCTGCTGCTCCACCGCCGATTGAGGCACGCCGCACCGGAATTGAGCGTTTCGCTGAGGAAGAAGAGCAAGCGCCAGCCGCCGCCAATTCCCAATCAACACGTTCGGGGCCAGGCCTGGAAGTCACAGAGCGTGCCGACGCCGCGCAAAAACCGAAGACCACCATGCCGCGCTTCGCGGGTGGATACAAACTGCCGCCCAGCAGTCTGTTGCATCGCGCCGATGAGCAGCGGACGGTGGATGCGGACGAGCTGAAAATCCTGGCGCAAGTGCTTACCGAAAAATACGGCGAGTTCGAAGTACATGGTCAGGTAACGCAAATCAACCCGGGGCCTGTGGTCACGACATTTGAGTTCAAGCCCGAAGCTGGCATCAAGTACAGCCGTCTGACCAATCTAACCGACGATCTTTGCCTGGCGCTCAAGGCGGAGAGCATTCTGATCGAGCGCATGGCCGGAAAAAGCACAGTCGGCATCCAGGTGCCCAACCGCGAACGCGAGATTATCTGGCTGCGTGAGAACATTGAGTCATCGGAGTTCATCGGCTCGAAGTCGAAGCTAACGCTGGCGCTGGGCAAGGACATCAACGGAAGAATTGTCACCGCAGAATTGTCGGGCATGCCGCACCTGTTGATTGCCGGATCCACAGGCGCGGGCAAGAGCGTGGCCATCAACGCCATGATTATGTCCATCCTGTACAAAGCGACGCCCGACCAAGTACGGCTGATCTTGGTTGATCCCAAGCGGCTGGAGCTGGGCAACTACGAAGGCGTCCCGCATCTGTATACCCCGATTATCACTGAGCCGAAACTCGCGGCCAATGCGCTGCGCAACGCAGTGCGCGAGATGGAGCGGCGGCTGAAACTTCTTGCGGAGAAGGGCGTGAGGAACATCGACCAGTACAACCGCCTGTTTGATGATGGCGACACTCCGAGCTTGTTCGGCGACTCCGGAGAAGAAAAGCCGATTCCTTACATCGTGATCATCATTGACGAACTAGCTGATTTGATGATGCTCGACGCCGGCAACGTAGAGGAATCCATCACACGGTTGGCGCAAATGGCGCGCGCCGTTGGAATTCATCTGGTGCTGGCAACGCAGCGGCCTTCAGTGGATGTGATCACGGGATTGATCAAAGCCAACTTCCCTGCCCGAATTTCGTTCCGTGTGGCGACAAAAGTGGACTCGCGAACCATTCTCGACGCCAACGGCGCCGAAGCATTGCTGGGACGCGGCGACATGCTCTATTTGCCATCAGGGTCAGCGCGCGTGCATCGGCTGCACGCTCCGTTTGTCACCGAGAAAGAAATTGCGGCGGTGGTTGAGTTCTGGCGAGCGCAAGGCACCGCAGAATACGAGCAGAAGTTCCTGGAGGCGCCGAAAGAGGAACGTGAAGGTGTTGCGGGACTGGGTGAGGGCGAAGCGGATGAGGACGACAGCGATCCGCTGTTCAACGATGCTGTGCGGCTGGTGATCGAGTTTGGGAAGGCCTCCACTTCCCTGCTACAACGGCGGCTGCGAATCGGCTATGGTCGCGCCGCCCATTTGATCGATCTGATGGAGCGAGACGGTATTGTGGGAGCCGCCGACGGTCCCAAGCCTCGCGAAGTGCTCAAGCGCCCGGAGTGGATCACGGAAGTGGAAGAATCTACGCGATAACTTGTCTTTTTTTCAGCCAACTCGCACAGAAAGCGCAGAGTACACTTACGAACTTCTTTAAATCCCTGTGCGAGCCATTTCATTTCTTGTCGCTGAATTTATCCCGGTTTTCAACGAGAAGGTCAACCGCCTTGTAATAGGCAGCCTGGGCCATCGGGAAGTCCTCCTTGTTCATGGTACCCGAGACTCTCAGCATGATGAGCCCATGGGTCATGGACCATACGGCCATAACCAGGCTCCGGTTTTCTTTCGCCGAACCGCCGAGCCATTCGGCAGCTTTGACGATGACCATTTCGACGGTGGGTCGAGATTTAGTCACCCTGGCCAGCAGGCCAGATGTCATGAGTCCATACTCACGGGGTTGACCTAGAGCGAAGCCCATCACGCGGTCCAGCAACTCGGGCAGCGAACGGGACGGTTCCAGTTCCCGAAACAGTTGTTCCTGGTAACTTGTGACGAGCGCGCGGAGAATATCTTCTCTATCCCGGAAACGTCGATAAACCGCCGGAGTGTTGGTGCCAGCGGCTCTAGCGATGGCACGCATACTCAAGGCCTCTTCACCGCCCGCGTGCCAGAGTTTCCGGGCGGCGGCGATAATCCTCCCCTCGACTTTTGCGTCTATGTGACGCGGCATCCTACGAAGCCCCACAAATCTATATTAAAACGATACAATTATGTTGACATTGTACACGTAACGCTGTTAACGTAATGATTGTAAGCCCTCCCCCGGTGAATTTCCAGAGAAAACAACTTTGGAGGTTCACCGGGCGGCCGGAAAACCCAGCTTACTCGGCCCCTGCAGGACGAACCGCGCCAGTGCCCTAGGTTCGCCCTTTCGAATTTCTTCTTGAAAGGTGTTTTGTCAACTATGCGTTATACAGATGGCCACGGACGTGGCCCTTCGCGCCCTCTTTTCAATACAAACTCCCGCCTGCAACTAGCGCGCGTGGAATACAAAGTAGTCACCAAAGCTCACTGTGGACTAGTCTGGAAGATTTTTTCCGATTGCAAACAGTGGCATACTTTCTCTGACCTCCACGGAGACATCGAATGGCGTGGCACTCCGTGGGCACCGGGCAGCAGGCTTCAGACGCAGCTCCTCCGGCCGGTAGTGACAAGAGTTGACCGCGTCATCACCGTGTGCTCACCTGGCAGGTATGTGGCGTGGATCGGTCACGCGGCAGGATACGGAACAATGGGTGCTGTTCGACCCCCACCATGAAGGCGGGACCCAGGTTTCTACTTGGATCGAGGTCATAGGCATCGCTTCCTTCGAACGATGCAATCAGGAACGCGTACACGCCATCGTGGAAGAGTGGTACGACGGTTTCCGTGACGAATGCGATCGTGTAGCCGAAGGGGCATAATTGGGACCGTTGATTCATAACTGATTTGGCTGCGGCGGGTAATGGTTAAGGGAGCAAGTTATGGTGGGCCGGATGATGCGTTCGCCTTCAGACTCGTTCGCGCGATCTGTACAATAAAGCGCGACCGGCAAAGGCGCGACCGGCCCGCTGCCACTCCCTGGATGCCCGAGGTTATAGAGCTAGGCTTTCTGGGCCCACTTCCATGCGCTGGCGATGATTTCCTCCAGTGAACGTTTCGCTTTCCAGTTCAGCGACCTTTCCGCGCGTGAAGGATCGGCGACCAATTCCGCCGGATCTCCGGCGCGCCTGGGACCGATGTGGGTGGGAACTTTGTGTCCTGTCACTTTTTCCACTGCCGCGACGACTTCGTGCACGGAATATCCCTTGCCCGTACCCAGGTTCAGCACTGCTGATTCTGCTTTCGAGACATATTCCAGCCCAAGCACATGAGCGTCAGCAAGATCGTTCACGTGGATGTAATCGCGGACGCAAGTGCCGTCGGGGGTGGAGTAGTCGTCGCCGAAGATTTCCAAAGCGGCCCGCTTGCCCTGAATTGCCTGGAAGATGAGTGGGATCAAGTGAGTCTCAGGGTGATGATTCTCGCCGATTTTCCCGCTCTCGTCTGCTCCCGCCGCATTGAAGTATCGGAAACTCACAAAGCGCAATCCATAAGCGTGGCTGTAGGATTCCAGCGCATTCTCGAATGCCAGCTTGGTCGCTCCGTAAGGATTCACTGGCTGACGAGGATTACTTTCCGTTATCGGCACTTTCACCGGATTGCCATAGACCGCACAGGTTGACGAAAAGATGAACTTGCGCACGCGCGATTCCATGACGGCATCGAGCAGCGCGAGGGCGCCGGTCACGTTGTTGCGGAAATATTTTCTGGGATTCTCAACCGATTCGCCTACGTAAGCGTGCGCGGCGAAATGCATAACCGCGTCGCAACGCCGCAAAACAGCAGCCAGTTTCGCCGAATCTGAGATGTCGCCGACAATGAGTTCGAATCCTTCGGCCAGCTCACGAAAGCCCGTCGAAAGATTGTCGTAACCGATAACTTCGTAGCCTTTACGCTGAAGGACTCGCGCGGCATGACTGCCAATGTATCCAGCTCCCCCAACCACCAGAACAGCCAAGCTTCCTCCCGGAACTCGATTCATGATACTTGAGCCGTGCGGATTCCCGAAAATACCAGCCTGGGGGCAAAGTACGCACCCGGGCGAGCATGCCTGAACCACTGGCGCTAGAACTTATAGATCACATCGAACTGATAGCGCTGGAGGATGTCCTCCGGCGGCGTGGTCTTTCCCCAGTTCAAAGGGCGGCCGAGAAATCCCGTGAACGCCAGGGTCACGTTGTTGTACGCCTGATAGAGCACCTCGGCGCGATGCTGGGTGACGTTGCTGGGCTGGCGGATGTCGCTGAAGTTAAAGGCACCCATGACCGCTTCTCGCTCAATGAGAAGGCGTGTATAAGCAAATTGCCAGTCCCCTTTTTCCTGGACGCGGCCGAAACGTGTCTCGCCCCAGTATCCTCGGCGGTCTCTGGAAACGCATGGAGCATTCACAGATTGAGAAAATTTTGCCGTTTTGGTGGCCGCCGGCGCGGGCACGATATTGGCAAGATTGTCGCAGGCCCGGGTGTTTTGAACATAGTCGCCAATCAGGGTAACTGGCCACCGCTTAAGAGGCGTAGAGATGTCGAAGCGGGCAAGAGAGTCAAATAACCCGAACTTCGAAGCAAACTGCGCATTGCTGATGGTGTTGACACCTGTAGGCGCAGTCGTGCTACCTACGGTCACAATGCCATTGGCGGTAGTCGTGACCGTCGAGTTCTGGACTGTGTTGCCGCCCAAGGGAAGCGTTCCAACCAAGGGTGTCGTAGGATTTTTCAAGCTGGCTTTGGCCAGTGCCAGAGCGATAGGATCCGCATTGTGGTAATTGTAGAAACCACTGAATGCACCGAACTTCAGCCAGCTCGCGAACTGCCAGCTGGTCTGCAACTGTCCGCCATAAACCGCGCTTTGCACGATGCTTTTGTTCGTGAGAGAAGTGCCCGCCACTTCACTGAAAGGCAATTCAAAGCCGACCAGGGCAACCCTCTTTAGCACCGGGGTGGACTCCAGATTAAAGGCCAAGGTCTGGGCCACACCTTCTGGATTGAGATCCTTATCCCAAGTTAGTTCGGTGTTGTACCAGGGATACGCGAACTTGCCTCCAGTGAGGGTCAGAGGTTTGAAAACGTGCGGGTTATAGTTGACGAATGCCCGATCAATGGCAATCGCTTTACGAGTGTAGAACTGGTTGGTCGTCTGGTTCGTAGAAATGGGATCGTTTACATCGCCCGATGCCAGCGTTAATCCACCGTTGATATCGTCATTAAGTTTCGCGTTGGCATTTAAACGTAAGCGGAAACGCTCGCGGTTCCGCACCTGCGACTGGTCAGAAGGGCCACCGAAGAAAGGTTCATCGCGAAGCCGAAAATCGCCACTGAAGTTGAATGGCCCTACTTTCTTCAGGCCGTTTTCGAGATTCTGCACCTTCTTCCCGAGGCCTACGTCTGTCTGCGCCGCCGCGGACCTGGCTTCGGCGGCAGTGGAGGATGCTTGATCGGCGAGCCGTTGCGCCTCGGCGGCAGACTGTTGCGCCTGAGTGGCCGTGGCTTGTGCCTGATCAGCCCCACTCTGCAGCTTCTGCGAATTCGCGTTGGCTTGCTGCACTGAATCCAGTACCTGGTGCAACTGGTCTTGCAACTGCTGCACTTGTTGGCTCTGGGTTTCAATCTGCTTTTGTTGCGCCTGCACTAGGTCGCGCAAGGTCTGAAGATCCTGCTGAGTCGCGGCAGGCTGCGCAGACGCTTTTGGATGTTTTTTCTTTAGGGGGGAAGTTGATTGCGCCAGCAACCCTGCGCTTAGCGCAATGGTTGCTGTGAAAATGGAAAACCACCGAAACCCGAGCTTCATTTCGTCTACTCTCCTTTTTAAAACGGGATCTCCCGTAAGTAAGTACTTAAATCAACTAAGTAGTCTTTACACAATTGTGATCTGTCGGCCCTTTGAATCCGGAATTTCTACCTGCCGGCGGGACCCCGCCTGAACCCCGCGCTTTGGGCGCTCGAACGCAAGGTTCACCCACTAGAACCCACAAAACCTCCGAGACGCTATTTTCGTGACATTATTTTCGTCCTGAGGCTTCATAGGTTTGAAACACCCTGCCGTCCTTCGGAATGATGAACACTTCTTCATTTTTTGTGAGCTGAAGACTTTGGAACCGCTCTCGCGGCATCTCCACGTGGACGGGGTCACCCCACTCCGCGGTGGCTTCGACTTTAACCAAGGGACCGGCGGAGTTGATGTGCTTGATGCGGGCGCGGAAGTGGCTACCGCCATTCGGCAAACGGGCAATCTCCAGGGAGTGCGGACGCACATAGACAACGTGTCCGGTTGCTTTTTCGTGAATGTATGTCTTCCCTTCGTCGATTCGGCCGTGAAACAGATTCACATTCCCCAAAAAGTTGTAAACGAACGGCGAGGCGGGATGGTTGTAAACTTCCTCGGGAGACCCGACTTGCTCGATCTTTCCATTGTTCATCACTACGACGCGGTCGGCGACTTCAAGCGCCTCTTCCTGATCGTGAGTGACGAAGACGCTGGTCACGTGAATTTCGTCGTGCAATTGTCGTAACCAGCGGCGCAGTTCCAGACGGACCTTAGCGTCGAGCGCGCCGAACGGCTCATCGAGCAGCAACACGCTGGGTTCTACAGCTAAGGCGCGCGCCAGTGCAACTCGCTGACGCTGGCCTCCAGAAAGCTGTGATGGATAACGTTGCGCCAAAGTCTCGAGTTGGATGAGCTTGAGCAGTTCCTGCACTTTGGTGCAGATTTGCGCACGCGAAGGCCGGCTCTGCCTCGGCCTCACTTTCAAACCGAACGCGATGTTCTCAAATACGGTCATGTGCCGGAACAGAGCGTAGTGTTGAAACACGAATCCAACTCGCCGTTCGCGGGCAGTGCGATCGCTGATGTCCTTGCCATCAAAACGCACGTTGCCCGTATCCGCAAATTCCAGCCCGGCGATAATTCGCAAAAGCGTCGTCTTCCCGGAACCGGATGGTCCCAGCAAAGCCACCAGTTCGCCGCTGGGGATCTCCAGATCGACGTTGTTCAACGCGGTGAATTGCCCGAATTTCTTCGTGATGTTGATCGCTTCAATGCTCATGCGGCTTTACTCCAGCGCTCAGTGGTTCTCCACTCTTGGTGGCCTCAAGCTCTGAGACTTGTTGTCTCGATTTCCATTCGACGATGCTCTTAATGAACAACGTTAGAAGCGCGAGCATTGCAAGTAACGACGCGACGGCGAAAGCGGGGGCGAACTGATATTCGTTGTACAAAATCTCGATGTGCAACGGCATGGTATTGGTGCGCCCGCGGATGTGTCCCGAAACCACCGAAACCGCGCCGAATTCGCCCATGGCGCGAGCGTTGCAGAGAATCACGCCATACAGCATTCCCCATTTAATATTCGGTAAGGTGACACGGAAAAACGTTTGCCAACCGCTTGCTCCCAGCGTCAACGCCGCTTCTTCCTCTTCATTGCCTTGGGCTTGAATCAGGGGAATCAGCTGGCGGGCAACAAACGGAAAAGTCACGAAAATGGTCGCCAACACAATTCCCGGCACCGCGAAGATAATCTTGATGTCGTGCGCGGCCAGCCAAGGTCCCATCAAACCCTGCAAACCGAAGATCAATACGTAAATCAGGCCTGAAACCACCGGCGAGACCGAAAACGGTAAGTCGATCAACGTAACCAGAAAGCTTTTTCCAAAGAAATCGAATTTGCCGATGGCCCAGGCCGCGGCCACGCCAAAAATCAAATTCATGGGCACAGCAATGCCGGCAGCCAGCAGCGTCAGGCGAATCGCTGCCACAGCGTCAGGTTCCCGCAGGCTTGCAAAGTAAACAGAAAAGCCCTTTGCCAGCGCGGACGTAAACACCACGGCCAATGGCATAAAGAGGAATACGCCGAGGAACAGAACTGCTATTCCGATGAGCAACCAGCGGACCAGCGCTCCTTCGGTTGTGGCTTCCGCCGCTCTGTAGGCGGTTGGTGTGCCTAGATTCCTCAAGGCAATAGTTGTAGCCATATGTTCCTAATCGAACTTACGCTTCACTAAGAGCTAGAGCCTCACTGTCAGAACTCGACTTGGTCTTCATGCGGCCCCCGCCCCAAGCTTGCAAAAGGTTGATCGCCAGTAATAAGCCAAACGATGCAACCAGCATGACCACCGCAATCGCAGTTGCGCCCACGTAGTCGTACTGCTCGAGTTTGGTGATGATCAGCAGCGGCGTGATTTCCGTCCGCATAGGCATGTTGCCCGAGATGAACACCACCGAACCGTACTCACCCACGGCGCGCGCGAAAGCCATGGTGAAGCCCGTCAGCGCTGCCGGCATAATTGAGGGCAGTAGCACGCGAGTGATGGTTTGCCAGCGGTCTGCCCCCAGACTTGCTGCAGCTTCTTCCATTTCTTTGTCGAGATCCTCCAGCACAGGTTGAACGGTGCGCAGCACGAAAGGAAGACCCGTGAAGGTGAGGGCGATAACAACCCCGAGCTGCGAATAAGCGGCTTTGATGCCGAGCGGCTGCAAGTATTGCCCGATCCACCCATTGCCAGAATAAATCGCGGTAAGCGCGATGCCGGCAACCGCGGTCGGCAGTGCGAAGGGCAAATCCACCAGCGAATCAAACAGCCGCTTGCCGGGAAAACTGTAGCGCACCAACACCCACGCAACGATCAGACCAAAGAACAGATTGATGGTTGCGGCGATGCCGGATGCGCCGAAGCTGAGCCGGTAAGAAGCTAGCGCCCGCGGAGCAGTAACCACATGCCAGAACTGAGGCCAAGTCAGCGATGACGCTTTGAGGAACGTCGCCGACAGCGGAATCAGCACAATCAGACTGAGATACAACACCGTGAACCCCAGTGACAGTCCGAATCCTGGCAAAATGCTCCGCTGTTTGAAATTGAATGCCATCGCTTCTTTTATTCGTCCCCTCTATTGGTTCGGCTGGTACACCTGATCGAATACTCCACCATCAGCAAAATGAATCTTGTTGGTCTTCTGCCAATTGCCAATAATTTCAGCCAGCGCAAATAGCTTGACCTTGGGAAATTGGCTGGCGTACTTCTTGGCCACCGCCTCCGAACGAGGACGGTAGTAGCGTTTGGCAGCGATTTCCTGACCCTCCGGGCTGTACAGATATTCGAGGTAAGCCTGAGCAACCGCGCGTGTACCCTTCTTGTCCACGACTTTGTCGACGATGCTCACAGTGGGTTCGCAGAGAACGCTCACGGAGGGCACAACGATCTCGAACTTGTCCTGGCCCAGGTCCTTGGCGCCCAGCAGGACTTCGTTCTCCCAAGCGATGAGCACGTCGCCGATTCCCCGCTCGACGAACGTCGTGGTTGAGCCTCTCGCCCCGGAATCGAGCACTGGCACATTTTTGTATAACTGGGCGATGTAAGCCTTGGCTTTGGCTTCATCGCGCCCTGATTTTAGAAATGCGTAACCCCATGCAGCGACGTAGTCCCAGCGCCCGCCGCCGGAAGTCTTCGGGTTCGGCGTGATCACGGAAATTCCTGGTTTGACGAGATCGTCCCAATCCTTAATGTTCTTCGGATTGCCTTTCCGCACCAGGAAAATGACAGTCGAAGTGTACGGCGAGCTGTTATTTGGCAAGCGAGACTGCCAGTTCGCCGGCAACAGCTTGGCTTTTTCGGAGATGGCGTCGATATCGTAGGCCAACGCCAGCGTGACTACGTCTGCCTCCAGGCCATCGATTACTGCCCGCGCCTGTTTGCTCGACCCTCCGTGTGATTGCTGAACAGTGACTGTCTGCCCGGTTTTCGCCTTCCAGTATTTGGCAAAAGCGGCGTTGTAATCCTGGTAGAGTTCGCGCGTCGGATCATAAGAAACGTTCAGCAACGTGACCGGAGCGTCCTGCGCGAAGGTCACCGCAGACAAGGCAAGAATTAGACCCCCCACGAGCAGTACTCTCTTCATTTCTCACCTTTGTTAACGCTGCCGTGGACCACCATCGGCAGGACACCAACGTCAGGCTTTTTCTTGCGGCCCTTGTGCCGGCCGGTGGGCGAGGAATTTACGATGTCTGCGAGAGACGTGCTTTCCAGGATTTTCGCCGCGGCATTGCGAACATCAAGAAACACCTGATAAAGTGCGCGGTGCTCGGCGTCGCGGTCGATCAGGACGCGCAACTGTTCCGCATCGCCGAATGGCGCCAGAGGGCCATCAATCAGCCGGATGATTTCGCTGAGGTGGATCTCAGAAGGGGCACGCCGCAACTGGTACCCGCCCTTGGCGCCGCGGGCACTATCGACCATGCGCGCATTTTTCAGCTCCAGCAGGATCAATTCGAGGAATTTTTCAGGTAGCTCTTCCTCGTAAGCGATGTCCCGGATGCGGATTGCACCCTGGTTGTAATGGCGAGCCAACATCATCATGGCCTGGAGAGCGTACAGCCCTTTTTGCGATATCTTCATGGGAGTTAACTTACCACAATGTCTATTTATTTAATAGACATACGAGAGATGCAGCCCGGATACCAAACGTACAAAACAGCCTAAGCCATTTAATTTCAGGTAAATTGGCGACAAGCCAAGAGGGCTGTGTTTTCGTCTCTACGCAACCTTTTGCACAGCTCAGGGAAGGATTTTGGTTCGGGTTATTTTCAGCTAACGCGGGCTATCTGCAGAGTGATATTGTCGGGACCGCCGCGGTCTCTGGCCAGTTGCACAAGGGCGCGACAGGCATCTGCTGGAGGCTGTGAGGCCGTGACTTCCTTCAACTCAAGTTCGGTCACCTGTCCCCACAGTCCATCGGTACAAACCAGCAAGATGTCAGATTTTTCGAGCCGCAGCGGCTCGGCGGGAAAATCTGGCTCGATTTCATCGGCTACTCCCAGGGCGGCCGTCAAGACATGTTTTTGCGGATGATTCTCGGCCTCTTCGGTACGAATCATTCCGGTCTCCACCAGGCGGGCGACCAGCGAATGGTCGCGAGTCAACAAGCGCAGATTCCCTGCTCTTAGCAGGTAAAGGCGGCTATCGCCGACGTGAGCGAAATAGACAGTCGTCCCCACCAGAGCGAACGCAGTACAGGTTGTACCCATTCCACGAAGGTCCGGATGTTCGCGCGCCTGCTGCTGGATGCGGCGATGGGCTTGATGAAAGGCTTCCAACAAACGCTCTTGCGGATTGCTTTCGCCGGCGCCGGAGTAGATCTCGAGCACGGCGTCCACAGCAATGCGGCTGGCGATTTGTCCGCCTTCGTGCCCACCCATTCCATCAGCGACTACCGCCACGCGGCCAATGCGTAGGAACAGAGCATCATCCTCGGGCTCCCAATAGCCGTAACGGTCTTCATTATTCTGGCGTTGGCAGCCGACATCGGTGAGGCCGGCAATCGCAACCCCAGGACGTATCTTCATTGCGCGCGCTCGCTCCGAAAAGCTCGAATTATACCCGACTACCGAGTACGCCTCTGACATTTGTCACGAAAGCCTAGTGATGATCCACACTGTTCAGGAAACTGGAACTCGCTGATGATGAGGGTGCTGGCAGACGGATCGGGCCAGTTCGGGGAAGAATGAGGGCAACCGCACAACTTTTGCAAATGCGAGACCAGCAGGCGAGGGGTCGGCCACAAGTAGCACGGCTTGAGGGCGTAGGCAAGAACTACGGACAGGTTCGAGCGTTGGTCAACTTCAACTTCAACGTAAATTGCGGAGAACTGGTAGCCCTGCTGGGACCGAACGGCGCGGGCAAGACGACCGCAATCAAGCTGCTGCTGGGATTGGCAACACCAACTTCCGGCAGAGTGTCCGTCTTCGGCGGAGATCCGGCGAATGTGGCCACCCATACTCGCGTAGGGGCGATGCTTCAGGTAGGCCGGGTGCCAGAGACGCTGCGCGTCCGCGAACACATTGACCTGTTGTCTTCCTATTATCCGAACCCGCTGCCAATACCGGAGACACTTGCCATCGCCGGGCTCGAAGATCTGGCTGATCGCAAGTTCGGCGATCTTTCAGGCGGCCAGAAGCAGCGGGTGCTGTTCGCGCTGGCAATTTGCGGCAATCCCGACCTTCTGTTCCTGGACGAACCCACCGTCGGACTGGACGTTGAAGCCCGCCACCTGTTGTGGGAAGAGATTCGAAAGCTGCTGGGACGAGGAAAGACAGTTGTACTGACCACGCACTATTTAGAAGAAGCCGATGCCCTGGCGGACCGCATTGCTGTAATTAATAAAGGATCCATTATCGCCGAGGGAAGTCCAGCAGAGATCAAGGCCCGCACCGGGGGAAAGAAGATTCGCTGTATTACCAATCTGGCGCCTGCGGTAGTCAAGACTCTGTCAGGTGTTTTGGAAGTCCGCCAGGACCGGGATGCGATGGTGATTCATGCATGCCAGGCCGAGGATGTTTTGCGACTCGATCTTGAAGTTTCAGGTATTGAAGTGACCAGCGCCGGACTGGAAGAAGCCTTCCTGGCGCTAACGCGCGACAACTCAGTCTAAGGGAGATCACGATGGCAACCGCATCAACCGCAATCAGCTCAGTTGTAAATTTGCAGCGGCCCAACCCCATCAGGATTTGCTTCAAAGAGGCGAAGTACGAATTTCTGAAAAACCTTCGCAACCCGATGTACTCGGTTTCGACCGTTCTCTTTCCGCTCATGTTTTATGTGCTGTTTGGCTTGGTGATGGGCAGGCAGATGATCGGCGGAGTCAGTACCACGGTCTATTTAATTCCAGCTTACGGAACCTTCGGGGTAATGGGAGCGTCATTGTTTGGGACGGCTGTGAGTTTGGCCTCCGAGCGAGGACTCGGGTGGCTCCAAGTGAAGCGAGCGAGCCCCATGCCTCCATTCGCCTACTTTCTGGCAAAAATAGTCATGAGTATGATATTCAGCACAACGGTTGTTCTGCTTCTGTTGTTGCTGGGCGTGACTTTCGGCGGCGTGCACATGCCGGCGCTCACAGCCGCCAAGCTGGTGCTCACGCTCGTGGCGGGATCGCTTCCCTTCTGTGCGATGGGACTGGCGATCGGCTATTTCGCGGGACCGACTTCGGCCCCGGCGGTTATCAACATTTTTTACCTTCCCATGTCGTTCTTTTCGGGACTTTGGATGCCGTTCATGTTCCTGCCGAAATTTATCCAGCACATTGCGGTGTTTTTGCCGCCGTATCACTTGTCACAGCTGGCGCTGAGTTTAATTGGAGCGGGACGCGGCGAGCCGAGTCTTGGGCACTGGGAAGCGCTGATCGGATTCACGATGCTCTGCCTCGGCGTGGCTCGCTGGGGACATCAACGAGACCAAAAGGCAAATGGGTAGTCAAGGATGTCCGTATGAAGTGGAATCTGAGCAATTCGATGGGTTGGGCACTAATGGCAGTCTCGGTGCTTCTGCTGATATTTCTGCGGCGGTTAGACGTGATCGTAATCGTGGCGCCGGTTGCAATCCTGGTCAGCTATATCGCAGTGCGAGGCGGATCCAGCGCCGATTCTAGCCAGCGTAGAATATAGATCAGGAAATGAGCCTTCTTCCCCAGAATCGCGAGCATGGATGGGCACCTTACGTATGGCTGGTCTTCCTTTCGTTCTTTTTCTTCAAGCCAGTGCTCGATCCCCATACGACTGGAAGAGATTGGTTGGTTACACTCTCTGCGACGGTAGTCTTCCTGGTCATTTATTTCAGCGTTTTCTGGGTGGGCCGGCCCTGGAATTATCTTCTGATCGCATGCATGGCCGTGATGGGACTGGGGCTGGCACGAATCAACGAAGGGTCGTCGGTCTTCATGATCTTCACGGCTTCGTTCCTCGCCTGGGCATTCCCGAATCCTAAATGGGCGCTGACAGCAGTCGGGAGCCTTGTCGCTATCCTGGGGATTGACGCAGTGTTCTTTCATGCGCCAGTCGGTTTCTGGGCGCCTTCCATGGTTGTCTCCCTGGGAGTTGGCACGTCAAACGTTTTCTTCGCGGAGAAGGCCCGCGCAAATGCGAAGCTGCGCATGGCGCACGAAGAAATCGAGCACCTCGCAAAAGTGGCTGAACGGGAACGCATTGCGCGCGACCTGCACGATGTGCTCGGACACACGCTGTCGTTGATCATCGTGAAGTCCACGCTGGCAGGAAAGCTGCTGGAGAAGTATCCCCAAAAGGCCAGAAGCGAAATTGCTGATATCGAAAAAGTTTCGCGGGAAGCGATGGCGGAAATCCGCAACACACTGCGCGGTTACAGCACCTACAAGCTGAGCGACGAGATTGAACGGGCAAAATCAGCACTGCATAGCGCAGGAGTAACCATGGAGTCGGATGCGGCCGAGATCAGCATGACCCCCGCACAGGAGAGCGTGGTGGCGCTTATTATGCGCGAAGCGGTGACCAACGTTGTGCGGCACGCCGAAGCGCACACCTGCCGGTTGCGGATCGCCCCGAACGATGGGAGCTGCGTACTGGAGATCGCCGACGACGGCCGTGGCGGCGTTCAAAGCGAAGGAAACGGATTACGTGGCATGCGCGAGCGGATCGAAGCGCTGGGCGGAACGGTAGTGCGCGATACCTCGGCGGGAACCAAGCTCATTTTTGAATTCCCGCTGGCAGCGGACGAAAAACATTGAACCGCGCTGCCAAAACTGGACGCAAGACTATTCGCGTAGTGATTGCGGAAGATCAGGGGATGATCCTTGGTGCCCTGGCTACTCTCCTCGAGATCGAAGGCGATATTGCGGTCGTGGCCCGGGCTAAGAACGGCACAGACGCTCTCAATGCGGTAGTCGCACACAAACCTGATATTTTCCTGACGGACATAGAAATGCCCGAAATGAGCGGTCTGGATGTCGCCGCTGAGCTGAAACGCAGGCGTTCGTCGACGCGGATAATGATTCTGACGACATTTGCGCGGGCAGGATATCTGCGACGTGCCCTGGACGCTGGGGCTTCGGGTTACCTGTTGAAAGACATGGCGGCTGAGAAGCTGGCGGAGGCCGTTCGGCGGGTACAGAGCGGTCTGCGCGTAATTGACCCCGAGCTTGCAGCCGAGGCCTGGGTGGAAGCCGATCCTCTCACCGACCGTGAGCGCCAGGTGCTTAGGTTCGCCGGTGACGGCATGGCCAGCCTTGATATCGCGGCAAAGCTGAGTCTCTCCGAAGGCACGGTGAGGAACTACCTTTCCGAGGCGATCAGCAAATTAGGTGCGGCGAACCGGGTGGAAGCGGCGCGCATCGCCAGAACTAAGGGCTGGCTGTAGGCCGTTTCAGAACGCCGAATTGTTCCGCGCCTCCACGTGAAATGATCGTTTGTTTTTTGCGTTCTTCATCCTCCGAATTTTCCCGTTCCTCCAGGAGTTCATTTAATTGCCGGACAAGATCCAATAATCGCTTTGAGTCCGGCTCTCGCATAATCGCTTCGCACAACTCTCTCCAGTCATCATCCCGTTTGCCGGTGATCATTCTGATGGTGGTCATTGTGCTTCTCCATTCACCTTTCGATTTGTCACGGTTAAGCGAGTGCATTCGGCTTGCCAGAACGAGGAATCAAGGAGATACGCAACCATGGGTAGGAAAATCAGGCCGTGAATCGGGGAAAAACTTCTTCGAGGATTTTCTGTAGCGGATTCCGGAAACTACTGTACGGGTTTTGCTCTATCGGCAGGAACTTCGAAGCCGTATCGTTCGAATATCTTGGCAGCGTCTAGGCTTCGAATGTAGGACTGGAATTGCGCGGCGTAACTCTGGTTTTTCGAAGAGCGCAGGACAACGCAGGCCTGCTGAATCGGGGAGTAGTCGTGCGCCGGGATTTCTGCGAACCGCACCTGAGAACTGGTCGAGGGGGAAAGCGCAAGGGAAAGCGCAACGATTCCGGCATCTGCCGCCCCTGACAAAACGAAAGACGCGGTTTGCGAAATATTCTCTCCGGTCACGAGTTTTGCGGAGACTTGATCGTAGATATTTCCTGCTTTCAGCGCAGCCACAGCAGCTTGACCGTAAGGAGCGTGGCTCGGATCGGCGATCGCAATCCTCTTCACAGTCGGATCAAGCAGCACCTTCAGCCCACGTGTTAAGTCCAGCTTTGAATTCGCTGAAACCAGCAGCACAATTTTGCCGCGAGCGTACTCATAGTAGCTTCCTGGGACAATCAGCCCGGCGGATTCGAGCTTTTTCGGATAATCGAGGTTCGCCGAGAAAAACAGGTCGTATGGAGCGCCGTTCTGGATCTGCTGATAGAAGTTTCCGGACGACCCATAAATAGTCTTGATGTGAGCGGCTGAGAGCGTTTGGAAATGGGCAGCAATCTCTTCCAAGACGGGACGCAAGTCCGCAGCTGCCGCAATGGTTATCTCCTGAGCGCGAGCCGACGAAAGCAGCACTGCCCAGAGAACGATGGCGGAAATCACTCGCATATAATTCGGGGATTTCGGTCGAGATTATGCTTCGGAGCGCAGAGTTGCGGGTCTTCCCTGCGGCTGTAGTTTCAGGCGCATTTCAAGATGCTTCTGCCGGAAATGGGCGTGCGCGCGTTCCCCCCAACCACGAACGAAATAGTAATTCAGAGTCGCACCAATGAGCGAACTGGCGATTGGAATCAGCCGTCCCGCCCACTTTTCCACGAATTCGGCGCTGGCCTTGGCCGCGATGCGCTGAATGATTCGTGGCACCAGGCGATTGACCACATTCTTCTCCAGTAGCTCGCGTCCCAGATCCACTCCAGCAGCGCTTGCGGCAGCGATCCAAAGCTCCGCCATTTCTTCGTCTGTGTTGTATTCGAAGCCATATACCAAGCTCAGCTTTTGGATCGTCCGCAGAGTTATGCCCGCCAGAATGCTGAAATCGGGCACGATCGTAAATATCCCGCCCAAGCCAAAACCTGCGCCTTCCGCGGCGGCCATTTTCATTCCGCTGTGAATGATTTTTTCGGCAAGCGTGTCGAGCACCGGTGGCTCGACCGAGAACATTCCTCGAAAGCTGGTCACCGGAATTCCATAGCCCGCACGTATTTCCATCAAGAACCGCTCGGGGTCGACCCGAACAGTCTTGTAGGCCCGCATTAGCGCTCTCGAAAGAGTGCTCTCAATGCGACGACGGAGCCAGGATTTGTTGGTAAGCATTCTGAGTGCTTGGATGCGCGAAGAAGTACTACGGATTTATCTGCTTGGGCTGGCAGGCGTTGTGGTGCCGTGGGTAATCGCGATGTCGTCACGACCCTGCTGATAGGCCTTGCCCACAAACGAAGAAGGATCTGCCGCCTCATCGGCCTTTGGAGCCGCCAAGTTTCGCCAGAAGACGTGTTCCGTTTGCGCTTTTACAAGCTCCTCGGGAGTTGCATCGGGAAAATGTCTGTAAATGTTGTCGCTGCTGCGACTGTTCATCTTCTTCGCGTCCGCGGCAATTCGCTTCCAGTCGACGCCGGAGGATTTTGCGACCTCGAGCACAGTTTTTCGTGTGCGGAGCTCGGCGGCGATTTGCTGCATGCTGGAGCCGGACGAGATCAGTTCATGCGCACGGAAAAGACTCCCATAATTCAGCCCCACAGTCGTTCGCTCGGCAACCAACTCGGGTCGCGCCATCTTGAATACGTCAGCGAAAGTGCGGCTGATGATTGAACGCGCAGTATCATCGCGCGACATGGCCGTCATCACTCGCAACTGCTTCTCTGCTTTTTGCTCGTCGTCGGCGAACGCTGTGCCGGCAGTAGCCGTGATAAGGAAAATCGCGAGACATCGGACAACTCGTCTCATTGTGTCCCTCCTGAGACTCGAGTCCCTGGAACCAATTCTAGACCTATGAAGATGCACGAATGAAGGGCCTGAATTGTCAAATTTTAGCGCCAGTGCAAGCTTACGGATCAGCGGCTCTGCCGCAAGGCCTGTGCTACGATCATTAGTCCCCTTCATGCCCTCCGGAAAACTCCATCTAGTGCCGCTCGGCGGCCTCGGCGAATTCGGTATGAACTGCATGGCCGTACGCTGGGGCGACGACATCATTGTGATTGACGCCGGCATGATGTTCCCCGAGGCCGAACTGCTGGGGGTGGACATTGTCGTTCCCGACATTTCGTATCTGATGGAAAACCGGCAGAAGGTGCGAGCGATCGTGCTCACACACGGGCACGAGGACCACATCGGCGCTCTGCCCTGGATTCTTTCTGAGCTGAACGTCCCCGTCTGGGGCACGGAATTCACTCTGGCTTATGTGGAAGACAAGCTGGATGAGCACGGCCTGCTGGATGCCGCTGAGTTAAGAGAAATCCGGCCGGGCGAGCGCTTTAAGATCGGCCCGTTTACGATTCATCCTATTCAGGTTACTCACAGCCTGGTGGATTGCGTTTCCCTTGCGATTCATACGCCGCTGGGAGTCGTGATTCACACCGGCGACTTCAAAGTTGATCCCACGCCCACCGACAACCGCCTGTTCGACTTACATGCTTTCGCTGAGTACGGGAAGGAAGGCGTGCTGGCGCTCTTGCAAGACTCAACCAACGTGGAGCGCAAGGGCTACACCCCGAGCGAACGTGCCGTGCGTCGTAAGTTTGACGAAGTCTTCGCGCGCACCGAACGGCGGCTCTTCATCTCCTGCTTCGCATCTTCCATTCATCGCATCAAGCTGGCAGTGGAGCTTGCCGCGGACCACGGAAGAAAAGTTGCATTCATCGGCAGGTCCATGAACAACTCGTCGGAGATCGCTGAGGATCTCGGTTATATAGAGATTCCCGACGGGCTGCTGATCAATCCCGGCGAAGTGAAAAATTTCGCGCCGGAAAAAGTCTGTGTGCTGATCAGCGGGACCCAAGGCGAACCCATGTCGGCGCTGTCGCGCGCCGCGGTGGACAATCACAAACACGCGAAAATCGAGAAGGGCGATACGGTGATGCTCTCTTCGCGGATTATTCCGGGGAATGAGAAAGCGATCTACCGCATGGTAGACCACCTGTTTCGCCGCGAGGCGCACGTTATTTACGATGACGGCTCCACTCCCCCGGTGCACGTGAGCGGGCACGCCAGCCAGGAAGAGCTCAAATTGATCATCAACTTGGTCAAGCCCAAATATTTCATTCCCATTCACGGTGAGTACCGGCAACTCAAACTGCACGCCGAACTCGCGGCTTCCATGCACGGATCGGTTGGAAATGTAATGCTGATTGAAAGCGGCGACGTTCTGGAATTCGACGAGCTTGGCGCCCGTAAAGCCGGCCGGGTCAACGTGGGCCGCATCTGTATAGATTCCGGATCGCGTACCGATGTTGTCGAAGATCTGGTCATCAAAGACCGCCGCCACTTGAGCGAAGACGGCTTTGTGCTGCCCATCATCGCTATCAACAAGCTGACAGGCAAAGTTGAAGTCTCGCCCGAGATCGTGACGCGGGGATTTTCCGGCGGTGAAAACGGGTTCATGGATGAGGTTCGCGGAATTGTTGTCCAGACATTGGCACAATCGAGCGACGAAGAGCGGGCAGACTATGGCGTCATCAAGGAAAAGATTCGCGCCGACTTGAAACGCTATATTTCCAAGCAAACCCAGAAGCGGCCATTGATTATGCCGGTGATTTTGGAAATTTGAGCCTCGCCAGACGAGGGCGTCTGGGGCTACATGGATCATGTAGGGGCAGGTGCCCTCACCTGCCCAATTTCCGAGGCCTGAGCAATCGTTTCTCTCAGCGACATTCGCGAAGCGCACTCCCGAATTGATGGCATCACCGTCCGCACACCCTTGGTGACGCTAGAACTCGAGGGGCATACTCTCTATCTCAAGCCCGAGAACCTCCAGCCCATCGGCGCCTTCAAACTGCGTGGGGCGTACAACAAAATCGCATCCCTGACAGACGAGGAACGCGCTCGCGGCGTGATCACCTACTCCAGTGGGAATCATGCCCAGGGCGTCGCTTATGCAGCGCGGGCTCTGGGGACGAAAGCTGTCATCGTCATGCCGCGCAATGCACCAGCGATCAAGCGCGAAGCCACGGCCGCCCTAGGTGCTGAGATCGTGTTCGTCGGTCCCAGCGGCCCTGAGCGCCAGATCAAGGCCGAGGAGCTTGCTGCAGAACATGAATACGTGATCGTTCCGCCGTATGACGATGAAAAGATCATTGCCGGGCAAGGAACAGCCGGCCTGGAAATTCTGGAAGATCTGCCTGATGTCGATTTGGTGCTCGTGCCGGTCGGTGGCGGCGGCTTGATCAGCGGAATTTCTACCGCAATCAAGTTATCCAAGCCCAGTACGAAAGTCGTTGGAGTGGAACCTGAGTTGGCAGGTGATGCCCAGGCCAGCTTGCGTGCTGGAGAGATCGTGAAGTTCCCACCCGAACAGGTATTGCAAACCTGTGCCGATGGATTGCGGGCGCAATACATCGGCACAATGACCTTCGAGCATATACGGCGCTACGTCGATGACATCGTCACGGTTTCGGAAGACCAAATTATGCAGGCGGCACGGTTGCTCGCGCAGAATCCCAAGACCGTGGCTGAACCAAGCGGTGCGGTGGCCACAGCCGCTTGGCTTTTTCACCGCGACTCGTTGCCGCTATCGAATTTTACTGTCGCAGTGATCAGCGGCGGGAACATTGATCCGGCATTGCTCAAACAACTTCGCTCTTAGCCCGTCGTCCGCAGAGAGAATGCGTGCTGGTCGGCGTCAGAATTGGGACGAGCTGCAAAGTGGATAGGAAGGGTTTGCTGCTTGTACGATAGCCCTATGCTGATGTTCGGGAAATCGAGACTGAAAAACTCCTTCGCGCTATTGCTGCTGTTCATTCCGGCGGTTGCATCCGCCGAGGTATTGCGGGCTACTACTGTGCGGGTGGCGGGGGTTTATCTTTCTCCGGATGCTTCTTCGACCAAGCTGGCCGACTTGGATCGCGGACGCGAGGTTATTTTTTTGGAGAAGAGCGGAGACTGGGTGCACGTGCAAGCGAACCTGACAGAAGAGCGCACCATCTCCGGCTGGGTACAGGGCAAAGGTCTGGTGCAGCCGACGACCCCGGATGGCGACAAGGTTCTGTTCGGCGAAGCCGTGGACTCAGAAGACCAGGCCAGCCAACGCAACGGACGCCGTTATGCCGCGCAGGATGCCATGCGGCTCTACGCAGAAGTGGCAGAGATTTTTCCCCAATCACCTTTGGCGGGCGAGGCGATGTACCGTTCCGCAGACATCCGCTGGCAGATTGAGAAAGCCGACGTGATGTCGTTGCCTTCAGCCAAGGAGCAGGAGTCCTATTTGCGCCGCGGAATGAATGAAGACTATTTCAAGAAAGTCATAAAGAAATTCCCGAACACCAAATGGGCCTACCTGGCAGCGTTTCATTTCATCGACAACAAGCTGTGCGGCGATTGGCAGGGACAGTCGAAGTGTCCAGCGAAAGAGGCGGAGATTTATGAAAAATATGCAGCCGAATATCCGCAGTCTCCTGCAGCGGCGGAGGCATTGTTTCAAGCCGCATATCGCTGGTCGGCGCTGATCGAGATTTATAAGACTGAAGAACAACTGAAAAAGTCGGACGAAGCCAAAGTCCGAGCAGCCGCAGTCGCAGAGAAGGCCATTCGCCAGGCCGGCCAGAGCGATTGGGGTCCGCGGGCGCGCCGGCTGTTGTACATGGTGGAGCAAGGGATTCCGACATATGGAAATGGACAATAGAAGGAAAGCAGTAAGAACGACAGCCGAGTGGTTCGAAAGCTTGGATCAGCTGGGACTCGGCGCCGTTGCTGTGCGACCGGGCGCAGCTTGACCGAAGCGGGACATCTTTGATGCAGATTCTTCGAACAACGCGCAACAAGGCGAATCGGTAATCATCTTCAAGCATCAATAAGGATAAGCAGTTTGAATCTTGGGCCTGGGAGGTTTTATGCGTGAAGCTGTGATCGTATCTTCAGTTCGTACGCCGGTCGGCCGCGCCTTCAAAGGCACGCTGCGGGCGACACGTCCCGACGATCTTGCTGCCGTCGCCATCAAGGGCGCGCTGGAGCGGGTGCCGCAGCTTGATCTGAAAGAGATTGAGGATGTGATCCTCGGCTGCGCCATGCCTGAGGCCGAGCAAGGGATGAACGTTGCGCGAACTGCGTCTCTGCGCGCCGGAGTACCGATCGAAGCTTCAGCTATCACCATCAACCGATTCTGCTCTTCCGGCTTGCAGGCGATCGCGATGGCGGCGGAACGAATCATGTCCGGCGGCGCGGAAGTGATTGTGGCGGGAGGAACAGAATCAATGAGCATGGTCCCGATGGGGGGCAACAAAATCTCTCCCAACCCGTGGTTGGTGGAGCATTATCCCGACTCATATCTTTCTATGGGGCTGACGGCGGAACGGTTGGCGACCAGGTTCGGCATCACGCGCACGGTAGCGGATGAGTTCTCGTTGCGAAGTCATCAGAAGGCATTGGCGGCGATCCAGGCAGGAAAGTTTGACGAAGAGACGGTGCCGGTGTCGGTGAGTTTCACCACTCCAAATGGATCGAAACCGAAGCGGCAGGAAATTGTATTCAAGATTGACGAAGGCCCACGCGCCGACACTTCGCTCGCAGCTCTTGCCTCGCTCAAGCCCGCCTTCCACGTCAAAGGCACTGTTACCGCGGGCAATGCATCGCAGATGTCCGATGGGGCTGCGGCGGCGGTTGTGATGTCAGCGGAGCGGGCGCAGGCGCTGGGAATCAAACCGCTCGCCCGCTATGTTTCCTTCGCCACCGCAGGATACAAGCCGGAGGAAATGGGACTCGGCCCCGTGTTCGCAATCCCCAAGGCATTGAAGCTGTCGGGACTGACGCTCTCCGACATTGACGTTATCGAACTCAACGAAGCCTTCGCCGCGCAAGCGCTAGCCGTGATTCAGGAAGGCCACCTTGATCCTGAGCGCGTAAATGTGAATGGCGGCGCGGTCGCGCTTGGACATCCCCTGGGCTGCACCGGCGCGAAACTGACGGCAACCATCATTCGCGAGATGAAGCGTCGGAGTGGGCGTTATGGTCTGGTGACGATGTGCGTTGGCGGGGGCATGGGGGCCGCGGGGATTTTTGAGAATCTTTAGTGCCCGACGAGGGGCGACGCAGTGATAGATGAAGTTCAGGTCTATCGAATCGTCGGAGTTGCCTTCCTGGTTGTGCTGCCAGTTGCTCTCGTGTATGTGATCCTTCCCGCGAGAACCCTAAGGCGGAAGCGCATTCGATTGGGCGCGGTGGCGTTCATCGGGCTTGGCAGTTCGTTTATCGGATTGGCAGCCTCCTGGCCCGGGCCCAATTCACTTACGTGATGATGGGAGGCGGCACGGCCTCCTTCCTCGCAGCGGTCTTTTTCCTTGCGCGATCATTCATAGCAAGAAAAGCAAATTGACCCACCACCAGGTCTATGGATGTGGTTAACGTTCCGTTCGCGGTAGTACAATAACCCGTTTTGCCTTATGTCCCGCGCCGTCCAGTTCGAGTTGCGGTTGGCCGAGCGTATGTCGCGGCTGGGGACGGAGACCGCATTCGAAGTTCTGAACCGGGCGCGGGCGCTGGAGCGGCAAGGCAAAGACATCATCCATCTCGAAATCGGCGAACCCGATTTCGACACTCCTCCCAACATCGTCAACTCCGGAATTGACGCGCTTCGTGCCGGATGGACGCACTATGGCCCCGCTGCTGGACTGCCCGATCTGCGCGAGGCGATCGCGGAAGAAGTAAGTCGCAGTCGAGAGGTTGAGGTCACTTCCGAAGAAGTTGTGGTCGTACCCGGAGGCAAGCCCATCATCTTCTTTTCGATTCTCGCGCTCATTGATGAAGGTGACGAGGTCATTTACCCCAATCCCGGATTTCCGATTTACGAGTCCATGATCCGTTATGTCGGCGGGCGAGCTGTTGCCATTCGTTTGCGAGAAGAGAAGGATTTTAGTCTTGACGTGGACGAACTCGCGCATCTGATCAGCGATCGCACCAGGCTCGTCATTCTGAATTCGCCGCACAATCCAACGGGAGGAGTGCTAAACAAGCGCGATCTGAAGCAGATTGCCGAAGCCATCGGCGATCGCAACATCTTCGTACTATCGGATGAAATCTATAGTCGGCTGATTTTTGAAGGCAAGCATCACTCAATCATCGCGGAACCCGGCTTCAAAGATCGCACCATCCTGCTCGACGGATTCTCGAAGAGCTACGCCATGACCGGGTGGCGCATGGGATATGGTGTCATGCGGACTGACCTTGCCGTGCAGATTGCCCGGCTGATGACTAATTCGAACTCCTGCACGGCAAGCTTCACACAGGTTGCTGGCGTCGAAGCATTGCACGGAGATCAGAGCTCGGTAGCACACATGCGGGATGAATTTCAGCGTCGCAGAGATGCGTTTGTAGCTGGGCTGAACCAGATCAAGGGATTCTCCTGCCGGATGCCGAAGGGCGCTTTCTACGTGTTCCCGAATGTTACGGGAACAGGATGGAAATCCAAGGCGCTGGCCGATGCGCTGCTCGAAGAGGCGGGGATTGCGTGTTTATCGGGAACATCATTCGGAGAATTCGGAGAAGGATATTTGCGATTCAGTATTGCTAATTCTATGGAGAATTTGGACCGGGCACTGGAGAAGATTGAACGCTGGGTGAACTCAAAAGCATAAACCACTAAGGACACGAAGGTTCACGAAGGAAAAGCCGTCACGTCCGAGAATCTCCGGCATCGAGTGGTTTGCGTCTTCCTTCGTGTAACTTCGTGTCCTTCGTGGTTATAGATTTTGTGACACCAGAACAGGACACAGCGAATATCAAGATGACCTCGAAAATGAAGAACAAGCGACAATTGCCTAAGACGACGCATCCGCACATGCCCGGCTACGGCCTACCGAAGACGAAGAAAGGCCTGCTGCCATGGAAGTGGGCGGAAGACCGACTGAACAAAAGCCGGCAATACTGGATCGCCACCACGCGGCCAGACGGTCGTCCGCACGTGATGATCGTGTGGGCGTTATGGATGGATGGCCGTCTCTATTTCAGTACCGGGAGCAAGTCGCGCAAGGCCCGCAATCTGGCCGCAAACCCGCGCTGCACGATGTGTTCGCAACAGGCAGACCAGGCGATAATTCTCGAAGGTGCGGTTGAAACCGAAACCGATGTCGATCGCATCCGCGAATTCATCCGGCGGTATGAGAAGAAGTACAAGTGGAAGCTGGGAGCGATGGCGGAGGGACTGTTGACGTTGAAGGAGCCGGTATTTTGTCTGCGGCCGAAGATCGCTTTCGGTTTGTGGGAAAAGAAGTTCGCGACCACTGCCACGCGCTGGATTTTCAAATAGCGCTCTACATGTAGCCCCAGACGCTCTCGTCTGGGGTGGGCAGGTGAGGGCACCTGCCCCAACATTTGGAGGTTGGGTGGGCGGACAATGGCGGACGACCCTACATTTGAGCGGACGAATCCATGAATAAATTCCGTGTCTTTGCAACCTGCGACATGGGGCCGGCCCTCGATGTATTGCGCGATCGAGGTTATCAAGTCGAGGTCTATCCCGAACCCACGGCTCCCCCCAAGAGTGCGATCATCGAAAAAGCGCGTTCGGGAATCGACGGCCTGATCACGACACTGCGGGATCAGATTGACGCAGAAATCTTTGAGGCCGGCAAGAACACGCTGAAAGTTGTCGCGCAATTTGCTGTCGGTTTTGACAACATCAATCGCGCGGATGCGAACCGTTACAAGGTTCCTTTCACTAATACCGCCGACGTTCTCACCGAGGCGACAGCAGAATTCGCCTTCTTCATGCTGGGATCTGTAGCGCGCAAGCTGTGGCCAGCCGAACACCTGACCCGCGAAAACCAATGGGGCTTCTGGCATCCGTATCTGCCGTTCCTGGGAGACGAAGTAACTGGCAAGACGATCGCAATCATCGGCACCGGGCGCATCGGTTTGGCGATGATCAAGAAGTGTGCTGGGTTCGACATGAATATTCTCTGCTACGACCCGGCGTATCAGAACCATGAATATGTAAAAGCAATTCAGGAGACGGTAGACTTGCGCCAGGCGCGTGGCATCCAGAAAGAGAAGACGTGGATCAAGTACGTATCTTTCGAAGAAGCGCTGGGACAGGCGGATTTTGTCAGCGTGCACGTCCCCTTGCTCAGGAAGGGAGAGAGCGAGACGCCGACTCACCATCTGTTCAACGAGCGCACTTTACAGATGATGAAACCGTCAGCGTTTCTGGTGAACACCTCGCGCGGGCCGGTCGTGGATGAAAACGCCCTGGCGAAGGCCATAAGAGACAACTGGATTGCCGGTGCTGCGCTCGATGTGTACGAGAAAGAGCCGCTGCCCGCAGATTCTCCCCTGCGCAATCCCGCAATTGAAGACCGCTGCCGCTTGTTTCCCCACTTTGCCAGCGCAGCCAAGATCACCCGGCTCTCGACGGATCCAAATAAGGGCATGGCTGGGCGGTGTGTGCAGGGTCTGATTGACGTTCTTGAAGGAAACTATGGCGGGGACGTGAAGAAGATGCCATACGTAGTGAACAAGGAAGCGTTTTAGGCCCGCCAAGTCAGTCAGGAGCCGGAACCGCCTCACTAGTACCTCGTTCCTGCCCGTGAACTTGACCTCTGGCCTCGCATCTGTTGCACTTACCTAAAGTCACCTTTCTGCATCTTAGGAATCGACATGAGAACTCTTCGCAATCCCATTTTCTTTGCTGTTTTGGCCGCTGTAATGATCGTTGCCCTGATCGGAGTCGCCCCTGCCTGGGCGGTCAACCGTGAACTGGTCGAGTTGCAGACCCAGGTACAGCAACTCTCCGATCAAGTCACCACGTTGAAGCAGTCGCTCGATGAACGCATGGGCGTGCTCAAGAATTTGATGGACCAGAATACGGACAGCATTAACAAGGTCACGTCCGCGATCACGAACATCCAAACCAACCTGCAGAAAGAACAAAGCGATACCAGTAATCACGTAGACCAGTTGTCCGGCCAGTTGCAGGCTCTGAACGACAGCCTCGATGAGCTAAAGGCTCGGCTCGGGAAGGTGACCAAGCAGCTCGAGGACCTGCAAGCAGCGCAACAGAGCCTTGCCGCACAGACGAGCCAGCAGGTCGCACAGACGCAGGCTCAACAGGCCCAGTTGGCTGTGCCGCCTCCGGATGTGCTCTACAACAATGCACTGCGCGACTACAACGGCGGTAACATGGATCTGGCCAAGCAGGAGTTTTCAGATTATGTGAAGAATTACCCCAACACGGACCTGGCCGGCAATGCCTACTTTTACCTCGCGGAAATGGACTTCCACGCGGGAAATTACCCGCAGGCGGTGAAGAAATATGATCAGGTTCTGCAGAGTTTTCCGGACGGAACCAAGGCTGCGTCGGCCGAGCTGAAAAAAGGTTTCGCGTTAATCGAGTCCGGCCAAAAAGATGCCGGCATTGCGGCTTTGCGGCATGTGGTCCAGCGTTATCCCAGGTCGAACGAGGCCATGCAGGCGAAAGACCGGCTAAGGAAGTTGGGGGTGGCGACCACGACAGCGAGCGGACGAAGAGCGGAATAGTACCTCGCGGGGGATCCTGCGATTTTCTGGTAGAGCGGCGCTCCCAGCGCCGCGTTGGTCGCGGGTGTATGTGAACGCGGCCCTGAAAGGGCCGCTCTTCCGCGCCGTGGACCAAACGTGCGATCCCCTTCAGACCTACTATTCTTTACTTGATCCTCAAGTCCCGCAAAGATTCACGATGGGGCAGTAGTAGGAGCAAGAGAGACGAAAGAAAAGAACGCCCTCTAGTACAGGCGGAAGACGACCTCGACACTAATAAGCACTGGCCTGCCAGAGCGTCGCCGCCAACACACCACACAAAAGAATTCTGTGCACAGTCTTCATCGTCGCGGCCTTTTACTCAGCGTGCCGGCGGCGGCTAGCGTCACATGCTCCCCAATCCCCGGCACGGTCCTCCCCACCACGGGCGCGATCTGCCTGACCTGCGCCATCAATTCATCAAACTGGTCGGGATAGAGCGACTGTATTCCATCCGACAAAGCTTTGTCGGGTTCGCAGTGCACTTCGATGAGGAGTCCATCGGCGCCCACGGCGACCGCCGCGCGTGATAGCGGAGTGACCTTGTTGCGTTTGCCGGTGCCGTGGCTGGGATCAACCAGGATCGGCAGATGGCTCAGGCGCTGGACGGCGGGAATCAGGCTCAAGTCAAGAGTGTTGCGCGTGTGATCGGCGAAAGTACGCACGCCGCGTTCGCAGAGGATGACGTTGTAGTTGCCTTCGCTCATCACGTATTCGGCCGCCATGAGAAACTCTTCGAGCGTAGCCGACATGCCGCGTTTGAGCAGCACGGGCTTGCGGGCCCGGCCAGCACGCTTCAGCAACGAAAAATTCTGCATGTTGCGAGCGCCGATCTGGATCACGTCTGCGTATTCTTCGACCAACTCCAGCGACTCGTGATCAACCGCCTCGGTAACGATCTTCATACCGAACTGCTCGCGCACCGCAGCCATGATCTGCAGCGCTTCTTCTTCGAGTCCTTGAAACGAATATGGAGACGTGCGCGGCTTGTAGGCTCCACCGCGGAAGAACTGTGCTCCGGCGCGATGCACGCGCTCGGCGGTGGCGAACGCCTGTTCACGGCTCTCGATGGCGCACGGGCCGGCAACGATCGCCAGTCCCGGGCCTCCGAAGGTGGCGTCGCTGCCGGGGAAAGAGACGACGGTATTGTCATCCTTCATGTCGCGGCTGACCAGCTTGTAAGGCTTGGTGACGCGGATCACTTCCTGCACGCCCGGCATTTCGTCCAACGTGCCGGGTTCGACTTCGCCCTTATTTCCGGTAATGCCGATGGCGGTGCGTTCCGCGCCGGGAATGGAGTGGGCGCGGTATCCGAGGGATTCGATTTTGTCGCAAACCCGGCGAACCTCCTCCGCCGAGGCGTGCGCCTTCATGACGACCAGCATGGGGTCTCCTGATACGACAGACTAACGAGGACTACAAGTTTAAATGTGAACAGGAAACGGAGCAATGGAGCGGGACGACCGGTTCCAAAACACACGGCACTCGCAGGGAAAGTAACGTCGAGCGCTAATTGCCAACATCGCGAATTGGGTATAGCGGAGAGCTCGTTATTGGACCGGGTTCACAGTACGGTACAGGGTGCCGGTTTTTGCGGCTTCGTCTTCGGTGACCGCGTATAGCTTGCCATCGGCATGATTGACTACGACTTCATGCCCTTGCAGGAAGGGTGGAATGCCCGAATCGCATGCACTCCAAGTGTTTCCATCGTCGGTTGAACAATAGACAACAGTAGGATTTGTAGGGTCAGAATTATGGCCGTAGTAGAGATTACCGTTGGCGTCCCGCCCCATACCCTTTCCCGCTGAAGTATTCGCGTTCTTCAGGACATTCGTCCAGGTGTATCCCGAGCCCGTTTTCGAGGATTTCCAAATCCCGCCCTGCGAGCCGAACAGGACATTGCCATTGCGGTCGAAGGTCATTCCGTAGATGTTCCCATCGCGAATGCCATTTGCCGGATCAATTTGCACATCGCGAGGTGATTCCTCCATCCAGGTCAAACCATTGTTGGTAGAACGAAAGATGCCGAGTTGCTCGGTGCCCATCCACAGATCTCCCACGACCGGGTTGACGCCGAGACTATATACACTGCTTCCGATGACAGCAGCGGAAGAGACGCTGATCGTGGTCTGTCCGACATTGGTGGAAACCCACGCACCGCTACTCGGAGAAGGGGCCCAAAAGCCTCCACACACGACGGTCGTGCTGGCAGGAAAGACGCATCCCGTCTCGGCCGCAGCAGCACTGAGATGGCCCGTCGGAATTACGCTCCAGCCGCCGCCTTCATTGGTGGAACGGTAAAAGTCACCGGGTGAAGATTGAGGGCGCTTCCACTGAAGGTCCTGGCAATCAGATCACCGTTGGCGGGATCAACCTGGATCGTCCAACCTAGCGTGGTCCTTAAGCCACTGTTGATCTGCATCCAGGTTGCACCTTGATCGGTTGATCGGTAGAAACCGTGGCTCCGGTCCGCAATGAACCAATGGTTACTGCTATTAAAAGCAAGATAGTTTAGCTGGGTCGCAACGGACGGAACACTTATTTTCTGCCAAGCAACCCTGGATACGACAAGGTTGCGGGTCACTGCGGCACCGCCGCCCCCGCAAGCCATCATGGCAGCGACCAAACAAATCGTGGTGAAGACAGTTAACGGCTTCACAAAAGATTCTCCGCTTGGATTCGAAGACAGGACCGGAAACGCACCCATCAAATGCGCCGGACTATTTTATTGCAATTTACGCGCCAAAAGCAGACATGTACTGAAGCTGAGTAGATGCTGACGCTCATTGATGCGGTTGCTCACGTGGAAACACTAGAGTGCACGTCAGTTCTGATTTGGGAATCTATACTCAGGAAATGGCTCACTCGGCCTCCAGGTCAATGGCGCGCGAACAAGACATCCTACGCACGCCGCCTCCGAAACGACTGCCGAAGCTGACTTCGCGACGCATCGGGATTCACACTTCGGTCGCGGGAGGAGTTGAGAACGCGGCCGAGCGAGCATACCGGCTGGGTTGTAGTACCTTTCAAATTTTTTCTTCCAGCCCGCGCCAATGGGCGCCATACGAACTGGGCCGCCCGCAATGCGAACAGATGAAGCGGTTGCGAGAGAAATATGATCTCAAACCGCTGGTGATTCACACCAATTATCTGGTCAACCTGGCGAGCACAACTGAGCTCTTTCTGAAGAAATCCATCGAAGCGTTTCGAGGAGAGATCGAGCGGGCGCTTGCGCTTTGCGCGGAGTATCTGGTCCTGCATCCAGGATCATTTCGCGGCATGGACCGTGACAAAGGACTGCTGCAAAGTGCTGCGGCGATTGCTGCTGCCAGCCGTGGGCTTGATCTCGCAAAAGGTGGTCTCACTGTCCTGATCGAAAACACTGCCGGTGCTGAGTACTCGCTTGGCGGGAGCTTTGAGCAAGTTGCGGAGGTCATTGACCGACTGCGAAATCATGTGCCAGCAGGCGCTTGCATTGACACCTGCCACACGCACGTGGCCGGTTACGACATCGTTTCCGCAGAAGGCTTTGACGAGACCATGACGAAGCTGGATGCGACCATTGGGCTGAAGAACGTTCCGGTATGGCACTGCAACGACGCCAAGGCCGCCCGTGGATCCAAGTTAGACCGGCACCAGCACATTGGAAAAGGAATGATCGGCTTCGAGTCATTCCGTCGGTTGCTAAACGATTCCCGCCTCTCCCACGCTGCTTTCATCGCAGAGACACCAATTGATGCGCCCGGTGACGACCGCAGAAACGTAGCGGCGCTGAAGAAATTGGTGAAGCCATAATCTCTGTTGTATCCTTGGCGAACTCATGGCAACTCGCGACCTCATCTGGCTGCTGAGCCAGCCGCTGTTTTGGGCGGTGCTGGGCGTGGTATTCGGTCCCTATCTCTTTTACCGCGGCTTCCGAGTGTTGCAGCTTAAGCGGGCGATCATGAATGTTCCGCGTTCCACGGTTCGCGGCGCGGCCCTGGGGCCGGTCGAAATCAGTGGAAAGGCGGTTGGGCCCTATACTCTGATCGCGCCGCTCAGCCAGAGCGACTGCCTTTACTACCGGCTGATGGTGGAATCGAACCCGAGCCACGACCTCCAATCCAAGATTCACGAGTTATGCGCGCCGCTGTTCGTGGACGACGGTACCGGAATAGTGATGATTTATCCCCCCGGCTCGGAACTCAGGATGCAACCATCCTCGGAGAGAGCCGAGTACGGAAAACTAGCCGTTGCTCTTAGCACCCGCTACCGGACTGAGTCCCCTGAATTCGCCCAGGAATACTCCATTAAGCCCGGAGATTCGATTTTTGTTCTGGGTACGCTAAAGGAAAACGTCTGGAAGAACAGACACGCGTATGTGGGGACAGAAGACTTAGCGCGGATCGGACCGGGATTTGTATGTGACGGCGAGGCCGATTTGCTGCGCAGAGCAGCCTTCCCATTCTTAGACCCGGCGAGGCCCGCTGGCGCGACGGTGGATTCCACTCTCCAGTTCGACCTGAATCCACCTGTGATTTTGATGAAAGGCAACGGCCCGTTTGTAATTTCCACGGATAGCGAGCGTGAAGTCCTCACGAAGTTGAGCTGGAAATCATTGCTCTTTATTTGGGGAGGACCCGTAGCAACCCTGTGGGGGCTGTGGGAGATACTCAGTCGTTTCGGATGGTTAGGAGCAGCGTCACAGAACTAGTACAAGCGCATTGTAAAATCTAATTCCAAACACCTATGCCGCAGAAGGAAGACGAACCCGCCATCGAGCGAGACGAGCGCTATAACCCGCAGCAGATTGAAGAGAAATGGGCTGGGCGCTGGCAGCGGGATCCCGCACTCTACGCGGCCGAGCCTAGTTCGACCAAGCCGAAGTACTACGTTCTGGAGATGCTTCCCTATCCCTCCGGCGCGCTGCACATGGGGCACGTGCGCAACTATGCCATTGGCGATGCGCTGGCCCGCTACATGTGGATGAAAGGATACAACGTGTTGCATCCGATGGGTTGGGACTCGTTTGGACTTCCCGCGGAGAATGCGGCGATCTCCAACCAGACTCCACCGCGCGAGTGGACGCTGGGCAATATCGAAAAAATGAAGGTGCAGATGAACCGGCTGGGCTTTGCCTACGACTGGTCGCGGGAAGTGACTACCTGCCTGCCGGAATATTACAGATGGAACCAATGGTTCTTTCTCAAGTTCTACGAACGCGATCTGGCATATCGCAAGAAGAGCAAGGTCAATTGGTGCCCGAAATGCGCCACGGTGCTGGCCAACGAACAGGTTGTAGGTGGATGTTGCTGGCGGCACGAAGACACGCTGGTTGAGCAGCGCGAGCTGGAACAATGGTTCCTGCGCACCACAAAATACGCTGATGAGTTGCTCCGCGATCTCGACCGCCTTCCCGGATGGCCGGAAAAGGTGCGCACCATGCAGCGCAACTGGATTGGGCGTAGCGAAGGTGCGCTGGTGGACTTCCGCCTGGACTACTCAGGCGGCGATGTGATTACCGTTTTTACCACTCGCGTTGACACGATTTACGGTGCCACCTCGGTGCAGCTTGCGCCCGAGCATCCGATCACTTCCGAACTGGCTGCCGCCGATCCCGAACTCCGCTTGAAAGTGACGCAGCTTATCGCCGAACAGAACAAAGCGAAAGAATCCGGCGACATCGCCACGATTGAAAAACATGGCGTGAATACCGGACATTTTGCGATCAATCCATATAACGCTGAGCGGGTGCCGGTCTGGGTGGCGAACTACATTCTGATGGACTACGGCACCGGGGCCATCATGAGTGTTCCGGCGCACGATGAGAGGGATTTCGAGTTCGCAAAGAAGTATGAGATTGAGATTCGGCAGGTAATTGTGCCGGAGATCACGGGCGAGGGCGCCCGCGCCACACAGACTGAAGCTGAGCTTCCCTTTACAACGCTGAATGGCAAGCTGATCAACTCCGGCGAATTTACCGGGCTCTCCTGCAGTGAGGCGATCAAGAAAATGTCTGCCTTCGCGGAGCGATACAACTTCGGCAAGACGACGGTGACCTTCCGGCTGAAGGACTGGGGGATTTCCCGCCAACGCTACTGGGGTACGCCGATCCCAATGGTGTATTGCGAGAAGGACGGAGTGGTGCCGGTTCCCGAGAAGGACCTGCCAGTGATCTTGCCGGAGAACGTCGACATCACTCTAACCGGCGGATCGCCTCTGACGCGGGTTCCGGAATTCCTGAATACAACGTGCCCCCGCTGCGGAGGTCCCGCCCGCCGCGAGACCGATACCATGGACACGTTTGTGGATTCGTCCTGGTATTTCTATCGCTACACCGATGCGCACAATGACCGGGCCCCGTTCGACTCGAAAATCGTCAGCTACTGGTTTCCGATCGATCAGTACATTGGCGGAGTGGAGCACGCGATCCTGCACCTGATTTATTCGCGCTTTTGGACCAAGTTCATGCGCGATATTGGCCTGGTGAGAAACGACGAGCCTGTAGAGCGGCTGTTTACGCAAGGCATGATCATTAAGGGCGGCGCGAAGATGTCCAAGAGCTTGGGCAACGTGGTTTCCCCCGATGAGATGGTGGAGCGCTTTGGCGCCGATGCTGCCCGCATGTACAGCTTGTTCGCGACTTCGCCCGATCGAGAACTCGATTGGCAGGATGAAGGTGTTGCCGGAATCTACCGATTTTTGAGCAAGGTATTCCGATTCATAAGCCGGAACTCAGCGAACACTTCTTTCGCAGAGACGCAGATAGCAGCGACTTCTCAAGCACCGACTTTAAAAAACGATGGATTGTTAGCGCCGGAGGCCCGCGCCATCCAGCGTAAGTTGCACCAGACCATCAAACGCGTGACCGACGATTTTCAGGGCCGTTGGCATTTCAACACCTCCATTGCCGCGATCATGGAACTGATGAACGAGCTACATGCCGCCAAGGACAAGGCGCTGCCGGTACGTTTGTTTGCTGATGTCCAACGCAACCTAGTCCTTCTTCTCGCGCCGTTTGCTCCATATCTCGCGCACGAGTTGTGGGAGATGATCGGTGAGAAGAGTAACCTGCTGAAGGCTGCCTGGCCGAAGTTCGATCCCGAGCTTGCGAAAGAAGAAGAAATCGAGATTCCGGTGCAGGTAAACGGCAAGCTGCGTAGCAAGATTGTTGTCAGGCCGGAGACAACGAAAGAGGAAAGGAAGCAGAAGGCCGTAGCGGACCAGAAAATTCAGAACTTCATCGCCGGAAAGCAAATCGTAAAAGTGATCTTCACCGGCAAGTTGGTCAACATCGTGGTGCGATAGGTTTACACCTGCACCAAATCATGTAGCTCCAGACGCCCTCGTCTGGGGTGGGCAGGTGAGGGCACCTGCCCCTACCCGAACTCGAACTTAGGTCGAACGAAAGGAACGTCGCATTCTTTGTACCTTTGCAAGGACAAACTTTGGTATTCCCTCTCAAGATCCGCGCTGCTCTGATCGCGATCGTCCTCGCTGGCCTTGATCTCTCCGCTCAAACTCCTGCACGGCGTGACAATCGTGACTGGCCGGTTTACGGCGGAGCTCTGGAAAACACTCACTACTCGCCGCTGGCGCAGATCAATAACTCGAATGTCAAACAACTCCAAGTGGCATGGAGCTTCGACACGGAAGAGACCGGCGGTCTTCAGACCAGTCCCATCGTGGTCCACGGAGTCCTCTACGGCATTTCTCCGTCGCAGAAGATCTTCGCTGTTGATGCGGCAACTGGCAAACTGAAATGGAAATTCGACTCCGGCATCGTCGGCACGCAGCCAGACCGTGGCCTTGCCTACTGGAGCAGCGGCAACAATCAAGACCAACGCATTATCGTCGGCGTCATGAACTTTGTTTATGAGTTGGACGCCGGCACTGGCCAGCCAGTCGCGAGTTTCGGCGATCACGGACGTGTCGATCTTCGCGAGAATCTGGGCCGCGATCCCTTGACCGTGTTCGTCGTCCTGACCAGCCCCGCGCTGGTTTACAAAGATTTACTCATCGTGGGAGGCCGCGAACCAGAGACTCTTCCCGCTCCTCCAGGTGATATTCGCGCCTATGACGTTCGCACCGGAAAACTTCGCTGGACCTTCCACACCATTCCTCATCCGGGAGAATTTGGTTACCAGACCTGGCCCAAAGACGCTTGGAAATCCAGCGGCGCCGCCAACAACTGGGCGGGCATGTCGCTCGACTCCAAAACCGGCGTTCTCTACGCTCCGACCGGCTCGGCTGCGTTCGACTTCTACGGTGCTGATCGGCTTGGCGATGATCTTTTCGCCAACTGCCTGATCGCGCTGAACGCTGAAACCGGCGAGCGAATTTGGCACTTCCAGGGTGTAAGGCACGACTTGTGGGACCGCGACTTTCCTTCTCCCCCGACCCTGGTGACCGTGAAGCACAATGGAAAAGACATTGAGGCCGTCGCGCAGACTACGAAGCAGGGTTTCGTTTATCTCTTGGATCGCGCAAATGGTACGCCGCTGTTTCCCATCGAGTACCGCAAGTATCCACCCAGCGATGTTCCGGGAGAAGTCGCGGCGGAGCAACAGCCTCTCCCGGTCAAGCCTGCGCCCTACGCACGTCAGTTGCTGACGGTAGATTTGCTGACCACCCGAACCCCGGAAGCGCACCAATGGGCGGTTGCAGAATTTCGCAAGCTGCGCAGCGAAGGGCAATTCGTGCCTTTCAGCGTGGGCAAGGACACAGTTATTTTCCCGGGCTTTGACGGCGGAGCGGAATGGGGCGGATCGGCGTTCGATCCTGATTCCGGCGTTCTCTACGTGAACTCAAACGACCTTCCCTGGACTGGAGTGCTGGCCGAGAACACTGGAGATGAATCCAACGGACGCGGCATCTATCAGAGCCAGTGCAGCGTCTGCCATCGCGATAACATGGCAGGTTCGCCGCCGCAGTTTCCATCGCTGGTCGGAGTCGGACGCCGCCTGGGCCCAGAGGGAATTGCCGCCGTCGTCCAAAAAGGCCGCGGCAGGATGAATGCTTTCCCAAATCTTTCGATGGAAGAGATCAACGCGCTTATTGATTACTTGACTCGCGGCGAGAGCAAAGAGCTTTCTTCCGGAGCGCCTACTCCTCCACTGATGAAATATCGCTTCGGCGGATATCGCCGGCTTTATGATCCAGACGGTTATCCCGCAGTCGTGCCTCCCTGGGGAACGCTGAACGCAATCAACTTGAATTCCGGTGAATATGCTTGGAAGGTCCCACTGGGTGAGTATCCCGAACTCGCGGCCAAGGGCTTGAGCAACACGGGGACTGAGAATTATGGCGGGCCGATTGTCACTGCAGGCGGACTCCTCTTTATCGGCGCCACGAACTACGATAGAAAATTCCGCGCCTTCGACAAATCCACCGGAGAGTTGCTGTGGGAAACGACGCTTCCGTTTTCAGGAAATGCCACTCCCATCACTTACGAGATAGATGGCCGCCAGTACGTCGCAATCGCGGCCGGCGGTGGCAAAGACCTCAAGTCAAAATCCGGCGGAGTCTATGTCGCTTTCGCGCTGACCAAATAGCGGTCCACCGTTCAAATCTGCTTTTCCCGGCCAATATCCTAATACGTTTAGCGCAATGTTAAATTCCCTAGCCGCTCTCTTGCCAACGGAAACCCCTTACCTGGCCTGCTCTCTTTGCTGTAATGGCCTGCTAAGGTCAGCAACCTTGCCGAATTTGGTCGTCATCTCACTGCCAAATTGGGGTGGAGCATTTGCCCGCCCTTGCAGGAGATGTGCTCACATGTCACATTCAGCTCGCTCCTTTCTTTGCCGCATAGCTGTGCTCTGCATGATCGTTGCAGCATCGTTCGGGGCGTTTGCCCAGACGCAGGCATCGTGTCAGTTCACAAATTTCAATCGGCGATTTTCGGTCAACAACGGCACCCGTGTTCTGGTTCCTCGAGGGGTCAACGATTACAGCACGGTGGTTGGCGATGCCCAGGACGACATCGATTTCTCAGTCAGGGCCTTCACTCGTTCGTCCAGCGGCGCCATCGCCTATTACAGGCATAGTTCGAACGGCACTGCCGTGGATACCTCATTTACGGATCGCAGTAACGGTGGCACCACCATCGGCGTGGCGGGCTCGCAGTTTGCGCTGGCAACAACGGCTGGGACTCCCTTTACTTTGCAAGGGTCGACCTTCACCCCACTGACCATGACGATCGGGGGCACGAGTTATAACAAGTTCACGGTTTGGGGGATCAATCGCTGGGGCACAATCGTAGGGGCGTTCACCGATTCCTCCGGCAAACTGCACGGCTTCAAACGCTTCAGCGATGGAAAGGCAATCGCGCTGGACTATCCCGGATCGGCTCAAACCACGGCAACCGCCATCAACGACAATGGCACGATTGTGGGCTCCTATAGCAACCGCGCATCGCCGAACACATGGAACCATGGCTTCATCTACAACAATGGTCAATGGGCAACGCTGAATTATCCGGATAGCACGTTGCAGACGACTCTCAGCGGGATCAGCAATGCTAACCTAATCGTTGGGACTACGGTCAAAGGCAGCACCGCAACCGGCTCGTTCATGTACCAGAACGGCACGTTCAAGAAGATCGTGATGCCGAACAGCAACGTTCCGACGTACGCCTCGGGCGTGAGCAAGGGTAATGGCTTGATCACGGGATTCTCCGGCTACACGGGCTTCATTGCCGTATGCAAATAGATCGGATTCGTGTGCGAACTTGTGAGTAGCTCATGAGGGGACTAAGCTCCAAAATCCAGAGTGGAATTGTTTTAAATGGAAATCAATGGAGGGGCTGGGCGGAGTCGAACCGCCGACCTAGAGTTTAGGAAACTCTTGCTCTATCCATCTGAGCTACAGCCCCCAACTCCCATAATACCAGCGGGTAACGTTCATACCTGGTTCAGTTTCCCGCATCCAAACTACATGCTAGTCGGTCAACGCACCGTGCCGTTTGCTCTGATCGCCGGACTGATCACCATGATTGCGGCCTTGCTCTTCACCGCCTTTAATCGTCACCATGCTGTCCGTCCGCAACCTCCTACCACGCATCAGTCCCGCTGAGCCCGGATCCGTCCAGCAATACGGGCAACGTTGACAATCTTCCTTATCTCTCATAGCATCAAGCACTTGAGGCACTCCCAAGACTCCTACGCGACGAGGCACCCGTGATCAAGCTCGATATCATCAACGAAGTAGTGAACCGCACTGGCATTACCAAAACCAAAGCTGAGATGGCTGTGGAAACCGTCTTCGAGAGTATGAAGCGGTCGCTGGCCAAGGGCGATCGCATTGAGCTGCGAGGCTTTGGCGTGTTCAATGTGCGCCCGCGGAAGACTGGCATCGGGCGAAATCCGCGCACCGGGGCCGAAGTCTCGATCCCTCCGGGAAAGGCAGTCCGCTTCAAACCGGGCAAGGAGTTGCAAACGATAGAATAGATTCTTGCAGCCCTGTGCTCCGGATCGCGTTCCTCCCGGCCTCAGAGATTCAAAGACGTCAAAGATGTCAAGCCAAGATTCCCCAGAAGTTTATGTTCCCAACGAAATCTACGCTCCCGATACTGGGAACGTGGTATTCGTGTCGCGACCCAGACGCCGTTACTGGCTGAATATCCTGCTTCTTTTAGCGACATTCTTCACGACGCTGGTGGTGGGCTCGCGGCTGGAATGGAATTTCCTGCGGGGGCTGCCGCCATTCTCCATGGATGATGGCATCTTCCCTGTCCGCTTTGCGTTGCATGGATCGCACCTCGCGCTAGGCCTCCCCTTTTCGCTAACGCTGATGCTGATTCTGCTGGCGCACGAAATGGGACACTACCTCTACTGTCTGAAGTATCGAGTATCGGCGACGCTGCCATTCTTTATTCCGTTTCCGACGTTGATCGGAACTTTAGGGGCCTTCATCCGGATCCGTTCGCCGCTGCGTTCGCGGGCCATACTTTTTGATATCGCTGTAGCCGGTCCGATTGCAGGATTCGTGGTTGCGCTTGCGGTGCTGATTTTCTCTCTCGGACTCTCCCGCGTCGCCCCGTTCGGAGCAGCGCCGGCAGACATTCAACTCGGCTATCCGCTGGTGTTCCATCTGGTTCACAAACTTCTGATAGCCACCGGTCACGCATCAGCAATCGGAACCGCGACGCTCGACCGGTTCTATCTTCATCCGGTCGCGATCGCGGCGTGGGTAGGAATGTTCGCCACCTCGCTGAACCTTCTTCCGGGAGGACAGCTCGATGGCGGGCACATTGTCTTCGCCGTATCACCGCGCGCGCACAAGAAGATTTCACGCATCACGATCCTGGCGTTAATTCCCATGGCGGTCTACTTGTGGGTGGGCTGGCTCATCTGGGCGGTGCTGCTACGGTTAAGCGGGATGCGCCATCCTGCGGTCACGGAATGGCCGGACATCACAATCGGGCGCCGCTGGCTGGCAGTGCTGGCTTTGCTGATGCTGGCGTTGACCATTACACCTGCGCCGTTCATGCAAAGTTCAGTATTTGATTTGGTGCGACAATGGCGAACGGTGCGCTGATTTGCGCTTGAGCCCTTCGCCGAGCGCACGTGTCATGGATTGGCTTCAGCGTCGTTCTCGTCGTCGACTACCCGCGCGGTCATCTCCTGGGGCGGCTCACCGCCTACCATCTGCTGAGCGACGATCAGACGTCGGGCTTCGCCACGTATTTTCGGCAAACGCAGTCCAAACAATGCAGCCCCTCCAAGGCAGGCAACCGCTCCCATGCTTACTGTGACCGGAGCGCCCAGCCGGTCGGCGAATGCTCCACCCAAGAACGCGCCAAATGGCGCCATACCCATGAACATCATTGAATAGACAGACATGACCCGCCCGCGAAGGTGGTCCGGAACCATAGCTTGAATCAGAGTGTTGGACGACGACATCTGCAGCATCATGCAAAAGCCCACGGGAACCAACAGAGCTGTGGAGAGCCAGAAATTTCGTGAAAGCGCAAATGCAAACAACGTGACTGCAAATCCCGCGCACGAGAACATAACCCATCGTCCCAGCCCGTGAACTCCCGTGCGAGTTGCCAGCATGAGCGCAGCGAGGAGTGCACCCACTCCAGTCGCGCCCATCAGGATGCCGAGCCCGCGCGCTCCACCATGGAGAATTCTATCGGCAAAGATCGGCATGAGCACGGTGTACGGCATGGCAACCAGGCTCACGAGTCCGAGTAGGAATAGGATCGCCCGGATCGGCGCTGTGTTTCGAACGAAGCGAAACCCCTCAATGATGTGAGCAAGGGGAGGACCGGTCGGTCGATGAAAACGCGGCTGCACCCGCATCATGTGCAAACCAATAATGACTGCAACGTAACTGACGGCGTTGGCGAAAAAACACCACCCCTCCCCGATTTTTGCCACCAGGATTCCAGCCATCGCAGGTCCGACGATTCGCGCGCCGTTGAACATGGAAGAGTTCAGAGCGATGGCATTCATCAGGTCTTCCTTGCCGACCATGTCTACGAGAAACGATTGCCGAGCCGGAATGTCGAACGCATTCACAATGCCCAACAGCGCCGCCAGCACAAAAATTTCTGGAACCGTAACTCTATCTGTGAGCGTGAGCGCCGCGAGGATAGACGCGAGAACCATGGATGCGATCTGGGTCCCAATCACCACCCGCTGACGGTTGTAGCGGTCAGCCACCATGCCTCCGAGGGGAGAGGCGAGGAATACGGGAATCTGGCTGGCAAAACCTACTGAACCCAACAGAAGGGATGACCCCGTGAGCCGGTATACCAGCCAGGATTGCGCCACGCTCTGCATCCAGGTGCCGATCAAGGAAACAAGTTGTCCGCCAAAGAACAGCTGAAAATTGCGATGCTTCAGTGCCCGCAGTGTTGTGGGCAGACCTCGAGCCGGCGTTTCTTCGGCAGGCGACTCAAATTTTTGGGAGTTCTGCTTAGAAGTTGGCAAGGAGACCACGTTCCCCAATTCCTCAATGATGCGGCGATTCCCTCTCCGATGCAACTTATGCCTCGCTGGCTAGTCACTTTCTGGGGACTTCCCTGAAACCCATTCTTGCGGTAGATTAGTTGCCTATGCCGAGCGCAGAGCATCTTCGGATTGAGCGGCGCTGCGGACAGCGTTTTCCATATCAGCTACCCCTTCTTTTGCGAGTTCCCGATGAAGGCCGTAGTGGCGCCGGTTTTACTCAGGACTTGAGTTCTCGCGGGGCGCTGCTCTGGACTGACTTTCCGCTGACCGAGGGCAAGATGGTTGAAATGACCCTCGTAATGCCCTCCGAAATCACGCTCGCGGAGGACATGAATGTTTGCTGCTGTGCTCGGGTGGTTCGCGTTGAGCATGCCGAGGGAAGCAAACCTGCGGTAGCGGTTAGAATCGAGCGATACGACTTCATCCACCAGGAAGCTCCAGTCCTGCAACAACATACCTCACGGGAAATGCACACTGCGCGGCCCTGATCCGATTTCCACTGTCCCCCCTACTTTCCATGCACGCTGGTTTTGCTTAGAATACCGTTCTAAGTGAGTTCTGCCCGGACGAGCGTTCAGTTCCCAGCCGATTCCCCCTCGGTGGTGACTGATCGCTAGAGCAGATTCACGTCAATTACAAAGGTCACTTGGCGGGGTTACTTTCTGCCCGATAACATTCAGATAGGAGCCGGCAGATCGGATTTGCAGCCATGCATGGGATAGCTGTCAGCATACTCGCGGAAAATCCAGAACGCCTGGCCGTGCTCCAGCAACGAATCGAAAGCACGCAGGCGGGCCACGTTGTCTTTGCTCAAGCCAGCTTCCCGGCCAGCATGTCGGACTCAGCGATTCGTCGAATTCAGGATTCGCATACAGAAATTGTCCTGCTTGACATCGATCCCCACGTGTCTGGACGCGCCATACAGGCGATCGAACTTATCCACACCAACGTCAACGCCTCGGTATTTGCTGTGGGCGCACTGAATGATTCCGCGGTTATCGTTGCGGCCATGAGAGCTGGCGCACGGGAGTATCTAGAGCGTGATGCGGCCGCGGAATCCTTCGCGGACGCGCTCAAGAGGTTTGCTGCTTCGAGTGCCAAGGCCCGTGCGTCTTCATGGCGAGCTAGGATTCTTGCGGTCACCAACGCGAAAGGCGGCGCTGGGGCAACCACGGTCGCTGTCAACACCGCCGTCGCTCTCGAGAATTCTCATGGCAGAACGGTGCTGGTTGATTTTGGCTTGCTCGGTCACGCCGCTCTGCATTTGAATGTTCGTCCGGCATTCGGGATTGCAGATGCCCTGCAGAATCTGCACCGCATGGATGCTTCCTTGCTGCAGAGTTTTCTGACCCCATGCAAGAGTGGTCTTCAACTCTTGGCAGGGCCCCAACAACCTTTGCAGCTGGCGCCTTCAGCGGCTGAACTGGCGCGGCTGTTTGATCTCCTGGTCTCACAATTCCAGTACGTGATAGTGGACTGCTCGAACCGGATGGATGCACTGTTCCGGGTGATTGCGGATCTCTCGAATGCGGTGCTGTTAGTGACCCAGGCGGATGTGGTCTCATTGTGGAGCGCTGCCAGAGTGCGTTCCTTCCTCGAGCAAGGCACCGACCGCGACCGGGTGTGTCTGATCTTGAACCGCTTCAAGAAGATTCCTGGCTTTACTGACGAAGACGTTCACAGGGTCACAAATTGCAAATTGTTGTGGAAGCTGCCAAACAACTTTCATGCCGTCGGGCCAGCAATTGACAAAGGAACTCCCATCGCGTTCAGCGAAAGCAATGAGCTTGGCCGTTCATTCCGAGCGCTCGCCGGTTTGCTTGCCGAAGCCGGAAGTTCAGCTGATTCCATGGACCTCAGCTTTTCACCGGGCAAGGCGGCGGGCAAGAAACCAGTAGGAGGTTTACTGGTTTCGCCATTGCGGGCCGGGCAGTAGATTTTTCGGTCTCGGGCTGAAGCTAGAGGCTAAACAACTGAACTTTCACTTCCCTGCCGCAACTTTCTTCTCAATCGCCTCATAAACTGCCGCACTTGCGCAGACTTCATAAACAGAGGCGTCGGTCCATCGCGTCAGACTGAAGTTGCCGGTCTCAACCGCTGGAATGCGGCTTACACGAATCACAATCCTGCGGAAAATATCTGAGCCAATGGGTACGAGTCCGCTGTAGAAGGAGGTCTCTTCGCTACCCCAGAGGCGTGGAAACTGCAGCGGACACAGATCAAGCGAGATCTCCTCCCGCAATCGGTTGTAAGCCGCTTCGCTCATTCGGATGCCGCCAACGTTGTACTTCATGGGTTCTGACTGCGTGGCATCCGTCTCCCCAACTTCGCCTGCACGAAATTCATAGATATTGAACGGAACCGACATGCCAGCCATGGCCTTGCGCATGCGCTTGTCGCAGGCTGACAGACGATCGCTTTCGTTGAGGGCGTCGGAGATCATAATCCGGTGCTCGCCGTCCAGCAGATACATTGGCGCCGCGTCCTGATAAGAAAGACCGATGCCGAGTTCCAGAGCGGGTAATCCGGCGCGCTGCAGCAGGTGGTTGTATCCGCCGACGATCTCCGTCATTTCTCGGGCCAGAACGCAGGCGCGGGACACGGAGAGCGCGGGATCGCCTCCGCGTTCCAGGATGGCCAGGATGATGGCATCGCCTTCTACAAAGACTTTGGTCGCGCCGTACTTGGCGAGTAACTTATTTACGGGATCGTAGAAATTTAAGCTGAAATAGGACGCAGGATTCATCTCGCGCTCCACTAGCGATCGCGTCAGCCGCGAGGAATCGCGAACATCGGCCTTGAGAATCACGTGCCTGACCACCGGCTTTCCCGCTTGGGTTTTTGCTTCTTCAGCGAGCAGGAAATCGTACAGCGTGCCATTGAGTTTCGAGAGGTCGCATAGTTTTTCACTGCTAATGAGGTGGATCTTTTCCACGGCCCGGTTCAGCACCTCAAGCCGGCGCAAATCCCGGTGATAACGCAAGAAGTCCCGCAAAAAGCGGGCTGCAATCTTGGAGCGCTGCGCTCCACTGGCCTGGGCGATTCGGGCTGCAGCGGAGGCCAGACTGTCCAGCGAAAGTTTTCCGTGGTCCTCAACTAATTTCTCAACGCGCTCTCGATCTTTGCGGACAACCAGGGCATATTTGAGCTGCTGCGGATCGAGCAGCGGTGTGAACTCCGGCAGCAGCGGCACCACTTCATAAGCCGCCATCGCGAAATCCAATAGTTTCTCTCGCTCTAGGAGTTCAGTCCATATCTGCTGCCTGTCTTTGTGTGCCCGCTCAGTTGGTTCGCCGGTGCCCACGAGTTCATGGGCATTCTCGGGCGCGTTCAGCCAGCCATCCAGCACCGAGGCCGTGCTGGTTTCGCCTTCAGGTATCCCGGACTTCAAAAACTCACAGGCAAGGGCACGAATGTTTCCGAAAGAATCAGCATCATTTTCAAAACCACCAATCAAGACGTAGTGCTCGGCCGCCAGATAGGAATCGCGGCCCTCCTCCAGAAAAATGAGTTGATTGAGGAATATCTGATAGTCGGCGGTCTGCTGGTCGCCGAAAAGAGAACGCCGCATAGTGGCCAGTGTCTCTTTTTCAATTTCTCGCAGAATTCGATATAGCTCCTGGCCCGCCTGCCGCAATATATTCTTCTTCGCGATCTGGAATGACGCCACCGTTTCCCGGTATTCGAGTGCCTTCTGCTGACGCACGCCTTCATAGCCCTTGAGGGTTGCGCGGCAACGCTCGAGAGCACTGGCAAATTGGGTGTTCAGTTCAGCCCGCAAGAATTTGAGGACCGCGGCCCGGGCAAGCAGATCGATGGCCAGATTTCCTTCAGCTTTGGCGCGGTTTAGCGCTGCCTTATGCAATTCGAGGAGGAGAGGTTTTAGATCAGTGCTCTTCTTGGCCAGCGCGGGGACGAATTTGGAAAACATATTTCGACGCGCGCCTGCAGAACCACCAGCCTCAGCAGCCATCACGCTCTCAACATTTCCGTATTTCGCGATGAGCTTGCCGATGTGAGCTCCGGCCGCCTTCGAGAAGGCTGGACTCAGCCAGACGTCATGCCGGACATTATCTATCCCTAATTGCAGGCCTTCGAGAGAAAGTGCAGGAAAATAAGTGCTGAGCCGAGGAGGCTGTGACTCAATAGATGACCCGAGTTTGAGAATCGGAATCCGCGGCATAGTGACTTTCTTTTTCGGCCCAGATCGGCAAAGCGATCAGCCGCACCTCCCTCAGCCGGTGTGGTCCTGGCTCCAAAACCGGGCGTGCGAAACCTCTGAAAAACAGGGTACTACGCGTGCCAGGTTGGCCGATGGTTACCCAAGTTATACGGCAGCGGGACGTTGTACATGAGGACATGTACTGCTGGTGGCGGGAGTCAAATTCTAAGAGTGATGCCTTTGCGGTACAGCACAGCCATCGCGGTCCAACACACCGCGACAAACCCCACGGCATACAGTAATGACGCATTCGGGGGACTCGCCAAAGGCGCGAACCAGTGCGAGTAAATGTACTCCTGGAGCGACACTTGGGCGCCATCGCTAAGGATGTTGATTCGAGATAAAAGATGTGCGACGACTTCTGCGAAGAAGTAGGCTGCAATCGCATTCGTGCCAAACACGAGAAGTGGCCGCGTCCAAAGCCCGCGCCGCTGCTTTACGTCTGCGATCCAGTAGCAGGCAGCGAGACAAACTATCGCCAAGCCTGCGGTAAAAACGACAAACGAACTCGTCCACAGTTTCTTGTTGATGGGGAACCAGAGATGCATGGTTCGCCCGACGGCCATTGCTAGCACTCCCGCCGCAACCATTGCCAAGGCTTTCGTTCGTGGCGCATGCGCTGTCCTCAGCCATTTGCCGGTAAGCAGTCCCAGTAAGCTGGTTGCAACCGCAGGGATAGTACTCAGCACGCCTTCCGGATCACGCGTGCCTTCGTAGAGGTGTCCCATGAGCAACTTGCGATCCAGCCAGGCCACCAGATTGCGATCGGGATCGAGAAGAGGAATGTCATGAGTGGGAATTCCAAATCCGGGCACAGGCACAAATCGCATCAGGATCCAGTATCCTGCAAGGCAAGCCACGGCAATGCCGATTTGCGTGCGCCAACTGGTCCAGAGTTCCAGCAGGGCGGTGATGACGTAGCACACCGCGATTCGCTGCAGCACGCCAAAGACTCGCCAATGGTCAAGTTGATAGTGGTTGGGGAATCCGTTCAGGAACATGCCGATGGCAAACAGCGCAATTCCGCGCCAGATAACATGTTTCAGCAAATGCGCGCGCGAATCTCCACGGTCCAGCCGCGATCTGAACGAGAACGCCATGGCCACGCCGACGATGAAGAGAAAGAAGGGAAAAATCAGGTCGGTTGGCGTCCACCCGTTCCACTCCGCATGGCGCAGCGGCCAGTAAGCGGAGGGCTCGTCACCAGCGTTGTTGACCAGAATCATGGCCGCGATTGTGGCCCCACGAAACAAATCGAGCGACAGCAGTCTTCCTGGCTTTGGCTGGACTGCGTTTAGAACGCTCTCAACGGCCGGCTTGGCTGAAACGCTGGTCGGCATCGTGCCTCCTCACCATCGGTTAGTGCTTAGTGTCCAGCGGGTGGTTGCTCTTCTCATAGAACTCGTTCTGGAGTTTGAGACTGGCGTCATCGGCCTTTACGGCGCGGATCACTTTCGCGAGGGTATCAATCCACCAGTTCATCTGGAATTCGCCTAGTTCTTTGGTCGCCGCGGAGCCGTCGCCGGAATAGTGATACGGAAAGCGCGCGTACCACCAGATACCGGTGTAGACACCTTCGGGAAGATTCTGGCGGTGCTGGTCCGCGCCGGACTCTTGGTTGGCACGGTCCTGGTGCACCGTGTCGGGACGGGAAATCATCATCTTGGAAGTCTCGCTCTCGCCCGCATGCATATCGATAGAAGTTTTTTTTGGAGGTCCACCGGATTGCGGCGTGCGCCGATCGAAAACGTACACCACATAGTCGCGCGGTCTATCCAACTGCGACTGGGCGAAAAACGGCAGCAGGTTTTCATTTCCTCCGTGGCCATTGACAATGATGACCTTCTTGCAGCCGTTTCGTGCCATCTCGTCGGTCGTCTCCTGCAATAGTTCCAGTTGCACATGAGCACTGTAGGCAACCGTGCCCGGCTCGTGACGAGCCTCAAAAATTTGGCCGAAATAGTATTCAGGAAAGACGACGGCATATTCCTGCTCGGCGGCATGAAGAGCCGCATAACGTACGTCTAACAAGTCAGTGCCCAACGGGAGATGTGGGCCGTGTTTTTCCAGTATTCCGAACGGTAGCAGGCACGTGCCCTGGGACCGCTGGATTCCCTTCGCGAAGTCGGCCGCCGTCAGTTCCTCCCAATGCACTGAAAGCTTTTCCTGGCTGAAGGCAGAACCCGAACCACAAATCATGACGAACAAGATGAGGACAGTTCTCCGCATCGGTTTTTCCTCAGCGGCGCATTTTAACATTAAAACGTTTCCATAGCGCGGCGCGGTGCCGCTGCAAGATTCTCCGGGGCAGCCCCAAGGAATCCACATTTGGGACATCCGGCGCGAAGTCAGGACGTAAAAAAGATATCGCGACCAAAGAGGCAGCGCTCGCCTGATTCGGCGCCCCGTGGGCAGGTGAGGGCACCTGCGCCTACGCACGCATAGCGGTCTTGCACTTCGCTAAATTGCAATAGCAAAACGATATTCCTACCCCTCGTTGTAGACGGCCGGTTACTCTAGTTACCTCTCATTTCTCGAATGTAATAGGTTAAGATCGGGCAGCGAGGGGAGCTCCATGAAGAAACTGAAGTTCGTCGTTTCGCTGACCACGAACGATAATGATTACCAAATCGAACAGGCAGCCGCAGCCGAAGAAGCTGCGCGCCGGCTTGGCGTCGACGTGCATTTACTCTACGCCGACAACGATGCCATCCTGCAGAGTCAGCAACTGCTGAAAATTATTCAGTCGAATTCCGACTCGCATCCTGATGGCATCATCTTTGAACCGGTTGGCGGGACGGCGATGCCCCAAGTAGCCAAGGCGGCGATGGCGGCGGGAATCGGTTGGGTTGTGCTGAACCGCGAAGTGGATTACGTTTCAGATCTGCGCCGGGCGTATAAAGCTCCGATCTTGGCCATTAGCTCCGACCATGAAGAGATTGGCCGCATCCAGGGAAAACAACTCGCCGCTCTGCTTCCCCATGGCGGCTCAGTCCTCCTGATTCAGGGCCCCTCGGAGAGCCTGGCTGCCAAGCAGCGCACCACCGGCATGTATGAGACCAAGCCTGTGGGAGTCCAGGTGAAGCTGATGAAGGCCAACTGGACGGAAGCCAGCGCGTACAAATCCATCAGCTCGTGGCTTAAGCTCTCTACTTCTCAGCAGACTCCGATTGATGTGATTGCCGCGCACGATGACGCCATGGCGCTGGGCTCGAGGAAAGCCTTCCAGGAAGCGAGTGACAGCATTGCCCGCGACCGATGGCTGGCAGTGCCCTATCTCGGCATTGATGGCATGCCGAAGACGGGACAAGCATGGGTGCTACGCGGATTACTCACCGCCACGGTGATTGTCCCCACAAATACGGGCATGGCGATTGAGATGCTGGCCCACGCCTTACAAACCGGCACTATGCCACCGGAGAAGACCGTCACCGTTCCAAGATCTTTTCCTGCGATCGAAGAGCTGGCAAAAAAAGTCAGCCCAAAGAGCCGCGCCGCAGGTGGTGTTTAGCAGAGCTCAGAGCCAACAGTGTCTTCCGTGGGCGTAGCGGCTTTAGTGGTGCGGCCTGTTACATTTGTCAGCATGCCCACTCTTCTGACTCAGCCCACACGCATTCAGGCAGCGGGAAACAAGCCAAAGATCATTGATGAGTATGTCGGCCGTTTGAACAGCCAGACTTCGGCTCTGAGCATCGCTCATATGCGCAGCCCACAAGGATGGACAGAGCCGGTCCAGAAGCCTGAATTCGATGAGTTTACCGTCGTGCTAAAAGGACTGTTGCGAATCCGGCATGACAAGGGTGAACTCGAAGTCAGGGCCGGCCAATCCGTAATCGCTCATCGTGGCGAGTGGGTCCAGTATTCAACACCCCAACCGGAAGGGGCAGAATACATCGCCGTATGCCTGCCGGCGTTTTCCCTCGAAACCGTTCATCGCGAGACCGAGTAACAAAGATGCGACTGGTCTTTCCTTCAGGGCGCCTCGATTAACTCCATCTTCCCCTCGCGAGTACGATGCAGGATCATCAACTTACCTTTCGGGTCCCGGAATACAAACACGTCCCGATCGCGGAAGTGGGCTTCTTTAATGGCCTCTTCCAGAGTCATCGGCCGCATCGCAACGGCTTCATCCGAACGTACGAGATGGACTTCAGTCGATTTCGCGACCGCGGGAAACTTGTGGACAACCATAGAAACAGTCGGGGCGGCCGCAACTGCTGCAGCGGCGGCTTCGGCGACAGGCACGGGCCTCGCTTCCCCGTCCCACTTCTTGTGATTGCGGCGCTTTTTCGTAATGATGCGGGTCTTGTTCCTGAGGGCCTGTTTCTCCAGGTGCCCTAGCGCCTCTCCAATCGCCACATTCATGTCATTGGCCTGCGCGAGCCCCACCAGCGACCCAATCCGCGAATTAATCGTGATCTCAGCTTTGTGACGGTGCTTCTCGACTGCAAGAATTACCTTGGTCTCAAAGCGGTCGCGGAGGATCTTGCGGATTTTATTGAGACCAGCTTCAACGTCCTTGCGGTTGGCGGTCGTAACTTCGTAGTGCCTGCCAGTGTATTCCACGTTCATAAGCAACCTCCGGGTGAGGTACACGACCGGCACTGCTAAGAATTGTCGAATTTCAGAATTTGCGAATTGCCGGATTCATCAATTCGAAAATCCGTCAATTCCACAATTCTTCAATTTATTTCTTCACTCTTCTTTGGTGCGTACTGGGAATTTTCATGTCTTCCCGGTACTTTGCGACGGTGCGGCGAGTTACTTGAATTCCTTGCGACTGCAGAATGCGAGTGATCTGCTCGTCCGTAAGCGGCTTCGACGGATCTTCGTCTTCAATGAGCTTCTTTACCCGCCGCTTAAGGATTAGCAGAGAGGTATTCCCGCCCTCGGGGCCATTGACGCTTTCGCTGAAGAAGTAACGGAGCTCGAACACGCCTTGCGGAGTGTGAGCATATTTATTTGCGACCGCGCGGCTGACGGTCGAGGGATGCACCCCAATTTCTTCCGCCACATCTTTAATCATCATCGGCTTCAGCTCATCGATCCCTTTTTCCAGGAAGTCGCCCTGCCGGCTGACGATCGTGTAACAGACTTTCATAATCGTCTGCTTACGTTGTTCGATGTTCTTGATGAGTTGGATGGCGCTCTTAAACCGTTCCTTGACATAGTTGCGGGTATCGCGATCGTTGCCGTCGCGGCTGAGCAACCGCTTGTAGGATGAATTCAGCCGCAGTTGCGGAACGTCATCATCATTCATCACTACCAGCCACTCGTCGCCGTGCTTCACGAATGCGACATCCGGCTCAATCAGGCGCGGCTGGACTTTGTTGTAACGCAACCCGGGGCGCGGGTCGAGAGTGCGGATGTAATCGAGGGCGAGCGGGACCGCTTCCACCGGACGACCAATCGCACGGGCGATTTCTTTATGCTGCTTGTTCTGCAGCGCCCGCAGGTGTTGGTCCACGATGGCCACCGCGTCCGCCAGTACTTCGGCAGTTCCGTTCCCGTTTTTCCCGAGCTGCGCCTGGTGATAGCGCAACTGGTAAAGCAAACATTCGCGCAGATCGCGGCATGCCACCCCCGGAGGGTCTAACTGACGCACGGTTTCAATAGCTTCGCGCAAGTCCTCGCTGTTGAAATTCGTCCGGAACACAGGCCGGACACCGTTGGCGGGAGCCGAATGCGGGTTCTCCAGTTCAGGTTCAGGTTTGAATGCAGGAGCAATTTCTTGTGCTGGTGCCACTCCAGTCCCACTCGAACCTGCGAATGGTAGTGGTAGTTCCGAAATTGCTGCTTCGTCCAAAGTTTCGGAAGCGGATAAAACGTCTCCAGCCTCAGGATCGTTTACGTCGGACGCGGCCAGACCAAGGGCAACGGCTTCTTTAACCACGCTCTCGGATTTCGCAGCATCGCTCTCAGGAGAAGCGGCGGGAACAATTCCCAGCAGTTCTTCGTCACTGGCGATCAGGTAACCATCTTCATTCAGATTGCCAATCACCAACTCTGCCGCTTCGCGCACTTCTGGACGAGTCGGAATCGAACCAAGCTGCCACATCAGGTGGTCGGTGAGAGTGCTTGGTTTTGAGAGGAAGTTTTCAAACGATGGGCGCTCGATTTCTTCCATTTCGCCCTGGCTGCGAAAGCCAGGATCAAGATAATCTTTGAAAAACGAGCCGAAATCGATCTCTTCAAAAGGATCTGCCTTTTCAGGCGTGGCGGGGGCTTCCTCGGCAGAGGCACGTTCACGCTCCTCTGGGGGGCCAACCTGATCGATCAGTGGGACAGTTTCATCCAACTCCTCCAATACCGGATTTTCCACCATTTCCGCATTGATCATGTCCCGCAGCTCAAGCTTGTTCAGCGCGAGCACGCTGACCATCTGCACCAGGCCAGGGGTAAGAATCTGCCTCTGCGAGACCCTCAAATTCAATCTTGGCTGAAGTAAAACCATAAATTCAGTCGTTGGTCATTCGTCGTTGGTCGTTGGTCAAAATCTTGCAGTACTCACTGAAGGTCATTGTCTAAGTTCTTGCCAACGACCGAGGACCAACGACGCTTTTCTCATACCAGCGAAAAACTCTCTCCCAGATAAACTCTTCGCACTTCGGAATCGCTTCCTAGTTGCTCCGGAGTGCCGTGCCGGAAAATCTTGCCCTCATTAATGATGTACGCCCGGTCGGTGACCGTAAGGGTCTCACGTACATTGTGGTCCGTAATCAGTACCCCGATACCGGCAGCTTTCATATTGCTGATAATTTTTTGCAGATCGAGTACCGCAATGGGATCAATCCCGGAAAACGGCTCATCCAGCAGGATGAACTTCGGGTTGATGCAGAGTGCCCGAGCGATCTCGACCCTCCTGCGTTCTCCACCTGACAGCGCATAGCCACGGTTCTGGCGAATGTGCTCCAAGCCCAACTGGTCAATCAGCTGCTCCATCGTCTCCCTACGCTCATGCCACGAGACAGGCTGCGCCTCGAGCACGGCGAGAATATTCTCCTCGACCGTGAGCTTGCGAAAAACCGATGCTTCTTGGGGGAGATAGCTGATTCCAAACTGCCGTGCCCGCCGGTACATGGGCATCTCGGTGATGTCTTCCTCATTTCTGAGGATTCGGCCCGCATCGGGGGGGATAAGACCGACGATCGTATAAAAGGTGGTCGTCTTGCCGGCGCCATTAGGTCCAAGCAAACCAACAACTTCGCCCTGCCCGACCCGGACGCTAACGCCATTTACAACCCGGCGGCCGCGATACGACTTACATATATCTTCGGCGGCCAGCGTCTGCATTTAACGTACCACTCGCGTTTGGGTGACGGCCGGCGAACTGCTGTCACCTTCCACGACGACCCTATCATCGCGTCTAAACAAAGTCAACGAAACCCCGGTAATCTTGCCATGTTCGGCATCAAACATGCTAGGCGGTCCGCCGGTTAGGACGAACTTGTCGTCTGACGCAGTGTAGACCAGCGTCTCACCGGAGGCACGGCGATTCGGCTCGACGATAAGTACGGAGCCGGAAGCGACGATTTTCTCCAACTTGGCAGATCCAACGCTTTGCGATCTTGGAGCTACGGGCGAGGACGCCCGTCGTTCCACAGACGATGTCGAAGAAGCCACGAGAAATACATCCATCTGATTGGAAGTGATTGTCAGATCAGAACCACGGACCGTCACCCCGCCGTCAAAGTGGGCCCTCCCATCTGAATCAGCATAAGTAAGATGGTTCGAAGTAATTGCAACCGGCGTAGCTTTGCCGCTCTTGTCCGTCCCAACCAAGACGGTTGAGACCTTCTTGTCCGCGTTCGAATTCGCCACAATTGTACGCTGGTCTTTTTGAAATTGAATCGAAGGCGCCTCGACAACATTGGCGTTTTGCCACAGGCGGGCGCCCCCGCCGTAGGTCGCGACCGCGGGATTGCTGTGCGCGGTCATGGTTTGCGCGGTGACGTGAATTGGATCAGAAGAGGCCAGCAAGGCCCCGCCAGGCTGTGGCTTCAGATCACTGTACGTGGTTTTGACGTCGCCTTCGGCAAAACCATCCCCGGTCGCACGGTTCAGGCGGACAACACGAGCGGTAGTCGCCATTCCTGCGTCAACGATGCGCGGAGAGCCGTTGAGAACGAGGATCTGGTCGGCCGGTGTATAGCGGGCGCGATCAGCAAAAGCTTGCTGCTCTCCCGCTCGGTAATTGAAATGTCCCTGTTGAACTAGAGCTTCCACTCCTGTGCCGGGATGAAAGAACCCGTCGATGCTGTCGCTTGAGCTGACGCGTTCGGGCTGGGGAACGTTGCTCTGGGCTGCCACGCTTGTTACCACCCGGGCGTTAGTCTCCCCGTGAACTGCCGCGAGTTGCCCCAAGTAATCGAATTTCGCGTTGAATTTGTCGGCGGTGATCCGGGATTCTCCGCCTTTTCCATGCTCGGGGAGAATCAAGATTTGGGGAGGACCAATCGTGTCTGCACGCGTGAGGCGCTGTCCGGCGGCAAGGTAGAAATCGATTGCGGGCGCGGTGACTTCTATGTCCTGAACGGTGCTCGGTCCCTTCTCGTGCTGTAGCAATCTGACGTTTTGCTCAGCATGAATTTTGGTTACGGTGTTCTTGCCGCCGAAACTAAGCACTGCCCGCCCGGCTGAGGTTTCCGCGGCCTGCGGACCTTCGGTCTTCAAGTAAACACGACCCGATAGAATCACGCTGTTGATTCCAGTGTGTGGCTTCGTGTAAGCCTCCAGCTTCTGTGCTGTCACTGTCGCGGGCTGTGCACCCGTAGAATGAAGCACGACGCTGCCGCTGGCAACGGCTTGATCCAGTGTGTTGTCATCGTGGAGAAATAGCGTCAACTCGTCCGCTTGGGCTTGCTGTAGGGCACTCTGCATTCGCGGATCACGCAGCACGATCTGCCTTGGACTTTTCGCCAAAACGGCCTGGCGGGCAACAATCGTGGACGGAGTAGGCCCGTTCACAACAACCCTCACTTGCGACTTAAGCGTGAGCGCACCTTCCTTTGCGGTATATTCCGCGCCCACAGCCGAACCGCTTGCCTGGGGTACTGCAAATTCAATCGGCGCTTCGGTCCACGCGTTCCCACTCTTTTGATTGAAGACCAGATCGGTGGTCCGCAGATGAATCGGATTCTTCAGCTCTCTGGGAGTAGCCTGATCGGGGTTCACAATGCCTCGCGGGTTGGCCTCGAGGTCAATGGCGACCTCGCCCTTGCTGGTCACGTTTCCAGATGCCTGATCGTATTCGAAGTCTTTGCCGTAGACTTGATCGAACCTGGAGGAATCGCGGCCGTAAAGCGTAATGGTCACATCGTGGAGTTCGGTCCGTCCTCCTTGCTTAAACTGGATGGCCTTACCCGCCTGCAGCTTGAACAGTGTCCTGCCCTGCTCCGATTTTGAAACGGTGAACCCGGCAGCGCTCTGCTGAATGTTGAGGCCGATTTTCTCCGGCACCTGCTTGAGCGCATTCTGCACACGATGCCGGGCATAGAAATACGTGCCTGCCACAACGACGCAGACAAAGATCGTCGCAGCCGCAAACCATCGGCGCAAGCGCGAGGTTGGGATAGGCATTGAGGACAGTGTAATGCAGGGCGTGGGGCGGCAGGCGTTTAGGCGCTAGACTTCACGGGACGGCGATCAGGGTTACGTGATCTTAGATGCGGGGTAAGCTGTCCTTATCTCCGTTGTTTGAAGAGACAGAGGGGATTTTCCTTGGGGCATACTAGACGCTCTCAGTACTGCGTTCACTCTCTCCCGCTCAGAAGCGCTGCGATCACGCGTGGACTGCGCCGACCGTGAAGCACCGCGATCACGACGAGCGGCTTTTCCTCTGGTATGTAGGCAATCAGGTAATCCCGCACTCGTTGAAATCGAAGAGGTCGGGAGGTGAGATCGGAGCGGTTATGGCCTTGGCGGGGAAAGGGTGCGAGTGCGCCGATTGCTTCGTAAATCTCTTGCATACGCGGTCGGCTGCGTCGAGGCTATCCGCCGCAACATATTCCCAGATTTCGTCGAGGTCTTTGGTCTTTGTATGCCTCCGGGTGGAGAACAAAATCGCTCATGAACGGCCGGTGCGTCGTTCTTCGCTCTTGCGCCGCAGGTGGCAAAACCCTCCTCGCCGTCAATGGGCTTCACGCGACCGCTCTGGATGTCGTCGTAGCGCCCATCGAGCATCTCCCGCACCTGGGCTAGCTCCTGGAGATATGCCGCCATCGCGTCCTCGACCAGGTCGTCAGGCGCGCGACCGGTTTTCGCGGCGAGCTCCTGAAGGCGCGACACCGTCTCTGGCCTCAAGTGGACTTCCATGTCTGCCAGTGTAGAGAGACAGCTAGTGCCAAAGCAAGAGGCGCGATCCTGGTTGTGTCAACGGTGATAAGCCTGCGAGGGATTTCGGTCGGTGTCAACGATCCGCATGGTGAGAAAGACTTGTGCTGACCACTTCGATACCTTGTAATACTTAACTGGAGTCTGCCCCCACTTCCCGCTACGCTGGTCTTCAGTGACATGGGACTGAATCGCTTCGATTTCGCGATCATTGCGATCTATCTAATCGGAATTACTCTGTTCGGGCTACGCTTCCGCAAGCGCCAGCGCACCCTGCGCGACTACTTCCTCGCCGGACGCGACATTCCCTGGTGGGCGATTTCGCTTTCGATTGTCGCGGCTGAAACCAGCACGCTGACAATCATCAGCATTCCCGGTCTCGCTTATGACACGAACCTGACGTTTCTGCAAGTCGTGCTGGGATACGTTGCCGGGCGCATCATCATCAGCTTCGTGCTGCTGCCGCATTATTTTCGCGGAGACCTCTACACTGCTTATGAGCTGATTGAGAGGCGTTTTGGGTCGAAGTTACGATCACTGACGTCTGGGCTGTTTTTATTGACACGAGCGGCGGCGGAGGGAGTTCGGGTTTACGCAGTTTCGATTGTGGTGGCCATCGCCCTGGGTACCGGAGAAGTCGCGTCCATCGCGATCATCACCTTGTTGACGCTGATTTATACCTTCGAAGGCGGCCTGGCGGCAGTGATCTGGACCGACGTCGTGCAGACCGGAATCTACGTCACCGGCACGCTTCTGGGCATCGCAACCATCGTCCATTACGTTCCCGGCGGATGGGCACACATTTATCAGATCGCTGCGGCCAGCGGCAAACTGCGGGTGTTTGATTTCACTCCCAGCTTCTGGAAGCCGTACACGTTTTGGGCAGGATTCGTCGGCGGCACTTTCTTGACCACCGCAGGCCATGGAACGGAGCAACTTTTCGTGCAGCGCCTGCTGGCAGCCCGCAACCAGCGCCAATCGGCTACGGCACTGCTTTCGAGCGGGGCGCTGATCTTATTTCAGTTTGGATTATTCCTGCTGCTTGGGGTGATGCTCTACGCGTACTACATGTTGCCCTCGGCGCATTTCGGCAAACCGGACCGAATCTATCCCACGTTCATTGTCACTCAAATGCCGCATGGAATTTCGGGCCTGTTGATTGCGGCGATTCTAGCAGCAGCAATGTCGAACCTGAGCGCGGCGTTGAATTCGCTTTCATCGAGCACGATTCTGGATTTTTTCGTGCGCCTGCGTCCGCAAACCGACGACCGCAACCGGATGACGCTCTCGCGACTGGCGACAGTTGGCTGGGCGATTGTGCTGTTCAGCCTCGCCGTCCTGTCCTTGCACAAGGCCGGACGAGTGGTCGAAGTCGGACTGCAAATCGCGTCCATTTCTTATGGCGCGCTGCTCGGTGTCTTTTTGCTCGGGGTGCTCACCCGCCGCGCGAATCAGCTTGGCGCCGCGATTGGGATGCTTTGCGGATTTGCGATGGAAGTTTACTTGTGGAAGTTCACACCAGTGCCGTGGACGTGGTGGGTGGCGATTGGGACTGCGGTGACATTCCTCGTGGGATATACGGTAAGCATCGCGACAGCTGGGGCTAAAGACACAGGGCGCCCCCCTTACCCAGAGTTCTGACTAGTGGATTTTGGCTAGGAATTATGCCGTCGAGATTTGGACGATGGCTTCCGGTGCCCCAAGGCGGCGTCGGCGAGATCGATCCAGCGCTGGGAGCGCATTCTTACGAAATCCCCCTCCCGCCGCATGTAGGACAACTCGTGTTGGGAAGGAATACCTGGCAGACGGTACGATGAACTGTCGCGACGGCGACGTTCCAAGGGCAATTTTCGATCGATTTCCATGACATCCACCGCAAAGAGAGAATGCCAGAAAGTGGGGCAATTGTTCGATACATTACAATAGGTATAATTGCCGAATTTTAAACTGAACCAGCGTAAGGAGCGGCGGAAACGTCCTGGCGGCATCTAAATTTCTTGAGGGTTCGTAAGCTCTTTCCCGACTTCCTCAACGACTTAGCCCAGAATGAGGTCCCCAATTCGACAGCAGCCGGCTCTTCTCACGATCGCTTTTTGGCTGGCAGTCGTGGTGGCCGCGCCTGCGCTCCCAAATGTTCACTCCGTGGCCCAAGCGGTAGACGAGCACTATAACCACCTGCAGTCGTTGCAGGCGGAGTTCACGGAGATTTATCAGGGTTCAGGGGTGGAACGGACGGAGTCAGGCACGCTGTGGCTGAAAAAACCTGGCAAGATGCGATGGGAATACCGTTCCCCAGAGGAGAAGCTGTTTGTCGGGGATGGACGCGATGCGTGGTTGTATTTGCCGGTCGAAAAACAGGCGCGGAAGTCGTCTATGCGGAAACTGGAAAACCTTCGTTCGCCGCTTGCATTCTTGCTGGGTAAGACGAAGCTAGAGAAGGAGTTGCATCTGCTGTCCTTTGCGCCTGATATTCAGAGCTGGAAACCCGAGGACTCCATGTTGCGGGGTGTACCGCGGGGACTCGAAGACCGAGTGAGACAGGTGCTGCTGGAAGTTACGCCAGAACACCAGATCGCGCGAATCCTGATTCATGGGGTGGACGACTCGATTACCGAATACCGGTTCAGCAATCAGAAGGAGAATATCGAGGTATCAGACCACCAATTCCGTTTCGCAGCTCCGGCGGGTACTGAGGTTGTGGAGGACGAGACTGGGGAATAGCCCTCCTGTTACTGCGGATACACCTTGGTTCTAAGTAGCGGTAAAAGCGGGATTTTTCAATGTTAAACTGAAATCGGCCCGCCGAGTTTTTTGAGGAATCATGGCTGAGTTTTTGGTCAAAGTCGCCGACGAGCGCGGACGCCTTACGCAGCAGGTGGAAAGCGGCTACTCCGAAGCCGAGGTCCGCGAGCGCTTCGCGCAACAGGGGTTTCTGGTCTATTGGGTAAAACCCAAAGGCGTGCTGACCGGCGGCAAGATAACGCGGCGTAAGCGGGTCAAACCGTCGACTTTTCTTGTTTTTAACCAGCAAATGCTCACCTTGCTCAAGGCCGGCCTGCCAGTTTTAGGATCTCTGGATCTGCTCATCAAGCGCCAGCGGGACGCATATTTCCGTTCGCTGCTGCAAAACGTTCGTGAACGGGTGAAAAGCGGAGAGTTGATGTCCGAGGCGTTCTCTGCACAGAACGTGTTCCCGAGGATCTACACCACATCGCTGATGGCCGGTGAGAAGAGCGGAAACATGGACGAGGTGCTGACGCGCTATATTAATTTTCAGCGGCTGGCCCTGAGCTTCAAGAAAAAATTAGCGGTTTCACTGGTATATCCCACGCTGCTGGTGTCTGTTGTACTGCTCATGCTGGTTTTCCTGGTGACTTACGTTGTCCCGCAGTTCGCGAAGCTTTATGAGGATTTGCACGCCCAGCTTCCGACCATCACGCTATTTATGCTCGAAGTTGGCACCCGGGCTCAGCGCTACGCACCCGTCATCCTGGTGGCGGTGGTTTTGGCATTGTTCCTGATCTGGCGCTGGAAGGCCACGGACCGGGGAGCCGCGACTATAGACCGGGCCACGCATAAGATTCCGGTAGTTGGCGAGATCTGGATGAAGTATCACGTTTCGACATTTTCGCGGATGCTCTCGACGCTGCTGACTGGTGGCATGCCGCTGGTTCCCTCTCTCGAAACGGCTGGGGCCTCGATGAGCAGCCGCAAGATCCTGAATGGGATACAGAGTGCCTCGGTTCGTGTCCGGGAGGGACAGTCGCTGGCGCGTAGTCTGGAAGAGCAGAAAATTTTCCCTGATCTGTCCGTAGAAATGATCGAAGTGGGCGAGTCCACCGGCGCGTTGCCGGCGATGCTGAATTCGGTGGCCGAATTCTATGAGGAGGACGTGCAGACAGCGCTGGCCGCGGCTATGGTCATGATCGAACCGCTTATCCTCATCATTATGGCGGTATTTGTCGGCGGAATCCTGATTTCGCTTTATCTGCCGATATTCACGTTGGGATCGAGCATTCATTAAAGCTCTTAGGCAGGCTGGAATGGGAAGCACGGTAGAAAAAAAATCGGTATTCGTGAATGGCGGAAACGGGCAGGCAGTGACCGGAACCCATTCCGAAGAATTGGAGCGGGCGCAGGATGTAGCGCGGCGTTATCGCTGCGAGTTTGTGGACCTGCACGATTTTCAGCTCCATCATGATCTATTCACAAAAATCTCGCCGCACCTGATGTTCCGCTACAACTTTGTTCCGCTGGAAGAAACACGGGACGGGCGGCTGGCGATTGCTATTGCCGATCCCAGCCAGTTAATGATGATCGACGAGATCAGCTTGCTGCTGGGTAAGCGGATCGTCACTAAAGTTGCGACCCTGGCGCAGATCACCGAAATCCTCAAGAAGACGGAACAATCGAAGCGCGTACTTGAGGACGCCAGCGAGGGCTTCGCCCTGGACGTCGTCCACGAGGAGGAAGGCGGCGACGAGAGCATCTCGATTGACAAGCTGACCGCCCAGGGTGACATGAGCCCGATCATCCGGCTCGTGGATACCACCATCTTCACTGCCCTGCAGCGGCGGGCCAGCGATATTCATATTGAGACCCGCGATGATTCGGTCTGCATCAAATTCCGCATTGACGGCGTGCTGACCCAAGCCATGCCTCCGATCGCGAAGGAGCACCATTCCACCATCGTTTCTCGCATCAAGGTAATGAGCGAGCTCGACATCTCCGAGCGTCGGGTGCCGCAGGACGGACGCTTCCGTGTGAAGTACGGACAACCGGAGCGGCCGATTGATTTCCGTGTCTCCATCATGCCCTCGATCCATGGCGAGGACGCCGTACTGCGCGTGCTCGACAAGGAGTCGATGAGCGAGAAGTTCCGCTCCCTCACCCTGGAAGTTGTGGGATTCGATGAAGATGACCTGCGAAAATTCCGGCGCTATATCAGCGAGCCTTACGGCATGGTGCTGGTAACCGGGCCAACCGGCAGCGGCAAAACTACTACGCTCTACGCCGCCGTCAACGAGATTAAGACCGAAGAAGACAAGATCATTACCATTGAGGATCCGGTCGAGTACCAGATTCGCGGGATAACCCAGATCCCCGTTAACGAGAAAAAAGGTCTGACATTTGCCCGCGGATTACGCTCGATTCTGCGCCACGATCCCGACAAGATCATGGTCGGCGAAATTCGCGACACGGAAACCGCGCAGATCGCCATCCAGTCGGCGCTTACCGGGCATCTGGTGTTCACCACGGTCCACGCCAACAACGTAGTCGATGTCCTCGGACGCTTCCTGAACATGGGAGTCGAGCCCTATAACTTTGTATCGGCGCTGAACTGCATCCTGGCACAACGCCTGGTCAGGCTGATCTGCAACTCCTGCCGGGGTGTAGTGCATTATCCCTCGGACGTGCTGGAGGCGAGCGGTCTCGATCCCGTGCAGTGGTCGAAGGTGCCGTTCTACGAGGGCCAGGGCTGTATAGAATGCGCAGGCACTGGATTCCGCGGGCGAACTGCAATCCATGAACTTCTGGACTTGAGCGACCGGATTCGCGAAATGATTCTGGCAAGGAAGCCAACGTCGGAAATCCGGCGCGCGGCGCGCGAAGAGGGCATGCGGTTCCTGCGCGAGTCGGCGCTCGACAAAGTTCGCACTGGCATGACTACACTGAAGGAGATCAACAAGGTCACGTTTATTGAGACGATGCGGTGAGGAACGGCTGGGCGTCAAGGATGCCGCTTTTTCTCCATTTCCCTGCTCTGCGGATTTTGATTAAATAGAATTTCACTGACAATGAGCCCTACTTACTCCTCCGCCAGACCCAAGCTGGCTTGCGAAATTGCTCCTGACCGAGTGATCGCAGGCCGGGCTTCAGACTCCGGACAAGTGCTGGAACTCTGCTCGACCAGCGAACTTGCGCCAGGATGCGTAGTCCCTGACCTGACGGAACATAATCTGCGGGAAAGAAATTCCGTGGTCCGTGCATTGCGCGACGCTCTCGATCACGTTGGAGGTCATGGGAGCGATGTCGTTGCTGTGCTTCCGGACGCCGCGGTGCGCGTCGTGTTGATCGACTTCGAAACTCTGCCTGAGAACCGTCAGGAAGCAGAGAGTGTTGTTCGATTCCGGTTGCGCAAGTCGCTCCCGTTCGATGTGGATAAAGCCAAAGTCTCCTATCATGCGCAAGCCTCGGCCACAGGACTGCGCGTGGTAGCGGCGGTCGCACTCAACAGCGTGATTGAAGATTACGAGACTGCATTCACCGAGGCGGGATTCGCCCCGGGCGTGGTCCTGCCCTCTATGCTCGCCGCTTTGGGCGCGGCCCCAGCGGACCAGGGAACTCTAGTAGTTAAGGTGGATGCGCGCACCACGAGCATTGCAATCCTAGACAAGCAGCAGCTGCTTCTCTTTCGAACTCTGGAGAACACACGCGGTGTGACCATTAGCGGCGAGCAACTCGCTGAAGACGTCTATCCATCGGTGGTGTTTTTCCAGGACACGTATAGCACCAATATCGACCAGATCCTTGTCGCGGGGATTTCCGACATTGCTGGTGCGAGTCCAGCGCTGCACGCGCAGACCGGGGCGGAGGTACGCGAGCTGGTGAAGGCGTCGCAACTGGGACTCGGCGGCGGATCGATTCCGAAATGGAGGATGGCTGGAGTGGTTGGCGCACTGCTTTCCATGAACTGAATTTATGCGAATTGACATCAATCTGGCGAGCCAGCCTTACGAGGATTCCCGGCGTTTCTGGACGTATTGGGGAACTGGGTTGGCCTTGCTAGCACTGACGACGGCGCTGCTTGGGTTCTTGGCAGTGACCGGATTCATCAACGCCAGCCGTGACCGTCATGTGATTGCGGACCTGCAGTCCCGGCTCGCGGCATCGGATCAGGAAAAGAACCGGGCGGAAGCCATGCTCAACCAGCCGCAGAACCGTGAGGTGCGCGATCGTTCACGCTTTCTCAACGCCCTTTTTCAACGCAAGGCGTTTTCCTGGACGCGCGTGTTTGAAGACCTGGAGCGAGTGATGCCGCCGCGTCTGCACGTAGTCTCGATCCGTCCTGACACCTCTGTCGACAATAATTTGGAAATCAAACTAGTGGTTGCCGGTGACTCTCGGGAGCAGGCTCTGGATCTGGTGCGCAAGATGGAAGGATCAAAGCGCTTCAAGCAGACACAGATTGAGTCGGAAAGGTCTGAGGCTGCACCAAACAACAACGGAGATCGCGTGCAATTCGACATCAGCGCACTGTATGTTCCGTCAGGGGAAGTCGCGCAGGAAAGCGGGGGCATGAACTGATGCCTGATCTGAAACAGACCCGGAATCGCTTTAAGGTCGCAATCGCCACCCTGGTGCTGTTGGACATCGCGGCGATCGCTGTGTTGTTGACACCGCTTGCCGGATCGCAGGAAACGCGACAACAGGAGTTACGGCAGCTGTGGCTTACCCTTAAGGCGCGCGAGTCCGCGCCATGGCGGGGGCTGGACAAGAAAATCCCTCAAGCGAAACGCCAGATCGACGACTTCTACCGCCAGCGTTTCCCGGATGAGTACTCTGCGATCTCGACTGACTTGGGCAAGGTGGCTTCTGAGACGGGCGTGAGAATGTCGGCCGGGAGATACAGCCAGAAAGATAGCGCAATTGAAGGACTGCAGCGGGTCGAGGTGGAAGCTCAGCTTTCCGGTAACTACCTCCAATTGGTCCGCTTCATCAATGCGCTGGAACGCAACCAGCTGGTTTTCATCGTGGACGATTTGGAGCTTGGCAGCGAGCAAAACGGAATCGTTCGATTACAGATTAAACTCGAGACCTATTTAAGGACGACGTAGTGCAATTAGGCGCAGAAAACCGTACGAAGTTGATAACCGCCATTTCACTGGGTGTTGTGGCCCTGGTGCTGGCAGGAAGCCGTTTCGTCGGGTCCTTCGGCGGGGGCTCGTCCAGTGCAGCGGCACCCGCGCCGGTGAATGTCTCTGACGGTTCACCTCAGGCCCTGCCTTTTCCAGCGCCCAGAAATTCACGGAAAGGCCGGAACACCGGCAAAAAAGAGGCTGGCGCCGCTTCGCTTGACCCCACTTTGCGCTATGACTTGCTGAGGGCCAGCGAGGACACGAAGTACGGTGGCGCGGGACGAGACATTTTTCGGGTTCACGTCGACATTCCGCCGCCTGTTGCGCCAGTCAGCACCGGCGGCCACGGTGCGATCGGACCGCAGCCTCTACCGCCGCCGCCCCCTCCACCGCCGATCAACCTGAAATATTATGGCTTTGCCAGCAAACCAGGCGAACCGAAGCGTATTTTTATTAAGCAGGGAGAAGATGTTTTCATTGCCGGCGAAGGTGACATTGTGGACCGCAGGTACAAGGTGGTCCGCATCTCGCCGACTGCGGTTGAAATACTAGATGTGTTGAGCAACAACCGTCAGAGCATTCCGTTGACGCAAGGGTGAAGGATTCGTATCGGGTGATGGCTTTAGGCATGCCTTTTGCTGTATGAGTCAAAGTTGCGCAAATCGCCGCCGAGAACGGGGTTACATCCTGCTTACGCTGATGCTGTTCGTCGCTATCCTGGCGATTGGCGCAATGGCGTGGATTGAGAAAGTTGATTTCCAAATCAAGCGCGATCGCGAAGAAGAGTTAATCCATCGCGGAGTACAGTATTCGCGCGCGGTACGGCGGTACTTCAAGAAGTTCGGACGCTACCCAACCCGTATCGAGGAACTCGAAAGCACCAACAACCTCCGGTTTCTTCGCAAGCGCTACAAGGACCCTATCACCGGAAAAGATTTCAAGCCCCTGCATCTGACCGACGTGCAAATATCATTCAATCCCGGTGCCGCAAGTGGGCTTCCTCCCGGGCCCGATGCGAACATCTCAGGGTCCCAGCCTGGTCCTCCGGGAGCTTTGAATACGGTGACAACAGCGCCCGGCGATGCCAGCGCGGGTGCCATTCTGCAAAATCCGCAAGCCCCCCAAGGCGCCGATCAAGGTGATGCCACCCGAGCAACTCAAGCTCCGCAATCGAATAACGGCGCGCTCCCCCAGATTCAGCGCCAGGGAGCGACAGGGCTCGGACCTGGTGGCGCACAGGTATTCGGCGGCGGAGCTATTATCGGCGTGGCTAGCGTCAGTAAGTTAAAGACGATCCGCGAGTTCAACAAGAAAGATCATTACAACCAATGGCAGTTCATCTACGACCCCAGCACCGACCGTGGGGGCTTATTGATGACGCCAAATCAGCCGCCCTTGCAGGGAGCGGTCCAACCCAATCAACAGCAGAACGGGGCACCGGGGACGCCTGGACAGAACCAGAGCCTTGGAAATCAGGGCTTCGGTAGTCAGGGCGGGGCGAATCCCGTTCCCCCGCAACCGAATCCTGCGCAGCCGGAACAGCAGTAAAAATTGCGGCCTCAGGCGAGATTTCAGGTTTGGCTTTAGATTTCGAGAAATGTTGAGCCAACGACTCCCGCGTGCGCCTCACTCCGGTTCGCAATCTCCACGCTCGTGGTTGTCGCGACATTGCGACTTGCTGGTCTTGCTGTTCTTCTTGCTCATTTCAATAAATCCCGCGTGGTTCTCGCGGGGAGTGCTGTCCGTCGACTATGACGCAGGCCTGGCCGACAACAGTTGGCATCTAGACGAGGTTTTCAAATTCACGAGGGGGATCTGGATTGGCCGCGACGTTGCGTTTACCCACGGTCCAATCTTCCAGTGGCTTTCCAGCCCGCCGGCGCGGTTCATGGGCGTCTCCATCGGCGCGGCCCGCGCGACCTGGGTCACAGTACCGGTTTGGTGCGCCTTTGTCTTTGTATACCTGACGCTACGTTTGCTTCTTGCCGAACAGCCTGCGTGGAAGCGGGCGCTGCTGCTGCTCCTGGTCATTGTTTTCTGGCTCGAGTACTGGGAGTGGTCGTTGCAGATCGCGTTTCCAATTCTTCTCTTCGCTATCTTCGTGAGCGGCTGGTATGCCGTCACCGAGGGACGCGCCAAAAGCTACATGCTTGGAATCGCAGCGGCTTTGCTCTGCGTCATTGGATTCCTGATCGCCTTCGACGCCGGCTTGTATTCGGTGGCCGCCTGGCTGATTGCAACTGTCACGATTTTATTCGAAGTGAGGCGGAACAAACATGCCGCCGGCCCATGCATCGTTGCTTTGCTGGCGTACACGGTTTCAGGTATAGCCTTCGCGCTCGTGGTGAACACCGCGATGGGCAGGGCCTTCGATTTTCGATTCTGGAGAGACAGCGCGCGAATAGTAAGCGTATATCGCTGGGCCACGCCGCTGGCAATGACACATGCCGGCACGGTGCGTCTGCTAGGAAAGCTGTTTGCCGGAGCGGCGGTGTTCTTCATTCGCGCCGCCACCAGGAGCAAGCAAAATCCCTTAATCACGGAACGGACCGGCTTTCTACTAGGGGCTTTTTCCTTCGCGCTGGTCATGCTGCAAAGTGCTCTGGTGCGCTCCGATTACCCGCACATTGAGAGCGGGTCATTTGGCATGGTCCTTCTTGCTGGTACGGTCCTCTTCTCGTTCCAATCTCCCAAGACCTCGGCCGCCGCAATCGTGTTGGCGATCGCATGTTCCAGTTTTTGGGGAACCCAGTGGCTTTTTTCAGGCCCACGGTTCAGTCAAGGTACCGTCATTCGCCTGGTCCGGCAGCTGCGGCGGCCTCCGGCCCAATGTCCGGCCAACTTCCGGCAGTTCGACCGCTGCTGCTTTGTTCCCGAATTCACCGCCACGCTTCAGTCGGTCGCCAGCTACCTTGACCAGCATAGCGCGCCGCAGGAGCATGTTGTGGTCTTTCCGTACCAAACCATGTTCGGCATCGCTTCCCAGCGCAGCGTCGCCGGAGGACTGATGCAAGCCTACACTGCAAGCGGACCGTACTTGTCGCAACTGGAAATCGCCGGGCTAGAGAGTGCGCGCGCACCCGCCGGCCTGTACGTCGCCGACGTCGAGTGGGGCTTTCGAGGTGGACGCCCGGGGCTTTCCGAATCCGATCTGGTCCGTTGGCACAACCTGGCCATGAGTCGACCGATCGATGGAACCTACAATTTCACCCGTACTCCGGAAGTGTGGTTCTGGATGCAACGGCACTATCGCACGGAAGGGCAGGCTCTCTCGGATGGTATTTTTGGCGTGGTGCGAGATGATTCACGCGCCGCCCGAATCTCGACGCAGGCGCAAGGGCTCGGCCTGGCAGCGCAAACGTTCGCGATTCGCGAGCGTAGCTCGGTAGTGGACCTCGGTACGCCTGACTGGCCGGTTGACGCTGACTTTCTGCGCCTGCGCCTGACCGTGCGCTACGGCTTCTGGTGGAAGCTGCGCAAGCCCGAGACCATGCAACTGGAGATCACACGCGCCGACGGCAGCCGCGAGTTGCGGTGGTTCATCGCGCAGCCCAACGTCTCCAGCGAGATTTGGCTTTACCCCTGGAGTCCGGCTGACCTGACCCACTATTTCGACGCAGACGAAAGCCACTGGCGAACCACGCCGCGCCCGGCGATCACCCGGCTCCGCATAGTGGCGACACCAATGGACTGGATCTCGATGACCCCCGACGCGATCGTGCTAGAAGCGGCTGAGTCGGTGCGGATGAACATGCGTCCGTGAAGAAAAACAAAAGGCCCTCGAGTCCGAGGGCCTCTTGTTTCTGAAGTCTAAAGCCTGAGTCTAAAGCCTGAGTCTAAAGCCTGAGTCTAGAGCCTGAAGTCTAGAGCCTGAAGTCTAACCCGATTTACACGCTAAACGATGATCCGCAACCGCAGGTGCTCTTCACCTGAGGATTGTCAAACTTGAAGCCGGCGCCTTCCAGCGTCTCGATATAGTCAACGGTACAGCCGTTCAGATAGGTCAGCGAGGTCGCGTCCACGTAAACCTTCAAGCCGTCCATATCAAATACCTTGTCCATCAGCCCCGAAGCGTTCTCAAAGGACATGGAATAAGAAAAGCCGGAGCAGCCACCGCCGACAACACCTACGCGCAACCCTGCAGGCACAGGATTCTGCTGGGCCATGATTTCCTTGACCTTGGCAACAGCCGTCGGGGTCAGCGAAACCGGGGCTTTCTTGATCTCGTGCGGCATTTCCTGGCGCTTAATTTCCGGTGTGGTGCTTGTGGCCATGAATTTCTCCTTTACCCAATTCTCATTATAACAGAGGTGATTTCACGTATAACAGACGCGGTTTCGGGGGCTTGGGATTCTGAAATTCTTGCCGCCGACCCAACGCTTCAGGATTTTACTGGCCTCACCAGTTCTCTGGTTTCGTCATCGGGCTCTGGCACGTCCGGTTCAAGCTCCTTCGAACCCGGCAGGCGCGGGGGGTTTGGGCTCGTCGTCATCGGGAGGGCGCTTGCGAAGTATGTCCAGGAAATTCATGATCCACCTCGAAAGCTCACACTATCGCCCTGTCAGGGCTGTCTGTATCAGATATAGACTGTAGGAAATCTTCCCGATTCAGATGGACTCGCATGTAAAATAATTTGCTTTGTATGCTACCGCACAAATCCTAGACAGGCTGAGGTTTAGCGACGAAACGTTCTGAAGGAACTCTTCCGGAAAATACAGTTCCAACTGTATTGGAGAATTAGGGTTTTGGCTGTATGGTCTGCTCGGTCGCTTCTTAGTCCTATGCTGGCGCGCTGCATCAATGAACGCTGTAACCGTC